>Ga0209040_10001759_pt1 | contig 17137 bp, 20 predicted proteins | sample BogFormECP12_OM3_FD_188240 | JGI IMG/M metagenome (GOLD analysis project Ga0209040, IMG submission 188240) | Bog forest soil microbial communities from Calvert Island, British Columbia, Canada - ECP12_OM3 (SPAdes) (version 2) | ecosystem: Environmental > Aquatic > Freshwater > Wetlands > Bog ...
GGTTCCATCGACGAGGAGCACGCGATGAAGGCGGCCAGGGTGCTCAGCCTGGCCCAGGACACCGCCGACCGGCTGACCGGCACCGCCAAGGCGGAGTCGGACAAGCTGATGGCCGACGCCCGGGCCAATGCCGACCAGATCCTCGGCGATGCACGTCGCGAGGCGGAAACCACGGTCGCCGAGGCCCGACAGCGCGCTGACGCGCTGCTGGCCGATGCGCAAACCCGCTCCGAGACCCAACTGCGCCAGGCTCAGGAGAAGGCTGATGCATTGCAGGCCGACGCCGAGCGCAAGCACTCCGAGATCATGGGCACGATCAACCAGCAGCGAACTGTGCTCGAGGGTCGTCTCGAACAGCTGCGCACGTTCGAACGCGAGTACCGCACGAGGCTCAAGACCTACCTGGAATCTCAGCTCGAAGAGCTTGGCCAGCGCGGATCGGCGGCACCGGTCGACTCCAGCGCCACCAATGAAGCCGCCGGGTTTAACCAGTTCAATCGAGGCAATAACTAACTCGGCCAAGGTACCTACACCGGCGGTCGGTATCCTGCAGACTTGGCAATGTCGCCCCGTCGGCTGGAGGTTTACCGATGCTGATTATTGCGCTGGTGTTAGCGGTGATTGGTCTCGCCGCATTGGTGTTCGCGGTGATTACCAGCAATGAGCTGGTCGCCTGGGTATGCATAGGCGCCAGTGTGCTGGGCGTCGTGCTGCTCATCTTTGATGCGCTGCAGGAACGTAAGCGACGCGACGCCGAGGCAGTCGACAAGGAGCTCGACGAGGCACCTGCTGAATCACGCTCGCGAGACGACGGGCCGGCCTACGCGGACTACCCCGAGGACGATGAATCCTCAGCACCTGCGGTTACGGGTGGTGACGCGAATGCGATCAGTGAAGACGACCACGGCGATAGCGTCAGCGACGACCACAACACTCACTAGGACCAGCTAAAACGCTCAGTCTGCCGACGTCGGGGTGGCGAGCAGTTCACGGACCTCGTCGTCGGTGACCTGGTGGAAGTCGACGAAAACCTGTCCCACTGCCTCGAAGTCGCTGGGCATAGTCGCGCACACCACGTCGTCGGCCTCCCGCGCCAGCTCCTCGCACACTGACTGGGGTCCCACCGGCACAGCGACGACGATCGCTTCCGGGTTGCTGGCCCGCAGTGCCCGCACTCCCGCGAGCATGCTTGCGCCGGTGGCAATCCCGTCATCGACCAAGATCACGGTCTTGTCGCGCGGGTCGGCGACCGGTCGTCCGCCGCGATAGGCGTGCTCGCGTCGGTCGAGTTCGGCCGTTTCGCGGTCAATGACCGCGCGCACCTGCTCGTCGCTGATGCGGAGGCTGCACACCACATTGTCGTTCATGACGACGACGCCGCCGCTGGCCAGCGCACCCATCGCCAGTTCCGACCAGTGCGGCACGCCAAGTTTGCGCACCAGGAACACGTCCAGCTCCGCATGCAGAGCCGCGGCGACTTCCCAGCCCACCGGAACGCCGCCGCGGGCCAGTCCGAGGACCAGCAGGCCGTCCTTGCCGTGGTAGGCCGCCAGCTCCTCGGCCAGCACACGGCCGGCTTCCCGACGGTCGCGGAAGGTGCGTCGGGATGTTCGCCGCAGAAAGCCACTGGGTCGGTTCATGCGTCGTACTCGCCGTCGTCTGTCCTAGTTGTTAAGTGGCAGCTTACGACCGGTTTCCCCGCGCCGCGCGGGCTTGGAAGAGATCTGCCGGTCCGGGGCGCCGTTCCCGCCTTGGGTTTCCCGCGCGGGTGCGGTGGGAAACCCGAAATCGACGCGATACTCTTACCGCGTCCCTTGAAATATGCCATAAAATATGGCATATCTTATGGCATGACGACATCAGTTGAAGAGTTGATCCAAGCCGCGACCGATGCCAGGCGCATCGCTCAAAAGGCCATCGCGCTGGCCGTGCGCGAGGCCCGCGCCGCCGACTGGTCCTGGGATCAGATCTCTGCCGCGTTGGGCGGAAAGCCGAACGGGGAGACGCTGCGGCGCAACTTCACCGCCGACGAATAGCGGCCACCACCCGCATCCCATTTCCACTGAAGGACCAACGGATTCCCACAGCGTGGGTCTGGACGGTTCCGGCTGATTACCGTCTAGCCCTGTGCTGCAAGAGAATTCGACGTTTTGCGGTCCCGGTCACAGCTCGCCAATTCCGGTCGGTTTTGGGTCATTACCGTCGAATAAACGGCAACGTTCCCATACCGTCCTCGATGTGTCACCCGGCTCGAGGTGATCCGGGCGCCAGCAGGTTGCAGGGTACGTCGTAGCCGGCGTGCGTCACACGCTCAAATGGCGGTGACGGATACGTGCACGGAAGAAGGACAGAACCCACACCGCCGCCACACTTGTTGTCGCCCCCGATCTGGACATCGTGACTTTCGCGGATCGGCCACGGTCCGAACCTGGAGCGGGTAGTCAATTACTCACGCGCTTGTGCGGTCACAAACCCGGATTGCTCCCAACACAGCAGCCGAGCAGTGTGGGGACAAGCGAACGATTCTTCTGGTAACGCGGGGAGCAGATGAAAATGCCAGGCGACACGACGACACATACTCGCGACATCACGCTTGATACCTACCGCTACCTGCGTGGCGGCATGGCGGTCATGATTGTCATGCTCGGCGCGGCCGTAATCGGCGAACGGCTGACGGCAACCTGCTGGCAAACCTCGATCAGCGCCTACTACTTCACCACCGCACACAGCATCTTCATCGCAGCGCTCTGTGCCCTCGGCGCGCAATTCATCGTCTACAAAGGCAGCAGCGACACCGAGGATGTCCTGCTGACTCTCGCGGGCATCCTGGCATTCATCGTCGCCATGGTCCCCACCACCCGACCCGTCTTGCTGTGCGGGCGATACGGCCTGCCGGCCGAATACGAGGTCAAGCACGCAATCACCAACAATGTGTGGGCCGTCGTGATCGCCCTGGTGATCGCTCGTGTGGTGTCGTGGTGGCTGTACCGGCGTACGAACACCGCCAGGCCGAAGAGCGTTTTGGGCACGGTGTCGATGTACATCCTGCGTGCGGTCATGGCGCTGGGCCTTGTCGCACTGGTCTTCTTCCGAAACTGGTTCGATTCGAATGCACACGGCGTTGCCGCGGTGATCATGTTCCTGGCGATCATCGCCACCGTCGTCACCACCGCATTCCTCGTCAGCCGTCAAGATGACGCCAAGTCTCCGCATCGGCACCTCTATTACATGCTCTACCAGGGCATTGCGGCGGCGATGATCGTGACGTTGATCGCTGTTGTGGTGCTGCACTTCGCGCTCGACAGCTGGAACCACTGGGTCATCGTTGTCGAGACCGCGCTGATCCTCGAGTTCACCGTCTATTGGGTCGTTCAAACCATCGAGCTATGGAGAACTCCCAACCGATTCGAACTCCTTCCCGAAGCCGATCAGCCCCAATTCGCGCGACGAGGGCGCAAGCGAGGCCCCGCCGGATTGCTCCCGGAGGTCGTGGAGGCGACAAGACCGCCCGTCCGAGAGCGACTTCTGACTGCCCTCTAAAGGCGACTAGACGAACCGACAGAAATCCTGTCCGAGGAACAACCTCGTCGAAGCCGCAGGTTCAAATCCTCACGAACGTCACGTGTGATGTCTTGAGACATCACAGTGTGTGGTTCGACAGTGTGTGGTTCGACAGGATTTGAACCTGCGAGTTGTTGACCGGTGGCTCTGTGCTACTGATCGCTAACATGCCCGAGGGACTCACGACCCACTACTACCAGGGCCTTTGGGGCTCAACGAATGAGGGTCTGCCACCGGCGGCAAGGGCGGTCGCGATCCCGAAGTATGTCGAACGGTTGATCTGGTACAACGAATACCCACATCCCGGCGCGGCTTGGCCGATCGAACCGGCCGAAAAGATCCACCACGTCCGGACATGGGTGGAGGCGTTGGAACCGCGTGTCAAGGCGCATCCCGGGTCGCCGAAAGTCGCAATCTACCCCAATGCCGACTTCCAGTACATGCGACGGGCGGACGGCGTGCCGCAACACCACGACATCCTGCCGCCGCACTGATCAGGGCTTGCCGGAACGGGATCCGCACAAGTCCAGGTCGGCGGTCAACTCTGATATCCATGGATTAGTCGTCGCACCCCACAACGGGCCTACCTCGCCCGACCCAAAGCAACCCCAACCGGCACCCCGCTACACACCGGCGCCTACCGCATCCGCCACGACCGCATCGACAGCGACGGCAAGCTCACCCCTGCGCCACAACAGCCGCCTACACCACGATCGGGATGGGCCGCAGACACGCCGGCACCGACGTCCGGCTCCTGATCCATGACCTACACATCCCGGTCGTGACCACCGACGGCCACCTACTACGAGAACTCCAACTCGACCCGACGAAAAACTACCAACGACAAATCAAACCGTGAACGATGTCCCAAGACACATGTGCACGATGTCCCGAGACATCGCAGGGGTGTCCGAGGGGGGACTTGAACCCCCACGCCCATTAGTAGGGCACTAGCACCTCAAGCTAGCGCGTCTGCCATTCCGCCACTCGGACCCGGGCTAATCAATTGGCAGCTAAGGCTATCGGATTGGCCTGCTCGCGCCCAAACCCAAATCTCGCTGGAGGGGTGAACACCCCCGCCTGCGGGGAAGCTGACCCTAGACGCCGCGCGGCCACGCCGGTGGCAATGGTAGGAAAGGTGACTGTGACGGTGCCAACCGAAACACCCATCGACGACGTGGTGGACGTTGTCAGCAGGCTGATCAGGTTCGACACCACCAACACCGGCGATCTGGCAACCACCAAGGGCGAGGCCGAGTGTGCCCAATGGGTTGCCGCTCAATTGGAGGAGGTCGGCTACCAGGTCGAATACGTCGAGTCAGGCGCGCCGGGACGCGGCAATGTGTTTGCCCGCCTCGAGGGCGCCGATAGCTCCCGCGGCACGCTGCTGATCCACGGGCATCTTGACGTGGTGCCCGCGGAGCCGGCCGAGTGGAGCGTGCACCCGTTCTCCGGTGCAATCGAGGACGGCTACGTCTGGGGCCGCGGTGCGGTCGACATGAAGGACATGGTCGGCATGATGATCGTGACGGCCCGGCAGTTCCGGCGGGCCGGCGTCGTGCCGCCGCGCGACCTGCTGTTCGCCTTCGTTGCCGACGAAGAAAACGGCGGTAAATACGGGGCGCAATGGCTGGTCGACAACCGGCCCGACCTGTTCGACGGCGTCACCGAAGCGGTCGGGGAGGTCGGCGGGTTCTCGCTGACGGTGCCGCGCCGCGACGGCGGCGAGCGTCGCCTATATCTCATCGAGACCGCGGAAAAGGGGCTGTACTGGATGCGGCTGACGGCGCGCGGCCGGCCGGGACACAGTTCGATGACGCATGAGCACAACGCCGTCACCTCCATCGCCGAGGCGGTGGCGCGGCTGGGCCGCCACCAATTCCCGCTGGTCGTGACCGACACCGTCGTGCAGTTCCTGAAGGCCATCACCGACGAGACGGGCCTGACATTCGACACCGGGTCCTCCGACCTGGAGGGGACGATCGACAAGCTCGGTCCGATGGCCCGCATGCTCAAGGCGATCCTGCACGACACCGCCAACCCGACGATGCTCAAGGCCGGCTACAAGTCCAACGTGATCCCGGCGACGGCGGAGGCCGTGGTGGACTGCCGGGTGCTTCCCGGCCGGCTAGCGGCGTTCGAGGCGGAGGTCGACGAGCTGATCGGTCCCGACGTGACCCGCGAATGGATCACCAACTTGCCGTCGTACGAGACCACTTTCGACGGCGACCTCGTCGACGTGATGAACGCCTCGCTGCTGGCGGTGGACCCCGACGCCAGGACCGTGCCCTACATGTTTTCGGGTGGGACAGACGCAAAAGCATTCTCGCGCTTGGGTATTCGTTGCTTCGGCTTCACCCCTTTGCGGCTGCCGCCGGACCTGGATTTCGCCGCGTTGTTCCACGGCATCGATGAACGGGTACCCGTCGACGCGCTGAGGTTTGGCACCGAGGTGCTGACACACTTTTTGACACACTGCTAGCCGCACGTTGAGCCAATCAATCGAGAGGGGACCGACCATGATCGCACCGCCCGACCCGTACGCTGCACTGCCGAAACTGCCGTCGTTTCACTTGGAGTCGGCGTCGATCACCGACGGGCAGCCGCTGGCGACGCCGCAAATCAGCGGGATCTTGGGCGCGGGCGGCGAAGACGTCAGCCCGCAGCTGAGCTGGTCCGGTTTTCCCGACCAGACCCGCAGCTTCGCCGTGACCGTCTATGACCCGGATGCCCCGACCTTGTCCGGTTTCTGGCACTGGGCGGTGGCCAACCTGCCCGCCTCGGTCACCGAGTTGCCCGACGGTGCCGGCGAAGGTAGTGACCTACCGGGTGATGCGCTGACGCTGGTCAACGACGCCGGTATGCGCCGCTATGTCGGCGCCGCGCCGCCCCCCGGCCACGGGCCGCACCGCTACTACGTCGCCGTGCACGCGGTCGATGTCGAGAAACTCGACCTCAATGAGGACGCCAGCCCCGCATACCTGGGCTTCAACCTGTTCCAACACGCGATCGCCCGTGCCGTCATCTACGGAACCTACGAGCAGCGGTAGTAGGGCATCGGGACGACGTTGGGACGGCCCAGATGACGGTTCCCGACCCCAACCGGCTCGGCGGCCTCGAGTGGGCCCGGCGCACCCGCGGCAAGTTGACGGCGGCGGAGCGGCGTCGTCTGATCGGCGCGATCGCCGTAGGCCAGGCGGTCAACATGGTCGGACGCGCGAAGCTTGCGCTGGGGAGGCTGCCCGACGGCGCATCGGCCATCGACGTGCGCGACTTCGAGCCACCTGACTCACGGCTTGCGCGGCAGGCCGAGGCAGCGTGCGCAGAGCAGCCCGATCTGATTGCCGCCCACTCGTATCGGACCTGGATGTGGGGAATGGCACTGGCGGCCCTCGACCGCGAGCGGCTCGACCGCGAGCTGTTTTACTGCGCCGCACTGGTCCACGACTGGGGAGCCACGGTCCCAGTTCCGGGCGAGGACTTCACGATCCGGGGAGCCGAGCGAGCGCTGGCATGCGCTCAGGCCGCCGGCATCGATCCCGCCCGAGCCGAGCTGATCGCCGACGGCATCTGCTGCCACACGACGCCCGGCGCGACCGTCAGGCGGGATGGCGCCATCGCGTACTACGTGCAGTACGGGGCGATGGTCGACGGCGCCGGGTCGCGTGCCTGGGACGTTGCTCCGCGCAACATTGCGGAGGTGCTGCGACGCCATCCGCGCGGGCCCGGCTTCAAGCGCGGTCTGAGCAACACGATCAAAGACGAGGCGCGCGCCGTGCCGGGAGGACGCTTCGGACTGCTCAGGCGCTGTGGGATGACGCTTGCGGTGCGGATGGCGCCGTTCGACAGCTGAGCAGCCCGACATTGGACCTCGGGTCAGGGTTTAGCCGCTGCCGAACCGACGGCCTCGCTCAACGCAGAAAACCCACCTTCGCGCAGCCGATGCGCGATGCCGTCGTGAATGTGCTTGGCCCACAAGCCTCCGCCGTAGATGAAACCGGTGTAGCCCTGCAGCAGTGACGCCCCCGCGGTGATGCGGTCCCAGGCGTCGTCCACGGTCTCGATGCCACCGACGCTGATCAGCGTCATCCGGTCACCAACCCGACCGTAGAGTCGCCGCAGCACCTCGGCGGCGCGCTGCGCCAGCGGCGCCCCCGAGATGCCGCCGCTGCCCAGTCGCTCGACGCCCGGGGTACGCAGCCCATCGCGCGACACCGTGGTGTTGGTCGCGACGATGCCGGCCAAACCCAGCTCGACCGCCAGGTCGGCGATGCCGTCGATGTCGAAGTCGGCAAGATCCGGTGCGATCTTCACCAGTACCGGCGTCGAGGTCTCGGCGAGCACCGCCGACAGGATGCCGCGCAGTGACTCGACCGCCTGCAAATCGCGTAGCCCGGGGGTATTCGGCGAACTGACGTTGACCACCAGGTAGGTGGCCAGCGGCCCGACCAGCCGGGCGCTGGCCCGGTAGTCGTCGGCGGCCTGCTCGGGCGGGGTGGACTTGGTCTTGCCGATATTGACGCCGATCGGCACATCGGGGTTTTGCCGTGCCAGCCTGGACGCCAGCTGAGCGGCGCCGTGGTTGTTGAAACCCAGCCGGTTGAGTAGCGCGCGGTCGGCAGGCAGCCGGAATAGCCGAGGAGCAGGATTGCCTGGTTGGGGGTGGGCGGTCACGGTGCCGACCTCGGCGTAGCCGAATCCCAGCGCGCCCCAGGCCTTCAGCCCGATGCCGTCTTTATCGAAGCCCGCAGCCAGACCCAGCGGCCCGGGGAATCGCACCCCGAACACCATGCTGGCCAGCACCGGGTCGGTCGGTGCCAGCTGCCGGCTCAAGCGCCGCCGCACCGGCGCCGTGGTGGTGAGGCCACGCAGCGCCGCGAACACCAGCTCGTGGCTGCGCTCGGGCGGCACCAGGAACAGCAACCGGCGGAGCGCACCGTATAAGTGATGACGGTCGTCGCGCGCGGCGCTCACCGTCACAGTTCCGGCTGGTCGAGCCGGGCGTTATCGATGCGAGACTTCTTGCGGCGCAACAACACCCGCCTACTTCCATCGGTATAGAGTCGCACCCGGGTCAGCTCCCAGCCGCGGTACTCCGCTTCGATGGACAATCGGGTCGAGGCGCTGAGCCTGGTCACCTCCGGCGGCAGGCGCAGCGGCGCCCATTCGTATTCGTCGGACATCTCGCTGTCCCAACCCGCCGGCAACCGGCCGCCTCGTGCCGTTGTCAATGTGGACCCGCCGCCGCGTGCTCGATGATCTGAACGCCCCCGCCCGAACCCGACACCACATACAACGTGCCCGCGGCGTCGTCGAAGGTCAGCGTGTCGGGTTGCTGCACGGTTGGGTACCGTACCTTTTCCACAGGGATTCCGGTTGACAGATCGTAACCAATAACCAAATTCGCCGCGGTTTGCGACACCCAAGTCAGCCCGCGAGACCCGGCCAGGCCGTAGGGGGACTGCCGCACTGGGTAAGCCTGCCGCAAGATCAGCGGGTCGACACCGAACACCAGCAGCTCGCCGCCCCGGGTGTCGGTCACCAACAACCTGCCCGCGGGGTCGGCCACCATGGTGGTCGCACCCTGACCGGCGCGTAACGCCTGCCCGACCTTTCCATCGGGACCGACCGTGGTGACCGACGTCTGGCCACGATCCAACACGGCCACGGTATTTCCTTGCGCCGCAACGGAATCAACGTGTCCGAAGATTTTCGTCCGATTGCTGACGGTGGCTGCTGGCGCGATTGTGTAGATCGTGCCGTCAGCGGTGCCCAGCGCCACGGTGCCGTCGGCGCGGCGGGCGATCGCAGTGAAATCGACGCTCTCCGCGCCGCTGACGCCGACGCGGGCGACTCGTCCAGCCGACAGATCGGCCACGAAGTAGCCGCCGCGGGTGGACAGATAAGCGTTGCCACTGCCGTCACCGGCCAGCCCGGTCGCCGGGCCGGGCAGGTCGATGACGCGCGATGATGTTTGCTGAGAGCCCATCGCAGTGATCTTGGCGGGTGTCGTGGCGGCTAACCCGAAGGTCAAGATCACCAATTGCGCTGTGTGGCCGTCGAATATGGCGGCCTGGGGCTTGCCGTCCAGCGGACGGAGCAGACCTGCCGGAACCAGGGACAGCGGTGGAGAATCGGCCGGCCGCGCAGGCTCGATCGTGGGTGGAGCTCCCCGGAGCGTCTTGGACGAGCAACCCACCACCAACGTCAGCAAAACCAACAGGCCAGCGGCCTGCCGACGAACGATGTGTGCACTGTATTTGCGGTGTGGTGGCACAGGGTGACTCTCGGATATCCAGGGGGCAGCCGGTGTGTAGAAGAAGTACGCGCATTGGAGTCCGATACTAGGCAACGCCGTCTGTTACGACCCGAGCCCGGCGCGCGAGCCGGGGATCAGCGACCGGGTATGGTCGCCGATATGAGCGTCGCCGCCGATCGCCATGTCACTAACCCCGAGTTTGCTATCGAAGACTTGTGGGTTGGGGTCTTCGGGGCAAAGGTGCTGGCCAGCGGGTTCGGGCAGGTCGCTGACGGCCGTAGCTTCGCCTTCCGGATTGAAGGTCCGTCGCTTCTCGTCGAGGTATGTCGCTTCTCGTCGAGGTATACCGGCCCCGGTTGAGCGGTCCGGTCCCGCAGCCCGAAGATATCGTCGCCACCCTTCGGTGCAGCGTCGTCGACGTCGACGTCACCGACGAGCGCAGCCTGACCGCGGCCGTGCGTGACGCGGTCGCCCTCGCCGAGGTCGCCAACTAGATCACCCGGTACGGTCGTCGTCGTGACTGTGGCGCCGGCGATGTCTTGGTGGCAAGTTGTCATCTTGTCCGTGGTGCAGGGTCTGACCGAGTTCTTGCCGGTGTCGTCGTCGGGCCACTTGGCGATCGTGTCGCGGATCTTCTTTGCCGACGACGCCGGCGCGTCGTTCACCGCCGTAAGCCAATTGGGCACCGAGCTCGCGGTATTGGTCTATTTCGCCCGCGACATCGTGCGGATCGTCAAGGCATGGTTCAACGGTTTGGTGGTCGCCGCGCACCGCAATGCCGACTACCGGCTGGGTTGGTACGTCATCATCGGGACGATCCCTATTTGCATCCTGGGTCTGTTTTTCAAGGACGAGATCCGCTCCGGCGTGCGCAACCTGTGGGTGATAGCGACAGCGCTGGTGGTGTTCTCGGCGGTGATCGCTCTTGCCGAGCGTCTTGGTCGGCAGAGCCGACACATCGACCAGCTGACCTGGCGCGATGCGGGCGCCGTCGGCGTTGCCCAGACACTGGCGTTGGTCCCGGGAGTCTCCCGGTCGGGAGCCACCATCAGTGCGGGGCTGTTTCTCGGGCTCGATCGCGAATTGGCTGCCCGATTCGGTTTCCTGCTGGCAATTCCGGCGGTGCTCGCATCCGGATTGTTCTCGCTGCCGGACGCCTTCCACCCGGTGCTCGAGGGGATGAGTGCGACGGGACCGCAGTTGCTTGCGGCTACCGTGATCGCGTTCGTGGTCGGTCTTGCTTCGGTCGCGTGGTTGTTGCGATTTCTGGTGCGTCACCGCATGTATTGGTTCGTCGGCTATCGGGTGGCCGCTGGTGCGGGCGTGCTGATCCTGTTGGCGGCAGGGGTGGTGAGCCCGACGTGACCGCCGGCGACGATGCGGAGCGGACCGACGGAGAGGAGCGGCGCAGGTGACCGTCATCCTGTTGCGGCACGGGCGGTCGACGTCGAACACCGCGCATGTGCTGGCCGGTCGTTCCGAGGGTGTCGACCTCGACGACAAAGGCCGCCAGCAAGCTGCGGAGCTGGTCGATCGGATCGGTGAGCTGCCGATTCGGGCGGTGGTGTGCTCACCGCTACTGCGATGCCGGCGCACGATTGAGCCGCTCGCCGATGCGCTTGGCATCGAGCCGGTCCTCGACGACCGGTTCTCCGAAGTCGACTACGGCGAATGGACCGGCCGCAAACTCGCCGATCTGGTCAACGAGCCGTTGTGGGGCGTCGTTCAGGCGCATCCCAGCGCGGCGGTGTTTCCCGGTGGTGAGGGGCTGGCGCAGGTCCAAGCACGCGCCGTTGCCGCCGTCCGTGACCACGACACCCGGCTGGCCGAGCAGCATGGCGGCGACGCGCTGTGGCTGGCCTGTACGCACGGCGACGTCATCAAGGCGGTCGTCGCCGACGCGCTTGGCCTACACCTGGACGGCTTCCAACGTGTCTCCGCCGATCCGGCATCGATGAGTGTGATCCACTACACCCGACTTCGCCCGTTCGTACTGCACGTGAATCACACCGGCCCGCGGCTGACATCGGCGCTGACGGCTGCTCCATCACCGGACGGTGAAGCGCCGCCAGGCGATGCGGTGGTGGGCGGGTCTACCGACTGAGCGAGTCGCGGCCAAGAATTACGACTCAGCCGCAACTGCCGGTATTTTGGAACTGCCATGTCTCGCGCGATTCACGTCTTCCGCTCACCCGACCGCTTCGTCGCCGGGACAGTCGGCCAGCCCGGAAACCGCACTTTTTACCTGCAGGCGGTGCACGACGCCCGGGTGGTTTCGGTAGTGCTGGAGAAGCAGCAGGTGGCGGTGCTCGCCGAGCGCATCGGCGCCCTGCTGCTGGAGGTCAACCGCAGGTTCGGCACACCGGTTCCTCCAGAGACGACCGAGGTCGAGGACCTGAGCCCGTTGATCACACCGGTCGACGCTGAATTTCGGGTCGGCACCATGGGTCTCGGATGGGATTCCGAGGCGCAAACGGTGGTGGTCGAATTGCTGGCAGTCAGTGACACCGAGTTCGACGCATCTGTGGTTCTTGACGACACCGAGGAGGGGCCTGACGCCGTGCGGGTGTTCCTGACACCGGAGTCGGCGCGGGAGTTCGCCAGCCGTTCCAACCGCGTCATTTCCGCGGGCCGCCCGCCGTGCCCGCTGTGCGATGAACCGCTGGACCCCGATGGACACATCTGTGCGCGGACCAACGGCTACCGGCGCAGCGCGTTGCTCGGGCCTGACGATGACGCCGAGGACTGACGAACGCGAGGTCCTGCGTCGCGGCGAGCTGACGGTTCTGGGACGCATTCGCTCGGCGAGCAACGCCACCTTCCTGTGCGAGTCGACACTGGATGGCTGCAGCGTGCACTGCGTGTACAAGCCGGTCGCCGGTGAGCAGCCGCTGTGGGACTTTCCCGACGGCACATTGGCCGGCCGAGAGCTCGGCGCGTATCTGGTGTCAGTGCAATTGGGCTGGAACATCGTGCCCGACACCATCATTCGCCACGGGCCCGCCGGTCCGGGGATGCTGCAGCTCTGGGTGAACCAACCCGGTGACGAACCTGGTTCAGACCCCGGACCAGGACCAGACCTGGTCGACCTCGTTCCCACTGACAGGTTGCCGCCGGGCTATCTGCCGGTGTTGCGGGCGTATGACTATGCCGGCGACCCGGTCTCGCTGGTGCACGCCGACGACATTCGACTGTGGCGAATGGCGGTGTTCGACGTGTTGATCAACAACGCCGACCGCAAGGGCGGCCACGTGCTGCGGGGTGTCGACGGCGACGTTTACGGTGTCGACCACGGCGTATGTCTGCACGTCAAGGACAAGTTGCGCACGGTGCTGTGGGGGTGGGCCGGCAAGCCAGTCGACGACAACACTCTTGACAGGGTGGCCCGACTGGCCGATGCGCTGGCCGGTGCGCTCGGCGATGCGCTGGCCGAATACATCACCAGCGCCGAGATCGCGGCGCTACATCTGCGTGCCCGCGCGCTGCTGGATAATCCGGTGATGCCCGGCCCGGACCGGCACCGGCCGATTCCCTGGCCCGCGTTCTAACGTCGCCGCTGAGCCGGCGGTACCGGATACTGGACCGGATGAGCCCAGACGTGACCGACGCGGCGCTGGCTGCTGACCTGGCCGAGGACGCCGGAAAGCTGTTGCTGGCGGTGCGCGACCATGTCGGCTTCGACCACCCGTGGCTGCTCGGCGATGCCGGTGACAGCCAAGCCAATTCGCTACTGTTGCGGCGGCTGCGCGCTGAGCGCCCGCGTGACGCGGTGCTCAGCGAGGAGGCCTACGACGACCTGGCCCGATTGCGGGCCGACCGGGTTTGGATCGTCGACCCGCTGGACGGCACGCGGGAATTCTCCGAGCCGGGGCGTGACGACTGGGCCGTGCATGTGGCGTTGTGGCGGCGCCATGGCGGCCCCAGCGGAGCGATCACCGACGCCGCTGTCGCCTTGCCTGCCATGGGGGAGCTGTACCGCAGCGACACCGTCAGCGCGCCGACAACGGCGCACTCCGGGCCGATCCGAATCACCGCGAGCTCAAACCGGCCGCCTGCCGTGCTCTACCACCTGGCCCGACGGCTCGACGTCGAATTCGTGCGGATCGGCTCGGCCGGCGCCAAAGCGATGTCAGTGGTGCGCGGCGACGCCGACGCCTACATCCATGCCGGCGGGCAGTGGGAGTGGGATTCGGCTGCCCCGGCGGGAGTGATCCTGGCGGCCGGCATGCACGCATCGCGACTGGACGGCTCCGAGATGGTGTACAACCGCCCCGACCCGTATCTGCCCGATTTTCTGATGTGCCGCCCGGAACTCGCCGACCTGTTGCTGGGTGCCATCCGGTTGGCCAGCTGAACGGACGCATTGGGTGGATTGCCCGGCTTCTCCTCGGGCCGTTGCACGGCCCGCATCGTCGCCGGGCTGGGTTGGATTGCCCGGCTTCTCCTCGGGCCATTGCACGGCCCGCATCGTCGCCGGGCCTAAAGTCGACGGTATGCGGTCCTGGCCATCGGCACCCTTACCGACGCTGCCGGGACGTGGCCCGGAGTTGCGGCTGTATGACACCTCCGACCGCCAGGTGCGTCCAGTGGCCGCCGGGCCGACGGCCACCATGTACGTGTGCGGGATCACACCGTACGACGCCACCCACCTCGGCCACGCCGCCACCTATCTCGCGTTCGATCTGGTCCAGCGGCTGTGGCTGGACCTCGGACACGATGTGCACTACGTGCAGAACGTCACCGACGTCGACGATCCACTGTTCGAGCGGGCCAACCGCGACGGTCTTGACTGGCGCGACCTGGCGGCCCGCGAGGTCGCGCTGTTCTGCGACGACATGACCGCGCTGCGGGTGCTGCCGCCACGCGAATACGTCGCCGCCACCGAGGCGGTGGCTGAGGTCGTCGAGCTGGTGGAAAAGATGCTGGCCTCGGGGGCGGCCTACGTCGTCGACGATCCCGAATACCCCGATGTGTACTTCCGCGCCGACGCCACGGTCCAATTCGGCTACGAATCCGGTTATGACCGCGACAGCATGCTGCGGCTGTTCGCCGAGCGCGGCGGCGACCCGGACCGCCGGGGCAAGACCGACCAACTCGATGCGCTGTTGTGGCGCGCCGCGCGGCCCGGGGAGCCGAGCTGGCCCTCTTCGTTCGGACGGGGCCGACCTGGTTGGCACGTCGAGTGCGCGGCGATCGCGCTCAGCCGCATCGGCAGCGGCCTGGACATCCAGGGCGGTGGCAGCGATCTCATCTTTCCGCATCACGAGTTCACCGCCGCGCACGCCGAATCCGTCAGCGGTGAGCGACGATTCGCCCGCCACTATGTGCATGCGGGCATGATCGGCTTGGACGGGCACAAGATGTCCAAGAGCCGCGGCAACCTGGTTCTGGTGTCTGCGCTGCGCGCTCAGGGCGTTGAGCCGGCGGCTATTCGATTGGGCCTGCTGGCCGGGCACTATCAGGCCGATCGCGATTGGGGCGCTCAAGTGCTGCAGGCGGCCGTCGCGCGGCTGCATCGCTGGCGAACCGCGACCACACTTTCCGCCGGCCCGGACGCCGCCGACGTCATCGCCCGAGTGCGCCGCTATCTCGCCGACGACCTTGATACGCCCAAAGCGCTTGCTGCACTTGATGGTTGGACTACCGACGCGCTGGAATACGGCGGTCATGACGCCGAGGCGCCGCGGGCGGTCGCGACGGTGGTGGATGCGCTGCTGGGAGTGGACCTGCAGTCGCCGCGGCGGTAGGTTGCGGCCACGACGTCAGTGAACTCGCAAGTCGTATTCATCACCGGTGGTGCTCATGGCATCGGGGCCGAGGTGGCCCGACGGTTGCACGCAAAGGGCGCCAAGCTGGTGCTGACCGACCTGGACGAGGTGGCATTGGCGGCTAGGTCCGCCGAGCTCGGCGGTGACGAGCGGGTGCTCACCGTGGTTGCCGACGTGCGTGATCTCGCCGCCATGGAGGCCGCGGCCGAAACGGTTCCAGATCGACCGTGGGCGAAGTCGGGGTAGCGTCTGCGAAAAGGCGTGGCCCGGGGAGGTTCGACGGCCGATGGAAACGGGAAGTGGGTCGGCGTGGCCGTTGGTGGGCCGCGATGACGAGGTCCGCCGGGCGTTGACGGCACTCGAGGACCACGCGCATTTTCAAGGCGTCGTCTTGGTGGGCGAGGCCGGGGTTGGCAAATCGACACTGGCTCGTGCCCTAGCCGAGGCTGTTGAGTCGCGCGGGCTTACGGTGCGGTTTGTGCTGGGCACCGAAACCGGCAGTGCGGTGCCGTTGGGCGCGTTCTATTGGTTGTTGACCCTCGACACGGCGCGTGAACCCGCCGTGATGCTGGCCGCGGCACAAAAAACCCTGGAGCGGGAAGAGAACCTGGTCGTCGTCGTCGACGACGCCCAGTTGCTCGATCCGTTGTCGGCGACGTTGGTGTACCACCTTGCGGCACGTCGCACTGCGCGATTGATCGTGGTAATCCGACCGAGTGACGCGGTGCCCGATGCGGTGACAGCGCTGTGGAAAGAGCGACTGCTGCTTAGTCTGCGCATTGAAGCGTTCACCTGGCAGCAGACGGAGGAGCTCGCTCACACCGTGCTCGGCGACGCCGTCGATACCCGGCTGATCAACGAGTTACATGGCCGGACCGCGGGCAATCCGCTGATGCTGCGGGGCCTGCTGAATGCAGGCCGGGAGAGCGGTGCGCTGGTGCGCGTCGAACACGGCTGGCGGCTTCGAGGTGCGCTGCGCGCAGACCGCCAACTCTTCGATCTGCTTGAGTTTCGGCTGCGATCCTTGGCCGCCGAGGAATTGGAGGCGGTAGAGGTTTTGGCCGCTGGGGAGGTGCTGGACTGGGAGATCCTGCGCGGGCTTTGCGATGCCGACGCGGTGGTAAGCCTTGAGCGCCGTGGCTGGATCCAGTTGGTCGCCGACGAATCACACACTGTGGCTCGGTTGGCTCACCCCCTCATCGGTGAAGTGGCAATCCAACGCGCGGGGGTGGTGCGCTCGCGGCAGCTCAATGGCATGCTGGCACAACAACTTCGGAAGCAAATGCAGACACAAGAGCGGCGGTCGAGGTTGCCCGACGTGCGCACCCGGATCCAGCTGGCCCAGTTCATGATACGCAGCGACCTGACGCCAGACCTCGACGTGATCATTGATGCAGCGGGGAGCGCGATGACCATGTCGAACATAGCTCTCGCCGAAGAGCTGGCCCGATTCGCGTTCGATCGCGGCGGGGGCTTGGCTGCTGCGGTCGTGCTTGCTGAGGCGATGGGTTGGCAGGGACGCGGCGACGAGGTCGAGGCGGTGCTTGGT
>Ga0209040_10001760_pt1 | contig 17125 bp, 13 predicted proteins | sample BogFormECP12_OM3_FD_188240 | JGI IMG/M metagenome (GOLD analysis project Ga0209040, IMG submission 188240) | Bog forest soil microbial communities from Calvert Island, British Columbia, Canada - ECP12_OM3 (SPAdes) (version 2) | ecosystem: Environmental > Aquatic > Freshwater > Wetlands > Bog ...
CAAATCGAGAACGGCACGCAACTCGGGGAAAATGTCCCCGGATCGCAATTGTTTCAGAATGCGTCGGGCGGTGTATTCACCTCGCTGCAGGATCTATACACTTCGTTGCAGTCCGGCAATGGGATTGGAGCGGCGGTGACAGAAGTGCAGAGCGCGCTGACACAACTCTCCACCAACCGCGTATTTTATGGCAATGCCCTCAATCAGATCAGTCTCAGCGACAACTTCCTAAGTCAGGATAAGTTGGATTTGAGTTCGCAGGAAAACACCCTGGTGGGAGCGAACCCGGCAGCGGCCGCCTCAGAGTTTTCCCAAGCGCAAACCGCCAACCAGGAGTTACTCGCAGCCACCGCAAAGGTGCTGAACTTGCCGACCCTGTTCACGTACCTGCCCGTCTAATCGCGGCGGCCCGCGAATCCCGCGCCACGCGCTCATCACATCTCTGGTCCACACGTTTGCTGTGCTGTCGCTGCCCACTGGCGGACGGCGGAGAACTGCGCGCGGCGGGCTTCTAATTGCGAGCGCTGCGCGAGCAACATCAGGCGCACGCGACGCAGTGTGATGGCCAGTTTTTCCAGGAGCGATTTGTAAAGATCCAGTTCGGCGGTGAGCTCCGGGTGCGTGCGGCGCAACTCTGGGGCCCGGGCCCACACGGGCGCCACTTCCGCGAGCAGCGCGGAGAGCCCCCGTACCTGCTGGACGCCGAAAATTGTTTCCCCGCGCAGTGCGCCGTTGGCATCCTCCAAGAGTGCGGCGAGGCGGGCGCTGGCTTCTGCCAGGATTTGGCGCGGTGCGTCGCTCACCTCGCCTCCCTTCATCAGGCCGTCCATCCGCCGCTCCTCGAATTTTCCGAGCCTTCCGTGGGGAGCGCAGCGGCTTGCGAAAGAGCTGCCTGCGCATTGGAGGAGGCACGGAGACGATCCGCGGGCTCGGATGGGGCCACACTGCGTTCGACCTGAACCCAGGCGGCGCGGAGTCGGGCGAACTTTGCAATCAGGTCCAGAAGCTTCTCGCGGGAACTGGCGATGCTCGCTTGCGTAATTGAGGCGCGCATCACGTTATAGAAGTCATTAAGATTCCGCGCGGCTTCACCGCCGCGCTCAAAATTTAGGACTCCCTGCAATTCTCCAATGACCAGGAGCGCGTGATTGGTGGCGGTGATACGGGTCTCGATCTGCCCCGCGTCAATAGCCTCCGCCGCGCGATGGAAATCGCGCAGTATCGTGTCGTACAAGGCGACCACCTGACCGACCGCGGAAGCTCCCACGGCCGCGCAGTGGTGATACGTAAACGCCGCATCGCGGGAACTCATGCGATCCCCGAAATTTCTTGTGTCAGCTGGTTCTCCAGCAGCGGCAGTTCCTGGAGCGTGATGTTGACTTGGGAATAGGTATCCGTCAGGGTTTTCTCCTGGACGGCCAGCGAGGCCTGAAGGTCGGTGACCCGTTGGCCGAGGGCCTGCGCCGCGCCGCTGATGCTTTGCGAGTCGGTGGTGAGAATGCCGTTGCCGGGCGCCGACAGGTTGTTGATCACACTCGAGAGGTTCTGCGCGAAGCCCGTGGTGCTGTTCTGCAAAAGATTCTGCACCGAAGAGAAGTTGGTGGCGAGGGCCGTCGACAGCGCGCTACTATCCACCGAAAGGGTTCCATCATTGTTGGTGTTCACCCCGATGCTCGCCAGATTGACGAGGCCATTGTTGCCCGTAACCGAATAGGAAGCGGCCCCCAGAAGCAGACTCTGAGCCCCTTGCAGCGTCCCATCCCCCGCGAGAGCCGCTGATGCCGTGCCGTCGGATCCTACTTTGAATTGACCGTTCACTTCGCTCAGTACGGTGTTATACGCGGTGACGAAATTCTTGACCGCCGTGCTGGCCTGGGTGGTATCTGGCGCTACGGTCAAGCTAATGGGGGTATCCACACCGTTGACCAGGGTTGGCGCGGCAAGGTTGAGGGTGACGCCATTGATGGCGCCACTTACGGTGTTCGTGGCGCTGCTGACGGGCACGCCGTCAACGGTCAAGGAAGCATTCAGTCCCGCCGCGGCCTGATGGAAATTCAGCGCGGTATTCCCGGTACTTGCGAGATGCAGGCTTCCGGTAGTGGCGATGACGCCGGGGAGCCCGGAAGTCGTGCTAACGAGGGCCAGGCGAGAACCGTTTGCGTCGGTGATCACGCTCGCTTGCACCGCGGTTGTTTGCAGGTTTATAGCGGCGGCGATTTGCTCCAGGGTGTTATCGGTTGCACTGGTTGTGACCGAAGCGACAGGAACGATGCTGGAGCCCACGGTGATGGCAATGGTGTCGCCGGTGGCCAGGGGCGTGCTGCTAGTAGGGGCTTCGTCGCTATAATACGAAGAGGTGGTGGCGAGGTTGGCGACTGAGATGGTATGCGCGCCCGCCGAGGCCGTGCCCGCGGCGTTAGCCGTAAGCGCATTCGGATTGGAGGAAGTGGCAACCTCGGAGTTGAGTGCGCCAAGGGGATCGTTCAAGGCGGCTGCCGCGTTCTGCAAGCTGGCGAGTTCCGAGTTGATCGTGGCAATTTCGCCGATTTGCGTGCCCAGGGTGGTTTGCTGGGTCTGCAAGGCAGTGATGGCGGCGGTTTGGCTGGCCAGTGCTAACTGCACGAATTGCTGGACGTTAATGCCTTGGCCAAGCCCCGTGCCGCTGGTGCTACTACCGGATCCGGTGGTGCCTAATGAGCCGTCAAGGGACGACAGTGGACTAACTGACGTAGACATAAAATGGCCTCCTCAGGCCCTGGTATCAACATACGAAGCAGCTTTGGGCTGTTCCGCCCTTAGATATTCCTGAATGCCCCGACCGACTCAGCGCGGTGGTGGCGAGGGGCTCTGCTGGCGTCGGTTAATCCATTCCGAGTGCATCAAAGCGGTTTAGGCGGAATCCCCGAAGGAATCCCGCCCGCCGCCTCTTTTCTTCTTCCCTAGCTTCTTATTGCAGCAGCTTCAGGATGCTTTGCTGCGCCGAGTTGGCCTGCGCCAGGGCCGAGATGCCGGACTGGTTCAGTATGGAGTACTCGGACAGGTTGGTCACTTGCTGCGGAATGTTCGCAGCGGTGATTTGGTTTTCCGCAGAGGTTAGGTTCTGTACCTGGACGCTCTCCACGTTGCTGGCGGCTTGCAGCCGGTTGATGACCGCGCCGAGGTTGCCGCGGTCGGCGGCGATGGTCGCGATCGCGGTGTTGATGGCTCCGAGTGCGGCTTGCGCATCCGTAGCGGTGGATAGGTCCGTGCCGGCCGCGCCGGTCGCCAAGAGTCCCGTTCCCGCGACGTTAGCGCCGAGTAGCGCCAATCCCGCGCTGGTCGTGGACAGAACAACGTTTCCGGAAGCATCTGAGCCGTTGCCGCTGACGCCCAGAGCGAGGCCCGCAGCCGTTGCCGAGAAGGTGGTTGACAAACCATTGCTCACAGCCGTGGCATCCGGGTTCGCGTTTCCGCCAGCCTGAAATACCGTGCCCGAGCCTGCTCCGCCGTTGACGGCCGCGACCAGGTTGGCCAGGGTATTCGTGATTTGCGTCTGCGCGCTGTCGTTGGTGTTCGAATCGATCAGCACCTTTACCGCACCCGCAGTGGCGCCGACTTGTGCCGTTGCTCCCGTGGTATTGGCGGCGGCTAACGTGCTCGGGGCCGCTGTTCCTGCGTTGCTGGCGGCGACAAACGTGTATACCGTGTTGCCGACGGTGACTGTATCGTTCGCGGCGATGGCGCCGGAGGCGGAAAGGGTTCCGGACTGTCCCGCGGCTTGCAGCAGCGAAGCTGAAGTCAGGTTGATCTGATTGGCGGAAATGGTGGTGTTGTTGGTTCCGTCACTCAGAAAGATGCTCGCAGGCGCGCTGTTGAATACCGCGCTGCCGTTGAAGCTGGTGGTGCTGCCAATGCTGTCAATTTCTGACTGGATCTGGGAATACTCGGCCTGTAGCGCGCCCCTCTGGCTGGTGCCTACCGTGCCCGTAGCGGACTCGGTCGCCAGCGTAACCGCGCGGTTCAGCAACGTAGTCACCTGTGCCAGCGCGCCGTCCGCCACTTGCAGCGAGCCGACGCCGGTGTTGGCGTTTGCGGAAGACTGCGTCAAAGCCGTGACATTGGCTGCCAGGCCGTTGGCGATGGCCAGACCCGCCGCGTCATCCGCGCCGGAATTGATGCGCGAACCCGAGGAGAGTTGAAACAGCGTCTTTTGCAGGTTATTTTGCGTGATATTCAACTGGTTCTGTGCTTCCAATGCGGTGATGTTATTGAGAAGACTTATGGCCATTGCGTGAAGCTCCTTGTTCTTGTGCGATTTTTTTGGCGTTCCGGGAGCCTAAGGTGCGCGGGGCCTAAACCCTTGCCCCAGGTAGCTCGCACTCGCTGCGGAACAACCAACGTGCTCACTATGTTTATCGGCGCTAGGGGGAAAGGCTTTAGGGCCAATGCGTACAGGTGGCCGACCGGGCATGCAGGGCAGGTCGTCCCAAATCCGTTGCCGCCTGCGGAAGTCTGCAGCCGTCGCGCGGCGCGTTCCGTTCGGTCAATGCTGGCTCGCGTGCAGGGTGCCCATGCGCGCTTCTGGCCGCGACGGATTCTGCATCCACTCATATTCCGTGCGCTGCCGCGCGATAATTATCTGGGCGGCTTCATATAAATTCGAAGCCACGGGGAACGGCGTCTGGCCGGGCTTGTGGTTCTCCAGAAAAGCGTCCCGTCGCACCAGCGTCGATGGGCAGCCCGCCTTAGCCGCGGCCTCAATATCTTCCGGGGAGTCGCCGACGAAGAAGGTATCTTGCGGGACAAAACCATAGTCCAGTTGTGCGCGTTGAATTAAGCCCGGCTGGGGCTTCCGGCAGTTGCACCGGTCCTCCGCGACGTGCACGCAGTAATACACTTGCGTGATGTTCCCCCCCGCCAGCGCCACCTGCAACATGAATCGGTGGGTAATCAGATCTAGATCCGACACCGAAAGCAGTCTTTTACCCACGCACGCCTGGTTCGAGATCACCAGCGCACCGTACCCGTTCTCCATCAACAGGCGCAGTGCTTCCAGGGTTCGCGGAAGGAATTCAAACTGCTGCCACTCCGTGACATAGCCGCCGAGCACCCGGCGATTAATTACTCCATCGCGATCCAGCAAAACGAAGTGTTGCTGTTGCTTGCTCATGGTAATTCCGTCCCTTTCGTCAGCGTCCAGGTGCCTCGCAGGACTGCTCGCCGCCGCAGAGAACGCCGCGGGCACCTTGCTGGCAGCTACTACACCCCGAATCGTTGCTTTCGCTTCGAAGTTGCCTTCCGCGCCTCGCCATCGTGCTGCTTGCGTCGGCCAATCCCGAAATGAATTTTCACTTGGACCGATTTGGCGTGCCGCTCGTCGTCCCCGGCTCCAATACCGCACAACCCCGTTCTAATTTCGACCTAACTGCCCGCGATTCCTATTTCCACTGCTACAGCTGACGACAGTGGCCGTGGAAAATCAAAGTTGGTGCACATTGCTGGCCAATGAGAGTGCTCCAATCGCGTGCAATCGGTTGCTCAACTGCTCTAAACATTTGCCGATAGCAGCTACGGAGGGTTGTGGCCACTTCTTTTGGAAAGGCCGGCGCGCGATGATCCAGCTTACGAGGCTCAATAATCAGCCCTTGGTCGTCAATTCCGACCTCATCAAGTTTCTTGAACAGTCTCCGGACACCGTACTGACCCTCGTTACCGGAGAAAAGATCATCGTGCGCGAGACGCCCGGCGAAGTGCTCACGAAAGTCATCGCCTTTCGCCAATCCATCCTTAGTGGCCTTGCGGGCGACCCGCGTTACACCGGCGCGAGCGCCAACGCGCCGCTGTTAACTGGTCAAGCAGAAGGAAAAACTTGAAGCCCACTTCCGTGGACAAGAGCAGCCTGGCGGGTATCGCTATCGCTGTTGGCGGCATCCTCGTTGGCTTGGTCCTCGAGGGCGGCAAGGTCACGCAGTTATTGCAGCCGACCGCCGCCTTGATCGTCTTCGGCGGCACCATTGGCGCGGTCATGCTGCAGTTTCCCTTGCGCGTCATCCTCGCCGCCATTCGCCGCCTGGGCCAGGTCTTCTTCGAAAACCCCCGGAACCCCGGCGACCTCATTGCGGAAATCACCCGCTACGCCCACAAGGCCCGCAAAGAAGGCATCGTCTCTCTCGACGCCGACCTCAAGGAAATCCATGATCCCTTCTTGAAAAAGACGCTCATGCTAGCCGTCGATGGCACCGAGCCCCAGGAAATTCGCAACATGATGCAACTCGAGCTGGACAATCAGGCCGACCATCACGAAAACATTCCGCTCGTGTTTGAATCCGCTGGCGGCTTCTCGCCCACCATTGGCATCATCGGCGCCATTCTCGGATTGATCCAGGTCATGCAGCACCTCGACGACATCGGAGAAGTCGGCCGCGGCATCGCCGTGGCCTTCGTAGCCACCATTTACGGCGTGGGCGCCGCCAATCTTTTCTTTCTGCCCGTCGCCGGCAAAATCAAAATCCGTATGCGTCAAGAGCAGACCCTGCGCGAGATGATGCTCGAGGGCGTCATCTCCATCCTCGAAGGCATGAATCCCCGCATGATCGAAAATAAGCTCGCCGGTTTCTTCGTCGAAGCCAATGAAAACGCCAATAAGCGGATCGCTTCGTGAGACGCCGCCGTAAACCCGCGCAGCACGTCAATCACGAGCGTTGGCTGGTGTCCTACGCCGACTTCGTAACCCTGCTCTTCGCTTTTTTTGTGGTGCTCTATGCCTCCTCGCAGGTCGATAAGCGAAAGGTCGGCAATCTCGCCCTGGCCATCCAGGTGGCCTTCCAGCAGCTCGGCGTTTTTGACACTTCTAATACCAAGATTCCGCTAAGCGACTCCGAAGCCGTGCCTTTTTCCCAGGTCCAGGTCGTCGAAAACGCCGAGCGCACTGGCGACTTTCGGCGCTTCGTGCAGCCCATGAAGGGTTTCCTGGTCACCACTTCCCCCGCGCCGCCGCTTCACGACGTGCAAGCCGATTTAATGAAGGCCCTCGCTCCGGAAATCAAGAAGCACGTGGTCTCGATTAGCACCCGTCCGGAAGGGCTCGTGGTCAGCCTGCAGGAAGTCGGCTTTTACGAAAGCGGCTCCGCAACCATCCGCCCTTCCGCCCGCGACGCCATTGATCGCCTTGCCGCGGTCCTAAACTCCCGCGGCGAATCCCTGCGTATCGAAGGGCACACCGACAACGTGCCCATCCACAATCAACGTTTCGACTCCAACTGGGAACTCTCCACCGCCCGCGCCACCGAACTCATCAAACTCTTCATCCTGCAATATAGTTTTGATGCCAGCCGCCTATCCGCCGCCGGCTTCGCCGAATACCATCCCGTGGTGCTCAACGACAGCGACGAAGATCGCGCCCGCAATCGCCGCGTGGACATCGTCATCCTTAATCCCGTCAAACCCTGACCTTGCTCCCTCCGCCCCGTACCATTTCGTAGTAGTGCTATTTCCGCAACAATCCTTCTTCCAAGATTGACACCCCTCGCCCCCTCGCCGCACACTGCTCCTACCCCTTCCAAATTTATCTGGGACTTCGTGTGACCCGATGCGCATTCTTGTCGCTGAAGATGACGCGCCGCTGGCCGATTTTCTGCACCAGCGGCTGCTGCAGGAGCAATTCGCCGTACAAATGGTTTCCACCGGGCTGGAGGCCCAGCGCATGGCTGCCGAACAGCCTTACGATGTCGTGCTCCTCGATCTCAGCCTGCCCGGTGCCACGGACCTCGACGTCCTGCGCGGCATTCGTTCCAAAAAGCCCGATCTCCCCGTGCTTATCGTTACTGCAGCGTCTCTCGTCGAAGAACGCGTCCGCGGCCTCGATGCGGGTGCCGACGATTACCTGGCCAAACCTTTCGCCTTCGCCGAACTCGCCGCGCGCATTCGCGCCGTCCTGCGCCGCGGTAACCGCACCGTCAGCGCCGTGCTCCGCGTCGATGACCTCGAACTCGACCGCGTCACCCATACGGTGCAGCGCCACGGCCGCGCCATCGAACTCAGCCCCAAGGAATTCGCACTGTTGGAATTTCTAATGCGCCACGCAGGCCAACCCGTAGCCCGCACCGCCATCGTCGAACAAGTTTGGAAACTACACTTCGACACCATGACCAACGTCGTAGACGTTTACATTAACTACCTGCGCCGCAAAATCGACTGCGGCTCCGACCGTCCCATAATCCGCACCGTCCGCGGCGTAGGCTACCAAATCGGCCTAACCCCCCGCGCCACTAACTATGCGCCTCCGCCGTTGTAGCCGCCGCCTTCTGAGGCGGGCGCTTTTCCGTCAATACCCGGCTGCGACCCAAAAAAAACGCAGGATCGGCGGTCAAGCAATCGCCAATCCTGCGTGTGCTCTGCTGTGCGCTCTTAAAATTTACTGCTTCGGTTGCGCCATCCCATTGGCCGCAGGCGTAACTTGCGAAACGCCCACGCCCGAACTAGCCGACCGCGCCCCAGGCTCCAGCGAAAGCAGCCCCTCGGTAGCCGAAGCCGCCACCAATCCACCATTGCGCCGTACGCGCACAACAGGGAAGTAGCTGTCCGCTAGCGGATCATTCAGCCGCTGCCACGACTTGCCCGCGTCAAACGACACCAGCAACCCGCGCTTCTGCAGCGAAACCACCATGGCATTCCCGCTGCCCGCTACGTCCTGGAACTGCAGCTCCCGCACGTCCGCGCGGTTCCAGTTTCGTCCCGCATCCTGCGAGACATACAATCCCATATTCGAAGTCAAATACAGGTTCGCATCATCCACATGATGCAATTTCAAGTTGCCCGCGGAAGCGAACGCCAATTCCTTGGCATTCCACGTCGTCCCGTTATCCGCCGAGTACAGCAAGTTCTTCTGCGATACCGCCCAAACCTGCGCGCCATCCGCGGAAACTTCCAGGGACTGTGCCGGCTGTTTCACGAACGTCTCGGTAGACGCGGACTTCCACGTCGCACCCTTGTCTTTCGACACCAGTACGCCGCCCGTCGTCGCCGCATACCAAGCGTCGTTGCCAAATGCCATGTCGTTCACGAGGAACGCCGCCAGTTGCGGAGCAGGCGTCTTCTTCTTCACCGGGGCCTTGGCCGCCGCCGTCTTCGTGCCTTTCCTGGCCGCCGCAGGCGCCGCAGCCGGTGCCGCCACCGCATCCGGCTCAAACAATCCTGCCTTCAGCCATTTCTTGCTCGTCTCGTCATACTTCATCCATCCGCCATTGTTCAGCGAAGCCCACCAGCCCGTCGGCGCGGCGTACACGTGCCGCAAATCCGTGCGCTTCAATCCGGGGCCCAGCGGCGCCCACGTTGTGCCGCCATCCTTGGTCACCAAGAACGCGTCGGTGTCAAACGTCAGCACCACCAGGGCGCGTTGCGAATTTTCCTTGTCCATCGCCACATCCAAAATATGCTGGTGATGGAAACCCACGTTCGCCGAGGTAAACGTCGCACCGGCGTTCTCGCTGATCTGCACCCCTTCGCGTTCCGTGCCCAAAATCAACCGGTCCGGATTCTTCGGATCGATGAGAATCGCGTTGATGACCCAGTCGCCCGGAGTAATGCGCTTGAAATCCTTCTCGTTGGTGGTCTTCCACAATCCACTGGTCGTTCCCGCGTACAGTACGTTGGGATCCCGCGGATCCTGGCGGATCAGTTGCGTCCTGCGAAACACAAAGGGAATGCCTTGATACTTCGTCCATGTTTCCGCGCCGTTCACGCTGTGATAAATTCCCGAGCACGCTGTCGCGTGCACGTTCGTCGGATTGTTCGGGTCCACGATGATGCTCATCACGTCCGAGTCATCAATCATTCCCGCCTTGATGTTCGTCCAATTTTTTCCGCCGTCCACCGTCTTCCACGGCAAGTGATAGGTTCCGGCGTAAATAGTGTTGTCGTCGTGCGGATCGAACGCCACCGAGTCGAAATTCCGCAAATCGTCGTGATGCTCAGGAGTAATCCGCGTCCAGGTTACGCCGTTGTCCACCGAGCGATACACGCCCGTCAGCGAGCCCGCCAGAAAAACTTCCGGATGCGTCGGCGACTGCGCCAAAGCGCGCACCGTCTCATGCGGCAATCCCGTAATATTCCACGTCCGCCCCGAATCCGTGCTCAAATACACGCCGCCGCCGCCCGAATACAGAGTCCACGTGCTCGCGTACAACCGGTTGGAATCTCGCGAGTCCACCAAAATGTGCGTAACCACATCATCCTGGCCAGTTCCAATTCGGCTCAGCAGTTGCCAGTGTCCGCCCTCGTCCGTGGACACGAACACGTGCCCATCCGACGTCCCCAGGTAAATCTTCTTCACATCGTGGGGATCGGCTTCCAGCGTAATCACCGTTCCGCCCGCAGGTCCAACCTGCCGCCAAGTCTGCGCCGGCACCGTCGCCGCCGCCGCAAGCACCGCCGTCACTCCCGCAAGCCATTTAGCCTTCATAGCGCTTTATTCTCCCAGAGGGCATGGGTGCCCACAAGCCAGTACTGTAAAGAAACGCATAATAATAAGCGCCTGCTCCGAAGGACAGATTAAGGGCTAGGTAGCGTATGATGCAGCATCGGCCCCCGCAGGTGGGCCGGTGGCGGCCTACTTCTAGCTTTCTCGCGTGTTTTGACGTAAATCGCGGCAATTACCCTAATAGCGAGCCAACGGCCGGCCCAAGTCCCCACCCTGTCCCATAGGACAACTTTTTTCTCATGGTCGGGTTCTATCCTCTGGGAGATAATGTTTGTACTGCTCCCCGCGATTTCGCACGTCTTTTAGATCGAGTTTAGGGGTACAAGACATGTTGAAGACCATGCTTACCGGTAGTGGCCGACTTTTTCTGTCGCTGAGCCTGATCGGTCTTCTGTTCGCATCTGCGGTGCCCAAGGCGCTTGCGCAAGATCCACAAGGCAACCCGCCCGCCAATCCCACCTACGACAATTCCCAAAACGACACGCCATCCAACGACCAGGCTCCGGCACCCAACGCCATGTCCCAGGATTCTCAGCAGCAACCGCCGAACGCTCCGCCTTCAAGCGCTCCGCCCGCCGGGAATGCTCCCAACTATTCCGGCGCTCCCGAGAATTCCAACCAGGCCGATCCTCCTAGCCGCGCCGCGCGCATCAGCCTTATCGAAGGTTCCGTCTCCATGCAACCCGGCGGACAGGGCGATTGGGGCAACGCCGTGCGCAACCGTCCCGTCACCGTGGGCGATAAGCTCTGGGTTGACAAAGATTCGCGCGCCGAACTGCAAGCCGGGCAAATCACCATTCACATGGGCAGCATGACCGCCCTCTCTTTTCTCAATCTTGACGGCCCCATAACCCAGATGCGCGTTGCGGAGGGCAGCATCAATTTCCGCGTGCGCGAAATGCGCGAAGGCGATATCTATGAGGTGGATACGCCCAACGCCGTCTTCACCGTGAAGCAAGCTGGCGCCTTCCGCGTCGACGTAGCCGAAAATGGCGACGGCACGCGCGTCACGGTCATTCGGGGCGCCGGAGACGTCCTTGCGGCCGGTCAAACGTATCCGATCCATCCTGGCGATCGCGCCGAATTCGTAGGCACGGATGGCAACGTCCAGTACAGTGTGCACGGCGCTCCGCCTCCCGATGGTCTGGACCGCTGGGCCAACGACCGCGACCTTCGCGAAGACAATTCCGTTTCCGCCCGCTACGTCAATCGCGACGTCCCGGGCATCTCCGACCTCGACGACAACGGCACCTGGAGCGAACAGCCGGATGTCGGCTCCGTGTGGTATCCCAATGACGTTCCTCCAGACTGGGCGCCGTACAGCGACGGCTCCTGGAATTACGTCGGCCCTTGGGGCTGGAGCTGGGTCGGCTATGAGCCGTGGGGGTACGCACCCTATCACTACGGCCGCTGGGGATACTACGGCAGCCGTTGGGGCTGGTGCCCGGGTCCCATTTGGGTCTCGCCCTTCTACGGTCCCGCTTTCGTTGGCTTCCTAGGCGGCGGCTTTGGCTTTGGTGTGGGATTCGGAGTCGGCTTCGGTGTGGGCTGGTTCCCGCTAGGCTGGGGCGAGCCGTACCACCCTTGGTATCACGCCGGCTACGGCTATGTGCACAACATCAACATCCACAATACGGTGATCCGCAACACCAGCGTGATCAACAACTCGCACAACTTTAACTACGCTTACGCCCACAACACCAACGCCGTCACTACGGCTTCGCGCAGCAGCTTCACGAATGGCGAGCGCATCAATCGCGGTTCCTCCCACGTCTCGCAGGCCACGCTGAACAGCGCTCGCGTCGGCAACGGTGCAGGTCTCTTGCCCACCAAGTCCAGCTATCTGGGCGCTGGACACACCGGCGCTGGGGTCGCCACGCCGCCGTCGTCGGTACAGAATCGCTCGGTATTGGCGCGCACCACGCCTGCTTCCGCCGCTTCGCATCAGGCCGTCCGCAGCGTAAATTCCGGAGCAAACTCAGGCGCCCTGGCCGTCAATCGCGGCAACGCGGCTGGCAACGCCGCGCGTCCGTCCACCGCTAATAGCTCCGCGCGCTACAACAGCACCGGCCGCACCTGGGCCGCGCAAGGCAACGTCACCGACCGCGGCATCGCCCCGCAAGGCGCCGGCCGCAACAGTTCCACGAACAACGGCGCACTCGCCACCCGCAGCATTCAGAGTAATCGCCCCGAGTGGGCTCGCGCAGGCAGCACCACCCCGCGCCCTAATAGCAATGTTACCGCCGTCTCGCGTGGCAACAACGCATCTTCCTACGGCAACCGCGCGCCCAGCACCAGCACCAACGCCAACCGTTCCTATTCACCGCAACGCTCGTACACTCCCCCGAGCCGTACCTATTCCGCGCCATCCCGTAGTTACTCCGCTCCTTCGCGTAGCTACTCCGCGCCAAGCCGCTCCTACTCCGCCCCGAGCCACAGCGGCGGCGGTGGTGCCTCCCACCCAAGCGGCGGCGGCTCCCACGGTGGTGGTGGCAGCCACGGCGGCGGCCGTCACTAAGCTTCATCGTTGGGGTGGCAACTCTTCTCCACAGGGCCGGGCTTCAACCCGACCCTGTTTTTTCCCCTGCGTGTCTCTGGCAGCTCCGTTTCTCGGCGTTATCTTTTCGTTTTCCCCCGCGCGACTCTTCCTAACCACCCGTGTTCTAACGACATGTGCGCTGCCACGCGCTCTTTACGGGAAACGCGCCTCCCATGTTCGTGGTAGTGTAATTGGCATCAGTTCTGCACATACTTAAAGGCAGCGGAACAGTCCCCCCGCCCACTGGCCGCTCCAGGAAAGCTTCAGGAGAGAATGCAGATGAGAAATCGCGCGCTTACGCTCGCAAGCTTGTTCAGTCTCGCGCTACTAGCACTTTTCCTCGCACCGCCACGCGCCGCCGCTCAGGATGACGAGCGCGACGATCCCCCCAGTCGCGTCGCCCGCCTCAGCTTCACTCGCGGAGCCGTTTCCTTTCAGCCCGCCGGTACCGACGATTGGATCGATGCCACCGTCAATCGCCCCATGACCACCGGCGACAAACTCTGGTCCGACAGCGGCTCGCGTGCCGCCCTGCACATCGGCACCGCATCGATTCACCTCTCGCAGAACACCGGCTTCTCGTTCCTAAATCTCACTGACAACGTGGCCCAGCTCCAGCTCACCGCCGGCACCATCCGCATCCGCGTCAAGCGCCTCGGCGACGGCGATGATTTTGAAGTCGATACGCCCAACCTCGCCTTCACCATTCTTACTCCCGGCATTTATAAAATTACCGTCAACGAGTCTGGCGACACTACTGTCATCGAAGACCGCAAGGGTCAGGGCCAAGCTACTGGCGGCGGCTCCCAGTACGACGTCTACGCCGGCGACGTTGCCAGCTTCTATGGCACCGACGAGATCAGCGAAGACGTGCGGGATCTGGACGAATACAACACCGACGACTTCGAGCAGTGGAGCGAGCAGCGCGACCATCACGAGGATATTTCCGTCTCCGCGCGCTACGTCTCCGATGACGCCATTGGTTACGACGACCTTGACGATAACGGTGGCTGGCGGCCCGTGCCCGAATACGGCAACGTGTGGTTTCCTCACACCACCATCGTCGGCTGGGCTCCTTATCACTACGGTCATTGGGCCTACATCGCGCCTTGGGGCTACACCTGGGTCGATGACGCTTCTTGGGGCTTCGCACCCTTCCACTACGGACGCTGGGTCACCGTCGGCGGAGTTTGGGGCTGGGTGCCTTGCGCGCCGCGTCCCGCCGTTGTGGTTTACGGCGGCCCCGTTTACGTCCGTCCCGTCTACGCACCTGCGCTGGTGGCCTGGGTTGGCGGTCCGCACTTTGCCGTTGGCGTTGGGGTGGGCGGCGGCTTTGCCGCTGGCGTGAACGTCGCGTGGTTCCCGCTGGGTCCGCGCGAAGTGTTCGTGCCCTCCTACCCAGTCAGCCGTCGCTACGTGAACAACGTGAACGTCTCCAACACTACGGTGAACACCACCGTGGTCAACAATTACTACAACACCGTGGTGGTCAACAAAACCGTCAACGTCACCAACGTGACGTACGTCAATCAGCGCGTCCCGGGCGCAGTGGTGGCTACCTCGCCGCAAGCTTTTACCTCCGGTGGAAGCGTGGCCAGAAACGTTGTGCGCGTGGATGCTCGCGAAGTTGCTTCCGCGCCCGTAGCCGCCGTCACTCCGGCAGCCGTCCCGCAGCGCGCCGCGGTGCTCGGAGGCCGCGCTGCTGTAACGGTTAGACCGCCCGAAGTCGTGCAAACGCGCGCCGTGGTGGCCAAGACTGCGCCGCCGCCACCGCCGCCGTCATTCACACAGCGCCAACAAGCCATCCAGGCCAACGGCGGCCATCCCATTTCTATCGCTGCCGCGCGCCAGATTGCGCCGGTACGCAGCGCTGCCGCGGCTCCCGCGCCGCAGGTGAAGGTCGCGCCTGTGGCCAAGCCCGCCGCGCCGCGCAACGCTCCACCCGACCGCGCCGCGCGCGTGCCAGTGGAAAATAATGTCAACCGTCCAGCCAACGTGCAAAACAATGCCGCCCGGCCTGCAAATGTGCAACAACCGGTGCAGCCGCCGCCTGCGAACAACAACCGGCCGGCGAACGTGCAACAGCCGGCGCAGCAGCCGCCAGCGAACACCAATCGGCCAGCCACCGTTCAGCAGCCCGCTCAGCAACCAGCGGTGAACGCCAACCGCCCGAATCAGCCGGTGAACAATCCGCCGCAAAATAACAGCAACCGTCCGGCCTCGCAGCCGGCGGCAAATGTGCCTCCTCCGACCGCGCATCCCGCCAACCCGCAGCTCGAAGAGCAACACCAGCAGCAGAATGCCGACCTGCGCAAACAGCAAGATCAGGAACGGCAAAAAGTGGAACAACAGCAGCAACAAGAAAAGGCCAAGCAGGCGCAGCAAAAGGCCGACGAAGCGAAACAGCAGCAGCTCCAACAGCAGCACCAGCAACAGCTTGAGCAACTGCAGCAGAAACATCAGCAGGAACAGCAGCAGCTGCAGCAAAAACAGGAAGAGGAGCACAAGCAAGCGGCACAAAAGGCAGCGCCACCCCCAAAGGAAAACAAACCGCAAGCCAAGCCCGAAGCTAAGCCCAAAGAAGACCGTCCGCCAAAGAAAGACCGCTAGTCGGATATTGTTGGCCGCGGCCTGCAGTTCGGCCAACGACCATTCGATGGGGCTACAATAGCGGCGAATCCCAATTTGGGATTCGCCGCCATTGTTGTGGCGTGCAATTGCGAATTATGGGCGTGATTTTCTGAGTGGCGAATTTCATATCATACTGAGCTCAGGGAACTTAAAGTCCCTTGCGCTCAGTATGATACGAAAGATGCTGATTCCAGGCGAGTTAGGGACGCAGTTTGTTATCTAGATAGTTACCACTAACGACGCAAGTTCCGACCTCCGTAGCGATTGGGGCTCCCCTGCATTCCGCGTGCACTGTGATATTGTCGAAATTCTGGTAATGACCGCATCGCCTCCCAGTCCGCTAGCCTTCCGCCAAGCCCTCGGGCAATTTGCTACCGGCGTCACGGTGGTCACCGTGGAGTACCAGCCTGGCAAAATTCATGGCATGACCGCCAATTCGTTTGCCTCGGTCTCGCTGAACCCCTTGCTCGTGCTGATTTGTGTGGACCATCGGGCGCTGATGCATCCATTTTTACACGAGCAAAAACGCTTCGGGGTTAGCGTGCTGAAGGAACACCAGCAGGCGCTGGCGGAGTTCTTCGCGCAGCCTGGGCAGAATGAGGACGTGGAAGACCGCTTGGGCATCCGCTTCCGGCTTTCGCCCAGCGGCATTCCGATGCTGGAAGACGCGTTGATGCGACTTAGCTGCCGCATGGCGCATTCCTACGTGAGCGGGGATCACACTATTTTTCTTGGGGAAGTTGAGACGGCGGAGGTCAGCGAAGGGCAGCCGCTGCTTTTTTTTCGCGGACGGTACCGGCAGCTTGCGCCTTGATTTGTTGATCGGTGGCGGAGGAGGGCGCGGACTGCGATTGGGATCGCGTGTATTTTAACGCAGAGTACGCAGAGGGGAGCGGCCTGCACTCCAAAATTCAGTGGTGGCCGCCCAGGGAGTCGCGCTTTACCCCGTATTGCGCGCCCCAGGCGTCGGTCATTTGGCCGCGAATTTCCCAGAGCTCCGGGAAGAATTTGTGGCTCATGCCTTCGCTCAGAATTTCTACAGGACGGCCTTTTAGGGATTTCGAGCCAAAACCGATGGTGCGGTGGATTAGTTGCATGTGCTCGTAGCGGAACTTTTGGAAGAGTTCATCGAATTCCGCCAGGGCTTCGGCGACTACGTAGGCGTCGCCGTGGTTGTACGCCGAATCGTAAATTTTTTCGATCGTTAAACCGTGCTTGTCTAGGTAGTGCTGTTGGAAGGAATTCCAGAGCGGCTGGTACATGCGCAGCAGGACGCGAAAGCCCGGAGACTCCTGGCCGCTGCCATTGCCGAGGCGCGTGCGAATGGCTTGATACTCCTTGGGGGACATGGTTTCGAGCAGCGCCACCTGCTGAATCATCATCTTCTGGGCGAGATGTACGCGGCGAAATAGCGTAAGCACGCGATTGGTGTTTTCCGCCTGCAAATAGTCGTCGATATCCAGCAGGGTGTAGGCGATCAGTTTCATCCACAGTTCTTC
>Ga0209040_10001761_pt1 | contig 17114 bp, 22 predicted proteins | sample BogFormECP12_OM3_FD_188240 | JGI IMG/M metagenome (GOLD analysis project Ga0209040, IMG submission 188240) | Bog forest soil microbial communities from Calvert Island, British Columbia, Canada - ECP12_OM3 (SPAdes) (version 2) | ecosystem: Environmental > Aquatic > Freshwater > Wetlands > Bog ...
ACTCCTCAGTAGCTCAATGGCAGAGCATCCGGCTGTTAACCGGAGGGTTGTAGGTTCGAGTCCTACCTGAGGAGCCATTCTTTTGTTCACTTTACAGACCCCTTCGATTTTCGTTGTCGAGCTAAATAGTGCAAAACTCCAGGAGATTTTGTCTTGGTGGTCCTTTTGCGGAGGCTGAAGATTGCATCTGTGCGCGCGTCGATTGCCTTACGGACGCTATCCGGGATCTGGTCCATGTAAACTTCAGCAGTTGTCTTAATGTGCTTATGGCGCATGATCGCTTGGGCGTCCTTCATGGTTCCGTGCTGTTGAAGGTCAGTTCCGAGGGTGCGTCGGAAAACCTGAAAAGTGCACAGATTCCGCGGGATGCCAAGCTTATCGGTGATTGGCCACACCTTCCACTTGAAGAAATTTCTGGGCTCGGAAGGGAACCGCTTTGCCCTTATTCCGTCGATGTCCGCTCGTTGGGAACATCAGGGCATCTGGTGAAGTGTCCGGGCAGACTTGTCGCCAGGCCTCGATGTAAGGGCGGATGCGCTGCGGAATTGGAATTCGAGCGCGGCTGTCTTCTGTTTTCACCTTCCCCACATATAGCGATCCCTCGTATGCCGTATCGAAGATAGTGAAATGATCAATACCGTATGACTTCCAGGTGAGTCCGAGGTCTTCGCTCGTGCGAGGTCCGCAGAAACAACCGACGGCCAAAAGTGCCCTGTCCCGTGGGTGGGGAACGCCATCGATCAGGGCGAGGATCATTTGCGGCTGGATCTTTGGCTTTTTCACCGCACGCGTGTCCGGCATGAGGAGATCTTCGGCTGGGTCTTCGAGGATGAACTTCATCTTGCGAGCGCTGCGAAAGATGGCTTTCACGTTTGAAAAAGCGTGGCGGACGATCGAGTCCGAGAACTCTTGCGCAAGTTTGTTCAGGTGTACCTGAAGCTCGAACTGGGTCACCTCGCCCAGAGGCCGGTCCTTGAAATATTCTCCGAGATATCGGTTTATTTCGTAGCCCGTCTTATCCTTGGTTGCTTTGTGCCAACGCCCCTCTCTCATGGGCAGGTAACGATGTTTTACAAACCAACCAAACGTCGTTTTTGGATCTAGCCGTTCCGCTGCCTGTTGTGGGCCGAGATCCCTTGCGATCAGGGACTTCAGCTTCTCCTTCGCCTCCCATCTCTTAAGCTTACCGATGTATCCCAACGGGACGGAGGCATGTGTCCTCTTCCGTCTATTCGTGACGGGATCAATGACATAGCGCCAGAAATGGCCGTAGATCTGATTGCCGTGTTCCGTGATCCAGCCGCTCTGATGTCGAGGGCGTGCCATGAAGGGGACCTCCAAAGAAATAGAATTAGGGCCGAGCCTGCGTCAGGCCCGCCTGCGTAATGAAGACGAGCCTTGCATGTGATCGGCGATGAAGCTCTCGATGTCAGGCCGACGAAAGCGAAGCATTTGTCGTCCGTTCGGGCCGGTGGCGATCTCGCTTAAGGTCAATCCGGTCGAAGCGGCGAAGGCGCGGAGTCGCTCTACGAGACGGCGCGAAAGCTTGATAGTGAAGGATACTTTGACATCGCCGACCGGGACTGGGGATCAAAGAGTGTTTGACGCCTGACATAAATGGGTATCTATAATGTCGAATGCCTCGCGCCAACCATATCCAAAAGGCCGAGCGGCTCAGCTTGGCCCGCACCCTTCTGCAGCGGTATCAGCATTGGCCGGAGGCTGCCCAGCAATTGGCCCGGAATTGCTCCATCTCCGAGCGCCAGGCCTATCGCTACCTCGAACAGGCACAGCGACTCAAGCACCCTGCGTCACACCGACGATGGTTCACTGGATGGGCAGTTGCTCTCGGTTATTACGTTGTAAACAGCGCATCTCATGCGCTATCCGAACGGTTGACTAAAGGAAGCTGTGGAGTGGACGCAGAAATCAAGATCGTTCGTCAGAACGGGATCTCTTGGTCGGTCACCGTTGTTTCGTCGCAGGGGCTTTCGGTGGGCTCCCGCTGGCCGTTCCCGCTGCCCTTGGAATCCAGGAACTCGATCCTGTCGGCGTAGACGAGATCCCTGTAGTGCTTTGCCCCCGTCTGTTTATCGTCCCACGACTCTGTGCGTTTACGGCCTTCGACGTAAACGCGGGAGCCTTTTTGAAGATGTTCGCCAGCGATCTCTGCCAGGCGATTGAAGGCTTTCACAGCGAACCACTCCGTGTGTTCTTGCAGTTCGCCGCCCTTGTCCTTCCATCGTTCCGCAGTGGCAACGGACAACTGCGCAATGGCCGTCCCCTGTTGGCTGTATTTCACCTCGGGATCGCGGCCGAGATAGCCTATCAACAGGACTTTTTGCATAGCCTACAGTCCTTTCCTAGAATGTCGCCCTCATTGCGAGACTGTGGAATCTTGAAGAACAAACAGCGATACCGGCTACGTCGCACAGACGGGTCTTTGCGGGTAGTCAAGGAGACAGGTTTGGGCTCAGCGCGGGAGCCGCCTTGAACCTTGTGAATCAGAATCGCGCCGTTGACTGGGCTGCTCTTCGTTCGTGTGCTAGCGAAGAATTGAAATCTTGAGGCTTCGGGCGGCCGAGATCATGGCGGTGTCTTGTGTAGCCAAAGGCACGTTGCGGCGCGCGGCAAGAGCAGTATAGGCCGCGTCATAGGCGGTGAGCTGGTGGCGCTCCCCCAAACCAACGAGTGTGCCGATATCGTCGGGCAAATCGTCGGTCTCAATGAATGGCATTAGAGCATTGATGTCCGCCAGAATTTCGGATAGGTCGCGGCGCAGAAGTTTTCGCCGTTGTGCGGTGAGTAGCGCATTAGCAACTTCAAGATGCCAATGGATCGGCACCAACGGTCGCGCTCCATTGATCATCAGCTGCTGAACGCGTCCTGCGTAGGCGGAAGGCGGATCGTCGATCAGCCAGCCCAAAGAAACGGAAGCATCCAGAACGAAATCCTTCATTAGCGCCGGCCTTCCTCAATCAAGCTCTTAACGGTTTCGCCGCTGGGCAACCGCATGCTTCCCCTCAAAGAGTCAAAGATCTCCCCCAAAGGGCGTTTCGCTTTGCGGGGAGCAGGCATGAGGACAGCTTTCAGGACACCGCGGCACGTGATGCCTACAGGCTGTCCCCGTTCCGCCTCCTCGACGAGCTCGGAAAGCCGCTGCTTGGCCTGAAACAGTCCAACGGTCTTCATAATTCCTCCAATCTAGGTTGATGCTAGATGGTGTTTATGGGAACTGTCAACTCTCGCGTATCGCTAGAGATGCACAAACCGCAGGGCGACATACCGCCACAGCAGGTGGTTCGCTTCACTGGGGGTGTGGGTTGACCCATAAGATGAAAATGGGGACAACACGGAATCAAGGGCTTAGGCTAGGTTGGTCCGCTTAACGTGAAACTCAAAGACCCCATGAGATGAAAGTAACGCCCATGACTTAGGCATAAGCTGAAAATCTCGCCAATCCGACATTCCCCACAACCCCGTTTCTGGACCGCGATAGAAACGCTCAAGCACGGCGGGATGATTCATCCTCAAGACATAGACTTGGCTCCAGTCAGCTACCTTCCGCCCGCTACTTATTTTCGAGTGCTCTCAGCGAGTACGTCCTTGAGAGTCTGGAGGGCTTGCCTCGGGGCTCACGCGCGCGAACAAATCGAGCGCTATCAGCAGGACCGTTAATGGTCTATGTTATGAATTCCTGAGCCCGACGACGGGCTTCAGTTGCTCGGAATGACCATGAAGGGACCCGTCTTATTATCGTGCTCGTTGCTCAGAAACGTAGGACGACGTAGCGGGGGAAATGCCAACGCAGGTTCCCAGGCTGGCGACTGCAATTCCGGCATTGGCTTTGCCTGGAACAGCTTCCTGCACTGTCTGGCGGTCCACCGGGCCCACCTCCGGGACTTCTTTCTGCGGGCGCTATCGGCCGAAATTCCAGTTCCTGCATACATCTGCCGGTAGAGCTTCGAAAGAAACACGAAGGCGATTCTGGACTGCAGGCGTGGAGCGCAGGCTGATCTTCGCCAGATAGCACTCCAGTTATAAAACCTGTCCCAAACCTTCTGTGTGCGTTCCGCAATCTCCTCCGAGCTCATCGAGGGATGGGGCGTAAACATCTTCGGCCGAGTCTCCGACGGAATCAGCCAATACCTTGTAACCGGCACATTTCCGACCAACGTCGGTTTTTTGGCCTGTTCTTTTTCCCAGCGCGCAAAATCCACAGTCCCTGGAAACGGCGTCATCATGAGGAACTGAGCAAAAGTTATGTCCGCCTTCAGTGCCATCTCGACCGTCGCATCGAATGTCGCCGGCCCATCGGTCGGCAGACCGAAGATGAACGAACCCAGGACACCGACGCCATGCTGTTTGAAGGTAAGCAGTTGTTTCGCCAGAGCCTCGCCAGACTGGTTGAAGTCTTTGAAGACCGCTTTGAGGCCTTCCGGTGTTACTGCTTCGACCCCCACCAACGCGCCCTTGATATTGGCCCTCCGCATGGCGTCCAGATACTCGCCGTCTTCACCCGCCTCCATCGTGATCTGGGTAAAGAACACCATGTCTTTGGGCAGTCTTGCTAGCTCTTCCATGAGCAAGAAACGCTCCGTGCGGATCGTCGTCAACTCCTCAAGTTTGGCGATGTTGTTTTGCTCCCGGGCGAGCCGCAGATCGGTCAACGTCACGGGATAGAAATTATCGTCGGCGAGGGCAATAAACCGGAAGCCGAGGCGGCGCAGTGCAACGATTTCGTCGATCACGCTCTGATACTGCCGTTGGCGCGGCTTTTGTCCATCGGTCCGCCAAACGCTACAGAAAGAGCAATGCTTCGGGCATCCACGAATGGTCTGCACCGAGGCCCACATATACTTATCGCGCGGCATCAAGTCCCATCGCGCGGCCAGGAACTGGCTACCTTCAATCCGTCCGCCTTCATAGATATCGCTTGGCTTGCTTGCGAGGCAATCGGTCACGACCTTCCCCCACGCAATTTCACCATCTCCCTTCACCACGGCATGAGCGCCACCGCGCTCCAAGGCCTCTTCGGGATACAGCGTAGCGTGAATGCCCCCGTAGATCACCCACGCGCCGCGTCCGCGCGCCAGGCGGCCGACCTCATATCCACGTAAAGCATTGCCCGTATGCACACTGATGCCGACGATATCTCCCGGCATGATGCTCTCCGGCACAATCGGCTCCAGCGATTCATCGACCAGGATGGGATCGCCCGCGGCTTGAGGCGTCGCCGCCGCAAGAACAAACAACCATCGTGGCGTAATGACGGCGGTACCAAAGGAATTGTCGCTGGGGTTTATGAGATGAACACGCATGGATGCCGGCCTTTCCCGGTACAAGCACGACGACTTCGGCGTGGGACTCCGCTGTTAAGGCCAGCATGGGCCATCTGGTTTCTGCTCTTCCGTCCCCCGACAATCGGAACGCGAGCGAACGACGCCTACAGCTTCGTGAGGAGACAATCTTACCAGCCCGCGAAAAAGACAAGTGAGCAAAATTGCACACAACGTAAGAAAGCAGCAGGCCCGGTCGCATATTCGTCGACTCTTCCCCAATCGGTAAACTTCCGTATAGCACGTCGACTCGGGAGGAGCTACGTCCGGGTGGTGCTTGAACACCAGGCTTGCCAGTTCCAGAGCAAGGCCAGTTGGCGTTTGCAAGAAAAAACGCGAGAAGCGAGATTTCGCAGGTTTGACAAGCCGGGAACAAGCGCATAGGGTGAAGATTGAGTGAGCAGTTCCTATCCTCTTTCAGACCTCCTGAGCTAAGTCAGCAATTCTGAAGTTTTCTCCTCTTAGCGCAGCTACAATCTAGGAGGTTGACGTGCGTCTGGATAAGCACACGCTTGTACTTTTCACGATGGTTCTGGCCATCACGGCATTCACAACCACGGCACTCGGCAAGAGCAACAGCGGAAAAGCCGGCACAGACCCCGTAGCCACAATTACGCAAATGGAGAATGAGGGCGTAAAGGCCGATTTGGCGGGAGACCCCTCGTTTGTTGAAAAGAACTACGCCAACAACTACACCGGCGGCACGAGCTGGGGCAACTGGGAAACCAAGCAGTCCATCATGGCCGACATGAACGACGGCAAGACCAAGACGAAGAGCGAGCAAATCTCTGAGCTCAACGTGCGGGTTTACGGCAACGCGGCCGTGGCCACCTATAAGAGCACGTATGACATGATGTACAAGGGCGAGCACCGCGCCAGGACCATCCTATCGACCGATACCTTTATCCTGCAGGACGGCACTTGGAGACTGGTTGCCACCCACAGCTCAGAAGCAGCCAAGTAGGCTGGTAAACCGTGCTTCTGATGAGCCCCGGCCGCTTGCCGGGGTTTTTGTCTACTTGACAATCATCTAACGGTCTAGACGTTTGAGACGGTCATTTCGACCTTCCATAACGTCCCCGTAACGGTGCAAGGTCTGCGAACATGTTGGACGGGAAGCGGCTAATCCCGCCTTCTTGTGTTTACGAAGCGCCCCCACCTATGGGCGATCGGTGCGCGAGGGAGCCGGTGGGCAGGTACAGGTTTTGGCCCCGGAGGCCCACCGCGGCGGCCTGTCCGGCCGAAAATGCGGAGAATACTATGACAAGTAACAGGGGGTCGTCATGCTGACACCATATGGTCTGGACATTATAGAAAGTTGCCTGTCCTGCAAGATGCGGGCAGAGCATATCCTTTGCGATCTGCCACCAGATGCATTGCAAGCGTTCGAATCCATCAAATATGCCACCGCTTATCCCAAGGGCGCTGTCCTGTTCGTCGAGGGCCAGTCGCCACGAGGAATTTTCGTCTTGTGTAAGGGGAGGGTGAGGCTGTCCATTTGCTCGAGTGAGGGCAAGACTCTGATCCTGCAACTCTCGGAGCCAGGAGAGGTTCTGGGCCTCAGTGCCACAGTGAGCGGCAAGCCCTATGAGCTGACCGCTGAGACCACATGTCCGTGCCAGGTTAACTTTGTAAAGCGCGAGGATTTTCTCCGCTTTCTCAAAGAGCACAGCGACGCCTGCTTCCGCGTCGCCGAGCAGCTGAGCGCTAAGTACAATTCGGCCTGCCACCAGGTTCGCGACCTCGGGCTATCGCACTCCGCTGTGGAGAAGCTGGCCAAACTGCTGCTGGAATGGAGCGCCAAAAACGGCAAAGCCACCAAAGCCGAGTCGCGCCTGAAGCTGGCTTTCACCCACGAGGAGATTGCGCAGATGATCAACACGTCGCGGGAAACCGTGACCCGACTGTTTGCCGATCTCAAACGGCGACAGATTTTGCAGGGCAACGGCTCTACACTGCTGATCCGCAACAAAGGGGCTCTGGAGGCGTTGGCCATCACCCAATAATAGAAATAGCGAAAGGCTGCTAGTCATTGCCAAACGATAGCAGCGTGGTAAGTAACGGGGATGACGGCAGTTTGCGGTTGATCTCTTCGAGCAGGTTTCTTATCGCCACGAGCACTCGATACAGGAATATTCCACCGCCGATAATAACCAGCAGAACCGCTCCGAGCAGTGCTGTAATCACCGTGTTCCTCCTGCCGCCGCATTAGACTCATGCACCATGGTAAGCGTTCTTTACACCAAAGGGAGGAACGCGGTCTCGTCTTGCGTCCAACAGCATGTTCCACATAACGTCCACATTGCCGGCGCTCCTGCGGCTATCATGTGATGGCTCGATAGGCTATGCGACCGTGAATTTCAGGGGTTGGAAAGCTTGCATTACGGATTTCGGCAAGTGGCAGAAAAAGCCCTCGGCACACAACTTGCAGGTGTGACAGTCTTCAACCAGTTCCATCCCGTAAGGTGAACCCATCGCCATCCTCCTTGTGTCGGAGCCCCATACTGCTGCAGATGTGGGGAGATCAGGTTTGCTCTGACGGGCCGACTGCCACGGACGCGCGTTATTATCTGAGGAGCATAGAGGGTTCAACAGGCCCTAATCTGTTCAATATTGCTCACCTAAGAAGATTATTGTTATTGCGAAACTCCTACAAATCGTGCGAAAGCTCGCTGCGGCCTCTCCGCGAGTTCTAGAGGGCACATTCGGCGGCCAGGAGGCCGGCTCCTTGTTTCTATCTGTCAAGAAGCGGTCTGTGTTGGCCGCGTGAGCATTTCCGAACAGATTTCCAAAACCGCAATTGATAAGATTCTAGGTAGTCCTCGAGTCTATTCGTTCTGGATTTGGACTCGATCAGGACTTACATATGCAAGGCGCACGCCAGCCGTGACTGCGCAACATCGGCCTTGAGGTGCTCCGGGATGCGCAGCTCCGTTCGCTTATTTCGCGCCTCAGAGAAGGCAACACGCGCTTCTAGCGATTAGGATTGTCGTGGCTATTCGTCGTAGCATCGCTTTCGTTTTGGTGGTGAGCGTCATTGTCCTCACCGGCGCGCTGGTCGCGTTTGTGTTTACTGACCCTGACCGATACCGTCCCGAGGTGATCGCCTACCTGCAGAACAAAACCGGAAAGCAGATACAAATTGGGCGCGTGGGGGGCAGGCTGTTTCCCGCTCTGTCGATTCGTGTCTACGACCTCGGCGTGAAGAATCCAACACCATTTCCGCCCGGGTATTTCCTCACAGCGCCCACAGTTGATGCTGAAATTGACGTTGGCGCGCTGCTGCATCAGCGAATCGCGATCAAGTCATTAGTACTTAACGATCCTGTCATCAATGTTATTTCAGACCCTGATGGCCTTTGGAACTTTGAGAATGCTGCCGAATTAAGCAGCTCAGGGCAAACTGATCGTGAACCTCCGCCCTTCTCTCTGGGGGTGATCTCCACGGTAGAGATTAAGGGTGGCCGGTTGTTGGGTTCGATCCTTATCGAACCTTCGGATAGGCCTGGCCCCGTCGTTCTTGAAGTTCGTAATATTTCAGCTCAACTGAAGCAGGTGGACTTCGACGCATTTACGGGATCTGTCTCTTCCCCTGTCGCGGAGGGCGACTTCAAGGCAGATTCAGTGCGCTTCGGATCGATCCAAACCACGAACGTTAGCTCACACCTGCGAATACTGACCAAACAAGTGTTCTTCACTAACTTCAGTGTGGAGGCTCATGGCGGGCATGCCACAGGCGATTTTGCCTTCGGTTTGGCGGGCCCCAACACGACGTTCAGCACGAACACGCGAGTGAGCGGCGTTGACATGGCTTATCTTCTTGCTCAATTCCCAGAGGGTCGCGGAAAGATGACAGGAACGATGCAAGGCAACCTGAACGTTGAAGGAGAAGTCGAGCACTCGTCAAATCCGCTAGGGCGGATACACGGGAGCGGTCGCATAACAGTTCGAAATGGCGAGCTGCCCACTCTCAATCAGGACAAGAACATGATGAAGATGACTCGGTTCAGAATTCCTGGGGCCACCTCGCGGCCTCCCTCTTCGTTCTCCTCGTTTTCTGCCGATATGAATCTGGCTAACCGCCGCATATACAGCCATCAGATTAATATTGATTTTTACGGAATCGACGTTGAATGCTCAGGAAGCCTGGGCGTGATGGGCGGAGAGGGTATGGACTACAAAGGTGTAGCGAGTGTCCTTAATAGTCAGGGTTTCCTCACCAACCTCGAGGCGAGAATGTCGGGAGCCAAGTTAGAGAAGGGCAAGCTCTCCTTCCCCATCCGGGTTGGAGGGACGTTGCAGAATCCAAAGCTTTCCGTGGTCGACTAGGTCGACGACCGGCTCGCTTGTGAGGAGCGAGGGCGTTTCTGTTCGGCTTCGATCTGACTGGGCTGCTGTGGATCAGATGGGAAGTACCAGGGCCGACACAAGTTGGGGGCCCGTTGGCCCGCTTCGAGCGCCTGTAACCGCTCGCGAATGTCATCGCAGAGTAAAGTGACGAAGACCTCCAAAGTGGGCCGGATAACGCTCGAGCCGGCGGAGCGCAGCTTGCGGTAACAGCGCGGTTCGTAACGGATTGTGAGCTCGAGGTGATGAAAAGCCGCCGCCACCTGGATCAATCCTTGCAAGAACGTCTTCGCCGGCTCCCGTGACCTCGGCCACACGCTTTCCCAGGACCCCATGTGCGGCAAAGAATTCACCGGCATCATACCGTCGCAGGCCTTCAGCAAGTTCTCCCTGCGTCCAATCGAATTTCATCGGCCGCGCCCCTAATGTCACCCGGCTGGCGTGGTTTCGGACCGGATGGCAGCCCTCCAGCCGAACCATGAATCCGGCCACCCGCTGCGTGCGCTCTGACGAGCAATTCTGACCAGACTCCGGCAACCTGCTCGTTGGATACTGATCGATATAAGACTCTACTTCAGGCAAGGAACTTCCCCAACCACCTTACCTGGTTGCAGACACTCATGACCTAAGGAGTTCTCGATGAATCTCAATTTAATGGATCCAAAACTGATTGCTCTCGCAGTCGCAGTGGTTCTGGTAATCGTCGTTGCCGTTGCGCTGTACATGCGCAAACGCAAGAACACGACGGCAGAACTGCGCGACCGTTTCGGGCCGGAGTACGACCGGGCGGTTAAACAGCATGGTTCTGAACGCAAAGCCGAAGCGAAGCTGGCCGACCGTGAAACGCGGGTTGAAATGCTGAAGATCCGCGATCTTGACCCAGCGGAGCGTGAACGCTACCTCGCCCAGTGGAAGGCGGTGCAGTCTCGCTTTGTCGATTATCCGAAGGGCGCAGTGACGGAAGCCGATGAGCTGGTGTGTTCGCTGATGCAGACGCGTGGCTATCCGGTCACTGATTTTGATCAGCGTGCAGCAGACATTTCCGTCGACCATCCCCGAGTAGTGGAGAACTACCGGTCAGCGCACACCGTCGCATTGCAGCTTGGCAGAGGCGAAGCCAGCACCGAAGATCTGCGCACCGCCATGATCCACTATCGCTCACTCTTCGACGAACTGGTGCAGGTACAAACAACCAGCGACAAGAGAGTCGCGTAAACGCGGGATCCGCGATTGTCAGGCACTAAGCCTCAGTTGAAACCCACTGCGAAACAGAGGAGAAATCTATGATGAAACCGAGCACGGACGACAAAATGACAGGCAAGCTTCACGAAATCAAGGGAAGAATCAAGGAAACCGTGGGCAAGCTTATCAAGAACCCCGACTTGGAAGGTGATGGCAGAGCTGAAAAGAATTCCGGCAAAGTTCAAAACTGGGTCGGCAAGGTTGAAAAAGCCGTCGGGCGATAAGCGAATCAACATCAAGTCGGCGACGAGGGAGGTCAAAACAGAATGGCGCAATCAGTATTGGAACAAACGGGCGAGCAAATTGCCGAAACAGCGCGCAAGGCTTCGCGGGCGGCATCTGCCGTTGCGGATGCACTTGAGGACGGTGTGGGAGCAGCGCAGCGTGTCGCAAAACAAGGTGGCGACGCCGCCGAAGAATTTCTCGACGACACAGTCAAGCGCATGCAGAGACATCCTATTGAGACAGTTGTGGTGGCGTTCGCAATAGGCGTTACGGCTGGAATAGCGATGGGCTGGATGATGAAGCGAAGGTAGCCCTCGTACCATACCGAATGTAAGGGAAGGGTCCATCGCGCTGGGCCCTTCTTTATTAGGCGTCAGCTTTTCGCGACGGTCAAAAGGATACAGCTATTGGTCGCTCCTACGCCTACTCTTGTAGTTGAGGCAATACCAATGAAAGCATTTGCAAGTTTCGGAACAGCAGTCCTGTTTCTGTCTCTCGGAACCATTGTTCCTGCGTTCGCACAGCACGGACAAGAGGAAGCCAAGCCAGAGCAGAAGCAGCAGCAAGAACCTGCCCAGCCGCAACAACAGAAGCATGCTCAAGCACAGCCACAGCAACACGCCCAGCCGCAACAGCAGCAGCATGCTCAAGCACAGCCACAGCAACATGCCCAGCCGCAACAACAGCAGGCTAAGCAGCAGAACCACAACGATCATCACCAGCAGCAGCAACAGCAAGTTGCTAGGCAGCACAGCGTCCAGCAACCGGCACAGCACACGCAAGAACAGCAGCGTGTCCAGCAGGCCGCATGGCAGGGACATCGATCAGAAAACTGGCAGTCAGACCACCGCTCGTGGGAGCAACGTGGTGGATATCACGGCTACCGCATCCCTGACAACCGGTACAACGGATACTTTGGCCCGAACTACGCGTTCGTGATCTACAGCCAACCCTATATGGTGGTTGGCGGCTTTCCACGCTTCCAGTACAGCGGCTATTGGTTCACTCTGGTTGATCCGTGGCCAAGTTACTGGGCAAACAACTGGTATGAAACCGACGATGTGTACGTTGTCTACGCAAACAATGGATATTACATGTACAACCAGCGGTACCCTGGCGTCGGCATTGCAATCAGCGTTTCGATGTAAGGGTTCTATGCAGCGCCGGGTCGGGTATGTCTGCACTATAAAGGCTACGGCCCGGGCGACGCTCAATAGCTCACCCTGGTATCTCGCCGTCACAAGAAATAGGCACCGTCTTGAACCATAACATTGCCAGATCAACCGCTGACGACTGCGTCAGGATCAAGGCTCTCGGGTACAGCTCTTCCCACCACATTAAGATGTATGGCAAACGATTTGAGATTGTTTCCGATCCATTTCCTGACGGTAATGGAGTTGCGGTCCACGTCATAACCCTTGGGGAACCGACGAAAAGGACACTGCGGCTTCCGACATCGATTCTCGTAGGTCTCAAAGATTTGTTTACGAAAGTAGCCTGAGCAGTTGTCGGTGCGAGCTCTGGCGCGTGAACTACGAGTTTCTTGCATCAAGTGGTAGAAAGGTCAAACCAATGGAGCACTGGGGTATCTACATCGCTTACGCATGGCTGGCTACGATCGTCTGGGCCTTTACAGACGCTGTGCAGGCCATTCGGAAGGGGCCGCAGCCTCAGGCGCAGCCCTCGGAGCCATACAGAATTGATCGAAAACGAACTACTTCCATAAAGGCGGCCGCATGAGCAGTGAACGATCTGAACAAATGCTGACTCTCTTGAAAGAACTGTCCGTGTATAAAGCCTTGGATGGAGACTACGAAGCCGGCGCCAAGGGTGCAGCTGAAACAGAAGCCTATGAAGGGCGCGAACGAAGGCGGCAGGAGATAAAGCAGGAGATGCAAGAGCTCGCTACTCAGAGCAAGAACGGTCCGGCCTAAACAACCGCCAATCGGATCGTATCGTTACTCCGTCAGCCGGCTGATTCCGGAAATGACCCAGGTTGCGCTGCAAACCCATAAGAAGGAGATGATGCGTGAAACGCCCGATTTCGCAAAACAGAAGTTTCTGTACCGCCTCTCCCGCTCAAATTATGAAAAGGAATGGGGGAAGGATTACGTGAAGCCGGGCTTGGGTACGCTGATCTTGTCATCGCTGTTGCGATACATGCCGAAAATCGGTCCCTTCAAAGGCTTGGCGTTCAAAAGCCCGACTCCCCAAACAGAAGATCTGTACATCAAGAGCATCAATACGACTGTCGATCAATACCGAGTCTTCCTCGAAGAAGTGCGCACAGACACACTGGTGCTGCCCAACTGCGATTTTGACAGCGGCAATCCGACTAGGGTAACCGAATACTCGCTCACGGATGAGACTTACGCCAAACTGCTGGGTCAGTTGGCAAAAAGCAAGTTCGACCAAACGACACCCGAACTGCGCGACAACATTCTAGAGTTCTATGCCGGCGCGTCAGCATCCATCAAGGCGAAGGACGCTGACGTTCGATCGGCCACTGTGCTCGCACTGCTTGATCAGTTGAGAGCAGCGGCACCGGTTCCGACCGCCGAAGCCGTGACCACCCCTTAATCACCGGGATTCATTCAAGATGGCAAGAGAACTGCACTCGGGTCGGCCTGGAATCTGACATTAATAGGAAGTGACATCACACGGCGTTCCGTTACGATCCAGCCAGCTCAGGAGCGAGCGTACGCTCCCTTGGGCCAGCGCTATACAAGAGTCACCTGCACCATAGTAGATGTTGATGGTGTCTCCGTCGGGGCTCATGGTGTGCCCACACGGGAAGACCACATCGTGCACGTCGCCTCCGCGCTCATAATCCGCTTCCGGTCCGAAGATCCAGGAATCGCCCCGCAGCAAACAAACATCCGGCTTTTGAATGTCAAAGAGAGCGAGGCCAACCCGGTATAACGACCCGGAGGCTGTCTGCTTCACTCCGTGATACAGCACGAGCCAGCCGCCGGGAGTCGCGATGGGCGGCGACGATAAGCCGATCTTGTTTGCATCCCACCATGCGCCTTTGCGAGCCTCCATCATCACTCGATGACCGCCCCAATGCCGCAGATCGGGAGAGTAAGAAATCCAGATGTGAGCTCCCAGGGGCGTCATAGGACGATGGATGAGTGCCCACAGTCCGCCAATCCTGTATGGCAAAAGAGCAGCATCCTTGTCGTCCGGCGACATGATGACCCCGTATCGCTCAAAAGTCCGGAAATCCTTGGTTAGCGCGAGGGACACTCCGGGACCGCCTTTGGAGTAAGACGTGTAGGCCACGGCAAATTGCTGCAGCTCTGGAACGTAAGTGATGCGCGGATCCTCAATACCCCAAAGCTCTTCCGGGTATTCATCTGGATTGGGCATCAGAGTTGGTGTTGGATCGATCCTCCATCCGGCAACTCCGTTCACAGAACGCGCGGCACAGAGATGCGAGAGGCCACGGCGATCCTCCACCCGGCAAAGCAATAGCGTGGAGCCATCCGCAAGCAGCGTTGCTCCGGCGTTAAATACGCTATTGATCCGATAAGGCCAATCTTTGCTTGTCAAAATCGGGTTGGCGGGATGCCGGCGAAGGAGAGTGTCGGTAGAGTCGATCGCGCTGATGGTCAAAGTCATAGGTGATTTCACAGTAACAGCAAACTGACATTGAAGTGCAAAAGCCCTGAAATTCCGCCGGCATTGAGCTAGATTGCAAGCTCTGGAACTCGAACATCCTGGAGCTGCCGCATCTCCAGAAGAGCCATCAAGAAGGACAGTGTTGACTCCGCTCCCTGGTTCTCGTTGGCGCGGTCAGGATGAAGACCATCGCGACAGCCGCCCGTGGTGGCGTCATATAAGGCGGTCTTCAAGTCGTTATCTCCCAGGAACCAATTGAACGCGGCCCAGGCTTGGGTACGCCAGCGCTCATCTCCGGTTGCGCGATACGCTTCGAGACACGCAGACACGGTTGCGCTAGCCTCCACTGGCTGCTGATCGAAACGAGCTTTCTCCCCCTCCTTGCAGTAGAAACCATGCGAGCCAATAGGGACAAAGTGGCCGTTCATGGCGCAGCATTGTTGCGTCGTCAGCCAGTTCAGTGACTCGAGGCCAAGCGCGAGCACTTCGTCGTCCGAGGTGCGCGAGCCTGCCAGCAATAACGCCTGAGACAAACGCGCGTTGGAGTAGGCCAAACCGTCTTCAAACCAGTTCCAACCCGGCGTGCGGGTGATTCGATAAATCTTCAACAACCTGTCAGCGAGTGCGTCTCTCTGCCGCTGTGCGGACCGGTCGCCCGGGAAGCGATCAAGGTATTCCTGGATTCCAAACAAGGAAAACGCCCATGCCCGGGGGCTGGTAAAAGCCAGCACCGCCGGAACGGCAAGTTCAAAGAGACGCCCGGCCAGACCCCGTAGACCTTCATCAACGGTCTGGTTAACCGCCGTTCCTAAGGCCCACAAAGCGCGGCCGTGACTGTCTTCCGATCCCTGTGCCTCCTGCCACTTACGCTCATAGCTCAGAAAGTTGCGGAATCTCCCATTGGCGGAGTTAAAGGCAAGCCAGAGAAAAGCTATGTATCGCGAAGCCAATTCCTTCGCCTCAACTCCTCCATCGGCTCCAAGTTGCTCCACTCGGATCGATACGATCAGAGCGCGGGCATTATCGTCCGTGGTGTAGCCCTCATGGTGGTTGGGGACGGCGAACACGGCATGTTGCAACATTCCGGTTTCGTCAGTCATCCGACTGAGATGATTCAGCTTCACCGGCGGCAAACTGTGGATACGAGCGGCGCTGACTGCGTTCGGACTAACCAGGCGAGGGTTCCACATGCGCTCCGCTCTGGCTCTCTGGAAGCTGCGCATGTAGTCTTGGGCCACACTTTTCCAAACCATGTTGCGTGAGTATAAGTATGCCCGTTTGCGCATAGCGTGCCGTTCGGCCTCATTTTCCAGGAGCTGAATGGTCTGTTCCGCAATGGCGTTCTGATCGTTGAATGGGACCAATACTCCGCGGCTCTGATCGAGAAGCTCGAGCGCATGCCAATAGGGAGTCGAGATGACCGCTTTCCCCGCACCCAGGGCGTAGGCCAGCGCTCCAGAAACGGCTTGCGCCTCATTCTTATAGGGTGTGATGTAGATATCGGCTGACCCGATGAACTCCATCATCTCCTCGGGACTAACAAACCGATTGTGAAATATGACGTTCCTCTCAACTCCCAGGTCCTTGGCGAGCGACTGCAGCGATTCCCGGTACTTATCTCCCTCGCGCCGCCGGATGTGAGGATGGGTCGCGCCCGCCACGATATACGTAACATTGTTGTTGCGGGCCAGGATGCGCGGCAGCGCCTGTATGACTGTTTCAACTCCCTTATTTGGCGAGAGCAAGCCGAAGGTCAGCAATACAGACTTGCCTCCAACACCGAATCGGTCCTTGTAAAAGTTCGGATCCACAAACGCTAGATTTGGGACTCCATGTGGGATAACGTCAATCTTGGCCGTAGGAACATGGAAGATCTCCTGGAGAAACTCCGAAGAGCGCTGGCTCATCACAATGAGTCGGTCAGAGATCTCTGCAAGTTCGACCATCACGCGATGTTGGTCGAGGTTCGGTTCACGCAGCACCGTATGAAGGGTGGTCACGATCGGCATGCAGAGATTACGCAGCAGTTCCAGGATGTGGCTGCCCGCTGGCCCACCGAAAATTCCGTATTCGTGCTGCACGCATACCAGATCGACATGGGTGAAATTGAGAAACTCGGCTGCACGCTCATAGGACGGCAGCACCTCTTCGGTTAGCTCGAACCGAACGCGCTCGGGGTAGCTGTATTCGGACTCCGGATCATTCACCGGCATTGCAAACAAGCGTTCAGCTCCATACTCGGTCGAAACCGCATCGCACAAGTCGGTGGTGAAGGTGGCAATCCCGCACTGCCGCGGAAGATAGTTCCCGATCACAGCGATTCGGCTGGGAAGAGAA
>Ga0209040_10001762_pt1 | contig 17106 bp, 14 predicted proteins | sample BogFormECP12_OM3_FD_188240 | JGI IMG/M metagenome (GOLD analysis project Ga0209040, IMG submission 188240) | Bog forest soil microbial communities from Calvert Island, British Columbia, Canada - ECP12_OM3 (SPAdes) (version 2) | ecosystem: Environmental > Aquatic > Freshwater > Wetlands > Bog ...
ACCGTCACCCTCACACCGCTGGCCGACACCGCCAGACAACCAGCCTGCGGTTGACCAGTGGTCACCAACTCGGGGTCACCCTAATTTTCGTATCAGTGATTGCTCAGGCACCTCTGCACCGCCAACTTGATACACACATCGTGTCGGAAACGGTGGCGTATGTGATATCAGGCGTCGCTTGATGGGTGGCTTGATATCACCCGCGGTATCAACCTGAGCAAGGCACTAATCCTTCAGCTAGCGACTCAAGGGGCTGATGAGACCTTCGAGGTCTAGCCACTGTTGCGTAGCGCGCTGGCCAGCCCGTTCATTGTCAGCAGGATCCCGCGCTGGACGAGCTCGGCGTCGTCGCCGGAGCGGTAGCGCCGAAGTAGCTCGACCTGCAAGTGGTTCAGCGGTTCCAGATACGGGAAGCGGTTGAACACCGACCGTGCCAGCGCCGGGTTGTCCGCCAGCAGGTTGTCTTGACCGGTGATGAGCTTGTGCGCATTGATGGTGCAGGTGTGCTCCTTGGTGATCTTGTCGAACACTCGGCGGCGCAACGCTTTATCGTCGACCAGCTCGGCGTAGCGAGCCGCCAGGCCTAGATCGGATTTGGCCAGCACTTGGGCCAGATTCGACAGCACGGTGCGAAAGAACGGCCACCGTTGATAGAGCTCATGCAACACCTCGATGCGTCCACCGTCAGCCAGCCAGCCGTCAACGGCCGAACCGGTGCCGTACCAGCCCGGCAGCATGACCCGCGACTGACTCCACGCCAGCACCCACGGGATCGCCCGCAGGTCCGCGATCGACTGGGTGGGCTTACGCGACGTCGGCCGGCTGCCGATGTTCAGCGACCCGATTTCGCTGACCGGGGTGGAGGCCAGGAAATACTCAACGAAACCCGGTGTGTCGTGCACTAATTCGGCATAGGCGCGCTGCGCCCGGCCGGCCAGGTCGTCGAGGATGTCGTAGGCCGGACCCGCGGCGTCACCGAGCCCCTCGACGTCGAGCAGGGTGGACTCCAACGTGGCGGCCACCAACGTCTCCAGGTTGCGCCGCGCCATCTGCGGTTCAGCGTATTTGGCGGCGATGACCTCGCCCTGCTCGGTAAGCCGCAGCGATCCGTTCACCGCTCCGGGCGGCTGGGCCAGGATCGCCTCGTAGCTGGGTCCCCCACCGCGGCCGACCGTGCCTCCGCGACCGTGGAAGAGCCGCAACCGGATTCCGGTCTTGCGGGCCGACTCGACCAAGTCCAGTTCGGCGCGGTACAGCGCCCAGTTGGCGGCCAGATACCCACCGTCCTTGTTGGAGTCGGAGTAGCCGAGCATCACCTCCTGGTTCTCGTCGCGGGCGTGCACGATCGCCCGGTAGAGCGGTATTTCCAGCGCCGCTTCCAAGATCGACGCGCCGCCGCGCAGGTCGTCGATCGTCTCGAACAGCGGCACGACGCCGACCGGGCAGTATGGCTGCGGCCCGGAAACATCTAGCAGGCCAACCTCTTTCAGCAGGATTGCCGCCTCCAGGATGTCGGACACCGACCGGCACATCGAGATGATGTAGTTGGGTATCGCGCGCGGTCCGTAGATCTCGATCGCGCGTGCGGCGGCTTCGATGACGCCGAGCTCGCTGCGGGCCAACTCCGAGAGTTGTGCACGCTCGCTGAGCAGCGGCCGGCGGGTGCCGAGCTCCTCGATAAGCACGCTTACCCGCTCATCTTCGGGCAGCGACGCGTAGTCCGGGTGTACGCCGGCCCATGCCAGCAGCTCGCTGACCACCTCTTCGTGCACGTCGGAGTTCTGTCGCACATCCAGAGCGGACAGATGAAATCCGAAGACGTCCACGGCCTCTCGCAGCTGGGCAAGCCGGTCGTCAGCTAACAGCGCGCTGCCGTTCGCACGAAGCGAGGCGTCGACGGTGTCCAGGTCGGCCCGCAGCTCGACCGGGCTGGTATACGGTTCCAACCCCAGGTCCAGCCGGTTTTCCGGCTCGTGGTCCAGGATTTGGGCCGCAGTCGCGCTGAGGCGGGCACGGATCATCCGTACCGCGCGCCGGTAGGGCTCATCCGCGCGGGCCGCCTCCTCGCCGGAGTCGGCCAGCGCGGCCAACTCCGGTGTGACGGTGACCAGCCGCGACGACATCGACAGCTCCTGCTCCAGCGCGGTCAATTCGGAGAGATAGTGCGCCAGCGCGGTATAGGCCGCGCTCGCGGTGGCCAACCTGACCACGTGGGCGGTCACATTGGGATTGCCGTCGCGGTCGCCGCCAATCCAGGAGCCGGGCCGCAGGATGGGCTCGGGCAGCAGATCCGCGTCGGGCCAGCGGCTGCGCAGTGCTTCCCGAACCTCGGCGTTGACCTTCGGGATCACCTCGAAGAACGCGGCCGGGTAATAGCGCAGCCCGACCTCGATCTCGTCGGTGATCTGCAGCCGCGACAACCGGACCAGCGCGGTCTGCCACAGCGTCAGGATCTGGCGGCGCAGCTCGGGCAGGATGACGTCGGTGTCGGTGTGACCTTCGGCACGCAGCCGCATCAGCTCGGTGATCCGGTGCTGGGCCGCGAAAACCGTGCGGCGGCGGGTTTCGGTCGGGTGTGCGGTGATGACGGGAGCAACCAGCGCATCGGTCAGCGCCTCGGCGACGGTGGCCGCGTCCAAGTCGGCGGCGTCGAGTTTGTGGTACGTGGCGGCCAGGCTGCTGTCTTGCGGCGGATCACCGGCGGCCACGTGAATCGCCCGGCGCCGCTCCCGGTGGACGTCTTCGGCCAGGTTGGCCAACAACGCGAAGTGGCTGAACGCCCGGATGACAGGAACCGCTTGGTGGATGTCGATGCCCTCGAACATGCGGGCCACCTCGGCCCGTTCGATCTCCGAGCGACGCACCCGAAATGACGCCACCCGGGCCCGCTCGACCAGCGCGAACACCTCGTCGCCGTTCTGCTCGCGCACCGTATCGCCCAGAATCGTGCCGAGCAGCCGGATGTCCGCGCGCATCGGCTCGGTCGCCTCACGGCCCGTGCGGGTGCGTTGTACGGCGCCGATCGGCTCCAGCCCGGTGTCGGAAACGCCAACCATCAATCCAGTATCGGGGCGCGGAGGCTAGCCCGCGCTGCGAGCAGAGCGGCTCAGGTGTTGTATTTGATGCGCAGCGCCATACCGATGATGGCCACCAGCCAGATTCCGACGACGAACAACGTCAGTCGGTCCAGGTTCTTCTCCACCACCGTCGACCCGGACAAGCTGGACTGCACTCCGCCGCCGAACAGCGTCGACAGACCGCCACCCTTGGCGCGGTGCAGCAGCACCAGCAGGACCACCAGGACGCTGGTGACCACCAGGGTGATCTGCAGGGCCAATTCCATGGCCAATAGCTTACCGGCCGCCGATCGGCCGGCTCAGACCGGCGCTAGCTCGGGTAGAAGGTCATCGTGTCGTCGGTGTAGTCGATGTAAATCGGTTCTACAAGGTACGGTTCGACGCCGCTGTCGATCGAGGTCCCCGACGTCGACGTTGGCGCGGTGTCGACCCCGCCGGTGTCGGTCACCGTGTACGTGTACAGCGGAGTACCGGTACCGGCGGCGTTGTCGTAGACCGAAATCGTGGTTCCCGGTGTCACGCCGGAATCCAGGGATGACGGGATGTTTCCGTACACACCGCCGGAATCGACATCGTCGGAAACCTCTACCGGGGGCCCGCCATTGACCGACTCGTACAAGCTGCTGATCGGGGCACCGCTGACCGTGTCGCCGCCCGTCGGGGCGGTGGGCTCGACGATCAGCTCGTTATTGTGAACGTCGACGAGCACGCCCTCGTAGCCGTCCGCTTCCAAGGGGCTCTCGGTCGGACCCGCGGTGTTGTCCCCGATACCCAGAATGCCGGTCACATCGTTATCGGAAAGAAATTGCTGGAAATCCAACGGTGAGCCTGAGCTGAAGGATGTGGGCCAGGACAAGATCTCCACATCGATGGGGGTATTCGTGGTGTCGAGGGCGCCATCGCCGTAATCGACTGTTGCGTCGTTGTACTCGAGATAGATGTAGTCGACCCCACCGCTGTAGCCGCTCTCGTTGATTCCGGTGGGAATCCCGAGATCGAACAGTTGTGTCAGCGAGAGGTCTGTCGAGGGGATGACGAGGCCGCTGGAGCCGGTGTCGACGAGCAGCGTCTGATCCGCGCTCCCGTCAATCGAAGCCTGCACGGTCGGCTCGGTGCCCTCTTGGACGGTTATCGGAATGTCGTAGGTGCCCGTTGTCGGGTCAGAACTTGCCGGCAAGGCGGCGCTGGCCACGGGCTCTGCGGTCGACGGCAGCGCAGCCCCCAGATCGATCGAATTCAGGCTGCTGAGGAGACTGTCGCTCCAACTGGTCAGATCCGTCGCGGCGGCGGGATCGAAGCCGGCGATTGCATCGCTCAGCGACGTGATCAGGGGCTGGATGATCGGGTCGAGCAGCGTGTCGATGTCGGCCTTGGCCGGAGCCGCCGAGCCGGTCGCCATCGCCGCCGCGGCCGCGAACGCACCGACGGCCGCACCCACGACGACTAAACCACGCCGACGCACCTTGGAATTGCCTGAGTTCTTGATGCCCTTGGCGCTGTCGCGACCAGCCATTCGGATGCCTCCCCGACGTTGGTAGAGCTGCCTAACCACCAAAACTTAACGGCCCTGTATTTCTATCAGGTTTCGTTAAGCTAAATGCCATCTGGCGGGCCGTCAACTCGAAACGCCCCAGCAGCCCCGCCTGCCTCACTGGTTACGGCAGTGGTCCTCCGGCGGCGATCGCAGACAGCGTCGCGAACTTTTCGTCGTCGAGCGACCCGCTGGCGACAAAGGCGCCAACGACCGCGTCTTCATCGCGATGCTGGCGGCGATTCCAAAGCCACGGCAGTCCGGCCGAGGAGTTTCAGCCGACGCTGGACGTCCTCGATCAGCGCCGTCGAGTCGCTGCCGGCGTCAACCGCCGAACTGACCGCTGTGATCGCGTCCACGGTGTCTTCCAGCTCGATGGCGGCCGGAATAACCTGCAGGGCGAGTGAACTCACTCCCAGCGGCTCGATCACAGCGGCCTCGGCGGTGGCACGCGCCTGATGCGCCAGCCGGTAGGCGTCGGCGCGGACGGATTGCCAATGACGGCGTTCCGCGGCGGGTTCGACCGCCTCGGCCAGGTAGCCGTGGGCTGCCTGCAACGCCGCGGACAACTGCGCATTTGCGGGAGACCGGCGCGCGCCCGGCCACAACAGGTAGCCGAACACGACCGCGACCGCGGCTCCGATCAGGGTGTCTTGCAGTCGGAGCGCGGGAGCGACCGGATCGACGTGCCCGATCGACTGCGACAGCAGGGCCGAGGTGGTGATACCAATCACGCTGAGGCCGTGCAATTTCGGCGCCGACAGCACCACGAAGCCCAGCGCCAGCGCGGTCGCGGCCACCAGCGGCAGGCCCGACGAGAGCACAGCCAACAGGCCGGTGGTCACGAGCGCTCCGATGACAGTGCCAAAAATCCGGTTCACCGTCCGCACGAACACCGACGCGTACTCGGGTCGCACGATGACGGCGGTGGTCAGCGGCAGCCAGAACGCGTGGGCTCGTTCCGGCAGGGCGACCGTGATGCCAGTGGCCACGGCCAGGCACAATCCGATCCGCACACCATTGGCCAGGGCGGTAGGCGAGGTTGCCGCGCTAATCACGCCCGACAGCCGCTGGGTTGCCGGCCTCAGCGCACCCGGACGCTGCGGCTCGGGGCTCAGCGCATCGGCCAGCTCCACCAACCCGGGATCCCCACCGGCATCGGCTTCCGAGAAGCCGACCGATACCGGCGCGGCGTCCCGGATCTGCCCTCCGGCCTGCCGGATTGCGGCGATGGCAACGTCCGGTACCGGCCGGCCCTGGGCGTAGAGAGTGGCTGCGGCGTAGGCCACCAGGTCGGCTCCGCGGCGGTTCCGGGAGGCACGCGCGACGGCGGAAGCGGCAGCCAGCCGGGTGCGGGACGGACCAGCCTCGTCGGTGCCGATCGCTGCGCACAGGTCCGCGGCGGCAAAGTACACCGCCGCGGCCGCCCGGCGTTCGGGCAGATCCCGATGCAACGCCCAGGGAGCCAGCACCGACACCGCGGCAACCGCCGTGCCAACCAGGTAGCCCAGCGCCTGCTGCCACCACGGCAGCGATGACCCGCCGAACTGGCTGAACGCCACACCGACCGACAGCATCAACCCGAAAGCCGGCGCGCTCGGGCCGAGACCACCGGCCATTCCCGAGATTGCGCCCGCGACCCCCGCCGTAAGGGTTTGCGCGATGCCGGAGCCGGGCATGATCAACGCGCCCGCGCTGATACCTGCTGCTCCACCGACGGCCTGGGCCACCCACGCCCACCACCTAGCCCGGTAGAAACCGCTGTGAATGAAGACGACCGCGCAAGCGGCGCCGACGTACGCCAAGCCGACGAGCTGTAGTTGGCCGACCAGCGCGCCGGTGCCCGCGATCAGGGCCGCGGCGCCCATCGCCCACAGGGCAGGCCCGACGGCCCAGGGCGCGCCGCTGGGACGAAGCGCCGCCGCAACGCTACGGCTCAGCGCCGCAAGGGAATTCATCAGTCGACGTGATGGTGGCCCGTCGGCTACGGCAGTGGTCCTCCGGCGGCGATCGCAGACAGCGTCGCGAACTGCTCGCCGTCCAGTGACGCGCCGCCGACCAGAGCGCCGTCGACGTCCTCCTGCGCGACGATGTCACCGATGTTCTTGGCGTTCACCGAGCCGCCGTAGAGCACTCGAACGGTGTCGGCGATGTGCGCTGAGGCCAGCGTGCCCAGCTCCTTGCGGATGGCCGCGCACACCTCCTGAGCATCGGCGGCGCTGGCCACCCGCCCGGTGCCGATCGCCCACACCGGCTCGTAGGCGATGACGACCTTGGCGATCTGCTCGGCGGACAGCCCGGCCACCGATCCACGCAACTGTTCCTGACAGTGGGCGACGTGCTCACCGGCTTCCCGGACTTCCAGGTGCTCGCCGATGCAGATGATCGGGGTCAGCTCGTGCTTGAGCGCGGCGGCGGCCTTGGCGGCCACCAGCGCGTCGTTCTCGTCGTGGTAGGTGCGTCGCTCAGAGTGACCGACGACGACGTAGCTGCAGCCCAGCTTGGCCAGGAAGGCCCCGCTGATCTCGCCGGTGTACGCGCCCGAGTCGTGCTGTGAGAGGTCCTGGGCGCCGTAGGTCAGCCGCAGCTTGTCCCCGTCGACCAGCGTCTGCACGCTGCGCAGATCGGTGAACGGCGGAATCACCGAGACGTCGACCCGGTCGTAGTACTTGTCGGGCAGCGAGAAAGCGATCTTCTGGACCAGCGCGATCGCCTCGAAGTGATTGAGGTTCATCTTCCAGTTGCCGGCTATCAGCGGCTTGCGGCTCATCGGCGTCCTTAGCTCAGGTACTCAGCACTTCTAGACCGGGCAACGTCTTGCCCTCAAGGTATTCCAGCGACGCCCCACCGCCGGTGGAGATGTGCGAGAAGCCGTCCTCGGGCAGGCCCAGCGCGCGCACAGCCGCGGCGGAGTCGCCGCCACCGACCACGCTGAACGCGCCCTTGGCAGTCGCCTTGGCGATCACTTCGGCGACGCCCTTGGTGCCTGCGGCGAACGCCGGAAACTCAAAGACACCCATCGGGCCGTTCCAGAAGATGGTCTCGGCGTTGGAGAGCAGCGTACTGAAGCGAATTACCGACCCCGGCCCGATGTCCAACCCCATCTTGCCGTCCGGGATCGCATCGGCGGCGACGAGCTGCGGCGGCGCATCGGCGGCGAACTTGTCGGCCACCACGATGTCCACCGGCAGGCGCAACACGTCGGCGTAGGTGTCGAGCAGTCGGCGGCAGGTGTCGATCATCTCGGTTTGCAGCAGCGATGTGCCCACCGAAAGGCCAGCTGCGGCAAGGAATGTGAAGCACATGCCACCACCGATGACAATGCTGTCCGCCTTGGTGGCCAGCTTCTCGACGACGCCGAGCTTGTCGGAGACCTTCGAACCGCCGAGCACCACGGCATAGGGTCGCCGCGTCGAGCTGGTCAGCCGCTCGAGCACGCTGACCTCGTCGGCGACCAGCTTGCCGGCGTAGTGCGGCAGCAGCGTGGCGATGTCGTAGACCGAGGCTTGCTTGCGGTGCACCACTCCAAACCCGTCGGACACGAAAGCGCCTGTTGGCCCGACCAGTTCGGCAAGCTCTTTCGCCAGCGCCAGCCGCTCCCCGTCGTCTTTGCTGGTTTCCCGGGGATCGAAGCGGATGTTCTCCAGCAGCAGCACATCCCCGTCGGTCAGACGCGCAGCGCGGGCCCGCGCGTCACGGCCGACGACGTCGTCGGCCAGCTGCACATCCTGTCCCAGCGCCTCACCAAGTGCCGCGGCAACCGGGGCCAACGACAGCTTCAGGTCAGGTTCGCCCGTGGGTCGTCCCAAATGCGCGGTCACCACCACCTTGGCGCCGCCGTCGACCAGCGCCTTCAGCGTCGGCGCCGAGGCGGTGATACGGCCCGGATCGGTGATCACGCCGTTGTCGAGCGGCACGTTGAGGTCGGAGCGAACCAGCACACCACGACCTGAAACTCCCTGTGCAAGAAGGTCTTTGAGGCTAGGGATGCTCACGGCTACAGCGACTTGCCGACCAGCGCGACGAGGTCGACGAGGCGGTTGGAGTAGCCCCATTCGTTGTCGTACCAGGACACCACCTTGGCCTGGTTGTCGATCACCTTGGTGAGACCGGAGTCGAAGATCGAGCTGTGTGGGTCGGTGACGATGTCGCTGGACACGATCGGGGCATCGTAGTACTTGAGGATTCCCTTGAGCTTGCCCTCCGCGGCAGCCTTGAACGCCGAGTTGATCTCGTCGGCGCTGGCTGACTTGGTCAGATCGGCGGTGAGGTCGGTGACCGAGCCGGTCGGGATCGGCACCCGCAGCGCGTACCCGTCGAGCTTGCCCTTCAACTCGGGCAGCACCAGACCGATGGCCTTGGCGGCACCGGTTGACGTCGGGACGATGTTGAGTGCGGCGGCGCGGGCGCGACGGAGATCCTTATGCGGCCCGTCCTGGAGGTTCTGGTCCTGGGTGTAGGCGTGAATGGTGGTCATCAGACCTTTGACGATGCCGAATTCGTCGTGCAGCACTTTGGCAAGGGGCGCAAGACAGTTCGTCGTACAGGAGGCGTTGGAGATGATGTTCTGGCTGCCGTCGTACTTGTCGTCGTTGACGCCAAGCACGACAGTGAGGTCGGGGTCGGTGGCCGGCGCGGAAATGATCACCTTCTTGGCCCCGGCGTCCAGGTGGCCCTTGGCCTTGGCCGCATTCGTGAAGATGCCGGTCGACTCGACGACGACGTCGACAGCGAGGTCACCCCAGGGCAGCGCGGCGGGGCCTTCCTTGACCTCCAACGCCTTGATCTTGTGGTCGCCGACGACGATGGTGTCATCACCTTCCAGGCTGACGTCGTAGGGCAGCCGGCCCAGGATCGAGTCGAATTTCAGCAGGTGCGCCAGTGTCGCGTTGTCGGTCAGGTCGTTTGCCGCGACCAACTCGATGTCGGTGCCGGCGCTCTCGGCTTGCTGCGCCAGCAGGGCCCGGTAGAAGTTGCGTCCGATGCGACCGAAGCCGTTGATGCCTACCCGGACCGTCACTTGTCTCTCCTTGTTCGCTGACGAATTGCTCGCCGCCAGCCTAGTAGCTGCGGGAATACGCCGCGAATCGCGGGCGGTCACGCCGATTGGGTTGCTGACTCACCTGCGCAGCCGGCGCAACGCCCACTGGGCGGCGTGATAGCCGCACAGCCCGTGGATACCGGCGCCAGGCGGAGTGGATTGCGAGCACAGGTAGACGCCGGGCACGCCGGTGAAGTAGGGATCGATCGCCACCCGGGGCCGGAACAGCACCTGCAGCCGGGTCGTTGGCACCGCCGATGATGTCGCCGCCGATGTAATTGGGGTTGTAGGCCTGCAACTCGGCACTGCTCTTGCTGACGGTGGCGACGATGCGCTCGCGGAAGCCGGGTGCAAACCGCTCGATCTGGTCGGTGATGCTGGCGGTGGCGTCGCCCGGGTAGCCGGACGGCACATGGGCGTAGGTCCAGATTGGGTTGATGTTGCCGGACGAACGCGATGGGTCGGCCAGGTATTGCTGCCCGACGAGCGTGAAGGGCCGCTCCGACATCCGCCCTTGTGCCCGCTCGCGTTCGGTGAAAGCGATCTCGGCGAACGTCCCGCCGAGGTGGACCATGCCGGCACGGGCGCACTCGGGGTTGGTCCACGGAATATGGCCCTCGATGGCGAAGTCGACCTTGAAGGCCGATGAGCCCTCGCGGTAGCGTCGATAGGACCGCTTGATCCGCGCGGGCATCACGTCGCCGTAAATCGCGAGAGCCGCGGCCGGGCTCAGGTCGAGCATCACGATGTCGGCTTCGGGGATGCCGCCGCGACTGGTGACGGTGACGCCGGTGGTGATCGCGCCGCCATGCTCGCGCAGCGCGGCGGCCAGGGCGGCGATGATCGACCCCGATCCGCCCTCAGCGACGGGCCAGCCGTACCGGTGCCCGCCGGCCAGGAACAACAGTCCCATCGCTGCGGTCAATGGCTGATCCAGCCGGCTGAACATGTGCGCGGCCGCACCGCCGAATAGGGCGCGCGCCTGCTCGGTGCGAAACCACCGCGCCGCCACGGTGGCCGGCGATACGGCGCGCGGCCCAAAGGCCGCGAGACGGATCACCCACTCCCAGCGGATGAGCGGCCGAGCAGTAATCGTGGATGACACCGGGTACCGTCAGCTCCCCCGAACGCGCTCCTCCCCCGACAGATTCCGCGGCCTCCAGCAGTTGAACGTCTAAACCGTTGCGCGCCAGATGTATTGCCGCGGCCAAACCGTTGGGTCCGGCACGACGACGACTGCGTTCGTCATTGGCGAGCGTCGGCGCCGTGCGTTGTGAGATGGACCGGGAACTCGTCGTCGGGCTCCGGCCACGGCTGGCGGGCCAGCATGTCCGCAACGGTGACGTAGCCTTCCTCGATCAGGCCGGTCTTGGCGTCGACAATGCGATACCACTGCCGCTGCGTCTGGATCGGCTGGCCTTCGAGGATGATCACCCGAAGATCACCCTCGTCGAAGTTGCAGCGCCGCTGTACTGCCTCCAGTAACTGCTCGTTGTGCAGGTGGCCTTCGCCGAAATTCCAGCCGATGAGCGACCCAGCGACGAGTTCGCCCTCACGAAACGTGTAGTCCGCCTCGTTCGCTTCTTCCCCGAGCGCACGGGGTACTAGCCCGTTGAGCGCCCGGCCATGGACGTGCATGGACCGGAACGCCCGAGCCTTGTCGGTGATGATTTCGGCGGTCGCCGGGTCGTAGAGCTTGGCCAGTTGGTTGGCGGTCAGCGCCGAGCTTTTGATGACGTCGGCATCCAGCTTTTCCTCAGCACCCGAGCGGAAGCACCAAACACTGGACGCCCAGTTGCCCGCGTAGTAGCGCAATGCGGGCAAGAATGAAATCTGTTGCGGGAAAACATTTCCCACTATCGGGACCACGACGAGCGCTGCCATCAGGAAGGCAAGCAACAGCGGCGAATTGAGATCGTAGATGGTGATGCTGCCGTAGTGCCCGAACAGGTAGAACAGCGAGAAGATGAAGAACACGTTCCACTCCAACGGAACGCCCATCGGGAGGTTGGAAATGATGTTGAGATGGAAGATCACCATGAACCCGATCAGCCACCACCGCCACGGATGACTGTCGGCGAAGAACACCAGCACCGCAGGCACAATGAATTCGGCCGTGGTCCCGCCGACGTGGGCCATGAACTTCGGTATCCAGGTGGGGCGCAAGTCGTTGACAGGGTCGCGGTAGAGCATGCGCTTCAACCAGTTGAAAGCCCTGCCTCTCAGCAGCGCGTTGTTGCTCATCATCGCCGCGACCACGTAGGGAAAATGGTGGTTGAGCTTTGATGTTGCCGCTCCCCACCACAGCCCCAGCATGATGATCTTGAAGGCGGCGATCTGGTCGGTGAACGGGAACAAGAACACCAACAGTTTCAGCCAGTAGTGCTCGCCGCGGGCGGCCAGGAAGATGGTCTTGTCGCGCAGACCCAGCAGCGCCAAGGCGACGATCGTCGGCACCACCACAGTGGGATCGATCAGACCGACGTCACCAGTGCCGGTGACCGACCCGCCATGGCCGGGTGACAGCAGCGCCCAGATGCCCGAGGCCAGCACCAGGGCGTAGAGGCCGACATCGACGATGGTGCGGGTATCGCCTCTGGTGAACGGAACCTCGTTGGGCCACGGTGGCAGACGAATCGTCTTGGGCCGCAACCAATAAAGAAACCCGCCGATCGGCGGCCAGAATCTCGCGGTGAGCGGGCCGGATCCACAGCCCAATCCCAAGACCTCGAACAGCAGGGTGAAGATGACGAACTTCTGATACACGATCGGCTGCGTCCACCACGTCCCGATGTGACCGAGCGCGCCCAGCCCCGGGGTCAGCGAGATGACCGCGGCAGCGCCCGCTGCGTACACGGCCATCTTGATCATGTACAGCAGATAGATCGCGGACGGGGTACCGAAGCCATGCTCCACCCAATGCCGGGTGACCACTTGCAGTCTCGAAGCCGCCGGCAGCGTCGGCCAGGTGTCGGGATCGACGTCTGGAAGCTCCGGTGTGATGAATCCCATGATCGCCTCGCTGCACGTGTGAAACCAATTGGCGATGCCAATGTAACGGCATCGCGAGGCCACCGTATCGATCTTGCAAACTGGCCGAAACATCAAGCTTTTGTCCACACACTGCTTGACGAGCGACTTTGCCCCGCACATTGAATACTCAAGGGACAGCAAATTATGGCCGGCTGGGGTTCGCCGTCAGCCCGCGGATATCCAGGCAAAGGAGGATCCTGTGTCCGACAACACCCCAGACGATATCTTCAAACTCGTCAAGGACGCGAACATTGAGTACGTCGACGTCCGTTTCTGTGACCTGCCAGGCACCATGCAGCACTTCACAATTCCGGTTTACGTCTTCGACGAGACCGTCTTTGAAGAAGGTTTGGCCTTCGACGGTTCCTCGATTCGCGGGTTCCAATCGATCCACGAGTCCGACATGCTGCTGCTGCCCGATCCGGAAACCGCGACCCTCGACCCATTCCGCGCCGCCAAAACGCTGAACGTGAACTTCTCCGTGCACGACCCGTTCACCCTCGAGCTGTACTCACGCGACCCGCGCAACGTCGCCCGCAAGGCCGAGAACTACCTGATCAGCACCGGCATTGCGGACGCCGCCTACTTCGGCCCAGAAGCCGAGTTCTACATCTTCGACTCGGTGAAGTTCGACTCGAACATCAACAGCTCGTTCTACAAGGTGGACGCGACATCCGGGTGGTGGAATACCGGAGAAGAGACCCAGCCCGACGGCAGCCCCAACCTCGGCTACAAGGTCCGCCCCAAGGGTGGCTACTTCCCGGTAGCCCCCACCGACCACTACGTGGACCTGCGGGACGCGATGCTGACCAACCTGACCAATGCGGGATTCGTTCTGGAGAAGGGTCACCATGAAGTCGGCAGTGGCGGCCAGGCCGAAATCAACTACAAATTCAACACTTTGCTGCACGCGGCTGACGACCATCAAATGTACAAATACATCGTCAAGCAAACCGCATGGCAGGCCGGCAAGACGGTGACGTTCATGCCGAAGCCGCTCTTCGGTGATAACGGCTCCGGTATGCACTGCCACCAGTCGTTGTGGAAAGACGGCGTCCCGCTGATGTATGACGAGGAGGGGTACGCCGGCCTGTCGGACACCGCCCGCCACTACATCGGCGGTTTGCTGTACCACGCGCCATCGTTGCTGGCCTTCACCAACCCCACGGTCAACTCCTACAAGCGGCTAGTCGCCGGTTTCGAGGCGCCGATCAACCTGGTGTACAGCCAGCGGAACCGATCGGCGTGCGTGCGCATCCCGATCACCGGCAACAACCCGAAGGCCAAGCGGCTGGAGTTCCGCTGCCCCGACTCGTCGGGCAACCCCTACCTGGCGTTCTCGGCCATGCTGATGGCCGGGCTGGACGGCATCAAGAACCAGATCGAGCCGCCTCCACCCGTCGACAAGGACCTCTACGAGCTGCCGCCGGAAGAGGCCGCGGAAATCGTTCAAGCTCCGACGTCGCTGGCGGCGGTGATCGATCGTCTGGAAGAAGACAGCGAATACCTCACCGAGGGAGGCGTGTTCACGCCCGATCTGATCGAGACGTGGATCAACTACAAGCGCGACTACGAGATTGCGCCGTTCAACCTCCGGGTGACCCCGTACGAGTTCGCGCTCTATTACGACGTGTGACCTGGCTAAGCCGTCTGACCAGGCTTTTCGGCCCAGCTAAGGCCGTTTCGCCCGCAGACCGCCCGCAGAATCCCCGCTAGACGACGCCGCCCGCGCTGCGATCACACCCCCGATTGCGACTCGGGTGGGCGCTACCTCGCCCGCAGACCGTCGAGAAGTGCGTTCAGTGCCTGGACCCCTTCGTCGCGAGCCGTGAGCCGATCCGGCGAGTTCGCGATGAACAGAGCTGTCTCATCGGCGGCGGCCAGCAAGACATGAGCGAGCGCGTCAACGGGTTGGCCCGATGCGAGGTCACCTTCTTCCACGGCGCGCTCCAACATCGCCCGGATGGCTCCCAGTCCGTAGAGGCTCTCTAACTCCCGCCATCTCACCCAGCCCAGAACTGCCGGGCCGTCGATGAGAAGAATCCGCTGGACATGCGGGGTGAGCGAGGCATCGAGAAAGCCAATCAAACCCTGCCGCAATTGATTTAACGCCCCGTCAGCCGGATCGGCGAGATTCTGGGCGGCTGCCATCACCAGGTCCTGCTCGACCGCGATGAACACTGCCTCGAAGAGCGCCTGCTTGTCGGCGAAATGATGGTAGAGCGCGCCGCGTGTGCCAACTCCGGCCTCGGCGACGACTTCTTCGGTGCCGGTGCGGTGATACCCCTTCTCGACAAACAGTCGCCGTGCAGCATCCACGAGCGCGGCGCGGGTGGCCTCGGCTTGCGCGGCACGTCGCGCCTTCGTGTCGAGCCGTTCCTGACGCCGTGGCATCGCCACAGCCTATTGCATACAGCCTGTAGGTCACATACAGTCGCATGTCACATACAGCCAGTATGTGAGGGGTTCCAATTGTCGTTGCCAGCCTGCCGTGGAGGTTCGCTATGTCTAATCCTGTCGATGTTGTCCGCGAGTTCTGCGCGCTGATGGAGCAGCGCAACCCCGAGGCTTTGAGGCCACTGCTCGCCGACGACGCGGTGTATCAGAACGTAGGCATGCCCGCGTTTATCGGAGCCGAGGCCATTGTCGACAACATGGGAGCGCAGTTCTCGATGTTCCCCGACGCTTACGCATTCGAGATCGTCAACATCGCCAGCGACGGCCCGGTCGTTCTCACCGAACGACTCGACTACATCCAGGCACCCGACGGAACCAAACCGGGCGTACCTGTCATGGGCACGTTCGTCGTTGACGACGACGGCAAGATCGCCCGCTGGACGGACTATTTCGACCTGTCCTTGACGATCAAGCTCTTGCAAGGCGAAGACATCAGCGCACTGGTCCCTGCCGCGCCCGCACGATAGACGGGCCGTAACCAAGCGACTGCGCGGGTTGCAAGACCAAGGTTTAGCGCCACGCAGGTCAGGTTCGTCGAGCGGCTTCACGGTCGTGGCGTTTGGAGAGGACGAGCAGCACCATGATGGCCGACGCCATCTCCGTGCCCGCGTCGATTGCGTCGTCGTCACTGGGTCCACGGACCCGCATCCGTCGCGGCGCGTGAGCAGGGGACGTGAGTCGCTGCGGTCACCGTTGTTTCTGGTAACCAGTGAAATCCTCGCCGGTCTTGATGTGCGGGAAGCGTTTCGCGCTTTCTTGGAGGGCCACCACCGGCCGCAGCGCCGCACCGATCGCCCACGCGTCGCTCATGGTCGTTTCGGGGTCGAGGCGGGCGAACAAGTCGCTGAATGTCGCCACGATGGGGATGCTATTCGAGGGCTACGACGAGGAAAGTTGCATGGAACAACATGATGCGCCCAACCTCCTTGTTGGATGACGCAGCACGACTCAAGGGCACGTCAGATGTTGCGCATCCCGTTTGGCTCGTGGCAACTCACAAGGGCGAACTCACAGCGAGGCGTCTAGTAATTACCTTTGTACCAACGGCGGGATGTACACCGGATGAAAGCCCCCATTTAACAGGCCCGTAACTTTACGGTCGGCCAGGCGGCTGATAATTCCATCTCGCTCAAGATCGAAATCCCGTGAAAGGGGTTTAAGACATGTCGAAGCAAGCAGCTGAACATCACAAGCTAGCAGCTGAACATCTCGAACAGGCCGCCAAGCACCACGCGGAAGCCGCTAAACATCACGTGGAGGGAGCGGTTGAGAAAGCCGCCCACCAGGCCCACTTGGCGCATGCCCACCACGTTGAGGCCCTCGAGCACGCGAAGAATGCTGCCAAGGAGCACCTAAAGGCGCACGGCAAAAAGTAGAGCCTGGACGGCGCAGGTGGCGGCGGCACCCTCGATCGGCCGCACATCAAGATGCTGCACTGAGTTCCAGCAGACCAGCCTGGTGAAGTCGTCGTCGATCAACTTGCCGGTTTTGGCGTTCGAGAGACGCCAGTCGCGGCCACCTGGATGATCGGATCGTCGATCATTACCGTCTGAATCAGGGTCATGCTCGGTTCGTTCGGCGGCACGGGTCACTCACGCGTTCCAGGTTAATAGGCCAGATGTGCCATTTTTCGCATCCGGCATTGGTGACTGTTTGGTGACGTTGCCCGATTCGTCGATGGGAGCGTATGCGCCTGCGGGGTTGATCACATCGGATTTGTGAAAATTCGTGTGAGGTTGCGGTCCAGCAACCGCTGACCCCCGCCGACCGCCTGGACCGGTCCGCACATGGTCCGCAGTTGGTCATCGTTGGTCAGTTTTGGCCAGGCTGGGTTTGTGCCTGGTCAGGCCCACACTCCCAACACTGACCAACGTGGATCAATACCGTGAAACGCCTAGCACGTAGTCGGCGTACAACTTCGACGAGATCGAATGCTCGGTTCGCCAGGAGATCCGCACCGCGTCGCC
>Ga0209040_10001763_pt1 | contig 17106 bp, 15 predicted proteins | sample BogFormECP12_OM3_FD_188240 | JGI IMG/M metagenome (GOLD analysis project Ga0209040, IMG submission 188240) | Bog forest soil microbial communities from Calvert Island, British Columbia, Canada - ECP12_OM3 (SPAdes) (version 2) | ecosystem: Environmental > Aquatic > Freshwater > Wetlands > Bog ...
CGAATTTTTCCTTGACCACGGGAGCGCCGAAGCTGCCGCCGAAGATGTTTTGCTGCACGATGGGGCGGCCTTCGCCTGCGGCGTTGAGGAAGAAGTCGTTGGCGTCGAGCTTGTCGTTGCGGAAGAATTCGTAGGCGTCGCCGTGCATGGTGCGGGTGCCACTCTTCAGGACGGCGTTGATGTTGCCGCCGCCGTTGCGGCCCTGGCTGGCGTCGTAGAGCGAGGTTTGGACCTTGAATTCCTGGATGACGTCGGCGTTGGGCAAGGGCGTGTTGGTGAGTTCCGCGACGTTGTAATCGGTGGCCGAGATTCCTTCGATCAAATAGTTGTTATTGTCCTCGCGCTGGCCGTTGACTTCGATGCGTACGTTGCCGCGGCCAAGCTGTGTGGAAGAGTTGAGTTCGCTCTGTGCGCCGCTAGACAAAGAGAGCAGTTGCTGGAAATTCTGTGTGGCCAGCGGCAGAGTGCGGACGGTATTGGAAGCGATGGACTGCCCTGTGGTGGCGTTGGAGGTCTCCACGGAGGCGACTTGCGCGGTGATTTCCACGGTTTCGGAGATCGCGCCGGGCTTCAGCGGGATGGTGATGCGCGTGGTTTCCGTGACGCGCACTTCGATCTCCGCGGACTTGGCTTCCGCGAAGCCGGATTTATTCACCACTACGGTGTACGTGCCGGGGGGCAGCAGCGTGACCACGAAGCTGCCGTCCGTTCCCGTGGGCACTTTGCGGGTAACCTGGTCGGTCTTGGTGTCGATGATTTGTACTTCGGCGTCGGCGATGGTGCCGCCGCTGGAGTCCTGCACTACGCCGCTGATGGCGCCCGTTGCGCCACCCTGCGCGAAGGCCCGGCCGCCGAGTGCCGTAATAAAAAGAAACACCATCCCTGCCAAAAATAGATAAGTCCTGTACATTTTGGTCCCCTCAGGTCGTGATGATTAGATGTGAAGACAACAGAAGATCATTTGTTCGCCACTTCGTCGCGCGATTCGTTGGGCTACTTCGTTCTTACCCACCCTAGGTTATTCCCCGACTATGATTTGCGCTGCCGTTTGAATCCGGCGCACCACTCTAGCTGTGTTGCCGCGCGACAATAACTCGTACCAATGAAGCTAGCCGTCTGCTTTCCGCGTGTCAAGAAACTTTACCGGGAAATTTTCGATGCCCGCGATACATATAAGTGCTTGAAAGTGGGCTGCACCGGGGCTCGGCGGTGATGGCAAAACAGCGCCTTTGCTTGACGGCGACACCGCCGAGGTACACGATAGGGCGGAACTATTCCGGCAAACCGCGATTCGGCCCGTCCAGGAGTCCATTCATGATCTCCCGTCTGCGTTGTTCTTGGTGTTTGTGCCTGCCGCTTATGGTTCTCAGCGCGACCCTAGGGCTGATGGCGCCGCCCGCGTCCGCTGATACGGGCCACGCGCGCATTATCCGCCTGAGCCTGGTGCAGGGCGATGTGCGCTTCACGCGCGACACACATGGCGACCCGCTGACTGATAGCAAGAATTTGTGGGAGAACGCCACTCTGAACTTACCCATCCGCGAGGGTTATGTGCTGGCCACGGATCACGGACGCGCCGTGGTGGAGTTTGAGAATGGGGCGATGGCGTTGCTGAACGAAGATACGGTCATCGAATTTTACGATCTCTCCATCGAGAACGGGGCCCGCACCACGCGCTTGATCCTGCGCCAGGGCGCCGCCTCGTTCTACGTCAATTCCGGCAATGGCGAGTATTTCAGCGTGACCGGTGGAGACTTCACTGCCGAAGCCACCACGCACGCAACGTTTCGGTTGGATAATTTTGATGACGGCAGCAATTTGAATGTGACCGCCGGCCATGTTTCGGTGATTCGCAAAGACCATACGACCGCCGTCGGTAAGGGCGAATCTTTTTCCATCACCGCGGCGAACGGCCATGTAAGTATCGGCAGCCCGCCGCAGGGTGACGATTTTGATCGCTGGGTCAGCGCCCGGATTGAAAGCGCGGTCGCGGCCAGCAACGCGGGCCTGCAATATGCCAGCAATTCCTACTACACCTCGGGATTCGGCGACCTGTACACCTACGGTTCGTGGTTTCCCGTGAGCGGCTACGGATACGGCTGGCAGCCTTTTGGCGCGGGTCTCGGCTGGTCGCCTTTTAGTTATGGCGGCTGGTTTATGGATTCCGCGTTTGGCTGGGGATTTATCGGCAATCAGCCTTGGGGCTGGCTCCCGTACCATTTTGGTGGATGGGCTTTTGAGCCGGGCATCGGGTGGGTTTGGCTGCCCGGGAATTTGGGCTACGGGGGATACACCGCCTGGCGGCCTGCTACGGTTACGTGGGTGCACTTGAAGAGCGGACCGCTGGGCGTGGTGCCAGCGCATTTGCTGGACGTCCCGGGAAAAACGTCTGCGAATCTTGTGCATGGTGTGTATCCGGTTTCGAACGGTGTGGTTTCCGCTGCAACGGTGCAAAATTCGGGGGAGTGGAAGATCGAGAAGACTCCGCCCCGCAATGCGTTTAGCAACGCACTCAGTGCCAGCGCGCGTCCGGAATTAGTATCGCGGACGATGCCTTCCGGCGGAACGGGCGAACGCATCGCCTCCGTCGGGCGCAACTCCGGGATTATCTATGACGCTGAAACACGCCGCTTTGTGAATGCTGGCTCGCCTGGTGCACGCTCCGGTGCGTCGAACGAATTGCTCCGCACGTCCGAAGCGGAACGGACCTCAGCTGGAGCCGTGGCTTCGAGACGCGCAAATGCGGGATCAGAACTTTCCGCTGCGCGCCGGACACAGTCCGTGGCTCCCCGTGCGGCGCTCACGCCGCCGCCGTCTCCTGCGCAGCGCAGTGCCGCAGCCAGCGGAGGCTGGGTAGGGGGCAGCAGCAGTTCCAGCGGTGTGGGCCGCGCCTCCGGCAGCACGACGTCCTCGCCGGCACGCTCTTCGTCCGGCACATCGACCGGCTCATCTGGCGGCCGATCGCACTAGCCGCGGCTAACCTGGATACCGTAAGAGCGGCGTCTAGCCCCTCGAGCAGAGCGCTCAGGATAAACGCCGCACTCCAAATTAATCCAGCATGGATCGAAAAGTGTGAGAAAAGAGGGGACTACTGCGCGGGTTACAGCGGCTTCGAGGGCTTGCCTTTGATTTTTACCGCAACTTGATTCGCAGCATTATAAATCACGGTAACTTTATCGCCGTATTGATAGCCGCCTTTGTCCATTATTTGCTGCATTTGCGCGGAGGCGTTTTTATCCAGAGGAAAGGTCTGCAGCGCCATGTCATTGCCCATGGCGCGCACGGTGATCTGCACGGTGTTGGCGCTTACCACATAGCCTTGAAACTTGACAATTCCAGCGGGCAGGGGCTTGGGCTTGATTGCGTTAATGACGATAGGAGCCGCGGTGTCCACGGCGATGGGAATCAATGTCGAAGGCGTTTGCGCGACAGCCGGAAGCGCAGCAAATCCCGCAGCGGCGAGCAAGGCTCCCGACAAAAACGCTCCGCGATGGCCCAACGATTTCATGCTAGCTCATTCACTCCATCTCATCCGTGGCAATGCGCAGCGATTTCAGAAAGCGCAGATCCTGCGGCGTCATGGTCAGCCGCTGCGGCGTAGCTTTGCGCTCGCTGTCCTGTTCGAAAGACTCTTGATCCACCTGAATGCGCAGCGATTCCAGGAAACGCCGGTCCTGCGTGGTGAGCTTGGAATCTTCCAGGGCCGCGGCATCGCGTTTAGCCAAGCCGATGGTGGCGTCTAGCTTCAAGACGATGTCATAGCCGTGCGCGCGCACCCCGGCAATAGCGCCGGTGATGCGATCGGAATCCGAGACCGTGTCGTTGATGGCATGGCCCAATTCACGCAGCAGGTTTTTCAGGTTATCGTCGAGTTGCAAGGGCGTTTCTCCCTAACCTCAAGGCTCATTCTAGGCCCAGGATATGTTGGATACAAGAGTCCTTCGCAGTGTTGTCTCTAAAGAATCCACAGGCCATTTGGCCAGTGTTTTGTCTATTTGTTACATCGATTTCTTGCGTCGCGCGGCAGACTTGTATCTTAGTTGTAAGACCCGAACAGGCAGAAATACCGCTGCTACTGCTACACTTTGCTTATGTCCGCGGCTCTCACGTCTGGCGCCACTGCTGGCCCCGCTCCCCCGCAAGGCGGCTTTCGCCGTCTCTGGCGCGCGTTTAAGCAGCTCTTTCACGAAGTGGTCGGCGCCATCTTCGGCATCCTGGCCTTCGCGTGGCTCAACAACGCCTTCCGCGCCTGGACCCGCGGCGACGTCGCCCATTGGCTGGTCGGTCTCGCCGTGATAATCGCCGCCATTTTTACGCTGTTCGCCATCTCTTCCTTTCGCCGCGCACGAAAAATATGAGCGACAAAAATACGAGCAACTCGGACGCCAAACCAAAGGCGCCGTCGTCAGCCATGCCGCAGCGCAGAAGCAATTTCACTACCCTATCCGGCATTCCACTGCAGCGTCTCTATACCGCCGAAGATCTGCCTGACTGGCATCCCGACGACGCTCTCGGTTTTCCTGGCGAAGCACCCTACACCCGCGGCATCTATCCCACGATGTATCGCGGCCGCTTTTGGACCATGCGCCAGTACGCCGGCTTTGGCAGCGCCCTGGAATCCAATCAGCGTTACCGCTATTTGCTCGGTAAAGGCCAGGCAGGTCTTTCGGTTGCCTTCGATTTGCCCACGCAGATCGGCATGGATTCCGACGGTCCCTTGGCGCTGGGCGAGGTCGGCAAAGTCGGCGTGGCCATCGACTCCCTGGAAGACATGGAAACGCTCTTCGAGGGCATCCCGCTCGAAAAAGTCTCCACTTCCATGACCATTAACTCCACCGCTGCAATTCTTTTGTGCCTGTACGTGGCAGTGGCCAAGAAACAGGGCGCTTCGTTAGAAAAGCTCTCCGGCACGGTGCAAAACGACATCCTCAAGGAATATATTGCGCGCGGGACATACATTTATCCGGTGCGCCCGGCGATGCGCATCGTGACGGATATCTTCAGCTGGTGCCACGACCACGTTCCAAAATGGAACACTATCTCCATTTCGGGTTACCACATTCGGGAAGCCGGCTCCACCGCCATCCAGGAAGTAGCTTTCACCCTCGCCGACGGCATCGCTTACGTTCAAGCGGCGCTCGATGCCGGGCTAAGCGTCGACGACTTTGCCCCGCAGCTTTCCTTCTTCTTTAACGCGCACAGCGACCTGCTGGAAGAGATCGCCAAGTACCGTGCGGCGCGCCGCCTGTGGGGCAAGATTATGCGCGAGCGCTTTAACGCCCGCGACCCGCGCTCTCTGCTGCTTCGTTTCCATGCGCAAACCGCCGGCTCCTCGCTGACCGCGCAGCAACCCGAAAACAACATCGTGCGCGTGGCCATTCAAGCGCTGGCCGCGGTTCTGGGCGGCTGCCAATCGCTGCATACCAATTCCATGGATGAGGCTCTTGCCTTACCAACCGAGGACGCTGCGCTTATCGCTTTGCGCACACAACAAATCATCGCCCATGAAACGGGCGTGACCAATACGATCGACCCCGTCGCAGGCTCCTACGCCATTGAGAAACTAACCGACGAAATCGAAGCTGGCGCGGTGGCCTATATCGAAAAAATCGACGCGCAAGGGGGCGTCGTGCGTTCCATCGAGTCCGGCTACATCCAGGGCGAAATCCAGAAAGCCGCCTACGACTACCAGCGCGCCGTGGAGAGCAAAGAACAAATCGTCGTGGGCGTAAACGATTTCGTTGCGCCCGCTTCGGAAAACGCCGAGCGCTCCATTCCCACCCTGCGCATCGATCCGGAAATCGAGCGCGCCCAGGTGGCCCGCGTAAAAGCCCTGCGTGCCAAACGCGACAACGCCAAAACCAGCGCCGCCCTAACTGAACTGCAGCGTCGTGCCTCAACGACCGAGAATCTTCTCCCCGCCATCCTCAACGCCGTCGAGTCCTACGCCACCGTCGGCGAAATCTCCAACGCCCTGCGCCGCGTCTTCGGCGAATACCAGGAATCCGTGGTCATTTAGCGATCGCGCCGCGGCAGCGTGCGAGCATGGCTCAGAGCGGTTTCCACCTCCGCTCTGTAGTATTCTGGCCTTCTTCATGCTGAAACTGATCCTCGCTTCCGCATCGCCACGCCGCGCAGAAATTCTGCACAACGCGGGATTTCAATTCACCGTGATTTCCTCGGCCGTGGACGAGACGCCATTCCCCGACGAATCGCCACGCGATTACGTCGCGCGCGTGGCCGCGGCCAAAGCCGAACTCGTGGCCGCGCGTGCCATCGGTCCGGCCGTCGTGCTGGCCGCGGACACCGTCGTCGTCCTGGACGAACGCATTCTGGGCAAACCGCGCTCGGAGCTCGATGCCCGCCACATGCTCAAAGCGCTCTCTGGACGCACGCACACGGTGCTCACGGGCGTCACGCTGATCCGCTTGCCGGACGCCGAGCGCATGGAATTCGTGGAATCAACGCTGGTGGATTTCGCGGACCTTTCCGAAGACGAAATTACCCGCTATCTGGACACCGACGAGCCGCACGACAAAGCCGGCGCCTACGCCATCCAGGGCCGCGCCGGGCGCTACATTCCGCGCATCGAAGGCTGCTACTTCAACGTGGTCGGTCTGCCTATTGCCCGAGTCCAACAAGCTCTAACGGAGCTAGGCTGGTCGGAAGCGTAGTGCGCGTACGTGGGGAATAAAAAAGGCGCCCCCCTCGCGGGAGGCGCCTCTCCTACCTCGACAATACTCAACCAGGCTTACTTCTTGGTTCCGGGCTGCGTCTTGTTGTTGTGCTTCTTGTTGTAGATGTTCTTGGACTGTTGATTCTGCTCTTTGTTGACCTGGGCCTTTTCACCCGAGGTCAGCTTCCCGCCGTTGGCCGCACGGTCCGCCTTCACTTGCTGGTTGATGTTCTTCTGGTTGTTCTCCAGCTTGGCGGTTTCACCGGCCGTCAGTTGCCCGCTCTTCACGCCCTGCGCGATGCGGTCCTGCTGATTTTCCTGGCGCTGCCCGACTTCGCTCTTGCCGTAGTTCTGCGTCGCGGCGTTATGCTTGTCCTGGTAAATCTGGTTGGACAGCTTGTTCTGCTGGCCGTTGATCTGGGTCTTTTCGGCAGCCGTCAGCTTCCCGCCGTTGGCCGCGCGATCCGCCTTGGTTTCTCCGTTGATGGCCGCTTCTTTGGTCTCCAGATTAGCGGTTTCGCCGGCGGTGAGCTGTCCGCTCTTCACGCCGTTGGCGATGCGGTCCTGCTGGTTTTCTTTGCGCTGCGCGATCGAGGGGTCTGGCGTGGTGGTGGTGGTCGTCGTCGAGCTCGACTGCGCCATCGCCGCCGTGCCAGCCATCAACATCGCGATCGGCAAAATGCCAAGCTTCTTCCAATTGAGGCTCATGGTTTTCTCTCCTGAATCTTTCGATTCGTTGATTTCAGACTTCCCGGGTCACCCTGTAGTACCCAAGTCTGAAGAGAAAGTTGCGCCCTGCCAACTGGTCGAAAGTTCAGGCTTTTTCGTTCCTATGTGTATTTTGCGCACGAAAGCGCGGCTGCTCCGCTACGCTTGCGGCCCACCCGTCGTCTCGTATGTCTAGGTAATTGGGATAGTTACGGAATCAAACGCTTTCAGCGGCAGCTTGGCGCTTACCCCCGGCTCCGGCACCGCAAAATACTCGCACAAGATGCTCTGCTTGGTGACCTGCAATCGCAAGTACCCATGCGCGGAATCGTTGAATTGCTCGAGCACTCCGCCCGAACCCTTCATGGCAATGGGTAACTTGGTGTTGTGAAAAATCTTGGAGAGGGTATGCAGTTTGGCGTTGTATCCGCCCGCCCCGGCAATGATGCACGGTACGGAGGTACCCGCGAGCGTTCCGGTGAAGCGCTGGTAGTCGTGCACGTGCCCGGATAGCACCAGATGCGGAGTGCGCCCGGCCGTCTTGCACGCGCCATCAATCACGCTGTACAGCGCCTGGCTGCCCGGGTGCGCCCCATACGCCGAATACAGCGGATGATGCACCGCCAGAATCAGCGCCATCCCTGTCGGCGCGGCCTTTAACTCGGACTCCAGCCATGCAATTTGATCGGCTTTCAATACGCCGCCTTCCGGGCAATTGCTGTATAGCCCGATAATGGTGGCCAGCGGCGTTAGCAGCGTCCAGTACACATTCGGCTGGGTCATGGCGTCGCGCGGCGCGTCCATGGCTTCCGGCTGATGCACCGGCGAAGGCGCGCAAAAATTGCGCACGAACTCCTGCAGCGTGGTCTCTTTGGTTTGCGGATCGATGTCCCCGTCGTGATTTCCGGGGATGGCAAGAATCGGCGCCGGATACGTCATGTACGGCTCGTAAAACTCCGGATAGTAATTGGCGGTCTCTCCGTCGTAATACACCACGTCCCCCAGGTGATAAAAAAACGAAGGATGCATGGTTGGGTCGCTGGAGGCAAAATCGTCTTCCATATACGTCGCCACATTTTCAATATACGTGGGCGTGTTCACTCCGCCCGTGTCTCCCACGGCGTGGAACACCAACCGGCCGCTGCTCTGGATAGTCTGCACAGCTTGCGCGGAAAGCACCGTGTCCAGCGACAGATGAAACGGAGCCTTGCCCGTAGGCGGCGGCAACGGGCGAAAGGGCTGCAGGGGATGCGTGTTTGGGTCGATGACCGTCTGGAAACTCTGCGGCAAGCGGGAAGCGCCGAAATTCCGGCCGTTGCCCGCTCCGGGATGATGCTTGACGCTGGCCTTCAGCGCCGTGGCATCTAGCGTCGTGACGCTGCGCGCCTTGCCTCCCGGCGACTTCGCGGGTTGCTTGGTTTTCATAGCTTTAGGCGTTTTGCCCTTGGACATGATTCCTCCTAGACCTTCCTGGCAGCTCTGGGAGATGAGCGCGCGGCACGGCGGGAGAAGTTCTACGAGGTGGGAGCGACGATTACTTCACAAACCACGCGGCCGCAAAGAGAGCATACCCCGTAGCAATAACGAGTCAAGCAACTTTACAGTAACAATCGCGGGAGGGCCCCAATGCAACACAAATAATAAAGGGGTCCGGCCAGTCTGGCCCGACCCCGTCAGGATCAAATTGTTCGCTGGCGTTATTTCTTTTCGTCCACCGGAGAAGGTGGCGGCGTAACCGGAGGGGCCGCTACGGGCGGTTGTGCGACCGGAGGCGTCGTCGTATGCGACGCGCCCGACATGCCCTCCTTGAAATTGCGAATGCCCTCGCCGAGACCTTTTGCCAGTTCGGGAATCTTCCGTCCCCCGAAAAGCAGCAGGATGACCGCTAGAACGATCAGCCAATGAATTGGACTAAACTCACCCATGATAATCCTCCGCGCGAGCTACCTTTTCGCGCGCCATCCTTAACTCTAGCGCAGCGGGGTTCAAGCGGCAACAGTCCCTAAGGACAGGAGTGCACAGCCAAAATCCCGTGTGCTTGTGTGATCTTGCTACCCCAGAATAACACGCTCATCCCCCGCCCGGCGCGTAATCCGCTCGCGGTCCAGGTACTCGAGCAGCGGGATAGCATATTTGCGGGAGATGCCCGCCAGTTCCTTAAACGCCGGCACAGAAATCCGCTCGCCACGCCCTTTCCTATACGTTGCCAGGAGCGTTTTCAGATGACCCAAAGCTTCCCGGTGAAAAATCAGTTCCGGCGAAATGCGCACCAAGTTTTTTTCCTGCAACAGGATGCGGAGTAATTTCTCCGCCCGCCGTGGTTCTACGGCCAGGCCGCCCAACACTTCTTTCACTCCGGGGACGGCCAGCCCAGCGCTCCCAAAGGCCTTTTCGATCTGCTCCTTGGCTTTGGCCTCTTCCGGCAGCAGCGTCACTTCCGCACCGGCGGGCTTTACGAATTCGCCTTGCAGCTCCAATTTCTTTTGCGCCACCAACTCCGCCAGCGCCGCGCGAAATGTCTCCGCCCGCACCCTGCGGCCCAGGCTCGCGCGCACCGCCTCCCGCGCAATTCCCGGTTGCAGTGGGTTTTCTCGGCGAAAGAGTTCCACAAGGGCTGCGATTTTCTGGCGCGCATCGTCGAATGCCGCCGTCGCAACCATGATCGGTGGCTCCTCGGAAACAAATTTGACGCCGCCGCTGGCCCGCGCCTTGCTCGCTGCTTCTCGAATCTCGCTTTCCATCCAACCGGTACGGGCAATCAGTTCGCCCAGGCTGGCTCCCGCAAAGCTCCTCGCAGTAATCGCAGTCAGCATCTCTTCCTTCGTCCCGTGCTCCAGCGTCTCCAGAAACGCCACGCGCCCGCTGTCCCGCCGGAGGGGACGCCGCGCCAAGGCATCGAGAACCACGCCGCCGCCGATCGTGACCACCGGAGAGAACTGCCGCACGATAAAGCGATCCCCCGGCAGCAATAAGACTTCGTCCTGCAAGCGCAACTGCGCCATCGCGGCCGCTCCGGCGCCCAGCTCCGCTTGCCCATAAAGAAAAATCTCCGCAACCGTGGTCGCGGTTCCGGAATGGAAATGTAGCCGCGCGCGGGTTTTTAGTTTGGGCGAGCCGGTCAGCAATTCCACCCGCGCGTCGATGCGTCGTGTAGCGCGAAATTTCCCGGACGTAGACAGCACCATCCCGCGTCGAATTGCTCCGTGTTCGATGCCGGCAAGATTCACCGCTGTGCGTTGTCCCGCGGATGCCCGTGCGACGCTCTTGCCGCCGGACTGCACGCCTCGCACGCGCAGTCTTTCGCCTCCGGGCAAAAGCTCCACTTCGTCCTCGCCGCCGACGCTTCCGGAAATCAGCGTCCCCGTCACCACCGTGCCAAATCCCTTCATGGCAAACGAGCGGTCAATGGGCAATCGCAGGTAGCTCGAATCCGTGCGCACGGCAACCGACATCGCAGCACGGTGCAGGGCCTGTTTCAACTCGCCCAGGCCTGCCCCGGTTTTGGCGCTAACCGGCACAATCGCGCCATGCTCCAAAAAGGTGCCCCGCAGGTAGTCCTCGACCTCCATCTGCACCAGACTAGCGGTGTCTTCATCAACCAAGTCGCTCTTGGTAAGCGCCACCACCCCGCTTTTGACTCCCAGCAGGCGGCAAATGTCAAAATGCTCCCGCGTCTGCGGCTTGATAGCCTCGTCTGCGGCTATCACCAAGAGAACCACGTCAATCCCCGTAGCTCCCGCGAGCATGTTGCTGACAAAGCGCTCATGTCCAGGCACATCCACAAAGCCGAAGCGCACGCCGTCGTCCTCGAGAAACGCGAAGCCCAGGTCAATGGTGATTCCGCGGCGCTTCTCCTCCGCCAGGCGGTCCGGATGCATCCCGGTCAATGCCTCGACCAGCGCCGACTTACCGTGGTCAATATGCCCCGCGGTTCCCACAATCACGCTTTTCAAGGGATTGCCGTTTGCAGAAGGATTACCCATGGAAGGAAGCACGCCGCGTCTTCAAGCGCCAGACTACTTCATTTTCGGTGCATTTACGAAATCTGGGGGGAGGGAAAGGAAGACTATTTGGCCGCTGCGATCTCGTCGACAATCTCTTGCGCCGCCGCCCGGGGATCCAGCGAGTCCAGGATCGGCCGCCCCACCACCACGAAATCGGCGCCCGCCTTGATCGCTTCCGTTGGCGTAGCCGTGCGCGACTGGTCATACTTTTTGCTGACCGCTTTCTTGCCCAAAGCCTTATCCGCGGGCCGAACCCCAGGCGTTACAATCAAGAAGTCCCGCCCGCAGGCCTTGCGAATGGCCAGCGCTTCCTGCGCCGAGGCCACCACCCCGTCGATGCCACAGCTCTTGGCCAGCCGGGCCAGCTTCACCACCCTGTCTTTCGCCGGTCCGCCTATTCCCGCTTCTCGCATGGCCTTCTGATCCATGCTGGTCAGAATGGTCACCGCCAGCACGTGCGGGCGGTCTTCGCCCATGGCAGAAACAGCATTTACAGCCTGCACCGCCGCGCCGAGCATCGCCGCTCCCCCGAGGGCGTGCACATTCATCAGCTCCACGCCGTCAATGGCCGCTGCGGAGAGGACCGCACCGGCCACGGTATTTGGGATGTCGTGAAACTTCAGGTCCAGGAACACACCGGGGCCCAGGGCGGCGACTTCTTTCACCGCGGCTGGACCCGCCGCAGTAAATAACTGCAATCCTATCTTGAACATACCGACGAGGTCGGCGACTTTACTGGCGAATTTTACAGCCGAGGAGAGGGAATCGAAATCGAGGGCCACGATCAGGCTGCTGCGGGGATGAGCATCAAAACTCACAGTGCGGGCCCCCTATCCGGAAATTTAATGCACTAATGCTTGGCGGGCAGCTCCAGCAACTCGAGGCGTACCTGGTTCACCCCTGCGTGAATCAGCCCCAGCTTCCGCGCTACGCGATAGGATACATCAATTTCGCGCCCTTCTTGATACGGACCGCGGTCATTTATACGTACCAGCTCAAATTTACCGGTTCGCGTGTTGACCACTCGCAAGATCGATCCAAAAGGTAGGTTGGGGTGAGCGGCTGTCAGGGATTCGCAGTCGAAGCGCTCGCCGTTGGCGGTCTTTTTGCCGTTAAACGCGGGTCCATACCAGCTCGCGTTGCCTACCCAACTCTTAATCGGCTTAACCGGTGCGCTCAGGTGCGCAACGAGCGGGGCATCCATTACCGGAGCGATGAGGAACATTAGGGGAACCCAGCGAACTGCGGCCCAAATCATAAACAATGGTTTTCGCATAGTGTGTTCTTTGTGCTACATCAATCCAAAAAATTGTAGCATCGTGGAGTCATTATGTCAACCATTTTGTGCCAAAAAATTATCTCGTATCTCATTAATAGTAAACATCTTAGACTCAAAAATGGCCTTCGCAAGATCCCCTACAAGTGCCTCACTGGCCGCAGGGTCAGCGAAGCTGGCCGTGCCGACCTGCACTGCTGCAGCCCCTACGGCCACATATTCCAGCACATCGTTCACCGTTTCGATGCCGCCGAGGCCGATAATGGGGAGTGAGACCGCCTTGGTCGCCTCCCACACCAAGCGCAGAGTGATCGGCTTGATCGCCGGACCCGAGAGGCCGCCGGTCTGGTTCCCCAACTTTGACTTTCCAGTGCGAAAGTCCACGGACATTGCCGGGTAGGTGTTGGCCACGGTGAGAGCATCCGCCCCAGCCTCCGCAGTCGCCCTGGCTATGACTCCGATGTCCGTGACCATGGGCGAAAGCTTCACCCAAAGGGGTCGGCGCGCCGCCGCTTTGCGCGCAGCACCTACTACCTCGGCCACCAGCGCTGGGTCGCTCCCGAACTGCATCCCTCCACACTTTACGTTGGGGCAGGAGATGTTCAGCTCGTAGCCCGCCAAGCCCTCAGCGTCTTCGAGGTGGCGTATGACCTCAATGTAATCTTCTATGTTGTAGCCAAACACGTTTGCAATCACTGCGGTATTGCAGTTCCTAAGCAGGGGCAGCCTGTCGCGCACAAAGGCTTTCACACCAACGTTTTGCAGGCCGACGGCATTCAACATGCCGGACGCCGTAACGCTGAGCCGAGGCGCGGGGGCTCCTTCCATGGGCTCGCGGGACAAACCCTTGGTAACGAAACCGCCGATTTTTTCGAGATTTACGAGGTGGGCAAATTCCAGGCCGTAACCAAACGTGCCGCTAGCCGCAATAATGGGATTCCGCAGACGCAGCGCGCCAATCTGTACGCTCAAATCGACTTCTCGATCAGCGCTCACTTCGGGCCAAGAATATCACGAAGCCACCGAAATACGCTGACTATCGAGTTGTGGATATTCCGTTACCTTTAGGCTGAAGGGCCTCCGCCAAAACCTGCCCGTCGCGGGTCGCCAAGGTGATTCCGCAAAGCTCCGCCAGCGTCGGCGCAATATCCGCAGGGGTCACCGCGCGATAATAGCTGCCCGGACGAATCCCCCAACCCATCAGGAGAAGCGGCACACGCTGGTCATAATAATAAGGAGTCCCGTGGGTCGTCCCTCCCGCGCGCTCTTTCCCGGGCACAGCATAGCCGACCGGCCAGTAAGCCTTCGGCGCAACGAGCAAATCCCCGCTCCGCCCGGCGAAATAGCTGGCCGCAAAGGCTTTGCGGATCGGGTCCTCGGTAGCTTGCGGGTCGTCCACTTCCTCAGCTCGATAAACGCGCAGCACCCCTGGCACGTTTTGGATCGCATCCAGTACCGCGGCCATGGCCTTCGGATCGCCCTTTAGTTGGTCGTAGACCCCTTTAGCAAAGTAGATCTCGTCCCCTGCCGCTTTCGCTACCGCTGGCTTCGGATAGTTCAGCGGCTTCAAGGCGCTCTCGATTCGCGTCTGAACTTCCGCCATGTTCAGCCAGCCGGCGTCTCCGCCGGCCTTCGTCACATCTTCAGGTATCGGTGCGACGCCATGATCCCCGCTGAAGGCCACCACGTAGTTCCCGCGCCCTACCTCCTTATCCAGTACGGAAAAGAAGTCGCCCAAATCCCGGTCCAGCTGTACCAGGGCATCCTGAATCTCCCAGCTGCGCGGACCAAAGGCATGTCCAATGTGGTCGATCGAAGAAAAGCTGATCGCCAGGAAGTCGGTTTCGCTGCCGTTTGCCGGGTGCAGGCTTCGAACCGCCGCCTCACCCAATTTCACCAAGTAAGAGTCGGCGAACGGGCTGGTCTGCCACTGCGTATAGAAGTCCTTGTCCGGATCGCCGTTTCCGGTCTTGCCGCGCAATGGATGCGGCAAGGTGTGCTCCCAGCCCGGCGGTGGGCCGGTGCCAACCGCATTCTCTTCATAAAGATAGGCAGTCTTAGGAAGCGTAAGCGTCCAGGTTTTGCCGTAATCCGCCTTCGCTGGATGACTCTTGACGTACTCGTCCACCCACGGATGTACGCCATACACATCCGAGGTCACCCACGCCCCCGTCGAGGTTTCAAACCACGCCACATCGTCCGCCGTGCGCCCGCCCATGGTGATCGCCGCCCGCGCCTTCAGCGACAAAGCCACAACTTTCGTGGGGCCGCCGCTTTGAAATTTCAATTCGTCCGCGAACGCCGGCACCTGCATCCGCCAAGCGGAATCTCCGTCACTGGCGGTTGCACCTGCGTACCCTAAATTCTTAGTCTTGGGATCCGCGGTGCAGGTGATCATCTTGCCCGCGTCGCGGTCCCACCAGCCGTTGCCAACCATCCCATGCGTGGCGGGAAACGCTCCCGTGGAAATCGTTGCGTGCCCAGGGCAGGTCTCAGTTGCAGCATAGGGATAGGCCGCGTCATGAAACCACGCCCCTTGCTCCACCAGCCGCTTTAGCCCGCCATGCCACTGACCGGCAAATTTGTCCACGTAATCCGCGCGCATCTGGTCCACCACCAGCAGCACCACCAGCCTGGGGCGCTTCGCCGCTTTCACTTCGGTCTTCTGCAACGCTGCCGGTAGGGCGTCGCGATGTGGTGCTTGTCCCCGAACCGCGGCGCCAAACGGCATACTGGCAAGGACTGCGATCGCCAAGACCGCTCGCAAATACTTGCCGCACTCAATTCCACGATTCATAAACGCTCCGAGAACCCGCAAAAGTCTAACACGCCATTCTCTACCCACTTTTCCGAGACCATTTGGGCGGGAACCTGCGTTTCCGTAACTTCCTTTACCTCTATCCTCTGCTCGTCTATCATTACCGACCATGCGCGTAGTCGAAAAAGCTCAATTGATGTCTGCGTCGGAGATCGACCGTACCTTACAACGTGTTGCTCACGAAATTGTGGAACGCAGCGGCGGCACCAAACATCTTGCCCTTATCGGCATCGTGCGCCGCGGCGTCCCGCTGGCGCAGCGCATCGCGCAAGCCATGCGCGGCATTGACGGCGTGGACGTGCCCGTTGGCATCCTGGACATCACCCTTTATCGCGACGATCTCTCTAAAGTGGCCCCGCAAGCCGTCTTGCGCTCCTCCGATATTCCCTTCGGCGTCGACAATATGGACTTGGTGCTCATCGACGATGTGCTCTACACCGGCCGCACCATCCGCGCGGCCATGAACGGCCTCTTCGACCTCGGCCGCCCCAAGCGCGTTTCCCTCTGCGTACTGATCGATCGTGGCCACCGCGAAATGCCCATCGAAGCGCAATACATCGGCCGCACGGTGCAAACCACCGCCACCGAAATCATCGAAGTCCGCCTCAACGAAATCGATAAGGAAGAACGCGTAATGCTGGTCGACCGCGTTGAGTAACTTCAGCACCGCTTGTGTAGGCGCCGGACTTCAGTCCGGCCCCCGTATCTGACGCGCACCAACCGAGCGGCATTCGTGCGAAAATGATGCACTGCTTGGAAGAACCTAATCGAGTGAAAACTTGAGCCTGCGCACCCGCGACCTGCTAGCCTTAGAACCGCTCACCGCGGAAGAATTGACGTTTCTCCTCGACCAAAGCAAACCCTTCCAGGAAATTCAGCGCCATCCGCTTAAAAAATTAGCCACTCTTCGCGGCAAAACCGTCGCGCTCGCATTCTTCGAAAATTCCACGCGCACGCGCATCAGTTTCGGTACCGCCGCCTCCCGCCTCGGCGCCGACACCATGAACCTGCAAGCCGAAGCCTCCAGCCTGAAAAAAGGGGAATCGCTGCTAGATACGGTGCAAAACCTCAACGCCATGAAGCCCGACTGCCTGGTGATGCGCCACGCCTCCTCCGGCGCGCCCGCGTTCGTCGCCCGCCACCTTGACATCCCGGTGATTAACGCTGGCGACGGCACGCATGAACATCCCTCGCAAGGTTTGCTCGACGCTCTGACCATCCGCGACCGCAAAGGAACCATCGAAAATCTCAACGTCACCATCCTCGGCGATATCCAGCACAGCCGCGTGGCGCGTTCCAATATCCATCTCCTCGGAAAGTTCGGCTGCAAGTTCACCCTGTGCGGCCCGGCTATGTGGGTCCCCGAAGAACTCGAAAAAATCGCCGGCCCACAAACCAAGATCCGCCGTGTGTTCAAAGTAGAAGAAGCCCTGGAGGGTGCAGACGTAATTAATGTCCTGCGCGTGCAAACCGAGCGCCAGTTCGAACCGAGCATTTCCGCGGAAGACTACATCCTCGGCTACCAGCTCAACGCCGAGCGCCTGCGCCGCGCGAATTCCGACGCCGTAGTCCTCCATCCCGGCCCCATGAATCGCGGCATCGAGATCACACCGGAAGTTGCCGA
>Ga0209040_10001764_pt1 | contig 17106 bp, 18 predicted proteins | sample BogFormECP12_OM3_FD_188240 | JGI IMG/M metagenome (GOLD analysis project Ga0209040, IMG submission 188240) | Bog forest soil microbial communities from Calvert Island, British Columbia, Canada - ECP12_OM3 (SPAdes) (version 2) | ecosystem: Environmental > Aquatic > Freshwater > Wetlands > Bog ...
TGCGGCGCCTGCAGGCCGCGCTCGCCGAGCGACGCATCGAGCGCGAGTACCTGGCGCTCGTCGAGGGGCGCCCGCCCGCGCGCACCGGCACGATCGAGGCACCGATCGGACGCGATGCGCGCGTGCGCACGCGCATGAGCGTCGGCGGCGTCAATCCGCGCGCCGCGCGCACGCACTTCACGCTCGAGCGCTCGCTCGCCGGCACCTCGCTGCTGCGCCTGCGCCTGGAGACCGGGCGCACGCACCAGATCCGCGTGCACCTGCAGGCGATCGGGCACCCCGTCTGCGGCGACCCCGATTACGGCACGCCGGGCATGCTCGGGCTCGAGCGCCAGTTCCTGCACGCCACGCGACTGGCTTTCGAGCACCCCTTCACGGGAGCGCGCGTGGAGGTGCACTCGCCGTTGCCGAGCGACCTCCGCGACGCGCTGGCACGGGCCGAAGGGCTATCCTGAGCACTCAACTGCAATCTCGACCCGTGTGGCAACGGTTCGCGGCCCTGCCCGGTGGAAGGACCTCACGGTCTGCGCCTCCGGGTCCGCGCCATCCACACGGCACACAAACGAATACATAAAGGGAGTAGCCCGTGGCCGACGTAGGCATAGCGGAGCTGCTGGAGGCCGGCGTCCACTTCGGCCACCAGACGCGCCGCTGGAACCCCAAGATGCGCCGCTTCATCTACGGCGAGCGCGGCGGCATCTACATAATCGATCTGCTGAAGACCTCGGCCCTGCTCGCGCAGGCGCAGGAGTTCGCCGGCTCGCTCGCGCATCGCGGCGGCACGGTCCTGTTCGTGGGTACCAAGAAGCAGGCCCAGGACACGATCCGCGACGTCGCCAGCGCAGCGGACATGCCCTTCGTCAATCACCGCTGGCTGGGCGGGCTGCTGACCAACTTCCAGACCATCAGCCAGCGCATCCGCCGGCTGCACGACCTCGAACGCTACGAGGCCGAGGGTCAGCTCGCACTGCTGCCAACGCGCGAGCGCATGGCCGCGCAGGCCGACCTCGCCAAGCTGCGAGCGAACCTCGGCGGCGTGAAGAACATGCAGCGCGTGCCCGACGCGATGTTCGTGATCGACCTCAAAACCGAGGCGATCGCGGTCAAAGAGGCCCAGCGCCTGCGCATCCCGATCATCGGCCTCGTCGACACCAACTGCGACCCCGACGGGATCGACTTCGTGATCCCCGGCAACGACGACGCGATCCGCTCATGCGCGCTGATCACGCAGGCGATCGGGCAGGTCGTCTCCGAGGGGCACTCCGTGTTCCGCGCCGAGGAGGAGCGCGCGCGCAAGGAAGCCGAGGAGAAGGCGCGCATCGAGGCCGAGGCGCGCGCGCGCCGCGAAGCTGAGGAACAGGCCGCGCGCGAGGCCCAGGAGCAGGAGGCCCGTGAGGCGGCCGAGCGCGACGCCGCCGCGCGGGCCGCCGCCGCCCTCGCCCAGGCGCCCCCGGCTGCCGCCGCCCCGCCCGAGACGGCCGCTGCGCCCCAGGCCGCCGCGCCGGAGCAGCCGCCCGCAGATGAGCCGCCGCCGACGACCGAGAGCGAGGAGCCGGCCGCGGTCGCCGAGCAGGCGGCGCCCCCAGCCGAGGAGCAGGCGGCGCCCCCAGCCGAGGAGCAGGCGAACGTGGAGGCGAGCGCATCATGAGCACGGTCGAGATCGGAGCGAAGGACGTCAAGGCGCTGCGCGAGCGCACGGGAGCGGGCATGATGGACTGCAAGAAAGCCCTCACCGAGGCGCAGGGCGACGTCGAGAAGGCGATCGAGATCCTGCGCGTAAAGCAGGGCAAGAAGATCCAGGATCTCGGCGAGCGCGCCGCCACCGAGGGCACGATCCAGGCCTACGTCCACGCCGGCTCCAAGGTCGGCGTGCTGATCGAGGTCGACTGCAACACCGACTTCGTGGCCAAGAACGACGACTTCACCGCGTTCGCCCGCGAGATCGCGATGCAGATCGCGGCGACGCCGAGCGTGCGCTACGTAACCCGCGAGGAGGTGCCCGCCGAGGAGCGGGAGGCCGAGGCGCGGATCTACGAGCAGGAGGCGGCGGACAAGCCCGAGAACGTCCGCGAGCGGATCGTGACCGGCAAGCTGGACTCGTGGCTGGAGACGATCGTGCTGCTCGAGCAGACCATGCACAACCCGAAGTTCGACGGCAAGACCGTCCAGCAGCTGCGCGACGAGCTCGCGGCCACGACCGGAGAGAACGTCGTGATCCGCCGCTTCGCACGCTTTGCAATAGGCCAGTAGACCGTGGACACGGCGCGGGGATAGGCTCTGCCGCGATGGCCCCTGCCTTCAAACGCATACTCCTGAAGCTCTCCGGCGAGGCGCTGATGGGCGCCCAGGACTACGGCACCGACCCCGAGCGCGTGCTCGCGGTCGCGCGCCAGGTCGCAGCCACGCGCGATCAGGGCGTGCAGGTCGCGATCGTGGTCGGCGCCGGCAACATCTACCGCGGCATGCAGGGCGCGGCCGCGGGGATGGACCGGGCCACGGGCGACTACATGGGCATGCTCGCGACGGTGCTCAACGCGCTGCCGCTGCAGGACGCGCTGGAGAAGATGGGCACGGACACGCGCGTGCAGTCCGCGCTCGGCGTCGCCGAGGTCGCCGAGCCCTACATCCGGCGCCGGGCGATGCGCCACCTGGAGAAGGGTCGCGTGGTCATCTTCGCCGGCGGCACGGGCAACCCGTTCTTCACGACCGACACCGCCGCGGCACTGCGCGCGGCCGAGATCCACGCCGAGATCATCCTGATGGCCAAGAACGGCGTGGAAGGCGTCTACAGCGCCGACCCCGCGCTCGACCCGAGCGCCGAGTTCATCCCGCAGATCACGCACATGGAGGCGATCGAGCGGCGCCTGCGGGTGATGGACTCGACGGCGCTGGCGCTGTGCATGGAGAACGGCATGCCGCTGAACGTCTTCAACATGGACGACGACACCAGCCTCGCGCGGATAATCTCCGGCGAGCGCGTCGGCACGCTGGTGTCGAGCGCACACGGAGAGAGCGATGGCCGCTGAGAACCTGATCGACGAACTGCTCGAGGACGCCCGCGAGCGCATGAGCAAGTCGCTCGAGTCCGCCCACCACGAGTTCTCGACCGTGCGCACGGGGCGGGCGAGCCCCTCGCTGCTCGATCGCGTGCTGGTCGACTACTACGGCGCGATGACGCCGCTCAACCAGCTCTCGACGATCTCCGTCCCCGAAGCCCGGCTGATCACGATCCAGCCCTACGACAAGGCCTCGATCAAGGCGATCGAGAAGGCGATCAACGAGTCCGATGTCGGCCTGAACCCCTCCAACGACGGCAACGTGGTGCGCCTGGCGATCCCCGAGCTGACCGAAGAGCGCCGCCGCGAGCTCGTCAAGGTCGTGCGCAACCTCGCCGAGGAGGGACGCGTGGCGATCCGCAACGTACGCCGCGACACGATGCAGCAGCTGCGCGAGCTGAAGGCCGAGGGGGAGGCCTCATCCGACGACGAGCACCGCGCCGAGGTCGAGCTGCAGAAGCTGACCGACGCGCGCATCGGCGAGCTGGACACCGTGCTCAAGGCCAAGGAAGAGGAGATACTCTCCGTCTGATGGACGCCGCCGGGGAACGCGCGTCGGCGAGCGATGCGAGATCGCCAGCTCAGAGCGCCCGCTACGTCGCCATCATCACCGACGGCAACGGGCGCTGGGCTCGGGCTCGCGGGGTGTCGGTCAACGAGGGTCACAACGCGGGCGCCGACACCGTCAAGGCCCGGCTGCGCGACGCCGCCGACCTCGGCATCGAGGAGCTGACCGTGTACTCGTTCTCCACCGAGAACTGGTCGCGCCCGCGGGCCGAGGTGCAGGGCCTGATGCGGATGTTCTCGCGGCGCATCGCCGGCGAGACCCCCGAGCTGCACGAGGAGGGCGTGCGCATGCGCTTCATCGGCCGCCGCGAGGGCGTCAGCAAACGGCTGCGCGAGCAGATGATCTGGGCCGAAGAGCTGACCGCCGCCAACACGCGGATCACGCTGTTCGTGGCGTTCAACTACGGCGGGCGCGCCGAGATCGTGGACGCGGCACAGCGCTTCACGGGCACCAGCGAAGAGGATTTCCGCGCCTGCCTCTATGCGCCCGAGATGCACGACCCCGACCTGATCATCCGCACCAGCGGCGAGCGCCGCCTGTCCAACTACCTGCTGTGGCAGTCCGCCTACTCGGAGCTCGTCTTCCGCGAGGAGCTGTGGCCCGACTTCTCGCGCGTGGCCCTCGAGCAGTCCCTCGCGGAGTTCGCCGAGCGCCAGCGGCGGTTCGGTCGCAGGCGATGATGGCGGGCTGATGGCCAGCGGGCCGCACACCCCCGGGGGCGCGAGCCCGCAGGCACGCTCGCGCCGGCCCGCCGAGCCGAGCCGGCCTCCGCGCGCTCGCTCGACCCGGCGCCGCCGGCGCCGTCGCGAGCGCTCGGAGCTCACCAAGCGGGTGCTCACCGCGGTGCCGGCCATCGCCGTCGCGCTGTTCCTCGTGATCGAGGGCGGCCTCGTGTTCACGCTCGGGCTTCTCGTCCTCGGCGCCGTGTGCATGCACGAGCTCTACGCCATGTACGACCGCGCCCACCCCGTCCGCCTCGCCGGCCTCCTCGCGCTCGCCGGCCTGCTGTTCGCGGCGCTCTACGGCGAGCCTGCCCAGGTCCTGCTGGCCGCGGTCGCCGCGCTGCCGATGCTGTTCGGGCTGACGCTCCTGCAGGCGCACCCGAGCGTGGGCGGGCTGGCGGTGACGCTGCTGGGCATCTACTGGATCGGCTTCGCGCTCGCGCTCGCGGTAATGCTGCGCGGGCTGCCCCACGGGGAGGGCATCGTGATCGACGTGCTCGTCGGCGTGTTCCTCGGCGACACCGCCGCCTACCTCGGCGGGCGCATGTTCGGGCATCGCCCGCTCGCACCCCACATCTCACCCAACAAGACCGTCGAGGGCCTCGTGCTGGGCATGCTGTTCACCGTGCTCGGGGTGTGGATCGCCGGGCGCTATGAGGAATGGCTGCCGGGCACGCACGCGCTCGTGCTCGGCGTCGGCGTGGCCCTCGTCGCACCGATCGGCGACCTGTTCGAGTCCTTCATCAAGCGCGAGGCCGCGACCAAGGACTCCGGCACCCTGTTCGGGCCCCACGGCGGCGCGCTCGACCGCCTCGACGCCGTGCTGTTCGCGGCCGCCGCCGGCTACTACATCTGGGCCGCGTACGTGCATTAACGCTCTGGGATGGTGGCGGAGATCCTCGAGGCTCTGCCTGTGCGGCCGATCTCAACTGTGACCGACGAGCATGACGCGGGCCGCCTCGAGGAATACTTCCGCCAGCTCGGCTATGAAGTTCAGAGTGAATCGCGGGGTCCGTGAAGATCATCTAGGCGATCACCGCCCCGGCAGGGCATGCCGGACGCGGCACGCTCGGTGCCAGTGTGAATCGGCTAGGCTCGCGCGATGCGCGACGGTGGGCCCACGAGGAGTGTGCTGCTGGCGATGGCAGGCGCCGCGGTTGCGTCCTTGGCGGCGACCGCACGCGCGAGCGCCGCGTCGCCGATCACTTGGTCGGCCCCGGAGCAGGTCCTCCCGGGGTTCGTTGCACCCGCGTTCGGCGAACAGCCGGAGAGCACCCCCGAATTCAGAGGTGTCGCGTGTCCTGCCTCGACCCTCTGTGTGGCGGTGGACGACAAGAGCGACATCGTCACGAGCGCGAATCCGACCGGGGGCGCCGCCACCTGGCACACAGCGCACATCCCCTCTGCGACGCTGAGCGGCGTCACGTGCCGCTCAAGGACCCTGTGCGTCGCCTGGGGTGGGAGCGGGATCGAGAGCTCGATCGACCCAGCCGGCGGAGCGGGCGCCTGGACCCGCGCGTCGATCGGTCACGGATCGGTGGACGCCGTCGCCTGTCCAGATGCATCGCTGTGCCTTGCCATCACAGGGGCGAACACGCTGTTCACATCCACCGATCCCGGTGCGGGCGAGCGCGCGAGGTGGAAGCTCACGATGAGCCACATCGACGCTTCCTACTCTCACGAGCTCGGGCGCTCCATCGTGAGCGCCCTGGCCTGTCCGTCGGTGAAGCTGTGCGTGGCGGTCGACTCGGCCGGGCGGGTGATTGCCTCCAGCCATCCGCAGCGCGCGAGCGCATGGAGCGTCGCGGACGTCGACCCTCGCGTGGAGACCGAGCCGGGTCTGGAAGCCTCGCCGGGGATCCCGGCGGAACACGGATCTCCCGGCCTAGCAGGCACGCCGGCCATCCCGCCGACCATGGTCGACGCCCCGCTGACCGCCATCTCCTGTCCGTCGGTCAGCTTCTGCACAGCGGTGGATGCGTTCGGCACAATTGCCTACTCGGCCGACCCTGGCGGCGGGGCCGGCGCGTGGAAGCTCAGCAACGTCCACCCCGAGGATCTGCGGCGGGACACGGCGACCGATGTCTCCTGCGCCGCGGTCTCGCCGTGCGTGTACGTCGGATCGGACGGGCTGAGCGCGTTCAGCCCCGGCAGCGTGCGTGTGCTCGCGGGCCCGGCGAGCGAGCCGGCCTCCTACTCCACGCGACGGATCGATGCCACCTACCTCGACGCGGTCGCGTGCGCGCCCAACAGCATCTGCGTAGCGGTGGACGATGACGCCTCTGTGGTCGTCGGCACCTATTGAGTTTTGGGCTAGTCGTGTCCGAATCAAGCGGGATCTCATGGGATCGCACGGGATGGGCTTTGGCTTACCAAAGTCACAAACCGCATAGGAATGCGGCTTTTGACGGTTGGGCGGCGCGTGTCCACGCGTAAGCGTCTGCTGATCCTCGGCTCGACCGGCTCGATCGGGACGCAGGCGCTCGAGGTGTGCGAGCACAGCGACGAGTTCGAGCTCGTCGGTCTCTCGGCGGAGCGCTCGTGGGAGGCGCTCGTGCGCCAGGCCCGTGCGCATGGGGTGGAGCGCATCGCGCTCGCCGACGGGCACGCCGCGGCGAGGGCCTCGGAGGCGTGGACCGACGGCGAGGTGTTCGTCGGCGCAGAGGGCCTCGTGCGGCTCGTGGTCGAGTCCGAGGCCGATCTCGTGCTCAACGCGCTGGTCGGCTCGGCCGGCCTCGGGCCGACCGTGGCGACGCTCGGCGAGGGCATCGACCTCGCGCTCGCCAACAAGGAGTCGCTCGTCGTCGGGGGCGAGCTGGTCAGCGCCCTGGCCGAGGCCACAGGCGCGCAGATCGTGCCCGTGGACTCCGAGCACACGGCCCTGCACCAGCTCATCGCCGGGCAGCCGCCGGGCGCGGTGCAGCGCCTGACGATCACCGCCAGCGGCGGGCCGTTCAGGGGGCGCGCGCGCGGGGAGCTCGAGGACGTGACCGTCAAGCAGGCGCTCGCGCACCCCACGTGGGCGATGGGCGGCAAGATCACGATCGACTCGGCGACGCTGATGAACAAGGGCCTGGAGGTGATGGAGGCCCACCATCTGTTCGGCACGCCCTATGCGCAGATCGACGTGGTCGTGCACCCGCAGTCGCTCGTGCACGGCCTCGTGACGCTGGCCGACGGCGCGATGCTCGCGCACCTCGGCCCGCCCGACATGCGCATCGCGATCTCCTACGCCCTGCACGGCGGCGAAAGCGTGCAGCTGCCAATCGCGGCGCTCGATCTCGTGGCGGTCGGGGAGCTGACCTTCGAGGCCGTCGATCTCGACGCGTTTCCCTGCCTGCGCCTGGCCGGCGAGGCCGCGCGCGCTGGCGGCACGGCCCCGTGCGTGCTCAACGCCGCCAACGAGATCGCCGTGCACGCCTTCCTCGAGGGCCGCCTGCGCTTCGTCGAGATCCCCGCCGTCATAGAGGGTGTCCTCGCCGCGCTCCCCGCCGAGCCGGTGCGTACGTTCGAGTCCCTCTACGAGGCCGATCGGCGCGCCCGCGAGCTCGCAGGCGAGGCGGTCGCCGCGCGCGGCTGAGGGAGCCACGGACGCCCTCAGCGCCGTAGAGAACCTCCGGAAACGGTGCCGGGGCCTGCCACACTGGGCGGGTGAGCTGGGCTCTCACCCTCCTCGGGATCGTCATGCTGATCGTGCTGCACGAGCTCGGGCACTTCGCCGCCGCCAAGGCCGTGGGCATGCGCGTGGAGCGCTTCTCGCTGTTCTTCCCGCCGACGCTGTTCCGGGTTCGCCGCGGCGAGACCGAGTACGCGATCGGCGCGATCCCCGCCGGTGGCTACGTGAAGATCACCGGCATGAGCCCCGAAGAGCTCGACGGGCTCGAGCCGGAGGTCGCCAGACGCGCCTACTACGCCCAGGTCCCCTGGAAGCGGATCGTGGTGATCCTCGCCGGCCCGGGCGTCAACATCCTGATCGCCTTCCTGCTGTTCTGGGCGATCCTCATCAGCGGCAGCCTCGCCGGAGCGATCTCGCTCGCGAACCTCGACCCGTCCGTGCAGACGCTGCGCGCGACCACCGCCGTCGGCGAAGTCGCGCGCAGCGAGCCGGCCGACGGCGTGCTGCGCAAGGGCGACCGCATCCTCGCCGTCGACGGCCGGCCGGCCACGGTGTCCTCGGCGATGCGCACGATCGCCTCGCACCGCTGCGCGGGCGCCCCGACCGCCGGCTGCCGCGCCGCCACGCCGGTGCGCCTCACGCTGCGCCGCGACGGGCGCGTCGTGCAGGTGTCGGTGTATCCGCGCTACAACAAGGAGCTCGGGAGGATGCTCGTGGGCTTCGACTTCGCACCCGCGGCGAGGTCCTTCGGCGTGCTCGCCGCGGCCGGCGCCTCGCTCAGCGAGATGTGGCATGTGACCACGCAGACGCTCACCGGCTTCGCGCACGCGCTCACGAGCTCCAAGGCTCGCCACCAGGTCTCGAGCATCGTCGGCATCACCCAGGACGCGCACGAATACGTCGCCGCGGGCATCGGCTACGCGCTCGTCTTTCTCGGCTTCCTGTCGCTGATCCTCGCCGTCATCAACCTGTTCCCGTTCCTGCCGCTCGACGGCGGGCACGTGCTGTGGTCGGTGGCCGAAAAGGTGCGCGGGCGGCCGATCTCGCTGCTCGCCATGTACCGCTACAGCTCCGTCGGAATCGTCCTGCTGCTGTTCCTCGTGATCAACGGCGTCAGCAACGACATCAGCCGGCTGGCGGGCTGACGCACACCCAGCTCTTGACGAGCGGGCCCACGCGCTCGGCTCGTGCCGGGCCGAACAGCGCCTCCATCTCGCCGCGCGAGAGCAGCGGGATGTCCTCCCACTCGCCGGCCGCACCCAGACGCCAGTAGGCCCGGCGCAGGCGCGCCGGCAGCCAGTGGGCGCCCGGCAGCAGCGCGTGCGGCTCGATCGGGAACGATCGCGCGGGGCTCTGCACGAGCCACCCCCGGCCAACCCTGCGGATCTCCGCCGCGAACGCCGCGCGGCGCGCCGGGGCGACGTGCTCGATCACGCTCGAGCAGTACACGAGGTCGAACTCCCGATCGGCGAACGGCAGCCCCGCGGCCGCATCGGCGCGCACGAACGGCCCCGGGTAGCCCGGGCGCTCGTGCAGGTCCACGCCGGTGATGTCCAGCTCCGCCTCCAGCGCGCGCAGGCCGAGCGAGCCGCAGCCGACGTCGAGCACGCGCGCGCCGGGTGCCAGCTGCGCGAGCGCGAAGAAGCGCTCGTGGCGGCGGGCGCGCGCGCGGGCGGCAAACGGCGAGGCCAGCCGCGCCAGCGGGCCGCCCGCAGTGGCATAGACGTCGGGCATCGTAGAATCAGCCTATGGCCTCGAAGCAGCAGATCCACGTCGGCGCCGTGGCGATCGGCGGCGGCGCGCCCGTCGCCGTGCAGACGATGACCAAGACCGAGACCGCCAACCTGGCGGCGACGATGGAGCAGATCCGCACCGTCGCCGAGGCCGGCGCGGACATCGTGCGCGTCGCCGTACCCCGCGAGCAAGACGCCGAGGCGCTCAAGACGATCGTCGCGACCTCGCCGATCCCGGTGATCGCCGACATCCACTTCAACCACACGCTCGCGCTCAAGGCGATCGCTGCGGGCGCCCACTGCGTGCGCCTGAACCCCGGCAACATCGGCGGAGCGGAGAAGGTCGCCGAGGTCATCGAGCTGGCCAAGCTGCGCGGCACCCCGCTGCGCGTCGGGGTCAACTCGGGCTCGCTGCCCAAGCACCTGCGCGAGCTCGAGTACGAGAACCCCGTCGAGGCGCTCGTCACCGCCGCGATCGAGACCGTCGAGCTGATGGAGCGCCTGGACTTCACGAACTTCAAGGTCTCGATGAAGTCCACCTCGGTGCCCAACACGATCGCCTCCAACCGGCTGCTCGCCGAGCGGATCCCCTATCCGCTGCATCTGGGCGTCACCGAGGCCGGCACGAAGTGGTCGGGCTCGCTGAAGTCCGCCGTCGGCCTCGGCACGCTGCTGGCCGACGGGATCGGCGACACGATCCGCATCTCGCTGTCCACCTTCCACGCCGAGGAGGAGGTCAAGGTCGCCTGGGAGATCCTCAAGGCGCTCAAGCTGCGCGAGCGCGGCCCCGACCTGATCGCCTGCCCCACCTGCGGGCGCCTGCAGTTCGACATGGATACCGTCGTGGCCGACGTCGAGCGGCGTCTGGAAGCCTACGAGGACCCGATCGAGGTCTCCGTGCTCGGCTGCGCCGTCAACGGCATCGGCGAGGCGCGCCACGCCGACTTCGGCATCACCGGCGCGAAGGACATGGGCATGATCTACTCCAAGGGCGAGCCGCTGAAGAAGGTCCCCACCGCGCAGCTCGTCGATGAGCTCTTCAAGGAGATCGACCGCTACTACGCCGCCGGCAAGACCGTCCAGCGCGACGAGAGCGCCGCCGCGGACGCGCGCGCCTGGCTCGCCGAGAACGAGGACGTCACCGCGATGACACCCGAGCGGATCGCCGCGCTGGAAGCCGCCGCGGCACAGCAGGACGAGAGCGCCGGCGCCGTGCTCGAGGCGATGCTCACGCCCTCCGGGCAGGGCACCGGCGACCCGCACGGGCCGGAGGTCGACGGCGCCGAGGCGGTCGTGCTCGACGAGACCGTCTCGCCCGTCGCGGGCCGGCGTTTCTCGCGCAGCTGACGCGAGCACGCGCGCAACCCATCGCGGCGGAGCGCGCCCCCGCGCGGAGCCTGTCCCGATACGAGCGCCGCCCGTTTAGGAGGCCGCGCCCAAGCGCTCCGCGACCTTCGGCCAGCTCACCACGTTCCACCACGCGTCGACGTAGTCGGGACGGCGATTCTGGTACTTCAGGTAGTAGGCGTGCTCCCACACGTCGACGCCGAGCAGCGGCGTCTTGCCGGCCGACAGCGGCGTGTCCTGGTTGGGCGTGCCCACGATCGCCAGGCCCGCGGAGTCGTGTACGAGCCACGACCAGCCCGAGCCGAACTGGTTCACGCCGGTTTCCTTGAGCTTGGCCTGGAAGTCCGCGAAGGAGCCGAACGTCGAGGCGATCGCCTCGCCGAGCGCGCCGCCGGGCTCCCCGCCGCCGTCGGGGCTCATGCTCTCCCAGAAGAGGCTGTGGTTGTAGTGCCCGCCGCCGTTGTTTTTGACCGCCGTGCGCTTGTCCTCAGGGACCTGGCTGAGGTCCGCGAGCACGTCCTCGATCGGCGCGTCCGCGAGCGCCGTGCCCGCCAGCGCGGCGTTGGCCTTGTCCACGTATGCCTGGTGGTGCTTGTCGTGGTGAAATTCCATCGTCGCCTTGTCGATGTACGGTTCGAGCGCGTCATAGGCGTAGGGGAGCGGCGGAACGGAGTAGGCCATGTCGGAGCTCCTTGTCGAAAGTCCGTCGAGGGTCGGGGAGATGCTCGCTGTTCTATCAAAGGCGAGGAACAGCGACGAGCGGCGGCGTCTCGCGGGTGGGGGGATCGGCTTTTGCAGGCGCGCGGCGCCGGCGCCGTATACCCTCGTGCTGCCGCGGCGCCCCGGCCGCGCCGATCGAGCGATGACGCGCCTCTCCCAATACCTGCTGCCCACCGAGAAGGAGCCGCCCGCCGACGCGGAGGCGATCTCGCACAAGCTGATGGTGCGCGCGGGGCTCATCCGCCAGATGGGCGCCGGCATGTGGACGTGGCTGCCCGCCGGCTGGCGCGTGCACCAGCGTGTCGTGGGAATCATCCGCGAGGAGATGGACGCGATCGGCGCGCGCGAGATGCTGATGCCGGTGCTGCAGCCCGCCGAGCCCTGGCGCAAGACCGGCCGGATCGAGATCGAGGAGCTGTTCAAGCTCACCGACCGCAAGGGCTCCGAGCTCGTGCTCGCGATGACCCACGAGGAGGCCGTCACCTTCCACATCGCCCAGATCGTGCGCTCCTACCGCGATCTGCCGCTGATCGTCTACCACTTCCAGGTCAAGGAGCGCGACGAGCCGCGCCCGCGCGCCGGGGTGCTGCGCACGCGCGAGTTCGTGATGAAGGACTCCTACAGCTTCGACCGCGACGCGGCCGCCGGCGAGCAGAGCTACGCCCTGCACATCGACGCCTACGAGCGGATCATGCAGCGCACCGGGCTGCGCTTCTACCGCGTCGAGGGCGACGTCGGGATGATGGGCGGCGTGGGCGCCCACGAGTACATGGCGCCCTGCGCGGCCGGCGAGGATGAGATCGTGCTCGGCGAGGGCTACGCGGCGAACAGCGAGGTCGCGAGCGCGAGCCCCGACGTCGAGCAGCGCGACGGGGAGTACTTCCGCGCCGGCGAGCGCCTGAGCGTCGAGCCGGCGATCGAGATCGGCAACATCTTCAAGCTCGGCACGCGCTACTCCGAGCCGCTGGGAGCGCACTATCTGGACGAGCACGGCAACGAGCTGCCCGTGTGGATGGCCTCCTACGGCATCGGCCCCGCACGGATCGTGGCCGCCGCCGTCGAGCAGTTCGCCGACGAGCACGGCATCTCCTGGCCGCGCGCGCTGGCGCCCTTCGCGCTGCACCTGGTCGCGCTCGGCAGGCCCGGCACGCCCGAGCGCGAGGCCGCCGAGACGCTCTATGAGACGCTCGAGCGAGGTGGGGTGGACGTGCTCTACGACGACCGCGACGCCGGCGCCGGCGAGAAGTTCGCCGACGCCGAGCTGCTCGGCTGCCCGCTGCGCCTGACCGTCGGGCGGCGCTCGCTGGAGTCCGGCGAGATCGAGGTGCAGCTGCGCCGCGGCCGTCGCGAGGGCCCGCCGCTGCCGCTGGGAGCAGCGCCCGAGGAGCTGCTGCGCGCCGTCGGCGAGCTCATCGAGAGCCTTCCCTAGAGAGCTCCGCCGCATCTCCGGTGCGCCCGACGCGACGCCGGCGGGGCAGGGAGAGGCCTGTTTGCGACATCTGATCCGCGGTGACTACAATTTGCGGCGATCAGCGGCGCACGCCGGAGGGGCGCGTCGCACGAGCGAGGAGGAGTGATGAATCAGCTAATTACAGGCCCCGTACGGGCGGCCGGATGGCGCACGCTCGCGCTGGCCGTGCTGAGTGTCGCGGCGGTCGCCGTGTCGGGCGCCACCGCGGCCTCGGCGTCGGCGGAAACGACCTGGCTGTGCCGGCCGGGGCTGGCGAGCAACCCGTGTCTGAACAGCGAGACCACCACCGTCGAGCTCGGCAACGGCTCGAGCTACATCGAAAAGGCCAAGCCGGCCAAGAAGCCGCCGATCGACTGCTTCTACGTCTACCCGACGGTGAGCAGCCAGTTCGCCGAGAACGCCACCGAAGTGATCGAACCTGAAGAGACCGCGATCGCCGAAAGCCAGGCCTCGCGCTTCTCGCAGGTCTGCGACGTGTATGCGCCGATCTACCCGCAGCTGACGATCCCGGCGATCAACACGCCGGGCGGCGTGACGCCGGAAGGGGCTGAAAAGGCCTACATCGGTGTGGCGACGGCGTTCGTGGAATACCTGACCAAGTACAACAAAGGCCGCGGCTTCGAGCTCATCGGCCACTCACAGGGCTCGGCGATGCTCGAGCAGCTGATCAAACAGTTCATCGATACCAACGCGACCCGGCGCAAGCAGCTCGTGGGGGCCGTGATCCTCGGCGGCCAGGTGATCGTCCCTGAAGGTCAGGACGTGGGAGGGACGTTCAAGAACGTCCCCGGCTGTCAGTTCGCCGGTGAGGTCGGGTGCGTGATCGCGTACTCGAGCTTCCTCAAAGAACCGCCCAACCCGTCGCTGTTCGGCCGGCCCGGGAGCATCCTGGGGGGCGGACTCCCTGAAGTCGAAAACCCGCAGGTGCTGTGCGTGAACCCGACGATCCTGGCGCAGGGACACTACGCCGGGCCGTCGCTGTCCTACTACCCGACGCTCAACGCCTACCCCGGCGGCAAGTTCCCCGGCCTGCTCGGGACCGTGGTGCAGGCGCCGAAAGCGTCTACGCCGTGGGTGGCCACGCCCGCGGAGTACTCCTCGCAGTGCGAAGCGCGCAACGGAGCCAGCTGGCTGCAGCTGAACCTCAACAACGCGAGTGACCCGCGCGAACGGATCCTCGAAACGATCACGCCCGAATGGGGCACACACCTGGTCGACGTGAACGTCAACCTCGGCAACCTCGTGGCCGCCGTCGGGCTGCAGTCCGCCGGCTACCTGCTCACCCACTAAGCAACAAGGCGAAGTACCACGGGGCCTGCCCCGGTCCGGCCAGCGCGCCGGACCGGGGCGGCCCGCGTGTTCGCCGGCCGCGCGCGAGGCCGCTGGGCGCCGGCCCCGGCTCGATCGCGTATACGCTCGTCGCAGGCTCGCCGTGCGAGCGTCCGACGCCCATGTCCTCCACCTCCCAGCACCCGCCGCCGCGCGAGCGCGCCCGCCCGAGCCCACGCCGACTGCTCGGGCTCGACCGCTCGGGGCCGCCCCCGGAGCAGACGCTGGCGGGGCAGCCGCTGCGCCCGTGGACGATCCCCAACGCGATCGGCTTCCTGCGCCTCGCCCTGATCCCCGTCTTCCTGATCGTCGCCCTGTCCAGCCGCGACGGGACCGGGGCGCTGATCGCGGCCCTGTTCGCGATCATCGGCTGGGGCGACTATGCCGACGGCATCGCCGCGCGCCTGAGCGGGCAGTACAGCCGGCTGGGCGCGCTGATGGATCCCGTGACCGACCGCCTGCTGGTGATCAGCGGCGTGGTCGTGTGCTGGCACTTCGAGCTGCTGGCGCGGTGGGCGCTGGCGGTGCTCGCGGCGCGCGAGCTGGCGATGCTCGCGCTGGGTCGCTACGGCCTCTCGCGCGGCATCGAGCTGCGCATCAACTGGCCCGGGCGCCTCGCGGTCGCGCCCGTGCTGGGCGCGATGTTCTTCGCGATGGCCGGCCTCGGCGGCCTCGGCGAAGTGCTGCTGCTGATCGGACTCGCGCTCGCGCTCGTGGCCAGCGTCATGTACGTGCGCTCAGGCCTCGAGCAGCTGCATCGGGACACCCGCCCATAGCCTCAAGCTCAGCCTTACCTTTTGGGCTATACTCGTCGCGCCGGCGCCGTCGGCACGTTTCCCGGCCGGCCCAGATCCGGCGCAAGCCCGCGAGAGAAGAGAGCCCACGATGGACGAGACGTTCCCCGACCTCGGCTCGCTGAGCGACCTCGAACTCAAAGACGTGATCCGTCAGCTGACCGAGGAGGAGACCGAGATCTCCTACAAGCGGCGCATCCTGCACGGCAAGATCGACATCCTCCGAGCCGAGCTCGTCAACCGTCTGCGCAACAAGCACGAGGGAGGCGAGATCATGATCACCGGCGAGGACGTGCAGCGGCTCACCGACATCCTCTCCCAGCACCACTCGGGCGGGGACGGATGAGACGCCCGGCACGCAGGCGCCCGGGCGTCTAGAGGAGCCTTCGGCCATGGCCCTGCACTGCACCGAGTGCGGCTTCGTAAACGGCGAGGGAGCCAACTACTGCCAGCGCTGCGGCGCGCTGCTCCCACGCGAGGGGGGCGGCACGGGCGAGCCGGTGACCGCGACCTACCGCATCGACGAGGACGGCGAGCTCGTGCCCGTCGAGCTCGAGCAGGTCACCGCGCGGGGTCCCGCCCTCGTGATCCGCGCCGGCGGCGGGCGCGTGGGGGAGAGCTTCCCGGTCGACGGCGAGCGCCTGAGCATCGGCCGGCGGCCCGACTCGGAGGTCTTCCTCGACGACGTCACCGTCTCGCGCGACCACGCGCTGCTGATAAGCCGCGGGGACTCCTGGTATCTGGACGACTGCGGGTCGCTCAACGGCACCTATGTGAACCGCTCCCGGATCGAGTCTCATCGCCTCGAGGAGGGCGATGAGGTTCAGATCGGCAAGTACAAGCTGACGTTCCACGCGCGCTGATGGCCATCCAGCCGACACCCGCCGAGGTCGAGCGGCTCGAGGCCGAGCTCGCCGGAGACGGCGCGGGCGAGCACCCGGAGCTCGACAAGCGGCGCAAGTCGCTGACGATCGGCGCCGTGTGCAAGGCGCTGGCGCAGGAGTTCCCGGACATCTCGATCTCGAAGATCCGCTACCTGGAGGACCAGAAGCTGCTCACGCCGCGACGGACCCCCGGCGGCTACCGCCTCTACACCCAGGGCGACGTCGCGCGGCTGCGCACGATCCTGCGGATGCAGCGCGACGAGTTCCTGCCGCTGCGCGTGATCCGCCAGGAGCTCGCAGCGGGGCGCTCGGACGATGCCACGCCCGTGCCCGGCAACGTGGCGCGCGAGGGGAGGCGCTCGTGGCGGCCCAGCGTGAGCGTGGGAGAGGCCACCGGCGCGCTGTACTCGCTCGAGGACGTGCTCGAGGAGACCAAGGCGGAGGCCGCCCTCGTGCGCGAGCTCGAAGAGTACGGCGTGGTCAAGGGCGAGATGCGCGGCGGCGTGCGCTACTTCGACGAGACCGAGCGGGAGATCATCGGCGCGGTCGCCGAGCTCGCCCGCTACGGCGTCGGCGGGCGCAACCTGCGCGTGTTCCGCTCGTCGGCCGACCGCGAGGCCAACCTGCTCCAGCAGATCCTCGCGCCGGCGCTGCGATCGCGCAACCCGCAGCGGCGCAAGGAGGCGGTGGAGGCGCTCGAGAACCTCGCGGCGGTTGCCACGCACCTCAAGCACCTGCTGCTGATCCGCGATCTGCGCAAGATCGTCCGCTGATGAGCCCCAAGGCGCCGGGAACGAGCCGAGCGTCGCCGGGCTTGCGGGCGGACGGCGCCTCGCGCGCGGACGGCACGGGTGAGGCGCCGCACG
>Ga0209040_10001765_pt1 | contig 17105 bp, 14 predicted proteins | sample BogFormECP12_OM3_FD_188240 | JGI IMG/M metagenome (GOLD analysis project Ga0209040, IMG submission 188240) | Bog forest soil microbial communities from Calvert Island, British Columbia, Canada - ECP12_OM3 (SPAdes) (version 2) | ecosystem: Environmental > Aquatic > Freshwater > Wetlands > Bog ...
ACCTGAGGAAAATCAGGCATTGCCCACGCCCCGGCAGTGATCTCGCCCGTTACAGGTGGTCTCGATCCTTCGGCCGATCAGGTCTTGTCCAGGAAGGCAAGTTGGCCTTGTGGCCGCCATGGACGAAGCAGGAACTCTCCTTTGAGTCGATTTAGCTCGTTCGCCCGCCTTCTCGGGCAATGGCCGTTATTGGCGCATTCCCGCCGTTCACTGCGCCCCGTCTTCACTGCGTTTTCTCCTCAAGCTGAGGTCCAACCATAGCGGTCGAACCCGACGCGAGGCGAAGAGTGAAATCGCAGCGCTGGAGCCGCTCAGAGGGGACCGCGGGCGGCTCGTGCCCGGCTTCTTATGCCCAGGATCCGTTAGTGTGTTAGTGCCAATGTGCACCATCGGGTCGAGGGCGCCTGAGCCTCAGCATGAGTCACAGGGCGTCCGGAGGCTGTGTAAGTGACATCGGTATAGGTTTCGAGGGCGGAAGGACGAGCGCAGACCCTCACCATCACCGTTTCGCCAACATATGAGCCAACAGTTGGCCACAGCCCCGATAATCGGCACTCTCAAGTAGGTCAAAAACGTCGCCCATGGCAGCAGCCTGGAGTTTCCGCGGCTGGCCCAAGGCTGCGCGATGGCGGGGCCGGGAGGATGCCGAGGGCGCCACGGCGCGATGTGAAACTGGCTCACAGAATAGAGCGCCGGGGTCGTTCCCGGCGCCGATCGACAGCGCTCGCCGGTCCGTCACTTGTCCAGCATGATACGGACGATCTGGCGATCGGTTTCCAGAATGCCCTCGCGGCTCAACCGGCGTCCACACTTTCGGCGACGATGCCATCGGTCGCGCTCACCCGCACATGGCTGCGCGCGAGCAAGGCGGCCTTGACCGCGGCGGCGGCGGCGGTCGAAACCTTCATCGCGCAGCCAGCCTTGGCCCCGTCGCAGATGATGCCGGCAACGTCGCCGATCATGTTCTGTACGGCGAATCCGATCGCCGTCGCATCGCCGCCGAGCAGCCAGCTGATGGCGGCGCTTGCGCCCATGGCGGCGGTGCTCGCTGCGCACAGGGCGGATAGCGGGTTCTGGTGCGACTTGATGTATATCGCGACGATGTGGCTCAGCGTGACGGCCCGCAGCAGCCGCTCCTGGCCGACGCCAACCAGCCTCGCCGCGGCGACCACCGGCATGGTCGCCGCAATCCCCTGGTTGCCGCTGCCGCAATTCGCCATCGCGGGCAGCATGGCCCCTCCCATGCGGGCGTCGGACGCCGCAGAGGACAGCCGCATGGCGAGCGTCAGCAGGTCGTCCGCAAGCACGCCCTGCTGCACCTGCTCGTGCAGCACGGTGCCGCCCCGCATGCCGTGGTCGCCGGTCCGCCCATGTTCGGACAGGGCCGAGTTGAGCTCGGCCGCCTCCAGCATGAAGCCGATGTCGGCGGTGGGAACATTGGCGGCGAACTCGACCAATGCGGCAAGCGTCATTGCCGGCATGGCCGACTTGGCCTGTCCGTCGGGCGCCGCCTCGTCCCGGTACAGGCACGCGCCATTGCGCTCCTTCAGGACGAACCGGGTGTGCTCATAGCGGATGACGACCCGACAGCTGTTCTCTCCCGATTCCGCGACGACCTCGGAGTAGAGCGGGTCCTCCACCTCCTTGATGCCAACCCGCACCTTGTCGGCGAGCGCGCGCGGCTGGCAGGTGGTGCGGCCGCACATCGCGCAGCACCTGCAGTCCGGCCTCCGCGCCGATGGCCGCCGCGATGGGCAGGCCGATCATGCCGGTCCCCGGAACGACCACGCCCATGCCGTTCTTGTAGATGTTGGGGCTGACCAGCACCGTGATCCGCTGCGGCGTCCGGCCCAGCAGTTCGCGGCATGCGGCGCTAGCGAGGGCGACGGCGACCGGCTCGGTGCAGCCGAGGCCGGGGACGACCTGCCGGCGCTACGTATTCGGTCCACAGGGGATTCATCGGATTGCCTCTCCAGCGCCGGCCGCGCTCACCTCGCCACATGCGCCTTGCCGCCCAGGTACGCGCTCTGCACCCGCTCGTCGGCCGACAGTTGCGCGGCGGGTCCGTCGAGCACGATCCGGCCGCCTTCCATGACGTAGCCGTAATCGGCCACCTTCAGCGCGGCGCGGGCGTTCTGCTCGACCAGCAGGATGGCCGTGCCTTCGGTCCGGATGCGGGCGATCAGGTCGAAGATGAGTTGCACGACGAGCGGCGCCAGGCCGAGCGAAGGTTCATCCAACAGTAGAAGCTTCGGCTTCGCCATCAGCGCCCGGCCGATGCACAGCATCTGCTGCTCGCCGCCGCTGAGCGAGCCGGCCTTCTGGCGCAGCCGGTTGGCGAGCCCGGGGAAGATCGTCAGCACGTAGTCGAACTGCGCCGCTACCTCGGCGAACGGGCGCGACACGGCGCCGAGCACGAGGTTCTCGCGCACGGTCATGGCCCCGAAGATCATCCTTCCTTCCGGCGCCTGCACCAGCCCGAGCCGGACGATGCGATGCGACTTCAGGTTGATGATCGGGACGCCGTCGAAAACGATGCTGCCGCCGTCGCAGCGGTACACCCCGGAGATGGCGCGCATCAGCGAGGTCTTGCCGACGCCGTTGCTGCCGATCACGGTGATGACGCCGTCTTCCGGCACCTCCAGGCTGACCCCGCGCAGGATCTGCCGCGAGCCCATGCGGACGCCGACGCCGTTGACGCGGAGGATGGCCATCGCGTCCTAGTCCCGGGTTCCGAGGTAGGAGTCGAGAACCGCCGGATCGCGCTGCACGGAGGCGGGGTCGGCGTCGGCGATCTTCGCCCCCGAGGCGAGCACTATCACCCGGTCGCAGATGCTCATTACCAGCGACATGTCGTGCTCCACCAGCAAGACCGTCAGCCCGCGGCGGACCAGGCCGCGAATGAACTCGCCTAGTTCGGCGGTTTCCGACTCGTTGAGGCCGGCCGCCGGCTCGTCGAGGATCAGCAGCTTCGGGCGGGTCGCGAGCGCGCGGGCGATCTCGAGATACTTGCGCCGGCCGTAGGAAAGATTGGCGGCCAATTCGCCGGCCTGGGCGGAGAGGCGCACCTGGTCCAACACGTCGCCGGTGAGTTCGCTGATCCGGCCGGAGCGGCTGCGTCGCCCCGGCATCAGCGCCTGCCACGCCGAATGTCCGAAGGTTGCGAGCGCGCCGATCGACACGTTGTCGAACACCGTCATGTTGGGCAGGATGCGCAGGTTCTGGAAGGTGCGGCCGATGCCGAGCCGGGCGATGCGGTGCGGCCGCATGCCGGCGAGCGAGCGCCCCTCGAAGCGAATCTCTCCCTCGCTGGGCGCGATGAACCCGGAAATCAGGTTGAACAGCGTCGTCTTGCCGGCGCCGTTCGGCCCGATCAGGCCGACAAGCTCATGCGCGGCGACGTGGCCGGTGACCCCATCGACTGCGGTCAGTCCCTGGAAGCGCCGGGTGACGTTTCTGATCTCCAGCATCGGGGCGTCGCTCATCGCCACCCCACTGGGGGTCCGGGACGGCCACTCCACGCCTCGCCGAACTGGCGCCGCAGCAGCGACAGCGCGGACGCTTCGCCCAGCAGTCCCTTCGGGAGCAGCAGGATACTGAAAAACATGATCGAGCCGATGGCGATCATGCGGAAGTCGCCGACGCTGCGCAGCGCTTCCGGCAGGATCACCAGCAGCAGCGCCCCGATGACCGCGCCAGGCAGGCTTCCCAGCCCGCCGACGACCACCATTGCCAGGATGTTGATCGACTCGCCAAACTGGAACTGGTCGGGGCTGATGAAATTGGCAGTGTGCGCGAGCAGCGCGCCGGCGATGCCGGCGAAGCAGCAACTGGCGCCGAAAGCGACGATCTTCAGATGCACCACGTTGAGGCCCATCGCGCTGGCGCACTGGTCGTCCTCGCGCACGGCCCTGAGCGCGTTGCCGAAGTAGGAATGCGTGAGCCGCGAGAGCACCCACAGCGAAACCGCCGCAACCGAGGCGACCACCAGGTATTGCTGCATCGGCGAGTGCGGCTCCCAGCCCAGCATCTCGATATCGGGAATGCTGCGGATGCCCATCGGGCCACGGGTGAAATCGGTCCAGTTCAGGAGCGTGACGTAGATCATCTCGCCGATGCCGAGCGTCGCCACGGCGAAATAGATGCTGACCAGGCGCATGGTGGGCAGCGCCACCAAGGTGCCGATCGCCCCGGCGACCGCTCCGGCAGCGGGCAACGTGACGAGGAAGGAAGCACCGAGGCGCGTCGAAAGCAGCGCCGCGACATACGCGCCGATGCCATAGAACCCGGCGTGCCCGAGCGAGAGCAGGCCGGCGGTGCCGGTCACCAGGTTGAGACTGGCAGCGAGGATTACGAAGATCAGCGCCGTGGTGGCGATCTGGTACAGGTAGCCGCCGCCGATGCCGGAGAGTGTGGCCGGCACCGCCACGAACAGGATCAGCGCGAGCAGGGCTTTGGCGAAGGCCGGCGGCAACGTCGGGTGGTCGCCGCGCTCAGGCACGCTCGCGGCCGACACCGAACAGCCCCTGCGGGAAGAACACGAGGGTGGCGATCAGGAACGCATAGGCCACCAGATCTTGCCAGCCGGACGCCAGGAATTCTGTGGTGATGCTCTCTGCGACCCCGAGGAACAGGGCGCAGATCACCGCGCCCGGAATGCTGCTCAGTCCTCCCATGACCATGGCGACGAACGCCTTGATTCCCGGCGCGAATCCCATCTGCGGGGTGATCGTGCCGGTGTACAGGCCGACCAGAATGCCCGCCGTCGCCCCCAGCATGGAACCGATGGCGAAGGTGGCCATGATCGCGCGGTCGGTGTCGATGCCGACGAACTGCGCCCCCAGCGGCGAGTTGGCGACCGCCCGGATCGACAGCCCCGTGCGGGTGCGGAACAGCAGGAACTGGAGCGCCACCAGCATCACCACCGAGGAGGCGAAGATGATCAGGTCGCCGTCGGTGATCGACAGCACGCCGATGCGGATCGGATGCTGCAACAGGTAGCCCTGCGGGATGGTCTGCATGCTCGACCCGAAGATCTGCCTCATCGCCTCGCGGGTCACGATCGAGACGGCGAGCGAGGACAGCAGCGTCGCCTCGCGCATGGCGCGCGACCGCAGCGAGGCTTCGTCGCGGAACCGCCGGAACGGCTTGAACGCCAACCGCTCGAGACCCACGCCGGTGGCGGCGCCGACCGTCAGCACGATCACCACGACTGCGAGCAGCGGCGGCGCGGCGGCGGTGATCAGCATCAGGCCGGCGAAGGCCCCAATCATGTAGACCTCGCCGTGGGCGAAGTTGACGACGTTGAGCACGCCGAAGATCAGGGTGAAACCGATCGCCATCAGGGCGTACACGAGCCCGATGCTGAGCCCGTTGACGATCTGTTGGGCGAGGTAGACGTCCAGCATGTGAGTGGATTCCCCACCCTGTCCGATTCGCGGGTGCGCCACCCGCTCCCGGGCGGGGAGAGGGCGGCGCCGCGGGCAGCCTACTGCGTCACCATGTATTCGCCGTTCGAGATGGTCATGCGGACCACGCTCTTCTGCGGCTCGCGGGTCACCGGATCGAACGTCGTCGCGCCGGTGACGCCCGGGTAGTCCTTGGTCTGGGCGAGCGCGTCGCGCAGCGAGTCGCGGGTGACCTTCGGCCCGGCCTTCTGCAGCGCCACCAGCATGATGCCCATGGCGTCATAGGCCTGGGCGGCGAACTGGTTGGGCACGACGCCGTACTTGGCCTTGTACTCGCCGACGAACTTCTGCACGTTCGGGTCGGGGTTCGCGGGCATGAAGTTGGAGGACAGGAACAGCCCGTTGGCGGCGGGACCGGCAAGCTTGATCAGCTGGTCCTCGAACAGCGAGCTCGCGCCGTAGACCTGGGCCGCCACACCCAGCTCCTGGCGCTGCTGCAGAAAGGAGGCGCCTTCCTCATAGAACATGCAGAGATACATGGCCTGCGGCGCAGCGCGTGCGATTTTGGTCAGGATGGAGCGGAAGTCCCGCGTGCCCGGATTGAAATATTCGATCGAGGTGACTGTGCCGCCCTTGGCCTTGAAGGCGTCGGCGAAGTTGCTGGCGCACGACAGCCCCCAGTCGTTCTGGATCGCCACCACCGCGGCCTTGGAGACGCCCATCTCGTGCATCCAGCCAGCGTTGAACGGGCCTTCGTAGCTCTGCGTGGTGATGTTGCGGAACTGCCACTTGCTGATCTTGACGAAGTCCGGGTGCGAGGCGGTCTGCGACAACTGCGGCATGCCGGCCTTGGCATAGATCTCGGCCGCCGCCATCGAGGCGGTGCTGGAGAAGTCGCCGAGCACGCCGACGATCGACTTGTCATCGACGAAAAGCTGGGCGATGTTCCGCGCCTCCTTGGGGTCGTTCTTGCTGTCCTCGTAGCGGAGGACGATGTTGGCTCCGGGCATGCCGCCGGCGTCCTTGAACTCCTGCAGCTTGATGTCCGCCGCGTTGCGGAACACCTCGCCGTAGTGCGAGCTGTCGCCGCTGAGCGGCAGTTCGTAGCCGATGACGATGGTCCCGGTCTGGGCGGCAGCCGATCCGGCCCACGCCATCGCCGCGCCCATCAGCGCACCTAGCAGGCTTATTCGCATGGTCACTTGTCCTTCTTTCCTGGACGGATGTGGAGGTGGCAGCAGCCGCGCCGGCCCGGCTTCCAGGTGTCGGGCTGGAAGGAGAAACCGGCGCCTTCGAACGTTCCCTTGTCGACCACGCCGGCAATGTCGGTCATGATCTCGACCTCCTTGTCGGTGAGCCCCGCTTGCTGCCACGCGTCCTTCAGCGGGCAGGTGGTCAGCTGGATGTCGACGCCCGCGTGGTCGCAGCGTTCGAGCACGGGGTTGAACGTGACCCGCGGTTCCGGCACGTGGTCGAGGAACGCCTTGGCCAGCCCTTCCATGTCGGCCGGGCCGAACTGCTTGAACTGCTGGCCGATCTCGAGCCCGCGCTTGTAGATGGCGCGCTTCATGATCTCGGCGGTCTTTTCCGGGCCAAGCTCGGCGCTGAATTCCTTGTAGAAGGCGTAGTAGAACAGCGCCCGGGCCTTGATCGCCTTGGCAAGTTCCTGGCGGAGCGTTTCTTCGCTCATGGCGTTCCCTCGCGGTTTATTTCGCGCTTGCCGGCATGCTCGGGCGTCCACAAGCGTCAGGCCGAACAGAGCCGCTCCTATGCCAACGGCGCGGAAGCGTCGTTGACCCGGATCAAGTGTGAGCGGATTCTGTCAGATGCCCCGGCGGGGCACCGCAGTGTGCACCGGCGTGTCCCGCAGCGCCCGTAATTCGAACGTTGGGGTCGACCGCGACCAGTGCGCCCCGAGAAAGGCCGCGTTCCGGGACGTCTTCGCAAAGATAGCCCCAAATTCGTGGCCCGGAACGAACGGCTTGGCGACGACCGCTGCACCGATGCCGCCATCCCAAAAATAATGGAGATCGCTGCCACAAACCGGCCGCGGCGACTTCGACCCAACTGCCCTTCGCACAGTTCGATCAGGCCCACGCCCGCGTCGCGAGCTCCCTTCAGATAAACCGCTCGGCTCACCCGAAAATTATGCTCACGTTCTTGCACCCACTGGTCCCGGTTGCCTGTTAGTGCATGCGTAGTGCATGCGCGGTCTGAGCGCCAGCGCGGGCGAAACAAGCTGGCCGGAAGCGGCGAACAGAGCGCTTATTGCTTATAGACGATGCGAAGGACCTTGGAGAGCGCCTAATCGCCGCGAGTCGCTTGATGTTATTCACGCGCCGGCAAGAGCGGTCAGCACCACTACCGCAAGGCCGCAGCCGGGATCGACCTTGCCCTCGGTGCGTTCGCCGAGCCAGCCGGCGCGGCCTATTTTGTTGCGCAGCGGGGTGACGCGGTCGCGCCCGTCGCGCGCGGCGGCGACCATCGCCTCGGCCGCGATGGGAAGCGACTCCCCTGCCGAAATCGCTGCTGCGAATGCTTCCGAGGCCGGCTGCAGCGCGTCGAGAAGCGTCTTGTCGCCCAAGCTCGCTTTGCCGCGCGCCTGGACGCCCTCAGTCGCGGCGCGTAGGAGTCGCGGTAGATCGGCGACATCGAGCAATTCCTTGCCCATTACTGTCTTTCCCGCCTGCATCAGCGCTGTCGCCATCAGTGTGCCCATAGTTGAGGGTGCAGCGCGGTTCAGCGCCATCCCGGTCTGCGCAAGAAACTTGCCGAGATCGGCGCCGCCACCCTGGCCCGCAGCGGATTCGAGCGCCTCAGCAAGTTTGACCGCAGTGACGCCGAGATCGCCGTCGCCGACAGCCTGGTCGAGCTCGGTAAACATCGCCTGGTCGGCTTTGAGCGCGGTGGCCACCCGACGCGCCGCCGCGGCGACGTCGGCGGCTTTGAACTCGGTCTCCATGATGGTTCACGCCTGACAAAAAAATGGGGAGCGGGCCGGGGCGTCGAGAAGGCGCGCGAGCTCATCGTCGAGCCGGAAGATTGTCAGCGATGCGCCGGCCATTTCCATAGAAGTCGCGTACTCGCCGACATAGGCGCGGTGCACGCTAATGCGACGTCCCGCAAGCAAGTCATGGACCCGGCGATAGAGGATGTAGAGCTCTTCGGCGGGCGTGGCGCCGAGCCCATTGACCATCACCGCCACGCGGTCGCCAGCAGCAGCGGCGAGATCGGTAAGGATGGCTTCGGCCATGCGGTCGGCCACCTCGTCGGCGGTCGCCAGCGCCTCGCGCTTCACCCCCGGTTCGCCGTGGATGCCCATGCCGATCTCCATCTCGCCCTCGCCGATTGTAAAGGTCGGTTTCCCGACGCGCGGCACCGTGCAGGGCGAAAGCGCCACGCCCATGGTGCGCAGATTAGCAAGGGCGTGCTCGGCGGCAGCCGCGACCTCGTCCAGGCTGCCGCCGGCGTCGGCCTTTGCGCCCGCCACCTTGAAGGCGAACACCATTCCCGCGACGCCGCGGCGCCGCGCTGCTTCCGCCGGTGGGGCGGAGGCGACGTCGTCGCGCACCAGCACCGTGCGCACCGGGATGTCTTCCATCTCCGCCATCTCGGAAGCCATGTCAAAATTCATCACATCTCCGCCGTAGTTGCCGTAGATGTAGACGACCCCGCTACCGCCGTGGATGCGCCGGGTAACGTTCAGCATCGTGTCGCTGCTCGGCGAGCTGAATACGTCGCCGACCGCGCAGCCGTCGAGCAACCCGCGGCCGACATAGCCGAGGAATACCGGCAGGTGCCCAGAGCCGCCGCCGGTGGCGAGCGCAACCTTGCCCTTCACCGGCGCGTCGGCGCGGACGATCGCCACGGCCTCGCCGGCGAAGGCGAGTTGATCGGGATGGGCCTTCACCAGCCCATCCAGCATCTCCGAAACGAAGTTCTCAGGGCGGTTGATCAGCTTCTTCATCGTTTCCTCCTCTCGATGAGCCGCACCACGCGAGCCCCGAACGGGCGACGTAACCCGCCTGTATTGATGACCATCACCAGTAGCAAGAGCGCGCCCCAGGTCATGTCGACGGCGAAGTTGCTGACTTGCAGCAAATTCAATCCGCTGGACAGGAACTGGAGCGACAGCACAGCTAGCACGAGGCCGCTGACCTTGCCGAATCCGCCATAGGGGTTGATCCCGCCCAGAACCGAAATCAGGATCGACAGCAAGAGATACGACGCGCCGTAGTCCGCCTTCGCCGAGTTGGCGCGCACCGCAATGATCAGTCCGGCGACCGCCGCCAGTAACCCGCTGATCAGATAGGCACCGAGCGTGATACGGAAATTGTTGATCCCAGCGAAACGGGCGGCAAGCGCATTGGTTCCGAGCAGATAGACGCGCAGGCCGAAGCTCGTCCAATTGAGCAAGAAAGCGAGCGCCGCCGCGAGCGCCGCGAACACCAGCACAGGCGCCGGCACGCCAAGCAGCGCGCCGTTGCCGAGCACGCTGATCGCGTCGGGGAAGCCGAGCACCGCCGCACCGTCGCTGAGCACCACCGCGATGCCGGTGAAGATCAGCCCGGTTCCGAGGGTTGCCAGGATTGGCGGAATGCCGATCGCCGCGATTGCAAGGCCGTTGAGCAGCCCGCCGAGCGCGCCAGCACCGAGCAATGCCGCGATGCCGACCGCGATCGCCGGGGCGGCGCCCGGCGCGTGCGGATCAGCCGCGAGGCTGCGCATCGCCATGACTGCAAGCATCGAGGAAAGGTTGGCGAGGCCGATCACTGACAGATCGATTCCCCCGGTGAGCATCGACACCATCACCGCCAACCCGAGAAGTGCAAATTCCGGGAACTGAAACGCCATCGACGAGAAATTCGCGCGGGTCAAGAACAGCGCGGGTTGCGCCACGCTCATCCCGGCGAACACCAGGGCCGTGATCAGCGCCAGCCGCCCCAGGTTGTCACTCAATAGGCGCCGGGGCCAGTTCGCGAAGGCCATGCAGGCGGATGCGACGCGTTCGCTCACTGGAAACCTCATCCGGCCCGCAATGCGGCGAACCGCGTCCGCAGCGCTGGGACGCCGGTGCCGAACAGGATTAGGCTCCCCGTCACCACATTCTGCCAGGTGGTGGGGATTCCGAGCACGATCAGGCTGTTGTTGATCACCACGATCAGCGCCACGCCGAGCAGCGTCCCGAGGATGGTGCCATGCCCGCCGCTCAATCGGGCCCCCCCGAGCACGACCGCGGCGATGACCGACAGTTCGAGCCCTACCAGATCGAACGGGTTCGCCACCCGCGCCAAAGACGCGTGAACGATGCCGGCGATACTGGAAAGTACGCCGACATATGCGTAGACAAAGTACTGCACGCCGACCACGTTGACGCCGACGCGCAGCGCCGATTCGGGCGCCCCGCCGAGCGCGTAGATGCTCCGCCCAAGCATCGTGCGATTCAGCAACAGCCACGTCAGAGCCACCGCAATCACCAGCAGCAGGAACGCGATTGGCAGCGACACGATCGTGCCGTCGGCAGCGGTAAAACGGATCAGCATGGTGCGCGAGAAGGCGCGCATGCCCGTCGGTACGGCCGTGATCAATTGCGTCCCCACGAAGGTCAGCAGGAAGCCGCGGAAGACGCTAAGAGTGCCGAGCGTGACGATCAGGGTTGGCAGGCCCAGGGTGGCGATGAAGAAACCGTTGATCAGCCCGAGTACCAGGCCGATTGCGCCGGCGACCAGGAAGGCGACCAGGATCGAATCGCCCATGCCGAACGCGATCATCGCCTTGGTTCCGACGTACATCGCGAACGCGGCAATCGCAGTAAACGACACATCGATGCCGCCCGACGCGAGCACGAGTAGCACGCCAACCGCGAACATCGCGGGGACGATGCTGTTGCGGAACAGGTCAAATAGCGCGGCGACCGAGAGGAAGCTCGGCTCGATCCAGGCGGTAACGGCGCAAAAGGCGAGCAGGATCAGGCTAACCAATGTTTCATTGCGGGCAAGGATACGCTGCATGCTTGGACTTCACCCCGCGAGCCGCGCCGCCAGGCTGTCCTCGTCCACCGCCGAGCGCGCGACTTGTTCGGTCACGCGGCCCGACTGCATGACGAGGATGCGATCACAGGCGGCGAGCAGCTCGGGGATATCGTCGGAGATGACGATCACGCCCATGCCGTCAGACGCCAGCCGCGCGATGATGGCGTGGATTTCCGCCTTCGATCCGACGTCGACGCCGACGGTCGGCCCGTTGAGAATAAGGATGCGCGGCGTCCGCGCCAGCCAGCGCGCGAGCATCAGTCTTTGCTGATTGCCGCCAGAGAGGCTGCTCGCCGGCAGATCCGCGTCCTGCGTGAAGACGTGCAAGCGCCGCACCCACTCATCGATCAGAGCGCGCATACGCGCGCCGTAAAGGATGCCGGCGGCATCGCTCACCGTCTCAAGGTTGCTCACCACGATATTGCGGCCGATCGATTGCGGTAGGAATAAGCCCTCGGTGAGTCGATCAGCCGGGACATAGCCAATGCCCAGCCGCATCGCGTCCGGCGGCGACGTAATTCGCACGCGCCGACCACCGACGACGACAGCCCCGCGGTCGGCCGGAGCAAGGCCGAAGAGCGCATTCGCCAACTCGGTCCGGCCGGAGCCGAGCAGGCCAGTGATGCCAAGCACCTCGCCCGTGCGCAATGAGAAAGAAACATCGTCAAACTGGCCGGCGCGACCGAGCGCTTCGACCCGCAGCACTTCCGCCCCAAAATCGTGGCTTCGCGCGCCGGCGTGCTGTTCCAGCCGCCGGCCGATCATGTGTTGCGACAGCGAACCGATGTCGAACGCGCCGACGGGGCCATCCGCAACTTTGCTACCATTGCGCAGCACGATGATGCGCTCGCAGATAGCGAACACCTCGGGCAATTTGTGGCTGACGAAGATCACCGCGACGCCGTCCGCCTTGAGGCGGCGGACGACGCCGAACAACGCCTGCACTTCACGCTGGGTCAGCGCCGTGGTCGGCTCGTCCATGGCGATCAGGCGCGCGCCCTGCACTAGGGCGCGGGCAATCGCCACCACCTGCTTGTCGGCAACGCTCAGTTGCTCAACAAGCGCGTCGAGTCGGATGGCGACGCCTACCTTGTTGAGCGCCCGCTGCGCCGTCCGCCGCACCTCTGGCCAGCGGACAAGCATCCGTCGCTGCGAGAGCTCGTGATTAAAGGAGATGTTTTCAGCGACGGTCAGGTTCGGAAAGAGGGAAAAATCCTGATAGATGACCTGAATGCCGGCACGCATGGCGTCGATCGGCTGCCAGGCCGGCCGGACCCGCCCGTCGACTTCGATGGCGCCGTCGTCCGGCGTCACCACGCCGGCGAGGATCTTGATCAACGTCGACTTGCCGCTGCCGTTCTCGCCGGCGAAGCAGACAATCTCGCTGCGGTTGATGGCGACACTGACCTCGCGCAGCGCCTGGACGCCGGCGAATGCCTTGCTAACGCCCCCGAGCCGGAGCAGAGGCTCCGAAGGCATCCGTTCCTCCTGCTCTCGCGGGTCGGGACGGAGGTCGGCCTCCGCCCCGCCAGCATTATCTTCAGAACGGATACTTGGCCGCGTTCGCCTTGGTCACGTCGACCCAGGCCTGACCGTAGTCCAGCTTGACGTGATGATAGCCGTCGACGCCGAGGTCCATGCCGTCGGTAACCTTCTCTCCGTTGAGCAGCATTACCGCGATCTTCTGCATGAGATAGCCGGCATCTGCCGGATCCCAGAAGTTGATCGCCTTGACCGCGCCGCTCTCGAGGTATTGGCCGGCGATCGACGGGAGGCTGGTGCCGACGACGCAGGTCTTGTCCTGCAGGCCGCGCTCCTCGATCGCGAGACCGATGCCGGCGACGTCGGTGGAGGCGCTGCCCTTGAAACCCTTGAGGTTCGGGTACTTGCGCAGCAGCTCCTGCGTCTTGGCGTAGGCCTTCTGTTGGTCGTCATAGGTCTCGTTGCGATCGCCGACCAGCTCCATCTTCGGGTACTTTTCCTTCTGCTGGGCGATGGCTCCGTCGACCCACTCATTATGCGTCTTTGAAGTCAGGCTGCCGACGAATACCGCGTACTGCCCTTCTCCGTGCATGCAGTCGGCGAGGAGGTCCATTTGGTGCTTGCCGTAGTCGACGTTCTGGAACGCTTCGAGATCCCAGTCGGCGTTCTGAATATTTGACGCCTCGTGTGCGACGACCTTGATGCCAGCCTCACGGGCCTTGGCGAGCACCGGCTCCAACGCTTCCGGCGAGAACGGTACGACCGTGATCGCGTCCGCTTTCTTAGCGATCATATCCTCGACCAGCTGAACCTGAAGCTGCGCATCGGCCTTAGCCGGACCGACTTCATAGCTGTTGTTGCCGGTATCCCCGGCGAACTTCTTTACGCCGACTTCCATTCGGTTGAACCACTGAATCCCAGCGATCTTGACGATGGTCGGGATATTGTAGCTCTTCGCCGCGACGGCGACGCCGGTCGTTACAGTTCCCACCAATGCAACCGCTGCGACCGATGTCGCCAACCATCTCCGCATGTTTGACCTCCCTTATCACCGCATCCAACGACGATCCGTCTGACGCACTTTCTTAGTTTTCGCGCGCGCCGACCAACGGCCCCAACGGCAACGCCAGAATGAAGATTCTGACACACTTGGATTGAAGGCAGTTTCGGATCGTGCAACGCATTTAACTGTAGTGCTGGTCCACGGCCGATGCAAATTTCGTCCGATTGTTGAGGCCAAGACCGACCTCCTGCCGATCGGCGTTGCCGATCTCCTTCATCGCCGCCTGCGAGGTGATGAAAGATTGGCGCGTGGCGGCCTCCACCGTTTGAACGCTTGCCGGGCGCCGAATCGTGCTCCGGTGAATTCGCAGTCCCACTATCGCGCCTCGTGTTCCGAGGGTGCACGGGGCGAGTGACGACCTCAAAGACTATATGTACGGTGTCCTTCGCTGTTCGAGAGGGTCCAAGATGAGCGAAGTCGCGTTCATCGGCCTCGGCACAATGGGCCGAGGCATGGCGCGTAACCTGTCCCGGGCGGGCTACTCAATGACGGCCTGGAACCGGACTCGACGCCCGTTGCCGGCAGAGCTGCAAAGCGTCGCACAAGCCGAATCCATCGCCGCCGCGATTCGCGATAAACCCATCGTCTTTGTATGCCTTACCGGACCGGATGCTCAGCGCGCGGTGTTTGACCAGGCACTGCTCGACCACCTCGGGCCCGACGTCCTCGTGATTGACTCGACCACGACCGATCCGGCCGTATCGGTGCGGCTCGCGGAGGCGGTGGCGGCGCGGGGAAGCCGATATCTCGATGCGCCAGTATTCGGCAGCAAGTCGGAAGCGTGGGAGGGGAGGCTCGACTTCGTCTGTGGTGGAGCGGAGGCAACGTTCCGGGATGCCGAGCCGTTGCTGCGCAATCTGGCGGCGACGGTGCACCACATCGGCGCAAGCGGCGCCGGTGCGACGATGAAGCTCATCGCCAATCTCCTGGTCGCGGCGCAGATGGCTTCGCTCGGCGAGGCGCTGGCGTTGGTGCGCCGCGCCGGGTTGGACGGCGATGCGGTGGTTCGCGTCTTCGATGTGACCGACTACAGTTCTGGCTTGATCCGGGGCGTCAGCCGCGCGACCCTGCGTAACGAGCGGCACATGCTCAAGGATGTTCGGTTGATCGAGGATCTGGCGCGCCGCCTTGCGGTGCCGCTGCCGGCGACCGCGGGCATCGGTCCGCTCTATCAGGCTGCCGTGAACGAGGGTCTTGGCGACCTCAATGCCTCCGGCGTTCACAGATTGCTTTTTTCCATGTCGGGATTGGATACAACTTGATCCGGCTGTCAGAGCAATTTCCCGGGCTGTCGCGGGCTGTAGCTTCGGGCCATAAGCGACCCGTTCCGACATTTCATGCTCGCCAGATGTGATCCGTCTGGTGCAATGATTTTATTCATCCGGATATCCGATCGTGAGGTCGGAACCACCTCATCGGTTCCGCCTCCAGCGCTCATTTTGGGCTCGAGCGCCCTAAAATCGCCTGCTCAAACTCGATCAGTCTGCGCTACATCCCACATGCGCTCTTGTCGTGGCGCCCACATGCCGATTCAGGGTCTGGTCATCATCCTGTTGCTGCTCGCCGCTTGAACTGAAATTCGCGGCGCCGGTTCTGAGAATCGCGCCAATATTCGCTACCTGCTTGCAGTGAAAATCTGGCACTCAACCTTTGCCAAGCGACGGCCGGAGTCGACGTAGAACGGTCATTGCGGATCGCGGGCTTGGAGGTCGCAATGGGGGGATTCCGGCCACTCGAATGGGCGTCGAGGGCTATCTGGGCGAACGACACGCTGAACGCCTCGATTGTCGCGATTGATAATGCGGAGGCGACGCGGCGGCGTCACAAATGCGCGCCGACTTCCAACGCAGCCAGCAGAGCCTGCGCCTCCGCGATCTCCGGCATTTCCGGCGTCGGCGAAAAGCCTTCGAGCGCCGGGGCGACCACGGCGTGAGCGTCGGCGGGGCGTGCGGTCGACAGGTAAAGCTTGGCCAGTGAGAGCGCCGCGCGCAGTTCGAAGCTGCGCGTTCGCTGCGCGTGCGCGATCTCGATGGCGTGCTTGTGCGCATCCTCCGCGGGCGAAGGGTTCGCCGGATCGCGCCGGAGCAGCAAGTCGCCGCGGGTGCGATGCAGTTCCGCTTCGAACGCGCGAAAGCCGACGCGCTCCGCTGTCGACAGCGCCTCGTCGAGGGTCGCGACGGCGCCCTCGAGATCGCCTGCCCGGGCTTCGGCCTCGGACAAGGCGATCTTGAGGAGCCCGTCGAACACCAAGGCATTCTGCGCGCGCAGGTTTTCGGCGCCGCGGCGCATGCTTTCGATTCCGTCGGCGAGCGCGCCGCCGTCGGCGGCCATCCAGCCCCCAAGAAACTCGTCGAACGCGCGGAACAAGCGCAGATCGTGCTCGCGCGCGATGCGGGCGAGTTCGAGGGCGCTCGTTCGGATGCGCGGACGGTCGCCGCGCATCAATTCAAAGGCCGTCGCGTGCATCGTGCCGAGCGCCAGCGTGTTGGCGTGCGTGAGGCCCGCGGTCCGCTCTCTCATGCGCTCAGCCAGCGATAGCGCGCAATCGATCTCGCCGAACGACCACAATACGAATGCCAGATAGGCCATAGCGGGGACGCCGGGGTCCATCCCGAAGCGATAGGTCAAATCGTCGTCGCGGCCGGGCTCGAAGAGGGCGAGCGCGCGCTCGAGATGATCGCGCGCTTCGGCAAATTCTCCCGCGAACCAGTGGGTGATGCCTTGCACTCTATGCGCGACGCCGGCCTCCGGCGAATCGGGTTGCGCCTCGACGTCGGCGAGAAAAGCTGCCGCCTGCGCCCTCATCGACGGCAATTCGCCCCGCGTGTAGCTGCCGGCCCACAGGCCGAAGTCAGCCGCCAGGCGTTCGGGCGCATCCTGTTCGCCGAACGCCGACTGGCGGGCTCGCGCGAAGGCTTCCGTCGTTTCCGGCGCTCCAAAGCCGCGCGCGGCGATGAGCGCGTTGCCGTAGGCGACGTGCAACTGCGTTCGCCGCTGGCGCTGCACTACTGCAGCCTTGACTTCATCGGTGTCTTGAAGCGCCGCGAGCAGCGCTTGCGCCGCGGCGATCTCCGGCAGTTCCGGGGTCGGCGAGAAGCCTTCGAGCGCGGGCGCTAGAAC
>Ga0209040_10001767_pt1 | contig 17088 bp, 18 predicted proteins | sample BogFormECP12_OM3_FD_188240 | JGI IMG/M metagenome (GOLD analysis project Ga0209040, IMG submission 188240) | Bog forest soil microbial communities from Calvert Island, British Columbia, Canada - ECP12_OM3 (SPAdes) (version 2) | ecosystem: Environmental > Aquatic > Freshwater > Wetlands > Bog ...
TCCGTGGTCCAGCCAGTTGTCGGTCTGCTCGACCTGCCAGCCGTCGTGGATCTCCTGGTCGAAGATGCCGAATTCGTAGCGGATGCCGTAGCCGATCGCCGGACGCTCGAGGGTGGCCAGCGAGTCGAGGTAGCACGCGGCCAGCCTACCGAGGCCGCCGTTGCCCAGTCCCGGTTCCTCCTCGCAAGCGAGGACCGTGTCGAAATTCTGGCCCATCGCCGCCAGCGCCTCCCGTGCCGTTCGCTCCATGCGGAGATTCAGCAGGTTGTTACCCAGTTGCGGACCCATCAGGAATTCGGCCGACAGGTAGCAGGTCACCTTGCGGCCAAGGTCGAGTGAGGTCTGCGTCGAGGCCACCCGGCGGTCCTGCATGCGGTCACGGACGGCCAGCGCGAGCGCCCGGTAATAGTGCTCGGGTCGCCGGGCCGCGGCCGGACGGCCGATCGAGTAGCGCAGGTGGTCGTTGATCGCCCGCTGCAAGGCGGGCGCCTGCATCCCGGTGCGGGTGGGCTCGACCAAGTCGGCCCGTACCGAACCAGTGGCGGACATTCCATCGGGTGTCTGATCGACATCGGTCATTGTGAGTCCTACTCCCTAGAGGTGGTGGCAGTATCGCACCGATGCGGCCCGCGGCGCGCAGGTCGTCAGTCTGGCAGCGATGCTTGCACACCAGGCGCGCAATTGACGTCCCCCACGTGAACGCAAACCAACGTGCTCGTGACGAACCGGCGTTGCGGGTGCTGCGGCGCGCGTGAACTTCTGAGCTAGGTCCCGGTCGTTACCGCGATGGAGCGAACGCGCAGAATCCTCAGCCGTGGACCAGCACACGAGCGGTGGATCTGTTGAGCCGCGCCAGCTGGCTTTGGCGTCGCCCGGTGCGCGCTGGCTGATTGCTGCGGCGGTTCTTGGTTCGGGGATTGCGTTCCTGGACGGCACCGTGGTCAACGTCGCGCTGCCGACGATCGGGCGGGAGCTGGATGCGGGTTTGACGGACCAGCAGTGGGTGCTCGACGGCTACCTCTTGACGCTGAGTGCGTTGCTGCTCTCCGGGGGCGCGGCAGGCGACCGCTACGGCCGTCGCCGGGTCTTTGTCGCTGGGCTGGTCGTTTTCACCGCAGCTTCGCTTGTCTGCGGTCTTGCACCCACCATTGGCTGGCTGATCGGCGCCCGGCTGGTGCAGGGTGTTGGTGCTGCTGCGTTGGTTCCCGGCAGCCTCGCCTTGATCGACGCCGGCATCACCGAGGACGACCGGGGCCGTGCGGTAGGCATTTGGGCTGGGATGTCCGGGGTGGCAACGGCGCTGGGCCCGTTCATCGGCGGTTGGCTCGTCGACGCGGAGTCGTGGCGCTGGGTGTTCTTCCTGAATGTTCCGTTCGCCGTGGCGGTGTTGTGGATCGCGGCCCGGCACCTCCCCGAATCGCGCAATCCAACCGTTCCCAGCCGTCCGGACATCCTGGGGACTGCCGCCGTCACAATCGGCCTGGCCGGGGTGATCTACGCGCTGATCGAGGCCCCTTCTCGCGGTTGGACTCTGGCCACTGTCGCCGCCGCCGTCATCGGCACGGCAGCGCTGATTGCTTTCCCGCTGATCGAACATCGGGCGCGGTCGCCGCTTTTGCCCCCCATGCTCTTTCGCTCCCGGCAATTCACGGGTGCCAACCTCACCACCTTGGCGGTGTACACGGCGGTCGGCGGCGCGCTGTTCCTGTTGGCCCTGCAGCTGCAAGAGAGCCTGCACTACTCTGCGCTGGCGGCGGGCCTGGCGACGATGCCCACCACGATCATCATGATGATCGGTTCGCCATGGGCAGGTGAGCTTGCGCAGCGGACCGGACCGCGGCTGCCCATGACGGTCGGTCCGCTGATCGCGGCTGTGGGTGTGGCGTTGATGGCGCGCATCGTGCCCGGCGCGACCTACGTGGGTGCGGTCCTGCCCGCCGTGGTCGTGTTCGGCGTCGGGTTGGCGATCACCGTCGCCCCGCTGACCGCAGCCGTCCTTTCCGCCGTTTCCGACGCCTACGCCGGCATCGCCTCCGGTGTCAACAACGCCATCGCCCGCGTCGCCGGACTAATCGCCATCGCCGTGCTGCCGCTCGCGGCCGGCATCCGGGCCGGCCCCGGGCAACCGCTCGGCCCCGGCTTCTCACTGGCGATGCTCATCACCGCAGCCATATGCGTGATCGGCGGGATTACAGCTTGGGCAACCATCCGCACCGGCGCCGACGTCGCACACCAGGTGCTGCCGGGAATCAACCACGCCTGCCAAGACCCGTCCACCAGACGCCCGAGAAGCGCGCCGGAGGCGGCGTAGTCATGCCTGTCGCAGCAGGGTCTCTGCGGCACTCTGGGCCGACGCCGGGTTCTGGCCGGTGATCAGCAGCCCATCGGTAACGACATATGGCTCCCAGTCAGCCACCTTCTCGTAGTTGGCGCCGAGGCGGATCAATTCGTCCTCGACAAGGAAAGGCACGACATCTGTCAGGCCGACCGCTTGTTCCTCGCCGTTGGTAAACCCGGTCACGCGCTTCCCCGCGACGAGGGGCTGTCCGTCGGCTCCTGCGACATGACGCAACACTCCGGGAGCGTGACAGACCGCGACGACGGGTTTGCCCGCGGCATAGAAGCTTTCGATGAGAGCGATCGATGACTGGTCCTCAGCGAGGTCATATAGGGGTCCGTGCCCGCCCGGGTAAAACACGGTGTCGAAGTCATCGGACGAGACATCGTTCAACAAGCCGGTGTTGGCGAACGCCGCCAGCGCTTGCTCGTCAGCGCCGAAACGATGGCTGGCCGGGGTGTCGAATGGTGGTTTCATGCTCTTGGGGTCGATTGGCGGCTTGCCCCCCTTTGGCGAGACCTTCGTGGCCGGCATCGGTGAAGACGTAGTACGGGGCGGCGAGTTCTTCGTACCACAGTCCTGTCTTGACTCCGGTGTTGCCAAGTTGATCATGTGACGTCAAGACAATGAGAATTTTCATTTTGGCACCTCCGTGCTGATTGGTCTTTAGGGGGTTGACAGATCCGATTTCGCGTTCAGTCATAGACGATGACTGCGCGCCCCACGATGTCGCCACGGCCCAACGCCTGGAGGCTGTCGTTGATGTCGTCGAAATTGACCGGGATGATGTTGTGTTTGATCAGTCCCTGGCTGGCGAGCGCGAGGACTTCGGTCAGATCGTTGTAGTTTCCCCAGAACGATCCGAAGTAGGACTTCTCCCCGCTGACCAAAGGAAACAAGGGAAGCTGCACGCGCTGTCCGATCAGACCTACCGAGGTGAGCGCGCCCTCTCTCGCCAGGATCGAAAACCCAAGCGCCAATGACTCCTCGGCGCCGGCACAGTCCAACACCGCATCTACTTCTCTTCGCGCGGTCAGCTCTTCCAGTTCGTCCTGCACGGCCGCGGACGTCTTGTCCCTGGTGTTGACAGTTTGGTGGGCGCCGTTTTCCCTTGCGACGGCCAGCTTGTCATCGCTACGGGCGAATGCCACCACGGTCGCGCCGCCGCGGAGCAGTCGCGCGTACTGCACGGCGTAGCCCCCGAGCCCGCCGATGCCGTTGACGACGACGGTGCGGCCCGCACCGAGCTTTCCGGCTGCTCGAAGCTTTTTCATGCCGCGGTACGGGGTCAGCCCGGCATCGGTCAGCGGGGCCAGCGTCTCGGGCTTGTGCTCGGACTGCTCCGGTATGCCGATGACATGGCGGTGAGGCACCGGCATGTACTCCGCGAAACCACCGGGCGGTCCGAACCCGACCAGCCGCCCGTTGGCGCACAACTGCTCGTTGCCTGCGTGACATTGCCGGCACTGCTCGTCACCCCAGTTGGGGTCGACCACGATCAGGTCGCCCTCGGTCAGGCCGGCTGATCGTGGCACATCGGCACCCACCGCCTCGACCCTTCCCGCAACCTCATGCCCTGGAGTGATGGGAAACGACACCGGAAGGCCTTCCTGAAAGTAACCCTCGACCAGCTGAAAATCGCTGCGGCACATGCCAGCCGCTGCCACCTTGACCAGGACCTCGTCCGGGCCGAAGTCGGGTACGGCTATCTCCTCGAGCTGCAGAGGCTCGTTGTATCCGTGCATCCGTGCCGCTCGCATCTTCACGACCGTCGCCTTTCAGAGCGCGGAGAGGCGCGCGGCCATCGCGCTCGAGAATTGTTGTGATACAGCCCATGCTCGCATCTTGTACCCGCTACGGCACCTTGATCCCGTACTGGCTGTCCGGTCACCCGGCGCCGCTATGAATTCACGAAGCGCGCGACCTAGGGCGCCTCGGTGGAAGCGAAGTAGCGGTAGATGGTGGGGCGTGAGATGCCAAGGTCATTCGCGATGTCCGACAGGCTGGTGTGGCGCCGGCGGAGCGCCGCCCCAGCCCTTACGTCCCATTATGCTGACCAATCAAACAGCCGGCGCCAACATGTCAAATTAGCGCGTTACCGTGTCACCGCGACATCTGCGAGTCTTCCGACGTGTTTGGCCCCGAGGTGACCGGCTTGGTACATCCAAATCAGCGTGTCACGGTAGGTCTCGGCGGCGTCCCGGAAGTGCAGCCCGAGTTCACGGGTCGTGCGCTCCGCGTCGGCATTGGGCCACTGCGTCGTGAACTCCATCGTGTCGCGCGTCAACGGAAAGTCGAAGTCGTAGAAGCGCTTTACCACGTCGCCTGCTGAACCGGCAGCGCGCAGCAGTCCGCCCGGCACCCGGACGCGTCGGATGCGACGGCCAGTGAGGCTGTCCAGCAACTCGAAATAGTCGGACCAGGTCAGCATCTCGCCCGCGGCGGCATAGCGATGCGGTCCGGCCGGCAGTTCCAAAAGTTGTAGGTGCAGCGTCGCGAGATCGCGGACGTCGACAACCTGCATGCCGCTCGAGGTGACCACCCCGATATCACGCACCAACGAGCGAAGGCCGTTGTTGGCGGTACTCATCGTGGGGTCGTTTGGGCCGGAGATGCCGGCGGGATAAGAGATGCTGATCGGTGCGCCGTTCTCCTGCAGCAGACGCACGTAGCGCTCGGCCTGCGCCTTGGAGCGCGCATATGCCGTGGTGCCGGGTGCGATCGGCAGCTCAGGCGACAGGGGCGGGCCGCCCGGCTCGAAGAAGACCCCGAGGCTCGACACGTAGACGATGCTGGGCAGCCCGCGACGCACCGCGCCGCCGACCACCAACTCGACGCCACGTGCGTTGGTGCTCTCGACTCGGCTTGCGGCCGCCCGGCGCAGGTCGACCAGGGCTGCCACATGCACGACCCCGTCGCAGCCGGCGAGCGCGTCGTCGACCGCGGCCGCGTCCGTCATGTCGCCGACCACCACGTCTTCGGGGATATAGGCATCGGAGTCGAAGGCGGTGCGCACCTTCGCCGGGTCACGGACCAGGAGCCGCACCCCGTGGCCGGCGGCGACCAGCGCGCGCACGGTGTGCGAGCCGGTGAAGCCCGTGCCGCCCGTGACCAGGACCTTCACCGGACGTTCCTTCCTCATCGCCCCCGGCAAGAGCTCCAAAGCGTAACAATCCGCTGACCGGCTTCGTACGAGTTCGCACACGCGCATACCAAAGTCATAGAGAAGGTGATCGGGATGGCGGTATTGCGGCGCCATCTGTCTCAAAGTGTGGGGGTTGTGCACAGTGATTTTCGAATAGATTTCGGTGGTGCTGTGCACGAGGTCCTGTGGCGCCGAATAGGAAAGGTCCATCGGATGACACCGACGGTGTGGGATGTCGAAGGATGCAAGGTGGTAGCGGAGGCCGCCGGCAGCGGGGAGCCAGTGCTGCTGCTACACGGCTACCCTCAGAGCGCATCGTGCTGGCGCCATCAGATCGCGGCACTGGCCGAAAACCATCATGTCGTGGCACCGGACTGGCCGGGCTTCGGCCGGTCCGAACCGCCTTGGACCGCACCGACTTACGACAATGAAGTCGATCGGATCGAACGATTCGTGCAGCGGTTGGGGTGGCAACGATTCAACCTATGCGCCCACGACTACGGCGGCTTCGTCGGACTCGGTTACGCCATTCGCCACCCCGACCGGGTGCTGCGACTCGCCATGCTGGACACCCGCGCACACGGCATCTTCCGCCCGTGGTTCTATCGGTTCTCGTTGGGCCAACACTGGATCGCAACCCACCCGGCACTGTCCACGGCCGCAAAGCATCTGCCGCTGGCCGCGCTGCACCACATCGCCTTGGCCCGCTACCGAAACATCGGCTGTTTCGACACCGCACTGGAAGCCGAATACCTGGGCTGGATGAACACACCGCAAGGCAGGCGCACGTTTTGGGAATTCTTCGCGCACTATCCGGTCGCCGCCGTCCCTTGGCTGACGGAGCGACTTGCGGCAATTCAATGCCCCGTCGCAGTAATCTGGGGCGAACGCGATCCCTACATACCGTTCGACACGGCACGCGAACTAACTGACCGCATTCCCCACGCCACGCTGACCCACCTGCGCGGCGCCGACCACTACATCATGGAGGAACGCCCCCGTGAGGTGACCGATGCGCTGCTGGGTCTGCTGAGCCGCCCCGCCGCAAGTCACGGAGTATGTTGCGGCGCTTAGCTACCGGCCCTGGCCATCGTTTGACGCGATGGGAGTGGCAATTTGGTAGACGTTGCCGTAGCTATCTTTCACCATGGCCCTGCGGTCACCATAAAACTGATCGGCCGGCGTCTCGATGACCTGGGCTCCGGCGTCGACGGCACGCTGGTAGGCGGCGTCGACGTCGTCAACGTAGATGTAAAGAAACGCGGGGAAGTATTGGCGTTCCCCCAGGGACGAAATCATCACGATGGAGTCCCCAATGACCATCTCGGTCGGCCGGTCGGCGAACACCTCTCCTTGGGCGCCGAAGGTCGTCTTCATGAACGCCGCACACCCTGCCACGTCATCAACCACGATCCGTGGGGTTATCGACCTTTTCGCGGCGTCATCCGCCATGAAACCCATTCTCGACGATCGGCATGATTACGGCCATGACATCTTCTGATCAGCGCCGATCGCCGACGCATCGCTAGCTGGTGACGGTCATTTGGTCGCCACTGGTGTCCCATGAACTGATGAAGATGTCGATCGGCACCTTCTCGTCCCGGCCCTTTTTGTTGCCGGTGTCGTTGAGGTGCACGAGGCCCCGTGCCGTGTCGACACCGGTCACCACCACGGCGTGGTTGGCGTCGGGGTCACCCTCTTTGGTTTTGTCTTTCACGGGCTCACGCCAGATGAGTTCGGCGTTGACCCCGACGATCACCTTGCGGCCTTTGGCCAGGGCTTGTTCGAGTGCTTCCATGCCGGTGGGGACACCGGTCTTCGTGGCCCTGGCCTTGCTGGTGCTCACCGCGTGGATGCCGTAGTGCGCGAGCAACACCGGTTCATCGTTAAAAGACGTGCCGTCACCGTGCTGGCGTTTCCCCGGCTTGGTGTAGATCGGTCCAGAGTGGACGGTACTGGGCGTCGAGTGCGCCACCTCGACGACGGCCAGCTCAGATGGCTGGTTTCCGGTCAGTTGACCGACCACGTCGGCGACCGCCATCGGTACGCAGTCGTCGTCGTATGTCTGGTAGCGCCAGAACGGTGCGGCCGCTTCGGGGTCGCCATAAAGCGTGCCCCAGCTGTTCGGGGGGTTGGGTGGGTGGGGAGCGGCTTGGGCGGTGCCCATTGCCGGGCCCACCGCCATACCGGTTGCTAATCCCAGCGCAGCCGCACCGGCCAGCACTGCGACGCCCGCGGCCCGGGCCGCGGTCGCAATGCTGGTGCTGATCATGGCGTGTCCTTTTCAAGGTCCGTGGTAAAAGAGTGGCTGTTGAGCCAAGCGATCCTCTGGGTATCTCTGCGAGTTCTTGGAAGATTCTTACGAATTCGCGGAACGCCCGCGCCGGAATCACGAAAATCCGCCGCGTTAATGGCTCGACCGAAACGTGGTGGCATGGCGAAGAATCTCAACCAGCAACTCGACCATCATTCGCCGGCTGTGCTCAGCCTCTTCCGGTTCGTTTATGGCCTGCTCTTCGCCGGGTTCGGCTCGATGAGCCTCTTCGACTGGCCCGTCCGTTCGACGCATCCCGTCGGCGTTGGAGCCTGGCCCGGCTGGTACGCCGGGGTGATCCAATTGGTGGCAGGGCTCCTGATCGCAGTCGGGTTGTTCACCCGCGCTGCCGCATTCATCGCCTCCGGAGAGATGGCGGTCACCTACTTTTGGGTCCACCAACCGCGCTCACTTTGGCCCATCGGTGATCCGCCGGGGGCAACGGTGGAACTCTGGCGATACTCTTCTGCTTCGGTTTCTTTTTGCTGGTCTTCACTGGCCCCGGTATCTTCTCGATCGACGCGCGAAGGCGAGGCGCTAAAAAGCCGTGATCGACGCTGCCGCGACGGCAGCGCCCCTATACTTCGGATCGACCAACGATAATGACATTCTCTGTCGTGGAGAAGCCACTTCCGCGACGGCGGGCGCCCAGAGGAGTTCGACGATGAGCGCTGACCATCGGTGTGACGGGATGGTGGCCCTCGTCACCGGAAGTAGCCGAGGGCTGGGCAAGGCGATTGCCGCGCGACTTGCGGCCCAGGGCGCCACGGTGGCGTTGACGGCGCGCACCATGGATCCGGATCCCAAATACCAAGGGTCGCTGAGCCAGACCCTCGACGAGATCGTCGCGGCCGGCGGTCGGGCCGTCGCGGTCCAGGCGGATCTATCCAAACCCGATGAGCGCGAAAGGCTTTTCGCCGAGGTGGTGAGCGGCGTCGGCGCTCCCGACATCCTCGTCAACAACGCCGCGGTGACCTTCCTGCGGCCCCTTGATGGGTTCCCCGAGCGGCGAGTCCGGCTGATGATGGAGATGCACCTCCTCGGGCCGTTGCAGCTGTGTCAGTTGGCGATTCCCGCCATGCGCGACCGTGGACGGGGCTGGATCCTGAATGTGACCTCGGTGGGCGGCGACCTGCCACCCGGGCCGCCATTCTCCGACTTCGACCGGACCGCGGGCTTCGGGATTTATGGGACCGCCAAAGCCGCGCTCAACCGGCTGACGAAGAGCCTTGCCGCCGAACTCTACGACGACGGCATCGCCGTCAACGCCGCCGCTCCGTCCAATCCGGTGGCGACCCCCGGAGCGGGCACCCTAGACCTGGCCAAGACCGGCACCGAGGACATCGAACTGATCACCGAGACCGCCTTACGGTTGTGCACCGGTGATCCGAAGACCATGACCGGGCGCATCGCGCACACCCAGCCCTTCCTGGCCGAAGTCGGCTGGTCGAAACCGGTCGGCTGAGCGCTCCTCAATGGTTGACGTCGACCTCGACGAGCTGCGGCGGCGACTCGCCAGCGCTGGCGTCACCGACGTCGCCCCGCTCGCCGGTGGTGCCTCCAGCCTCACCTTTCGGTGCACACAGGACGGCCGGCCAGCGGTGGTCAAAGTTGCTCCACCGGGCGTCGAACCGGTCGGGCACCGAGACGTTCTGCGCCAGGCTCGCATCGTCAAAGCCCTCGCCGCGACACGGGTTCCGGTCCCCGAGGTGCTGTGGGAAGACCCGGGACGCCCTCCCCACATCCCGCCGCTGTTCGTGATGTCGCACGTTGACGGCGAGTCGGTTGAGCCGCTGTTCGACGGTTGTGCGCCGATACCGGAGCTGGCCGAGCGCTACCGCAACGCCTGCCGGGCCATGGCGGCACTACACACTCTGTCGCCGACCGACCTCGGTCTAGGCGGTGAACCTGTCGTCGATCCGGTCGCCGAAGTGCGGCGCTGGTGTGACACGTTAAGGACCGTCGATCCGGCGCTGGTGCCCGACTGGCAAGGTGTGCGTGATGCGTTGTTGGCTTGCGCGCCAACGGCTATGGGGCCGAGCGTGGTGCACGGTGACTTCCGGCTGGGCAACCTGATGGCCGTCGGCACCCACATCAACGCGGTGATCGATTGGGAGATCTGGTCGATCGGTGATCCGCGTATCGATGTCGGCTGGTTCTTGATCAACTGCGATCCGGACACCTACCGACGTGTCCCGGCCTCGGCCGGCGCGGCACCGCCGACCGCCGAACTCGCCCAGCTATATCAACAGGAGCTGGGTCGCAAGGTCACTGACTTGGCCTGGTTCAGCGCGTTGGCATGCTTCAAATCGGCGGCGACGTGGTCGCTGATCGTCAAGCACAACCGCCGAAGACGCTCGCCGCGAGCCGAACTGGAAGCCATGGCCGCTTCGGTGCCGAGATTGCTTGGGCGAGCCGGGTCAATGCTGGACTAACCGCGGGGAGGCGATCAGTTACCGGCATCGCACGAACATATTTTCGCAATACATTCCGACACCATCGGAATTGCTTCCCGGACCACCTTCATCGCGCGGATCCACAAACAGGTCGGGTGTCTCCGTCAGGAGTTGATCGATTAACCCGGGCACCGGCACCGGAATAACGGGGTCTGGCTGCGCATGCGCTACGCCGGTGCTGGCCGCGAGAGCCATGACGCTGATTGCACCGCACAGTAGTCCGCGAGCGCACGTGCGAAGTTTCATCGCCACCCTCTCTGTCGTGTTCCCCGAACCGTTGGCCATCCCCGAGGCCAGCCGCTATTGACAATTGTAACGCAACGCTCTGGCGAGCTAAGCAAATGCAGGATTGCTGGCCAGACTAGGAAAAGCGCCACCGGTCCGCCCAGCATTCCGCGCCCATATCGCATATCAGTTACGAACCGACAACAACTTTGCTGGGGCGGCCAGCAAATTCAGCAACTCAAGTTTCACAGTGCGTACCGTGTCGCGCGTGAGGCCGATAGCCGTGGTCGTTCGCCGCGCTGCGGTTGTCGCGATTTGCCTCGTCATGTCGGTGGTCATGGCGCCTTTGACAAGTGCTGATCCCGACGCAGAGCCTGCCGCTGCCGCGGCGCCACCGGGCGACGGACGAGTGCCCTCGGCCGATCCGGCAACCGTCAACACTCCTGACGGCTGGAGACTGGCCCTCGGCGCGAAGGACGAGGTACTACTTCCCGTGGCGCCGATGACCACGGCGCTCTCGTCTCGCGAATACCTCGCGAGCGGGATATTCGTCGGCTCGCTGACCGGGCCTGAGCCGCCTCGAGGTGAGCTCGAGGTGGGTTACGAGATCGGCTGTGGCATCGACATGAGCACGTCCAACGGCGTCACGATGGCGGGTAGCACCGGCATCACCCCGTCGCTCGGCACGACGGCACTGTTGCCCGGTGCGACAACGGGTCTTCTGCCGTTGCTTTCCGTGCCGGTCAACGGCGTGCTCAGCGTGGGACTCAAGCCCGGCCTCATAATCGTGGTGCCGGTGGCCAAGAAAGAGTTCAAGGGTCCAAATCCCTGGGTCATGATCAGCAACTTCCACGTCAAGATCGACGGATGCGTGGGCCAGTCGTTCATCCGCTCCTACGCGACTCTGACCCGAGTGACCGATCAATCCGACGTGGTGCTGTCTTACGTCGGCGTCACCAAAGCCGTTTGATTCCGTTTGCGGCTAGCCGCGGGGGATGCCCGCGAGCTTGTCGGCGAACTTCGCTTCCGCGGCCTGACGTAACCGCAGCAGGTGTTCGGACGGAAACAGATCAGGCGAAGCGGCATGGTTTTTGAGCAACAAGCGGGCCAACGTCACCTTGTGCACTTCGGTGGGCCCGTCGGCCAGACCGAGCACGAACGACTCCACCAGGTACTGCACGAACGGCATCTCGTGAGTGGTGCCCAACGATCCGTGTAGTTGCAGGGCCCGCGCCGACACGTCGTGCAGCACCTTCTGCATCATCGCCTTCACCGCCGAAATGTCGGCCCGCACCGCCTTGTAGTCGTTGAATTGGTCTATCTTCCACGCTGTTTGAAGGGTCAGCAGGCGGAAGGCCTCGATCTCCATCCATGAGTCGGCCACCATCTCCTGGACGAGTTGCTTATTGGCCAGCACCTCGCCCTGGGTGAAGCGCGACACCGCCCGCTCACAGATCATGTCGAAGATGCGCCGGACCAACCCAACCGTGCGCATGGCGTGGTGGATGCGCCCGCCGCCGAGGCGGGTTTGGGCGACGACGAACGCCCCACCGCGTGGGCCCAGCATGTGATCGGCAGGCACCCGGACGTTCTCGTAGCGGACGTAACCTTCACGCCCGCCGCCGCCCAGCGGCTGATAGCCCAGTCCGACATTGCGTAGCACGTTGATGCCCGGGGTGTCGCCGGGGACAACGAACATCGAGTATCGCTGATAGGGGGGTGCATCGGGATCGGTCATCGCCATCACGATGATGAACGACGCCATCGACGCGAACGATGAAAACCACTTCTCCCCGTTGATGATCCAGTGCTCACCATCGGCGACCGCGGTTGTGGTGAACACCTTCGGGTCGGCGCCGCCCTGCGGCTCGGTCATCGAGAAACAGGACACTATGCGGTTGTCCAGCAGCGGCTCCAGGTAGCGCGCCTTGAGCACGGGCGTGCCATAGTGCGCGAGGATCTCGCTGTTCCCGGAATCGGGTGCCTGCGAGCCGAAGACGATCGGCGCGCACTCGGACCGGCCCAGAATTTCGTTGAGCAGAGCCAGTTTCACCTGGCCGTAGCCCGGCCCGCCCTGGTGCGGCCCCAGGTGGGTGGCCCACAGTCCGCGCTGTTTGACAATCTCCTGCAGCGGCGGGATCAGCGCCTGGCGCACCGGGTCGTTGAGATCGTGAGACTCCTTGACAATAAGGTCGATCGGTTCACACTCAGCGCGCACGAAGTCCTCGACCCACTCGAGTTGTTGCGCCCACTGTGGGTCGGTGGAGAAGTCCCACGACATGTGTCGTCCCCTCTCGTATTGGTCAGTGCGAGCTGCTTTGCGCCACCACGCCGGCGTCCTCGAGCGCGGTGACGGCGTCGGCGTCGAATCCCATCTCGCGCAGCAGCGCGTGCGTGTGATCGCCCGGCAGCGACGGGGGTGAGGGCGGCGAGGGCCGGGTCCGTGAGAAGCGTGGAGCCGGTGCGGGCTGGGTGATGCCGTCGACGTCGATGAACGTCTTGCGCGCGACTAGGTGCGGATGCCGCGGCGCCTCCGATAACGAAAGCACCGGTGTCACACAGCATCCCGACGAATTGAGGAGCTGCTCCCATTCGTCGCGGGTTTTCTCCGCGAAGCGGTGCGACAACATCGCGCGGTGTGCCGCCCACGCGGCCGGCTGGTCGTCGTCATGGGGGACGCTGACACCGAGCTGATCGCAGAGCTCCGCGTAGAACTTCGGCTCCATCGCGCCGACAGCGACGTGGCGCCCATCGGCGGTGGCATAGACGCCGTAAAAGTGGGCGGCACCGTCGAGTAGATTGTCCCAGCGACGATCGCGCCACGTGCCTGCCGGAACCATCCCAAAATACGGAGCCAGCAGCGTCGCGACGCCGTCGACCATCGCGACGTCAAGGACCTGACCCTGACCCGACTCGCGCGCCTCCAGGATCGCGCTGAGCAAGCCGACCGCCAGCAGCATGCCGCCGCCGCCGTAGTCCCCGACCAGATTCAGTGGCGGAACAGGTGATTCGGCCGTGCCGATGCCGTGCAGGGCACCGGTCAAGGCGATGTAGTTGATGTCGTGGCCGGCATGTCCGGCCAAGGGTCCGTCTTGGCCGTAGCCCGTCATACGGGCATACACCAGACGAGGATTGAGCTCGCGCAGTGTGTCTGGGCCGATGCCCAGCCGTTCGGCCACACCGGGCCGGTACACGTCGACGAAGGCATCGGCGTCGGCGGCCAAACGGTGGACGAGATCCCTGCCGCGCGGATCCTTGACGTCGGCGGCAAGCGAGCGCTGGCTGCGACGGACCGTGTAGTCGATGGGCAGCGAACCGTCAACACCCGCAACAGGATCGACCCGTATCACTTCTGCGCCTAAGCCCCCCAACAGCATTCCGCAAAACGGGGCGGGCCCCAAGCCGCCCATCATGACGATGCGTACCCCTGCTAGCGGGCCGGTCATGAAGACCACTTTTTGCGGCGTGCGGCCGCCTCGTCGGTCGCATGCGAGATCACCTGGTTGCGGTTTTCCAGTTCCAGCGCCGACGCGAGGCTCGCCGCGTCGGTGTTGACTTGCAGGGCACGCTTTGTCAGTTGTACGCCCAACGGGGCAAGGTCCGCGATCATTGCAGCCAACTCCACAGCGCGGTCGTTCAGTCGATCTGGTTCAACGATCTCGCTGACCAGGCCGCGTCGATCGGCTTCGGTGGCCGATACCGTGCGGCCGGTAAGCATCCAGTCCGCGGCGACGCTGGTGCCGACGATGCGGGGCAGGTGATAGCTCATGCCCATCTCGGCGCCCGACAACCCAAGCAAGATGGCGGCGTTGCCGAACGATGCTGCCGCCGAGCAGATTCGGATGTCACTGGCAAGGCACAACGCGAATCCCGCGCCGACACAAGGGCCGTTGACGGCGGCGATGACGGGCTGCGGCAACGCACGGATGGCTTCGGCGAGTGCGGCCATTTTCTCCTGGAATCGCATCCGGTCGAGCGCGGGCGCGGTCTCCTCGGGCACACTGGGTCCGAAGTCGCGCATGTCGATGCCGGCGCAGAAGCCGCGACCGGCGCCGGTGAGGACCACGGCATGCACCAACCGGTCGGCGGCCAAGTGGGCCAGCGCCTGGGCCAGTTCGGATTGCATGACCTCGTTGATGGCGTTGAGCCGCTCAGGGCGGTTAAGCCGGACGACGGCGACGCCGTCGCGGGGACGTTCGAGATCCAGTGTGTCCGACACGGTTACGTGGTGACCTCCTCAGAGGGGGTGTCCCTCGTCGACCACCGATCGTAATATGTCTCTCGGCTGAGGAGAATACCCTTCTCCTAGCCTGCGAAGCTATTCTCGGACTGTCGGTGTCCCTATGTCTGGCCGTGGCCGGCCCGCGCCGCAGCGCGCCGTGCGGCCTCCGTGTGCTCGGCAGCGGTTACCACCACCGCATCGCACCCTGGGTACACCGTCGCCTCGTGGCCGGTCACCAGCCAACGCACCACGTACGGCGGCGAGCCGTCTTCAGCGCGCACCCCGATGATCTCCGCATGTTGGTCGTGTCGCTCCGTGGTTGTGCCCTTGACGACCAGGAAGTCACCGACTTTGGCCTTCATCGCCCGCTCCCTTCGCGAAGTTGTGAGATCCGCGGACCCTTCCCATCGTGCGCGCCTTTGCCACTCAACGGAAGCGGGGAGTGGGAGCGACAAATGTCAGGAATCGAGGTTGGTGCCGCTGGTGAGCTGTTCCCATTTCCCGATCTCGCTTGCGCGCGTGTCCGCGATGTAGCGATAGGCGGCCAGGGCGTCGGGGCCGAGCAGTAAGAATCCCGGGGGCTCACTTGATTCGACGGCCGCGATGATGGCAGCGCCGGCCTTGGCCGGGTCGCCGGCCTGGTTGCCGTGCATGGTGTCGTTCTCTTTGCGACGCTGCCCGGCGGTGGCGGCGTAGTCGCCGATGACCGTGGCCGACTGGACCAGCGAACGGCCGGCGAAGTCGGTCCGGAATGCGCCGGGCTCGACGACTGTCACCGAGATGCCGAGCGGCGCAAGCTCGCCACGAAGGGCTCCACTGAGGCCTTCGATGGCGGCTTTGGCCGCGGAGTAGTAGCCCGATCCGACCGGGGTCAGCTGAACGCCGATCGAGGAGATGTTCACGATGGCGCCGCTGCGACGCGCCCGCATGCCGGGTAGGACGGCCTTGATCATCGCGACGGTGCCAAAGAAGTGGGTCTCAAACAAGCTGCGGACATCGGCGTCGTCGCCTTCTTCGATAGCGGCGCGGTACCCGTAGCCGGCATTGTTGACCAGGACGTCGACGCCGCCAAATCGCTCTTGGGCCCGTTCTACGGCTGAGGCGACCTGCTCGGGGTTGGTGACGTCGAGGGCAACGGGGAGTACGCGCTCGGGGCTGGCGTCCGATAGGTCGGCGACCCTGGTGACGTCGCGTGCGGTGACGACCGCGTTGTGGCCGGCGCCGATCACAGCTTCGGCGAGCGCGCGGCCCAGTCCCGTCGAGCAGCCGGTGATGAGCCAGGTGGACATGAGAGCGAATCCTTCCAGTCGACGCGCATGGTGCATCCGCATACTACGAGGCCGCGACGCGATTGCTTGCGTCTAGCGCTACCCAGATGGGACGCCTGAGCCACACAACTCAGTCGGTCAACGCGCGCCCGACAATCAACGGGTCCGGCTCGCCGACAACCTCCTGGTCCTTGTCGTCGTAGTCGGATTTGGCGCGAAGATAGCGCATGGCGTTGATGCGGGCGCGCTTCTTGTCATTGCTTCTGACCACGATCCACGGAGCGATGTCGGTATCGGTCGCCTTGAACATCTCCTCCTTCGCCGCGGTGTAGTCGTTCCACTTGTTTATCGACTCCATGTCCATCGGCGAGAATTTCCAGTGGCGCACCGGGTCGACCAACCGAATGGCGAACCGGGTGCGTTGCTCCGCGGGTGATACCGAGAACCATAGCTTGGTCAGGTTTATCCCGTCGTTAACCAGCATCTGTTCGAAGAGCGGTGCTTGTCTGATGAATTCGGCGTGTTCTTCCGGGGTGCAGAATCCCATCACTTTCTCGACGCCCGCGCGGTTGTACCACGACCGGTCGAAGAGGACCATCTCGCCGCCGGCGGGAAGGTGGGTGATATAGCGCTGGAAATACCACTGCGTTTGTTCGCGTCCGGTCGGCTTCTCGAGCGCCACGACGCGCGCGCCGCGTGGATTGAGGTGCTCCATGAATCGCTGAATGGTGCCGCCCTTGCCGGCCGCGTCACGACCCTCGAACAGGATCACATGTCTGGCGCCGGTGCGCTTGCCGTGTTTCTGCAGCTTCAGCAACTCAATTTGCAGCCGCCGCTTCAACTGCTCGTATTCGTCGCGAGGCATCCGATGGTCGTACGGATACCGCTCGCGCAACGTTTCGACATTCTTGGCCCTCCCGGTCGAGCAAGACCGGATCGTCGTCATCGTCGTCCTCGACGATGTACCCGTGTTCGGGAGTTGAAAGGGTCTCTAGATCTATCTCTGCCATCGGAAGACGTCATGAGCAATTGTCAATACCTGTGGATCAAGATCTTTATGCGGCCTCCTTCGCGGTCGTTCCGTCGTGGGGGCGCTCGACGAGTTTGCCGTTCTCGAACT
>Ga0209040_10001768_pt1 | contig 17085 bp, 16 predicted proteins | sample BogFormECP12_OM3_FD_188240 | JGI IMG/M metagenome (GOLD analysis project Ga0209040, IMG submission 188240) | Bog forest soil microbial communities from Calvert Island, British Columbia, Canada - ECP12_OM3 (SPAdes) (version 2) | ecosystem: Environmental > Aquatic > Freshwater > Wetlands > Bog ...
GCCCAGGGCTGGCGGGTCACCATATCGGCCACCCGGACGTAGCCGCGCTCGAACTCGCCGGTGGCGGCGTCCACCAGCCGGTACTGCTGCGTCTGTTTGTGGATCGGCTGGGCGTCGAGCATCACCACGCGCACCTCACCCGGTTCGAAGTGGCAGCGCATTTGCAAGGCCGCGACCAACTGCTCGTTGCTGAAGTGCCCGTCGCCGAAATTCCATCCGATGGCGGTGCTGCAAAGTCGCTCACCATCGGTGAGGACGTAGTCGTCCTCGTTCTGACCGGCCATCGCGCGGTGCGCCAAGGTGAACAGGGCCCGGCCGTGAGTGTTGAAGGCGCGGAACGCATATCCCATGTACATCGGGATCTGCGCGGCCTCCTTGCTGCCGTAGAACTTCTCCAGTTGAGCGGCGGGCATGCTCGCGATCGCCACGACCCCCTTGGCGATCTTCGCGTCGGCTGATGGCTTGATACACCACAACGTGGTATCCCAGTTGCCCGCGTAATAACGCATGCCCGGCAGAAAAGAAACCTTGCGCGGCAACAGGTTTCCCGTGACAACGGTGCCCGCGACGACGGCGAACAGCAGGATCGGCAGCGGTGTCGTCAGGTCGCCCAGCCCGACGGCGGCGTGGCCGACGAACAACGACAGCACGCTGAACATCATAAAGACGTTCCACTCCAGCGGCACACCCATCGGAATGGACGACAGGATGCCAAAGTGGAAGCACAGCATGACGAATGCGGCGATCGCGGTGGGCCAGCCGCCATGACTGAAGAACAACACCAGCGGCACCAGTCCTTCGATCGCGGTGCTGAAATGCGCGAGCCAGCGCGACGGCCGGCCCGGACGCAGGTCGTCGGGGAAGTGTTCGAAGAACGCCCGTTTGATAAACCGCGGCCGGAACACTGGGTTGTTGCTCATCATCGTCGAGATGACGAACGGAAAGTGCTTGTTGAGCTTGGATGTTGCTGCGCCCAGCCAGATCACGAGGCACACTAGTTTGGCGCCGATGATCATGTCCACGCCGTAACCGGCGAACAGGAACGCGACCGTGAACGATGCATACACCTCGCCGCGGGCGGCCAGGAAGATGACCTTGTCGCGCAGACCCAGCACCGCAAGCACGCCGAGCACCGCCCAGATCTGCCACGCCGGCAACACCCCGACCGTCGTCCCCAGCGCAGGCATAGGTCCGGTGCCGTCGGAGAAGATCGCGATGACCAGCAGCACCAGCAGTGCGCCGTAGAGCAACGCGTCGACCGCGGTGCGCTCATCCCCTTTGGTGAATGGGATGCGATTGGGCCACGGTGGTAGCCGGATGGTGCCGGGCCGCAACCAGTACAGGATCGAGCCGAGGGGCGGAAAGAACCGGTTGTTCAGCGGGCCGAAGCCGCAGCCCAGGCCGACCACCTCGAACAGCATGGTGTAGAGCACGACCTTTTCGAACACGATCGGCTCGGCGTACCAGTGCGCGACGTTGGTGAATCCATTGATCCCCGTAGTCGTCAGCGCGAGCAGCCACGCCGCCAGGATGTACAGGCCGATCTTGACAACGTAGAACAGGTGCAGCGCTATCGGGGTACCGAAGCCAACTTCCGCCCAGTGCCGGGCCATCGGGATGATCTTCTCTGCCCGGGTGCCCTTGTTCCACTCCTCGAAGTCGATCTGCGGAGTCTCCTGTTTGAGAAATCCCATGGCGGCAAGATTAGAACGTGTTCTAGCCGGATTGTTGGGTTCAGCGGAACAACATCCGTCGTTGACTACTACGTTCTGTAGTAGTAGAACGTTGGTTGGGCAGGCAAATCCTCACCCGCCCCCACCAAGGACGGTGATCCGCGATGATCGATCAGACTTCGCCGGGACGCGAAGATGCGAGCGACATCCTCCGTTGGGCTGCAATAGCATTCGCCATCGGATTCGGAATCCACGGGCTAGACCATCTGCGCCGCGGCATGTCGGCATCGCCGCCATTCATCATGATCGGCGGCATGATCCAAGGGCTGTTCGTCGCCGTCGCGGTCGTTATGGCACTAACCCGGCGCCGGCGGGCGCCGGAGGCGGCGATCGCGGTTGGACTCGGCAGCGCCGTGGTATTCACCTACGCACACCTGTTGCCGACTTTCTTGCCGGGCTACCAGGACAGCTTCATCTCACCACCGCACATCAACGTGACCTGGTTCTCCTGGTTCTCCGCCCTGACCGAGATCGGCACCGGCATTGTGTTCGCAATCGCCGGTAGCCGGGCACGCCGATCCGTCGGCGAGTCTTTGGTGGTGCAGCCGCCTTCCCGACGAGGTGTCGCACGATGAGCACCGAGCGAGCAGGAACCCTGTTCTTCGACGGAGCCTGCGGAATGTGCACTCGGTCCAGGGATTTGCTGTTGCGGATGGATCGAACCGGAAACGTGCAGACCGAGGCTCTGCAAAGTCCCGGAACCGCACAGCGACTGGGTATCGCGCCGGCGAGCCTGCTCGAATCGGTTCGGTGGCTGGATCCCTCGGGCACCGTGTATTCCGGTGCGGAGGCCGCCAACGCGGCATTGTCGGCGGCAATCGGCAGCCGAATCCCGTTGGCGCTCTACCGGGTTCCCGGCGTCCGCTTCATCGAGGACGTCGTCTACCGGTGGGTGGTCGCCCACCGGTATCGCTTCCCGGGGACCACCCCGTACTGCGAGTCACACCCCAGCGCCTGCTGAGCTAAAAGGCAGGCACCCCATCCCGGTGTGGATGCAGCGCGCCCACCGGCGAGGTGAGCGGGATATGCAGCGCGTCAACGATTCCGGGCTCGGCATCGCAGATCCACGGTATCGCGTTGACCGCCCGCATGCCCGTTGCCAGCAAGCCGTGATCGTTGTGGCTCTCGCCGGGGAGATACCCGACTTCGAACTCCGCGTCTAAGCTCGGTTCTCCGTCGATATTGACCCGCCAGATGCCATCGGTTCCACCGGTTCGGCCCTTCGGCCAGTCCGGGGCCAGATCGTCGGCGATACGGTCAACGTGCTCGATGGTGACCACCTCGCGGCCGTCTACGACGCCGATGCACGCTGCCCGGGTGGCGCCGACCGTGCCGGCTTCGACGAGTCCGAACGCGGTGTTGATATCGCGCGGCGTGGCCTGAAACTCGCACGTCTCGCGGATGTCATCGAGTTCAACCCCCAACGATTCGGCGACCATGGTGACCGCGGCGCCCCACCCCCAGCGGAGCGTGCCCGGCGCCTTCAACCCACCCTGGTAGTCGAGAGGCTGGCCGAAGCCGAACAGATCGCGCATGTCGTATTCGGCTGGATAGTCCGAGTAGTTCGTGATCTCGATGCCACGTACCGAGTAAACCTTGTGTGACATGGACATCAGCGCGATGGGAAACAAGTCGGCGCCGAATCCCGGCTCGATACCGCTGGAGAACAGAGAGCTTCGTCCGGCTTCGGCCGCGCCGCGGATCGCGTCGGTAACCTTGTCGGGCATCGAGCCGCGCGGGTAGACCAGCCCCGATATCGCGGTTGTCACAATGTTCTTGCCGGCGGTGAGGATTCGGCACAGGTCACCGATCGCTTCCTTCATCCGCTGCGGCGCCGGCGCGGCGTATACCACGCAGTCGGCGTCGCCATTGAGGATCGCCGACTCGTCTCGCGTGGCGCAAACTCCGACCGGATCGATGCCGGCGAGCTCACCGGCGTCCTTGCCGCTCTTACTCTCTGAGTGCACCCACACCCCGACCAGCTCAAGGTTGGGCCGGTCGGCAATGGTGCGGATTGCGTACTTTCCGACGCCGCCGGTGGCCCAAACGGCGACTTTGTATTTCGGTTTCACGAGTTCGGCTTCCTTCTCCAGTAGGGACTCTTGATCGCTTCGACGGCTTCGGTGACGTAGTGATCCAGCGGGCGACGGTTGCGGGATTGACGTACCCAGCGCTGAAATCCGTAATCGGCTGCGGCAAAGGCGAGTTGGACCAGTAGGCCCGGTCGGATATCGGTATCGGGGTTGGCGCCCATGCGTGCGGCGACCAGCTTGGCCGCCCGCTCTTTGTCGGCGGGTGTGTGCATGGTCAGCTTGCCGAGCACCTCGGGGGCGACCAGCAGGGCTTTGCGCCACTCTTCGGTGTCGGCCGCGTCGAACGAGCGGGTGCGGGTGACGATCGCGTTGATCAGCGCGACGTCGGGCGACTCGGCGGCGGGCCGCTGTTCGAGCAGGTTGACGATTGCGGTGCCGCCGTGCCGGACCGGTGCCAGCAGCACCTCCTCCTTCGTCGGGACGTACCGGAAGAAGGTCCGTGGCGAAACACCCGCGGCCGCGGCGATTTCCTCCGTTGTCACGGCGTCGTATCCGTGTTCAATGAACAGCCGGAACGCCGCACGCCGGATGTCGGCGCGGATCTGTGCGCGCTGGCGATCTCGCAGCGATTTTCGGTCGGTGGGAAAGGTCATCGGAAGCAACCGATTCCGCCGTCGACCTGGATCGTCTGCCCGGTAATGAAGGTCGCGTCACTGCTGAGCAGGAACGCCACCAGCGCACCGACGTCGGTGCGAACATCGCCGATGCGTTTCATCGGAACGCGCCGCACCGCCTTCGCGTAATCGTCAGGGGCGAACTGCTTCCACGATTTGACACCGTCGGATTCGGCGAAGGGGCAGATGACGTTGACACGGATGTTGTCGCGCCCCCACTCCAGGGCGGCGACCTTCGACAGGCCACGGATGCCTTCCTTCGCGGCTGCGTAACCGCCCCATTTGGGCTCGCCGCCGGTGCCCGTCCCCGAGCCGAGGTTGACGATCGACCCGCCGCCGGCCTCGAGCATCAACGGGTGTACTGCCTGCATGAGCAGGAAGGTCGCCCGGGGGCCGACGTCGTAGCCGAGCGCCAGGTCCTCGGTGGTGATGTCCACAAACGCCTTGGGCTCGTTGGTGGCGATCGCGTTGTTGACCAGCCCGTGCACCGTGCCGAAGGCGTCGACGGCAGCCGCCACGATTCGCTTGGCGCTGCCCGGATCCCGCAGATCGGCGACCAGTTTCGCGACCCGGCCCACCGCCTCGAGCTCGGTGGTTGTCGCTGCGAGCACCTCATCTTGGATGTCGACCAGCAGCACCGCCGCACCACGTTCGAGCAGTGCGATGGCGATGCCCTTACCCACGCCTTGGGCGGCACCGGTGACGATCGCGACGTGCCCGCGCATCGAGTCGGGATGAGTGTAGGTCACTTGACCGGCCCCATCTGGAGCGCCACGCCGCGGTGCATTTCGTAGGTGCTACGGGCACCGTCGGGCAATTCGATGAACTCCACCGGTGTCCCGTCCGGGTCTTTGACGAAAAACATTCGCACACCGCCGATCTCGAACGGCTCCTGGTCGGGCGGATAGCCGGCGTCGCTGATGCGGCGATGGGTGTCGTTCAGATCAGTCACCGACAACGACACGTTGTGAATACCGGTAATGCCGCGACGGGCCGGCTTGTCGGTGCCGGGTTTAGCTCCCAGGGACAGCAGTTCCACCATCAATCCACCCAGCAAGCCACCGACCACGCGGCCTTCTTGCTTCCGCTTAGCGTGCAGGACCGCGTCGAAAGGCTCACCGGAGACCAGGGTTTCGAACACCACCTCCATGCCGAGCAGGTCTCGGTAGAACGCCAGCGCGCGGTCCATGTCGGTCACGCCGACGACAAGGTGACAGAACGAAACGTCGGCCAGGACTGCGTCAGTCATGGTGCCTCCGCCGCAAGCTTGGCCGCCGGGCGGCCGGCGAACAGCGGCAGGTCCAGATAGGTCTTGATGCCGGGCTCGGCGGCGCAGACGTCGGGAATCGCGTTGACGCAGTGGTTGGCGGTGGCCACCACACCCGGATTTCGTTTCAGCCCTTCGGCGATCGTCTCCGGCTGCAGTCCCTTGAAGGTGAGGCTCACGGTCGGGTCGCCGGTGATCTCGACCTCGAAGCGTTCACCGCGCCCACCGAAGTTCCAGGCCGGTTCCAGGTTCTCCTCGCCCATCAGCCAGTTGACTGCCGCGGTGATCACCGGCTCGCCGTCGACGAGGGCCTGCCAGCGGAACCGGCGTGCGGCCACGGTACCGGTGGGAAGAGGAAATGGGCCGTAGTCGATGTCCGAGGTCGCCACGGCGACGTCCTGAATGGTCCGGATGTTCGGATCGATGCGAAATCCCATGTGGTCGGCGACCATTCGCACCGACTGCTTGAAACCCGCCTCGAGCAGGCCGGCCATCGGCCCTTGCATGGCTTCCTCGCGGGTGCCGCCGAATCCCATGATGTGGCGCACGACGTCCGGGGCGTTGTAGGTGCGGATGTCGGAGAATTCCTCGGCCCGCACGTGGGTGACCGCCGACGACAGCGAGGACAGCATGAGCGGGAATCGCTCGGTGATACCGCCCGGATGGATCCCCGAACCGTGCAGGGTCACACCGGCTTCGACCGCAGCGTCGGCGACGGCCTGGTGACGCGAGTTGCCCGGATCGGGGTATACCCAACCGACCGGGGTCACCACGTTCTTGCCGGACCGCAGGATCGCGATGACCTCCTCGTCGTTGGGGACCAGCGGGCTGTACACCACGCAGTCGGCCTCGGTCGCCAGGACCTCGTCGACGCTGGTGCTGGCGGCCACACCCAGCGCGGCGGTGCCGAGGATCTCGCCGACGTCGCGCCCGTTCTTGTCCGCACTGTGCACCCAGCACCCGACGAGCTCGAGCTGCGGGTGATTCAGTACGCATTCGATGGCGGCCTTGCCGACTCCTCCGGTCGCCCACTGAACGACACGAAGTTTGGACTGACTGTTCACGCGCGCACCCGCCTTTACACGTCGACGACTTAATGGCACAGTATGTCTAGATGGCAGTCACTGTCAACGATGCGGAGAGGTGGATGCGATGGGTGTCCTTGATGGCAAGATCGCGATCGTCACCGGAACCAGCCGCGGCGTGGGTGTCGGCATCGCCCATGAGCTGCTACGCGCGGGCGCCACGGTCGTCGGGTGTGCGCGCTCGCCGCTGGACAGCATCCCGGGCATCGAGCAGGACTGGGCGGCCCGCGCCTCCCAGAAGGTCTGCGACCAAGGCGATTACCGGTCGATCGACTCCTTTGTCGGCGAAGTCGTCTCCGCACACGGCCGGCTCGACATCTTGGTGAACAACGCCGGCGGGACCGTGCCGGCACCGCACGCGGAGAGCATTCCCGAACTCGTCCAACGCATCCAGGGCGCACCGCGCAGCGACGACGACTACGAACGCACCGCGCTGTTTCACGCCTACGCGGTGCAGATGAACCTGATCAGCCCGCTGTGGTTCGCGATCCGGGCATATCGGCAGATGACCACTCAGGACGGAATCGGTTGCATCATCAACATTTCCAGCGGTGCCGGGCATCCGGCTGGATCACCGACCCTGGTCTCGTACGGGGCTGCGAAAAGCGGTCTCAACCACCTCACCCGGTCGCTGGCCGAGGAATGGGGGCCGAAGGTCCGGGTGAACTGTGTGGCACTCGGGCCGACGATGACGGAGAACTTCCGGTCGTTCGTGCTGCCCAAAGACGATCCGACCGGCGAAAAGTACTTCGCCTCCGTGCCGTTGCGTCGCGCGGGCGAGCCCGCCGAGGTGGGCCGGGTGTGTGTGTTTCTGGCCGGCGGAGACGCGGACTTCGTCAACGGCACCACCATCGAGCACGACGGCGGCATGCTGCCCGGCGTGCTCTACGACGCCGGCCTGAAGACGATCACCGATCTGTTGTGACAGCGCGCAGGCTGCGCTGGGGCAGGCCCGAATACTGACTGAGCGGGCGGATCAGCGCGTTGGAGCCGGCCTGCTCGATGATGTGGGCGGTCCAGCCGGTGATACGGCTCATCACGAATAGCGGAGTGAAGCTAGGGATGTCGAATCCCATCAGGTAGTACGCGGGGCCGGTCGGGAAGTCCAGGTTGGGCTTGATGCCGTTGGCGGCGAACATCTCCTTCTCCAGGATGGAGTAGATGTCCAACCAGCGCTGGCCGTCGTGTGCCTTTGCGACCCGGATCAGGGCCTCTTTCATGGTCGGCACTCGGGAGTCACCGTTCTTGTAGACCCGGTGGCCGAAGCCCATGACCTTCTCTTTGTGAGACAGCTTGCCGTGCAACCACTCCGAGGCCTTCGAGGGATCACCGATCTCGATCATGTCGTGCATGACCGCCTCGTTGGCCCCGCCGTGCAGCGGCCCCTTCAGGGCGCCGATCGCCGCCGTCACCGCGCTGTAGATGTCCGACTGCGTTGACGTGACTACCCGAGCGGCGAAAGTGGACGCGTTGAAGCTGTGTTCGGCGTAGAGGATCATCGACTGCTCGAACGCGGTGCGGATCACCGGGTCGGGAATCTCGCCGAAGCACATGTTGAGGAAGTTGTCCACATAGCCGAGGTGGCTGTGCGGTGCGATCGGCGCCAAGCCTCGTCGGCGACGAATGTCGATGGCGACGATGGTGGGCAGAACGGCGAACATGCGCAGCGACTTGGCGTAGTTGGCCGACTCGGTGCTGTCGTCCTCCGCCGGGTCCTCGGCGCCCAAGTAGCTGATCGCGGTGCGCACCACGTCCATGGGATGGCAGTTGTCGGGCAGCTTGGCCAGCAACGACTGCAGCGAACGGTCGATTCGACGACTGGCCCGCTCACGCTGGGTGAACAACGCCAACTCGCCGTCGGTCGGCAGTTCGCCGTGCCACAGCAAGTATGCAACCTGCTCGAAGCTGCAGTGGGCGGCCAGATCCTGCACCGGGTAGCCGCGGTAGGTGAGCGAGTTGGTCTCAGGCACCACTTTGGATATCGCGGTGGTGTCGACGACCACCCCGGCCAGACCCTTGTAGATCTTTGGCTCGGCAGTAGCGACTGCGCTCATTGGTTCGGTCCTTTCACTTCAAAGTTGAAGATGTCGTCGTCGAATTGGCTGTAGTCGGCGTAGCGCAGCAGTTCGTAAAGCCGTTTGCGATGTTGCATCTGATCGAGCAAGCCGGATTGTGTTCCCGTGGCACCGATTTCGCGTAGTCCGGCTTCGACCGCCTGCATCGCCAGCCGCAGGGTGGTGACCGGGTAGATCACGATGTTGTAGCCGATGTCGGTGAGCTGCGAGACGCTCAGCAAGTCTGACTTGCCGAACTCGGTCATGTTTGCCAGCAGCGGGGTGTCGACCGCGGCACGGAAAGCCTCGAAGTCCGCTGGGCCGGTGAGCGCCTCGGTGAAGATCAGGTCGGCGCCGGCGTCGGTGTAGGCGCGCGCCCGCTCGATCGCGGCATCCAGGCCTTCGATACCGGCGGCGTCGGTGCGCGCACAGATGATGAAATTGGGGTCTCGGCGTGCTGCCACCGCCGCCCGCAGCCGCTTGACCATCTCCGCGGTCGGGACGACGGCCTTGCCGTCCAGGTGCCCGCACCGCTTCGGGTTGACCTGGTCCTCGAGGTGACAACCCGCCAGCCCGGCATCCTCCAGCTGGGTGATGGTGCGCGCGGCGCTCATCGGCTCGCCGAATCCGGTGTCGGCATCGATCAGCGTCGGCAGGTCGGTGACCGCCGCGATCTGCGCGCCGCGCGACGTCACCTCGGTCAGCGTGGTCAAGCCGATGTCGGGTAACCCAAGGTCGGCTGACAACACAGCACCGGAGACGTAGACCCCCTCGAAACCGATCTCGGCGACGAGCTTGGCTACCAGCGGCGAGAACGCGCCCGGGAAGCGTTGCAGCCGAACGGAATTCAAACCCGCCCTAAACGCCGCCCGTTTGTCGGCGGGGCTGGCTGCCGCCCCCAACAACCCGGTCATCGGAAAATCCCTGACGGAATGGTCGGGGCCTTGTCCAGCACTTCGGGCAGCGCCCGCACATTCAGCGCTCCCAAGTCGCCGCCCTTCAGATCGCCGACTTGCTGCACGGCGTTCAGGAACCGTTGCTGTTCAGCGGTATCCACCACCCCGTCGGCGAGATTGGTGAACTTGGCGATGTATTGCTCGCGCTGGAATGGCCGCGCGCCCAAGGGGTGCGCATCGGCGACCGCCAGCTCGTCGGTGATCACCTCGCCGCTCTTGAGTGTTACCTCCGCGCGTGCCCCGAACGCCTTTTCGGCCGGGTCAGTCGAGTGATACCGGCGGGTCCACTCCGGGTCCTCGACAGTGGAGATCTTGTGCCACAACTCGACCGTGTCCGGCCGGTGTGCACGTTCGGGAGCGTACGAGCGTTCGTGGTCCCATGTGCCGTCCTGCAGCGCGACGGCGAAGATGTAGGGCAGTGAGTGGTCCAGCGTCTCCCGGGAGGCGTCGGGGTCGAACTTCTGCGGGTCCCCGGAGCCGGTGCCGATCACGTAGTGGGTGTGGTGGCTGGTGTGCAGCACGATCGTGGCGATCTGTTCAAGATCGCCGATGCGCTCACGCAGCCGGCGAGCCAGGTCGATCGGCGCCTGGCTCTGGTACTCGGAGGAGTGTTCCTTGGTGTAACTGTCCAGGATGGCCCGCTTGGGCTCCCCCGGCGCGGGCAGCGGCACCTGGTAGGTGTGCTCGGGGCCGGACAGCAGCCAGGCGATCACGCCGTCCTCGCCCTCCCAGATCGGCGCCGGCGAACCCTCGCCCCGCATCGCGCGGTCGACCGCCTCGATCGCGACCTTGCCGGCAAGCGCAGGCGCGAAGGCCTTCCAGCTGGAGATCGAGCCCTTGCGGGATTGACGGGTCGCGGTGGTCAGGTGCAGCGCCTGACCGATGGCTTGGTAGATCGTGTCGGCGTCAAGCCGCAGCATGGTGCCCAGGCCGGCGGCCACCGACGGGCCCAGGTGGGCGACGTGGTCGATCTTGTGCTCGTGCAGGCAGATGCCCTTGACCAAGTCGATCTGGATTTCGTAGGCCGTTGCCAGGCCGCGAATCAGGTCGGCGCCCCGCACGCCCAGCTGCTGGGCGACGGCCACCAGCGGCGGGATGTTGTCCCCGGGGTGGGAGTACTCGGCGGCCAGAAAGGTGTCGTGGTAGTCGAGTTCGCGCACGGCGACGCCGTTGGCCCAGGCGGCCCACTCCGCCGAGTAGCTGCCGTCGACGCCGAACACCGTCGCACCCGGCCGCGCCCGGTGCGCCAGTGCCTGGTGGCGGGCGGTGGTGACCGGTCGCCGCAGCACCGATGCCGCGCTGACCGCAGCGTTGTCGATCATCCGGTTGATCACCATCGCCTCGGTCTCGGCGGCCACGGCGACCGGATCGGCCGCGACCTCCGCGATCTTGAAAGCGAGATGTTCGGTGAGCGGAAAGTCGTCGGCGCTGCGGTGCGTTCGAACCGAATGGATCAACATAATCCGCACACTATGCAAACTCTGCTGCGAGGGAAAGTCCCTGGACATGTGTAATTTTGTGTCCTCTTCCGCCGCATATTGCGAATCTTGTGAAAGCCATCCGGAGTAATGTGTCAGCGGTGGCGAAGATGTTTTCGGGTGCTCGGTTGCGACGGCTGCGAAGCGAGCGCAGCCTCAGCCAGGTCGCGCTGGCGCGCGCGCTCGACTTGTCCACCAGCTACGTCAACCAGCTGGAGAACGATCAGCGGCCGATCACTGTCCCGGTGCTGCTTGCGCTGACCGAGCGCTTCGACCTGCCTCCGCATTACTTCTCCCCCGATACCGACGCCCGGTTGGTGGCCGACCTGTCGGATGTCTTTACTGCCACCGCCGGAGAGGATGCGGTCAGCGGCGCCCAGATCGAGGAATTGGTTGCCCGGATGCCCGGGGTCGGCCGAAGCCTGGTTGCCGTGCACCGACGGCTGCGGGACGCCACCGAGGAACTGGAGGCGTATCGCTCGCACGCGACGACAGAGACATCGCTGCCGCCGGAGCACCCGATGCCGTTTGAGGAAGTCCGCGACTTCTTCTACGACCGCAATAACTACATCGCCGAACTCGACACCGCGGCCGAGGAAATGTTTGCCGAGAACGGAATGAAGATCGGCGGGCTGGACGTGCAGCTGTCGGCGCTGATGCGCGACCGGTTGGGGGTTAGCGTCGTGATCGACGGCAATCTCGCCGAGCACGCCAAGCGTTCCTACGATCCCGATGCCCGAGTGTTACGCGTCGCGCAATGGCTATTGCCGGGGCAGCGCGCCTTTCAAATCGCCACCCAGCTGGCGTTGCTCAGCCAATCGGAGTTGCTGTCGGCGATCGTGGCCACCGACGACCAGCTCACCCCCGAATCCCGCGGCGTCGCCCGAATCGGCCTGGCCAACTATTTCGCCGGCGCATTTCTGCTGCCTTACCGCGAATTCCACCGGGCAGCAACCGAATTGCGGTATGACGTCGACTTGCTGGCCCGCCGTTTCGAGGTCGGCTTCGAGACGGTGTGCCACCGTCTCTCAAACCTGCAGCGACCGCAGCTGCGCGGGGTGCCGTTCATCTTCGTCAGAACCGACAAGGCGGGCAACATCTCGAAGCGCCAGTCCGCCAACGCGTTTCACTTCAGCCGGGTGGGCGGCAGCTGCCCGCTGTGGGTAGTGCACGACGCGTTCGCCCATCCGGGCCGGATCGTCAGACAGGTCGCCCAGATGCCCGATGGCCGTTCGTATTTCTGGATCGCCAAGACCACCGCACCCGAAGGGCAGGGCTATCTGGGCCAGCACAAGAGCTTCGCGATCGGCTTGGGCTGCGACCTGGTCCACGCCGACAAGCTGGTCTACTCCACCGGAATCGCGCTGGACGACCCGAATACCGTCGTCCCGATCGGAGCCGGCTGCAAGATCTGCAACCGGCCGGCATGCCCGCAACGCGCATTCCCCTACCTGGGCGGACGTGTCGTCGTCGACGAAAACAGCGGCAGCGGCCTGCCCTATTCGCCGGTAACCGAGCCGCGATCGGTATAGCCGGCCCGCGAAACGGCGGCGGCTACTGAGCCTGTTTGACCGGCGGCCGGTAGAACATCAGCAGCTGGCCGACCCCGCCGCCCAGTCCCAGCAGTAACGAGATCAGCAGGCCGTGCCAGCCGTTGCGCCAGTTCTGCCCGAAGATCAGCCAGTCCAGGCTGTACTGGCCGGGCCCAATTGTGGCGACCGCGACGGCGCCGGCGGCCAGCACCAGGTTGTATTCCCAGCCCTCCTTGACGATGAAGAAGCCGTTGGGTCGGTGCACGGTCCACGCGGCGACGAACATCAGGGCAACGAAGCCGGCAGCGGGAATGGGCGTGAAGAGGCCGGCCGCCAACCCCAGGCCGGCGCTGATCTCGGTGCTGGCCGCGACCACGGCCTGGAACGTGCCGTACTTCATGCCGATGCTTTCAAACCAGCGCGCGGTGCCCGGGATCCTGCCACCGCCGAAGAACTTGTTGTAGCCATGAGCTGCAAGGGTCAGCCCCAGTACCACCCGCAGGATCAGCAACCCGAGATCGTAGGCAACCATAGAGGCCAACCTAGATCATCGGGCAAGCACGGATGGGCCGAGGTATCCTGCGACCCGCAAACGACCGCAAAGGAGTCGCACATCAAGATCGCCATCATTGGCGCCGGCAACGTCGGGCGCACCCTGGGCACCGCCTGGCGCGACCGCGGTCACGACGTCGGGTTCGGCCTGTTGCGCGGCCGATCCTGAACATTCGAATGTCCATCCCGAACCCACCCGTGCTGCTGCTCGACGGCGACGCGAGCTACCCACCGGAAATTCTCGGCCACAAGGGGCACGGCATCGACATGATGCGCCGTAACGGTTTGCCGGTACCGCCCGCGTTCTGCATCACCGCGGAGGTAGGCGCACGTTATCGCGCCGCACCGGCGGCGACGATCGACGCGATCTGGGACGACGTGCTCGACGGGATGCGCCGGCTGGAAGCCGCAACGGCGCGCACCTTCGGACGAGGGCCTCATCCACTGCTGGTCAGTGTGCGCTCCGGCGCCGCGGTGTCGATGCCCGGGATGATGGACACGGTGTTGGATCTCGGGGTCAACGACGCCGTCGAGGAGGCACTGGCGGCAGAAGGCTCGGTCGGGTTCGCCCGCGACACCCGGCGGCGGTTCACCGGGTCTCCGGTCGGCTGCGACGCGCCCGCCGATCCGTACCTGCAATTGCGCGCCGCGATCGAGGCGGTGTTCGCGTCGTGGGACTCACCGCGCGCCGCTGCGTATCGCGCCCATCACGGGCTCGACGATCGGGGCGGTACCGCAGCGGTAGTGCAGGCGATGGTGTTCGGCAACGTCAACGCCAATTCCGGTGCCGGCGTGGTTTTTTCGCGAAACCCGATGACCGGCGCCGACGAGGAGTTCGGTGAGTGGCTGCCCGTCGGTCAGGGCGACGACGTGGTATCGGGCACGGTCGACGTGGAACCGATCACCGCGCTACGCGACCAGCAGCCGGCTGTCTACGACGAGCTGATCGCCGCCGCCCGCTCGTTGGAGCGACTCGCCTCCGACGTGCAAGAGATCGAGTTCACCATTCAAGACGGGACGTTGTGGCTGCTGCAGACGCGGCCGGCGAAGCGGTCGGCGCAGGCCGCGGTGCGCCTGGCGTTGCAACTGCATCGCGACGGCCTGATCGACGAGACCGAGACTCTGCGGCGGGTGCGGCCGGCGCATGTGGAGGCGCTGCTGCGGCCGTCGCTGCAACCGGAAAACCGCTTGACCGCACAGCTTTTAGCCGAAGGCCTGCCAGCCGGGCCCGGCGTGGTCACCGGGCGGGCCTATACCGAGGTGGACGCCGCGATCGATGCCGCCGACCGCGGCGAGGACGTCATCCTGGTGCGCAACCACACCAGTCCCGACGACATCCACGGCATGCTGGTCGCGCGCGGCGTCGTCACCGAAACCGGCGGGGCCACCAGCCACGCGGCCGTGGTCAGCCGTGAGCTCGGCCGGGTGGCGGTGGTGGGCTGCGGGCGCGGGATCGCGGAATTACTGGCCGGCAGGCTGGTCACCGTCGACGGCACCGAAGGCGAAGTGCGTGACGGGATTCTGCAGCTGACCGCCTGGTCCGAGGACCACACACCGGAGCTACGCGAATTGGCCGACATCGCCCTGCGCGTCAGCCCGCTTCGCGGCCACACCAGCGGCGACTACCCACGACTGGAGAGCCACTCCGACGGCGCGGTGCGCGCGGCGATGGCCAGCGGCCACACCGACGTAGTGTCCGCCAGCCCGCTGCTGGCGATGCTGGCCGCGATGCGCCTCAACGAGGGCACGTGAGCGAGTTGGCCGTGTTGCAGGCGGTCCGGCTGAAGGGTCGGGTGAGCCTGGCCGACCTAGCCGCGACGCTCGGAGAGGATGCGGACGACCTCGCCGGCACCGTTGAACGGCTCACCGAGTCGGGCTTGCTTGTCGACGGCAAACCGCTGCGGGTCAGTCCCGACGGCCGTGTCCGGCTCGGCGAGTTGCTGGCCACCGAGCGCGCGCACATCGACACCGCGGCGCTGGCCGACGCCTATGCCGAATTTCGCTCCGTCAACGCCGAATTCAAAGCGCTGGTCACCGATTGGCAACTCAAGGACGGCCAGCCCAACAACCACGAGGACCCCGACTACGACGCCGCTGTGCTGGCTCGCCTGGAGGACGTGCACCACCGGATAACGCCGATCGTCGACGCCGCTGCTGCCCAGCTGCCGCGGCTGAGCCGCTACTCGGCCAAACTGCAGTCAGCGCTGGACAACGTCCATGCCGGCGACACGGCTTGGCTGTCCCGGCCACTCATCGACTCCTACCACACCGTGTGGTTCGAGCTGCACGAGGAGCTGATCGTCGCCGCCGGCCTGACCCGCGACTCGGAAGCTAAATCCGGTGATGCCCAATAGGTTTCGTCAGAGCTCGGCGTTCAACCTGGCGACATAGTCGTCGATGTCGCCGACGGCGGATTCGGCCGCATGGACGCTGATCGCCACCGTGTCGCCGATACCGTGCACGCCATGAACGAGGCCCATCAGCGGTGACAGCGCCGGATAGCCGGCGGTCCACAACACCGGTGCCGCACCGAAGAGCAGGTCGCCGGGTCCGCGGTAAACGCTGGACACCACTGTGTGGCCGGACACCCGCGATGGCCGGACGTCGGGGTCGAAATGGCTGACGCCCCAGCGCAGCAGCGGCGCGGGCACAGCGGCGAACGCCTGGTCCGCCGCGCGCACCGCCGGGTGCTGTGAGCGCCGGCGGGCGTCGGCCAAGTCTGCCGCGATCCGCTCCACTCGGGCCTCCCGGCCCAGGCCCGGATACAGCCCGACAGTCACGTTGGAGAAGTGGTTATACGCTTGTGGCACACCGGTTTTAGCCATCGGGACCTCGGCTATCAGCGATGCGTCCGCATCGCCCAGGTAGCCGGAGAGTGCACCGGACACCGCGGCCAACGCCGCGACGGTGACGGTCGGGCCGCGCACCTGCGCGCGGTGCCGCAGCAGGGTCCGCATGGTGCGCACCCCGGCAGGCCGGGCGTTGGTGGACAGCGCCGGCCGCGTTCCGGGCCCAGGCCGCAGCAGCCCAGCGCCGGTGTCGCGCACCAGCTTGCGATGGGCGCGAACGGAATTGACGGCGCGCCAGGGCAGGAAGCCCGGCGAAGCCGACACGTCGGGTACCGGCTTGGGCCGGCCGAAGAGCCAAGCGGCCAGCGCTGACGCGCGCGCACCGTCGGCTAGCGCGTGCGCGGCCTGCATCACCGCGACGGTGCCCGGGCCGGTGCCGCCCGGCAGGTCGTGCACTGGCCCGAAGAAGTGCAAGCGCCACGGCGCCCGGCGGATGTCTACCTGGTCGTCGGCGAGCCGGACCACGGCGTCAAGACAGCCGCTCCAGCTGTCGTCGTCGAGTTGCTGGCGAGTGATCCGCTCGGGTCCAAGGGAAGTCGGCACCCAGCTGGGATAGGTCAACGGCGATCCGTCGTCCACGCGTACCGTCAGTGCTGGACACGCTCGCGCCCGACCGCGCACATCGTCGACCGCGCGCTCGAAATCCGTTGGCTCGCCGTCGAATGCGTAGAGCAAAAATTGGTCGCTGGGGACCTTGGCCGACATCCAGTAGAACTGCGCATCGACGGCCGTCATCCGGGCCGGCATGTCCACCTCCTCTTAGACCACAGTTGTCCGACTTGTGTGGGTGTCACGGGACGGTGTGTGGGATTGCAGCCCATTAGCGTGTCGTAGCAGGCCGCAGGGATGACTCAGAGTTGTCCTGTCACCCG
>Ga0209040_10001769_pt1 | contig 17084 bp, 16 predicted proteins | sample BogFormECP12_OM3_FD_188240 | JGI IMG/M metagenome (GOLD analysis project Ga0209040, IMG submission 188240) | Bog forest soil microbial communities from Calvert Island, British Columbia, Canada - ECP12_OM3 (SPAdes) (version 2) | ecosystem: Environmental > Aquatic > Freshwater > Wetlands > Bog ...
TGGAATGAGGAGTTTTTGGATAAGGAAAGACTGCACGGCGTTCTTTGCCCGGCCTAGATAGTGCTGAGTCTGAAGTTCTTGAAGCTCATTCATCTCTCCATCCCTCGATCCTCAATTTCTTACCCGTCGATTCGGCCCATGCGGCAAATCGTAGTGCATCTTGCACGATTCTGCCGAAATCCAATCCCGATTCAATCGGCCCATAAGCAATCTTTCCTTTGCAGCCGAGCAACCTCGCCAGACGATCCGTTCCTACTCCAGCATCAAATCGCCGAGCCGCGAGTTGGAACCTCAAATCGGTTACCGCCGTATGATGGTCTTCGGAGGACAGAGTCTTGCTTCCGAGTCCAGTCCGTATAGCGTCGCAATAGGAAATCGCGCTATGAATGCCGAGCATCGCCGATGAATATCGGTATCCAGCCAGATCGTCCTTCAGCAGGTCCATGCCCTTGAAAAAATCACGAGCTCTCCTCAAGAAATACTGAACTTGCACAGCCTGCATGGAAGAATTTTCGCACAGCCCACAAACGAAAGCCCCCGCAATGCGGAGGCTTTATCGATCATACTCGGCAGCCTGTTACTTCGCTGCGGTTTCCGCCTTCGCGTACTTGCGGCGGAAGCGCTCGACGCGGCCCGCGGTATCCACGAGTTTCTGCTTGCCCGTGAAGAACGGGTGGCAGCTCGAACAGATTTCTACGTGGATGTCGCCTTTATGGGTTGAGCGTGTGACAAAATTCGAGCCACAGGCGCACATAACCCTGATTTCTTTGTAGTTCGGATGAATCCCTGTCTTAGGCATGACTTGTCTGGAACCTTTCCTGCAATCCTCTTATTTTATGCGTTTTTGGCCCATTTAGCAACGCTGCCCACTACACACTCGACATCCTCTTCCACCCCGTGTTCTAGTGGGAATCGCAACGCGATCTGACTCTACAGGACACAAGATGCTTCGGTCTGGAATCTTCGCCGCCCTCTACCTCGCCGTCTCAGTTGCCGCGGCTCAAACCACCGCGCAAACCGCTCCCCAGACCGATTCGAGCTATATCGATCCGAGCGGAACTGCCCACATTACCCGCGTCATTCCCGTGCCGAAGACCATCAGTCCCGAGGCGCAGGCTGTCCTCGCGCGACCGGCCTCCGATGCAGCCAAACCGCAAACCCTCGTCGAGCGCCGCAGCGGCACCGACGCTTGGCAGGCTCGTGCCGGAGCCGCCTCAAAGGCCGTCTATCCGGTGAATATCAGCGATAGCGCCTTCGCCGGAGTGTCGGTGCGGATCATCACGCCGCTGACGCTTCCGCCTGCGAATAGCAACCTGGTCCTCATTTGCGTTCACGGCGGCGGATTCAACTCCGACTCCGGCTCGCTCACCGAGAGCATCCCTATTGCCAACCTCACGCAGACCAAGGTCGTCTCCGTTCTTTACCGTCTTGCGCCTGAGCATCCATTCCCGGCTGCAGTCGACGACACGATCGCGGTCTACAAGGAGCTGCTCAAGAGCTACAAGCCGAAGAACATCGGCCTCTACGGAACCTCCGCCGGAGCTATCCTCACCGCCGAAACAGCCGTCCGACTGAAGCAGCTTGGCCTTCCGCTGCCCGGAGCCCTCGGCATCTTCTCCGGCATGGGCGACTTCAGCCGGTACGGCGACTCGTGGGCCATGTACGCGCTCCATGGTCTTTCCGGCCACCTCGATCCGCCTGATCCGGGGACACACGACCCCGAATATGTGGGCTCGACCGATACGAAAGATCCCGTCCTCTCGCCGTTGTTTGCGGATGTAAAGGGATTCCCGCCCACCCTCTTCATCACCAGCGGACGCGACATCCTGTTGAGCGGAACGACCATTCTGCATCGGAAATTCCTCGAATCGGGCGTTGACGCCGACCTCGTCGTCTTCGAAGCATTGCCGCATGCCTTCTGGAATGATGTCAGCCTGCCCGAGTCCCGCGAGGCCTATCAGATCATGGCAGGCTTCTTCGATTCGCGTTTGGGGAAGTGAGCGCAACGCGATCAGAGGGATAAGGTCTGAGCAATCGCTTCGACGGCGGCAAGGGCGATTTCTCTGGTCTCTCCGTAAGCCATAGCTCCGGGGAGATTCACGATCTCCGCAATCCAGCGCCCGTCGTCTTCGCGGTCGAATTCCACTTCAAATCGCATCGTAGCTCCGTATCCAAATTCTACACAGTCTGCACACATATCCCGCCTTTTCCACGCACTACTGCCATCCGATTAGCTGCGATACTCTCTAGGAGACTCTTCATGCCACAACCCTGCCCCAAATGCGACGGAATCGGAATGCGTGTCGTCCGCCAACCCGATGGCCGCTCCGTCGCCGAGCCCTGCGATTGCCAGCACGAATTGCGAGTCGCTGCCTTGCTGAGACGTGCCCGCATTCCCCCGCGCTACAAACATTGCAATCTTCAGAGCTTCGATACATCGTTTAATGGTGCTGATGATTCGCTGCGTCGCGCGTTTCTCCGGACCGACCAATTTGTCACGGCTTATCCCTTGGACACAGGGGGTAAGGGGCTACTTTTCACGGGTACGATGGGGGTCGGTAAGACACATCTAGCTGTCGGTCTGTTGCTCGCGCTCATCACTGAAAGGGGTGCTCAAGCGCTTTTCTGTGATTACCGGGAGTTGCTCAAACAAATCCAGGAATCGTATAACCCTTCGACGCAAGTCACCGAACTCCAGGTACTTCGACCTGTTTTCCAGGCGGAAGTGCTCCTGATCGATGACCTTGGATACATTAAACCTACCGAATGGGTTTGGGATACCGTAGCACTGATTCTGAATGCGCGGTATAACGCAAATAAAACCACGATCATCACCACCAACTATCCAAACCTCCCCGCCAAATCTCTCCGGTCCCAGGAAGATCCAAAGATTTCGCGCCAGCAGAGACAAGCCGAAGAGGCTATGCGAGAAGAAACACTGGGAGATCGCATTGGTGATCGCATGTGGTCTCGATTAGCCGAAATGTGCATCGAGGTTAATCTCATCGGAACGGATCTCAGGCAAAGCGTTAAACGTGCGCGCTTTGGGTAAGACATCCTCATCTCACTCCAGCACAACCTCGGCCTCGGTCCTTCCCGTTATCGTTAGCACGATGGCGGCAGCGATGATCAATCCTCCACCCAGCCATGCTCCCGCGCCGAGCTTGTCCCCAAGCAACTCCACTCCCAGGATCGATCCCATGACTGGCTCGATATTCAAAAACACGCCCGCCCGCGACGCCGGCACGTGATGAATGCCCCAGTTCCATAAGAAAGTAGTGGTAGCGGTGCAGAGCAATCCGCTTGCCGCCAGGGCAAACCATACCTTCGGGCTCACCCCATGCACCGGAGGCGGACCATCGACCAGCGCCACCCACACCGTCAGCATGGCCAGCCCGCTCAACAATCCATAGGCCGTGACCACTACCGCAGAGTGGTCCTGCACCAGGTGGCGATTCAGCAAAATCCAGCCCAGCGCGATCACCAGCGACAGGATTACCAGCATGTCGCCGACCAGCGTCGGCCCTCCCGCGGTGCGCACCTGAGTCCGGCTCATCGTGATGAGAGCGACTCCTCCCGTTGATCCCGCGAGCGCTAGCCAGCCCTTCCAGTCCAGCCGCTCATGCGTGAAAAGAGTCGCGCCAATGGCCAGAATCACCGGCATCGTCCCCACCATCAGCGAAGCATGGCTTACCGTCGTGAGCGACAGGCCATAGAACTGAATCAGGAATTGCAGCGGGATTCCCAGAAACGAGGCCGTGAGCAGCAGAATCCATTCCCTGCGGTTCAGGCCCGGCCTGCGCAGCATCGGCAGAAATCCCAGGCAGGCAAACAGAAACCGGTAGAGGACCATGTGCCCAACGCTCAGTTCGGTAAGCGCGATCTTCCCGAAGTAGAAGCCCGTTCCCCAGAGCGTTCCCGCCAGGGCGCAGGCCCCGTAGCCCAGCGCTCTCGTCATCGGGGCCGATCTTTGTGCGTTCTGAGATCCGGAATGTACGGGCATTTCTATAGCCTCGCACACTCGATGTCAGCCGCTATCCGTGGCTCGTTTAGAAGAAGAGCTCTACGGCGCCATGCAAAATCATGGAACCGGAGCAACACGGCGAGTTGCACACTGTGCCCTCGGGCGAAGAGAATACTGGCGATGGTCTCCTGCGGACAATGCGTGCGCCTCAGCATGACGATGCTCGCGCTCCTCGCCGCCGCCGCGCCTGCCTGCCGGAGTGAATCGAAGCGCAAGCCAGATTCAGACCCGGGTACGCCTCCAAGTGTCCGGATTGAGGTTGGGCCTCTGGGCTATGTTGCGCCCAGCAGAGCGTACCTCAGCTATCGCTACTCCAGCACAACGCTCGATTTCATCGATAACAATCACCTGCTCTTCACCTTCCGCGACGCCGCCCTCATGCATCGCATCCCGGACGATCCGCCGGACGACGAGGACCAGACGATTCGCGCCGAGGTGCTCGACATCAGCAGCGGTAAGACCGTTGAAGAGAGCCAGTGGCGCATGCACGATCGCCAGCGCTATCTGTGGCCGCTGCATGACGGCAAATTCCTGGTGCGGCAGAGAAATTCTCTCTACCTTACCGACAGCCATCTCGAATTGCGACCTTACCTTCGTTTCGACACGCCATTGCAATTGGTGCAGATCTCTCCCGATCGCAATCTGATGGTGATCGAGGTCCAGAAGATCGTCCCTCCCGACCCCAACGCGCCGAAAGCCCCAAGCTTCGACTCATTCTTCGGACCACCCCCAAAGCCAAAGCGAACCCGAATGGTCCTGCTGCATCCCGGCGACAATACCGTTCTTGCTGAGAGTGAAACCCGGCATCCCGTCGACGTGCCTCTGGTCGAAAATGGCTACCTCAATCTCCTCGAAGGCAAGGATCCGGGGAAGTGGGTAATGCAGCGAGAGGTGCTTCGCGGCGGCGATCCGCAAGTCATTGCCGAGGTTAAATCCTCGTGCATGCCCACTCTCATGACCCTCAGTCACAGCGTTGCACTGGCCGTTGGTTGCCCGCCCAAAGGAGGGAACGACCACGTCGTCAGTGCAATCTCCCTCAAGGGCGATGTGTTATGGCAGGACCGCTGGAAGCCGCGTTACATCTGGCCAACCTTCGACTATGCCGAGGACGGAAGCCGCTTCGCATACGGTTCGCTTCAGATCAACCGCGACATCGGATCGATGGATTTCTTCGGTCAGGAGGATGTCGTCGCGCAGATGGTGGGAGTCTTTGACACCGAGTCCGGCAAACTGGAGCTGACAAAGGATGCATCGCCGGTGTTGAGCGCCGGGCACAACTATGCTCTCTCTTCCGATGGCCGCCGCTTCGCCATTCTGCGTGAAGGTGCAATCGAAATCTATGATTTGCCGCCTGTAGCCGCCACGGCGCCGCCCAATTTAGCGGCGAAATGACCTAAGCCGGCAGCTTTTGAGCATCAGGACATTGATGCTGTTCCCGTCCGATCGCTCCGTCGTACATGTGGTGGTCTTGAAGCGTTCGAATCGCCCATCTGCGGCCCAGAGCTGGCAATGGTCTTCGAGCGCCCGCCGCTCGTCGGCAGTCATGGGAGTGAAGTTCGAGGCGATGGCGAGGTTTCTGGTTGAGAACACTTCGGAATCAATACCGCTTATTGTGGTTGCAACCGGCAGGCTCATAGCGTAGCGCAGGCCCTCTTCGGGAGTGATACCGCCGTGCGTGACCATCTCTCCTGAACCACCCAGGCTCTTCATTCCGAGCACAGCGAGTCCGCGCCGATTGGCTTCCGGCAGCACGTTCTGCTGGAAGCTGCGAAAGCGAGCGTCGAAACAATTCAGCGGCATCTGGATCGTGTCGAAAGGGAGTCGTGCGAAAGCATCTTCAGGTGAATCGACGGATCCTTGTGGCCGGTTAGAGTAGGCGGCTTCGAAGCCAGCGAGCCTCCGGTCTATTGCGAATGCGGCTTTCCAATCTGAAACCGATGCGATCTTCGGTCATTTACGAGGTTGACCCTTCGTTCCTGTCGACCTTAGAATTAAGAAGGAAAGTTGTCTCTGTTTGCTGGAAAAATCTCTCCTGCCGCAGGGACGGGGTTTCGCCGAGAACATGGCTTCCGATCTTCGAATCAGCCCGCGCGAGCGGCTGGTGCTAACTACGATTATCGAAAACTACATCGCGACGGGTGAACCCGTTGCATCGCAGACTCTTGCCCGCCAATTCGGTAACAAAGATGGCATGAGCGCCGCGACCATTCGCAACATCATGGCATCTCTCGACGAGGCCGGGCTGCTCGATCAACCGCACACCTCCGCTGGCCGCATCCCCACGGCCCAGGCCTTCCGCTTTTATGTAGAGCAGTTGGCGGCTCCGGCGCGTTCTACCTCGCTCACGCCCGAACGCCGTGAGCAGATCGAGGACAGCTTTGCCGGCGTCGGTTCCAGCCAGCAGTTTCTTGAGCGCACCTCACACGTTCTCGCCCTCATCTCCAGCGGCGTTGGCGTTGCTCTTGCGTCAGCACGGGAAGCCCAGGCGCTCGAACATATTCATTTCTCACGCCTTACGCGCGGGCGCGTTCTGGCCGTCGTCGTTACGACATCCGGCGCCGTCCAGGACCGTGTACTCATGCTCGACCGCGATCTGCCTCTCCCGGAACTCGAGGCAGCCGCCCGATTCCTGAACGAAAATTTTCATGGCTGGTCGATTGATCGCATTCGCGCCGAGCTTGGACGCCGGATCGATGCCGAACGAAGCGAATGCGACCGGCTCATGAGCTCGGTGGAGGAACTATGCCGCAAGGGGGCCCTGCAAGGGGATACCGGCCTGGGGCCAACCATATTTATCGAAGGCGTAGCCAATCTCCTGGCCGGCGAGATCGACCGCGAGCGGCTCCGGCTGATGTTGAGCGCACTCGAGGCCAAGCAGAGGCTGATAGAGCTGCTGAATGCTTATGTCGACGCACGCCAGCGGTCGGTGCGTGTCGTCGTCGGGCTTGAAGAGGCCATCCCCGGCATGCATAATCTGGTATTGATCGGAGCGCCGGCCCGTCTGGGCGTGGAGAGCCTCGCTACAGTCGCCGTCATCGCTCCTACCCGTATTCAATATCAGGAAACGATGAACGCTGTTTCTTACATCGCTCAGCTTTCTGACAGGATTTTCCAGCCTCCTCAGTAGATTGCGCCCTCTGGCGTGCGCCTGCATCAATAATGCAGAGTCTAAAGCGCGATAAACTTGAACTGAAGATCAGGTTCTTATGAGCCGAAGGAATGTTTTAAATAACCGAATGACTGAAGAAACGCTTGAAGCAACACCGAATACGGATACTGCCCCGGAGTCCCCAGCCAGCGCCGCCGCTGAGGCTGTGGCTCTCCCGGAGTCAGCCGTTCTCACTCAGGAGGAGTTTGACCGTCTCAAGTCTGAGAGGGACTCTCTTCTCGACAGGCTTGCCCGCCTGCAGGCCGAGTTTGAAAACGCCCGAAAGCGCGAAGCGCGCGAACGAAACGACTTTCGCGATTACGCCGTCGCCGGAGCCGTCGAGCAATTTCTGCCTGTGCTCGACAACTTTCAGCTTGCGCTTAAATCAACCGGCTCGGCCGAACAGCTGCGTACCGGTGTCGAGCTGATCGTCAAGCAGATGGAAGAGGCCTTGCGATCGCTCAATGTTCAACCCGTCGAAACGGTGGGCGCCGAGTTCGATCCCCGTGTCCACGAAGCGTTGGAGATGGTCGAGAAACCCGAACTACCTGACCATCAGGTCTTTGATGAAGTGCGTCGCGGCTATCGCATCAAGGAGCGGCTGCTCCGTCCCGCGCTGGTCCGCGTCGCCAGCAACTCGCAACAGAAGGAAGCATGAGTCGAACCGAAAACGTGATTAGAGCCGATTATTACGAAGTGTTGGGTGTGTCGCGCAGCGCCTCTGACCAGGAGCTCAAGACCGCCTATCGCAAACTTGCCATGCAATACCATCCGGACCGCAATCCGGGCAACGCCGAGGCAGAAGACAGATTCAAGCAGTGCAGCGAAGCCTACCAGGTGCTGGCCGATGCGGAGAAGCGCGCCGCCTACGACCGCTACGGACATGCCGGTGTTTCCGGAGTTGGCGGCAACGGCAATCCTTTCGCAGGCATGCCGGACCTCGGCGACATCTTCGGCGATCTCTTTGGTTTCAACGTCAGTGGCAGCCGCAAACCGTCGCGCGTGCAAAAGGGCCGCGACGTGCGCTTCGATAAGACAATCGAATTCGACGAGGCAGTCTTCGGCAAGGAGATGGAAGTCTCGATTCGCCGCATGGAACTCTGCCCCGACTGTCGCGGCATGGGCTCAGCCGATGGGCGCGGTCCATCGACCTGCCAACAATGCCAGGGTCATGGACAAGTCCGATATCAGCAGGGCTTTTTCTCCATTGCCCGGACCTGCAACGCATGCGGAGGCACAGGCTCGGTGATCTCGGATCCCTGCGGCATGTGCCGCGGAGATGGTCGCGTCCAGCGCGAGCACATGATCAACGTCAGCATTCCTGCAGGAGTCGAAGAGGGAACGCGCATCCGCTATCAGGGCGAGGGCGATGCCGGTCGCTTCGGCGGACCCTCCGGCGATCTGTACATCGTGCTCTCGGTCAAGCCGCACCAGTTCTTCGAGCGCGATGGCAATGACCTGCATTGCGTCCTGCCCGTCTCTTTCCCGCAGGCGGCGCTCGGCGCCGAGGTGGAGATACCCACGCTCGAAGGTGCGACCATGCTGAAGATTCCTGAAGGCACACAGAGCGGGAAGGAATTTCGTCTTCGCGCGAAGGGCGTGCCCCATCTCAACGAGCGCGGTCGCGGAGATCTCATCGTGCAGGTGGCCATCCAGACACCAAAAAAGCTCACACGCATTCAGAGAGAGTTGCTGCGCCAGCTCGGAGACACGCTGACCGTCGAGAACACTCCCACCTCCCGCCGCTTGTTCGACAAGGTGAAGGAGATGTTCTCGTAGCTTAGTTGGCGCGTGAGATAGCGGCAGCATAAATACATCTGTCAGCAGGTCTGTCCACGGTCGCTCTGGACGGCAATCCTTGAGATCCGTCCCATTTGCAACTACGGGAGTGTCCTATCCTGATGCACCCTGAAGAGCTATTCTGTAATTCTCCTTCTTGGCAATAATTAGCTCTAGACGCTGAAGATGGACTAGACGTTCCAGTAGCTCTGGGGCGCTTCTCATCCAGCTCCCCCCTGCATGTTCGAAGGTTGTCGCATCCTCCAGATAAAACTGTCTGGCAAACTCAACCGGCATGATCCGTCAAAGTCGGGATACGGTCACACGCTTTAGCACTGGACTTCGGGATCCTGATTTCACGGCGCCTGCCGACAACACTTAGAGAGAGAGCGTGAACATTGAAGAAGCTTCTCAAATATTCATTTTTGGTATTGACGCTGGTGTTAGGCATGAGCCCCTCTGTCCATGCTGAACCGTGGCATGATCATGATCATCGTCCGCGGAAGCCGGAGCCCAGAGAGGCTCCTGAGGTTGATCCAGGGCTGGCCATCAGCGGATTCTCGCTTCTTGCGGGAACTCTCACCGTTCTGCGGGCACAGCGACACAAGTAGGTGGAGAAAATACTGGGCATTCTCTTCAACCGCGCCTTGACTGGCAACGACGACCATTCCCGGTCAAGGCCATTTTCTGCCCTGCCTCGTCTCCTTGGGCGCTTATATCTGTTTGCCGCGGTTTTGACGATTGAGTGCCTGTCGCTCGCGGGCATTCCTCACAGCGGATCTCTTCTGGGCCCTCTGGCTCCGTCCGGCATCGTTGCTCTCGCCGCTTTCATGGCTCTCGGCCATTCCACGTGGAAAACTCAACGGGATGACATCGCGTTTTGCCGTCCATTATTTGTCGCGCACTTGTTTTGTATGGCCGCAGTTTACGCCGGCAATCTGGCAGCGCTCCATGGATTCAGCTTTTCGCTTTCCTCACGCGCCGAGCATGTAACGTTGAGCGCGGTACTGCTTCTGGGAATTGCGCTGCTCGCCCTGGCCTGCCTACCGCTCCGCATCTGGATCAGAACCATTCGCACCACCCACCCATTGTGGTTGTTTGCCTTTCTCGCGGGCGTGCTCGCATTGGCTCTGCGCTACCCCCTGCAACTGCTCTGGGGCACATCCATTGCCTCTCGCGGGCGTGTTCTGCAGATTGCGACGTTCCGTTCTGTATACGCAGTGCTTCATCCTTTTCTGCCTGATCTCACCGCCGACCCATCCACCTGGGTGATTGGAACAACGCGCTTCGCCGTCGGCATCGGCGAGCCATGTTCGGGGATGGAAGGCCTCGGACTGGTTTTTGTGTTCACCGTCATCTGGCTTTGCTATTTCCGAAAGGAGAGCCGCTTCCCACAGGCGCTTCTACTCGTGCCCGGCGCACTGGCATGCGTGTGGCTGTTGAACATCGTCCGGATCTGCGCCATCATCCTCATCGGCAATGCGGGTGCTCTCGACATCGCCATCGTCGGCTTTCACTCCCAGGCTGGATGGATCGCCTTCACCGCCGTTGCGGTGGCATTTTCCATCGCTACCCGAAGACTCTCCTGGGTGCGAAGAGATCCAGTCTATGCCGCGGGCTCGGCTGACGGTCCAATTGTCGGCGGAATGGCAACAGGTCAAGTTATGAGGGAAGAAATCGGAGAGTCTCCGGCAACCGCCGCATACCTGGTTCCCTTTCTGGCGATACTGGCAGCGTCTTTTATTTCCAAGGCCGCTTCTGGATACTTCGAATGGCTTTACCCTTTGCGCTTCATCGCGGCTGCGATCGCCATCTGGTATTTCCGGTCGGAATACAGGAAGCTCAACTGGCGCTTCGGATGGCTCGCCCCCGTGACCGGCGTGGCTGTCTTCCTGATCTGGATAGCTCCTGCATTACGGACCAATGACCACCGTGTAAGTTCGCTGGGCGCCGAACTGGCAGCGCTTTCGCCCGCCGCCCGGGCGTCCTGGATACTCTTTCGCGTAGCGGCCGCGGTCGTGACCGTGCCCATTGCCGAAGAGCTGGCGTTTCGCGGCTACCTGTCGCGTCGGCTGATCAGCCGGGACTTTGATGACGTGTCCTTCACCCGCATGACCGCCCTCTCCCTGGGCGTTTCCTCAGTAGCATTTGGCCTGATGCATGGCCAGCACTGGATGGTAGGTATTCTCGCCGGTCTTGCTTATGCTGCCGTGCTCAAGTGGCGAGGGCGAATTGGCGATGCCATCGTAGCTCATGCCACCAGCAATCTGCTCCTGACAGCTTGGGTCCTCCTGCGCGCGGATTGGGCGCAGTGGTAGGAATGCCACTTCCACCGGCACAAAACCTGCGCGCCGTCGGGATAACGAAACAGTGCGGATGCGCCACATCCGGATTTTCGGACGCGGTGTTCTTTTCTCTGAACACTATTCGAGTAGCGCTGCCACCACCGCCATCGCCGTGATCGCGGCTGTTTCCGCGCGCAGAATGCGGGGCCCCAGACTAACCGGCTTCCAACCCTCGCTATCGAAGAGCGCTTCTTCCTCGGCCACCCATCCGCCTTCTGGCCCCACGGCCACTCGGATCGCCGGGAGTTCATCGCCCGATGCAGCCAGCGCGTCTCCGACCGCGCGTCGCAGCGTACTGGTGCGCTCCTGCTCTGCAAGCAGCAGGCGCACCGCCTCGCCTTCGCGGCGTGCGGCCGTCTTCAGCGCAATCGCATCTTCGATTACCGGCACATCCGACCGGCGCGATTGCTGCGCCGCCTCTCGTGCGATGCGCCGCCAGCGTTCCACGCGATTCTGGGCCGACTGGGCCAGATGCTTCTCGCTGCGCCGCGCAGTGATCGGAACGATGCGTTCCACTCCGAGTTCGGTTGCTTTCTCGATCGCCCACTCCATGCGGTCGAACTTGAAGATCGACAGGAGCAGCATGACGGGCAGCGCCGGATCCGCTTCGACTTCCGCGACCAGGTTGAATCGCACCGCATCTCCACTGATGCCGGCGATCACTCCGTGCCATACGCGGTCCCCGGCGACAATATCGAACTCCATGCCGGCCTGCGCGCGCAGCACGCGGATCAGGTGCGAGGCCTGCTCGCCGGCGAGCGAAGCGGTGGCCTCATCCCAGCTATCGGCAATCCAGCGTCGGCGCGTCATGTCTTTGATTGTCGCTCATTCCCGCTCGTGGCCCAGAAACACGGAGGGGAACGCTTTACGCGTCCCCCTTCTGTGTTGCCTGTTTCTACTGCTTACTTCTTCTTGGCTGCCTTCTTCGCTGGCTTCTTAGCTGCCTTTTTCGCTGCCTTTTTAACTGCCATGGTTTCTATTCTCCCTTTTTCGATGTGACATCGAGTCTGCAACATACATGTTGCAGTTAACGAATGTATAGAAGTCTAAAAAAAAAGTGTCAAGAAAAAAATCGCATTTCTTCGCATTGAAGTTTTCGAATTGAATCGTATGCGTCAACGTCCGATCACTTCACAACTCAAATTTTGTGGAGATGTTTTGCGATCGCGAGTGCAATTCCGGTGATCGAGTCGTGCCAGGCATGCGCCATTATTCCTGCGCGCAGGCTCTTCCGTTGAATCGCCAGTGCACAAAACATCGCGCCGTACGCAACGATGGCGATCATCGAGCCGATGCCTTCATAACCGTGCGCAGCGCCAAACAACAATGAGGACGCGAGGACTCCGACCCATAACTTTCCGTTGACGGAAGCGAACTGCTGCAGCAGGTATCCGCGAAACACAAACTCTTCGACGACGCCCGCCATGATCGAGAGCGCAATCCACAGCGCGGCTTCCCATGCACTCTGGGGCGCGAGCGCAATGACGGCCTTCTGCACGTGTATCAGATGGAGGCGTCGCAGCACCGCCGAAATTGCCGCAAGCACGATCACCGCCATCACCCAGAAGATCAGTGCTGCGCCGAAGTCAGTGAACCAGGCCTTCGCGCCGGCGCGCCGCTCGCCAAGCAGTTGCCGTAGCGGAACGCGGCGCATCTTTATTCCCCACCACGCCAGCGCGGCCAGGACGCCTTCCCACACAATCGTCACCGCGTAAAATCTTAGATGGTGCTGGCTAAGGCCTGAAGTCTTCCCGTGCACGCTGCCCAGTACTGACGCGCCAAGAATCACCGCAACGACCATCGCCGTGTGCCACCATGGCGCTACAGGCTGCGGTGGAACCGGCCACGAGGGTTCGCCTGTCTGCACCGATAGTCCTTCACCCGAATTCTCTGATATCGTCATCGGTTCCACCTTGAGTGTAATGGCGCGCTCGCGCATCTATCATTGAAGTGAGGCAGTCATGCAGCAACCAGAAGACATCGTCATCGTCGCCGCCGTACGTACGCCGGTTGGAAAATTCCAGGGAGCATTCTCCGATCTCTCCGCCACGCAACTCGGAGCCATCGCCGTTCGCGAAGCTGTCAAGCGCGCAGGCATCGATCCCACGCAGATCGATGAGTGCATCATGGGCAACGTCGTCTCCGCCGGCCTCGGTCAGAACCCGGCGCGCCAGGCCGCGCTCAACGGAGGTCTTCCGCCGGAGGTCAGCGCTCTAACCATCAATAAGGTCTGCGGCTCGGGATTGAAGGCGGTTGGGCTCGCCGCGCAGGCCATCCAGACAGGCAACGCTGGGATCGTCATTGCCGGCGGCATGGAGTCGATGACCAACGCGCCGTATCTGTTGCCACAGGGCCGGAGCGGCTTCCGCATGGGTCATGCCGTTGCCGTAGACTCCATGGTTCACGACGGCCTGTGGGACGCCTTCAACGACTACCACATGGGCCTCACCGCCGAGAACGTCGCCGAGAAGTACAACATCACGCGCGAGGAACAGGATGAGTACGCGCTCAACTCGCATCGCAAGGCCGCCGCGGCGTGGAAAGAATGCCGCTTTGCATCGCAGGTTGTTCCAGTCGAAGTTCCCGCGAAGAAGAAGGGTCAGCCGCCCACCGTCGTCGAGCGCGATGAATCTATCCGCGAAGATGCAAGCCTGGAAGCGCTGCGCGTCCTCAAGCCCGCCTTCAAGAAGGATGGCACCGTCACCGCGGGCAACGCACCCGGCGTCAACGATGCCGCCGCCGCGCTCGTCGTAATGTCCGCAAAGAACGCCGCGAAGCTCGGTCTCAAGCCGCTCGTCCGCATCCGCGCGCAGGCCTCGAGCGGAGTCGACCCGCAATGGGTAATGATGGCGCCCGTGACCGGCGTACAAAGAGTGTTGTCTAAAGCTGGATGGACCGCCGACAGTGTCGACCTCTATGAGCTGAACGAGGCTTTCGCCGTGCAGGCCATCGCCGTCACTCGCGAACTCGGCATCCCGTTCGATAGAGTCAACGTCAACGGCGGAGCCGTCGCCATCGGCCACCCCATCGGTGCCAGCGGCGCGCGCGTTCTAGTCACGCTGATCTATGAAATGATCCGCCGCGATGTGCACCGCGGGGTCGCTGCGCTCTGCCTCGGCGGAGGCAACTCCGTCGCGCTGGCCGTCGAGCGCTGAAGAGGCCAGCACTCAGTATTCGATAAAGCTTCAGCACTCAATAATGTTCAGGGCCAGCCCCGCCAGCGATGTCTCCTTGTAGCGAGACTGCATATCGAGGCCGGTGAGATACATCGTCTGGATCACCTGGTCGAGCGATACCTTGTGTTCTTCCAGCTCGTTCATTGAGATGCGGCACGCATGCACCGCCTTCACCGCACCCATCGCATTGCGCTCGATGCACGGAATCTGCACCAGCCCGCCGATGGGATCGCACGTCATCCCCAGGTTGTGCTCCATCGCGATCTCCGCCGCGTGTTCCACCTCGCCATTCGTGCCGCCGAGCGCTGCCGCAAGTCCGCCTGCAGCCATCGAACACGCCACGCCCACCTCGCCCTGGCAGCCAACCTCCGCGCCGCTGATCGAAGCATTCTCCTTGTACAGCACGCCGATCGCCGCCGAGGTCAGGAAGTAACGCAGGATGCCGTCTTCATCCGCGCCTTCCACAAAATTTGAGTAGTAGCGCGCCACTGCCGGAATCACGCCGGCCGCGCCATTCGTCGGCGCAGTGACCACGCGACCACCCGCGGCATTCTCCTCGTTCACGGCCATCGCGTACACTGTTACCCAATCCAGAGGTGCCAATGGATCGCCCGAGCCCTTGCCTGCGCGCTCTTTTTCGAGCAGCCGCTGCGACAACCGCGGAGCCCTTCGCCGCACCTGCAGACCACCCGGCAAGATCCCCTCCGTCGCAATGCCCCGGTCGATGCACGCCTGCATCACCTGCCAGATGTGCAGAATCCCCGCGCGCACTTCCGTTTCACTTCGCAGCGCGCATTCGTTTCTTAGCATCACTTCCCAGATGGCCAGACTCTCCTGCGCCGCCATCTCCAGTAACTCAGCGGCGTTTTGAAACGGATAGGGAAGCGACGCCGTGCTCATTACAGGCGCATTCCCAGCACCCTCCGAGTCTGCAACAATGAAACCGCCGCCGATCGAAAAGAAGGTTCCGCTCAACAACACCTTTCCGCTTGCATCGAAAGCAGTGAAGCGAATCCCGTTCGGATGTTGAGTAATCGCGCCCGGTGGATACATCTGGTCACGATGAAAAAGAAGATGCTGCGCTTCGATAAAGGGAATCGCCCGCCGGCCCAGCAGAGACAGCCTTCCCGTTTCCCGAATCGCCGCCAGCTTCGGCTCAATGGTCGCCGGATCAACGGTTCTGGCTTCCTCGCCGCTCAGTCCCAGCAGCACAGCGCGGTCTGTTCCATGGCCAACTCCAGTCAGCGCGAGCGATCCGTACAATTCAGCGCGCACTCTCGCCACCTGATCGAGCACACCTGCCTCTTCAAGATCTAGCGCGAACCGCCGCGCGGCACGCATCGGCCCCATGGTGTGCGAGCTAGAAGGGCCCACGCCGACTTTATACAGATCAAAGAGGCTTGTTTTCACGACAGCTCATTCTATTCTTCCCGAGAGTCTGCAACCCACTGGGTGCCCCACGTCCGGATTCTCGGACGTGGGCTCTCAACAGTCCTCATGTCTTCGCCGAAGTTACCAACGCTACCCACCCGGAACGCTTTCCTTGTCGTGGTCAGCCGCCCTGCCGTGTATACTCCACCCACCAACCCTAAATCTCATGCTCTTCAAAGCTCTCAGCGCCGCTGTCTACGGCATCGACGCAAACATCATCGACGTCGAGGTCGACTTCTCGGGAATCAAGACCGATCAGGACCACTTTCACACTGTGGGCCTGCCCGACGCCGCCGTGCGCGAAAGCCGCGACCGTGTGCGTGCTGCCATCAAGAACTCGGGCTTCGACGTACCCTCGACGCACATCACCATCAATCTCGCTCCCGCCGACATCAAGAAAGAAGGCTCCGGATTCGATCTACCCATGGCCATCGGCATTCTTGGCGCGTACGGAGCCCTCAACCTCACCGACGTCAGCCAGTTCCTGCTTGTCGGCGAACTCGGTCTCGACGGCGGCCTCCGCGCCGTCTCCGGCATGTTACCCGTGGCTGTCGCAGCGCGTGCGCGCGGCATCAAGAATCTGGTAATCCCCAAGGCCAATGCTCGCGAAGCGGCTGTTGTCGAGGGCGTCAACGTCTATCCGGTTGAAAGCCTCAACCAGGTGCGCGAGCTGTTGAACGCAGCCGCGAACGGCGGCATTCACACCTCGCCCTTCCGCATCGAAGCGACGCAGCTCCTCGGCGAGCAACAGCATTTTTCTCTCGACTTCGCCGATGTGCGCGGACAGCAGACCGCTAAGCGCGCGCTCGAAGTGGCCGCAGCCGGCGGACACAACATCCTCATGATCGGCCCGCCCGGCTCCGGCAAGACCATGCTCGCCAAGCGCCTGCCGTCCATCCTTGCACCGCTCAGCTTCGAAGAAGCCTTGGAGACTACCAAGATTCACTCCGTTGCCGGCGTGCTCGATGCCGAGGCTGGGCTTGTCACCCAGCGGCCCTTTCGGTCTCCGCATCACACCATCTCTGACGCTGGCTTGATCGGCGGCGGAGCCGTCCCGCGACCCGGCGAAGTCTCACTCGCGCACAACGGCGTGCTCTTCCTCGACGAACTGCCCGAGTTTCCCCGCAACGTTCTTGAAGTCATGCGCCAGCCGCTCGAAGACCGCAACGTCACCATCGCGC
>Ga0209040_10001770_pt1 | contig 17063 bp, 16 predicted proteins | sample BogFormECP12_OM3_FD_188240 | JGI IMG/M metagenome (GOLD analysis project Ga0209040, IMG submission 188240) | Bog forest soil microbial communities from Calvert Island, British Columbia, Canada - ECP12_OM3 (SPAdes) (version 2) | ecosystem: Environmental > Aquatic > Freshwater > Wetlands > Bog ...
GTCGTGGCGCTGAAGAGCCGGACCATCCCGGCCGCGGAGGCGATCGACAAGAGCCTCGCCGCACTCGCCTGGCTGCAGAAGGCGGGAGCGCGACAGATCCTTTTCAAATATTGCTCGACCTTCGACTCGACCGATGCCGGCAATATCGGACCCGTCGCCGAAGCTCTGATGGAGGCGCTCGGCATGGACTTCACGTTGTTTTGCCCTGCCTTTCCCGAGACCGGGCGGACGATCTACCGCGGTTATCTGTTCGTCGGCGACGTGCTGCTCTCTGAATCGGGCATGCACGACCACCCGCTGACGCCGATGCGCGACCCGAGCTTGGTGCGCGTGCTGCAGCGGCAGACCCGCGGCCGGGTTGGTCTGGTTCCAGTTGCGACAGTCGCCCGCGGCGCGGAGGCGATCCGCGCCGCCTTTGCCGAGCTGCGCCGGCAGGGGTTCCGTCATGCCATCGTCGATGCGATCGAGGACCGCCATCTCGAAGCGATCGGCGCCGCGGCCGCCGACTTCGAGCTGATCACCGGAGGTTCGGGCATCGCGCTCGGTCTGCCGGAGAATTTCCGCCGCCGCGGTGTCCTTGATGACAGCGAGGGCGCCGATTCCCTCCCCGCGATAGAGGGCGCCGCGGTAGTGCTGTCGGGATCATGCTCGCCGGCCACCCTCGCCCAAGTGGGATATATGCGCGAACGGTCGCCGGTGTTCACGGTCGACCCGATCGCGATTGCCGAAGGCCGCGATGTGGCCGAAGAAGCACTCGGCTGGGCGACGCCATTGCTCGGCGATGGGCCGATCCTGATCTCGGCAACCGCGCCGCCGGACACCGTCGCGGAAGTGCAGAGCCGGCTGGGCCGCGAACGCGCCGGGGGATTGGTCGAAGAGACGCTCGCCGCGATCGCCCGCGGCCTCGCCGAAAAAGGGGCGCGGCGGTTCGTCATCGCCGGGGGCGAAACCGCCGGTGCGATCGTCCAGGCGCTCGGCGTCACCGGGCTGCGCATCGGCCGGCAGATCGATCCCGGTGTGCCATGGACGATGAGTCTCGGCGAGCCGGGGCTGGCATTGGCGCTCAAATCCGGCAATTTCGGTGCGCCAGACTTTTTCCTGCGCGCCTTTTCCGTGCTGTCCGAGGGAGAGGCGAGATGAGCGAGGCAACGGAGCGCGAGGCGATCTGCATGATCGGCCAGTCGATCTTCGCGCGCGGTCTGACCGCCGGGTCGTCCGGCAACATCAGCGTGCGGACCGGAGCGGGCTGGCTGATGACCCCGACCAACGCCTCGCTCGGCCGCCTCGACCCGGCGCGCCTTTCGAAGCTCGACCTCGACGGCCGCCTCGTTTCGGGTGACCCGCCGACCAAGGAGAGCTTTCTGCACCGTGTCATGTATGAGGAGCGCCGCGCCACCGGCGCGGTCGTGCACCTGCATTCGACACATTCGGTCGCGGTCTCCTGCCTCGCTGAGATCGACCCGGCGGACGTGCTGCCGGCGATCACCGCCTATTACGTGATGCGGGTCGGCCGGCTGCCGCTGGTCCCCTATTTCCGCCCCGGCGACTTGGCGCTCGCCGAAGCGGTGCGCGGCTTCGCCGGCAAGCATCATGCCGTGTTACTCGCCAATCACGGTCCGGTTGTCGCCGGGTCCGATCTCGATGCTGCCATCAATGCGATCGAGGAATTGGAAGAGACGGCCAAACTCTATCTGCTGCTGCGCGGCGCCAAGACCCGCTATTTGACAGCCTCGCAAGTCAGAGAGCTGCACGAATGAGCGAATGAACGCCCGAAGGGGCCCTCCTGCCATGCCCGATACTGGTTTGATTGTCGTCGATCCGGGCCATTTTCACGTCGCCCTCGTGCAGCAGGAGATGTATCCGAACGTCTCGCCGCGCGCCCATGTCTATGCCCCGCTGGGGCCTGATCTGGTCGATTACCTGACCCGTATCGCGCGCTTCAACGGGCGCGCCGAGCAGCCCACTTGCTGGGAAATCGAAGTCCACGCCTCGCCCGACTTCCTCGAGCGGATGAGCCGCGAGCGTCCCGGCACGATCGCGATCTTTTCCGGCCGCAACCGCGGCAAGATCGACCGCGTCACGGCAGTCCTCGCTTCCGGCCTCCATGTGCTGGCCGACAAGCCTCTGATCATCCGGCGCGAGGATCTGCCGGCTGTCGAAGCGGCTTTAACGGCGGCCGATCAGCGGCAGTTGATCCTGGGCGACATGATGGGAGGCCGGCACGAGATCACCGCCACTCTGACCCGCGTGCTGCGTGGCGATCCCGAAGTGTTCGGCGATCCGGTTGCCGGGAGCGCCGCCAAACCGGGCGCGGTGATGTCCGGCGTGCACCACATCTTCAAGGAGGTCGCCGGCGTGCCGAATTTACGTCCGGCCTGGTATTTTGATATCGGCGAGCAAGGCGAGGGGCTCGCCGATGTCGGAACACACATGGTCGATCGCGTGCATCGGACATTGTTTCCGGATGAGGCGATCGACTACCGCAACGATATCCATATCCATTCCGCGAGCCGGTGGCCCACGATGCTGAGCCTGGCGCAATTCCGGCGGGTGACGGGTGAGGCGCAGTGGCCGGACTACCTGGCGAGCCGGCTCAATGGCGACACACTCGAATACTACTGCAATATGCGAGTCCATTACCAAATCCGCGGTGTGCATGTCACATTGGAAACCCGCTGGGACTGGGAAGCCCCGGTCGGCTGCGGCGACATCAGCAATACGATATTCCGCGGCAGCCGTGCGGTGTTGGAGGTCAGGCAAGGGCAGGCAGAGAATTGGCGTCCGGAGCTATATGTGAGGCCGCTTGGCGACATCGCCGCGGCGCTCGAACGGCGGATCTCGGCATTGCGCACTGCCCATCCGGGTATTGGCCTCGAAAAGGGCAATAAAGAATGGCGGGTCGTGATTCCCGACAAGTTGCGGCTCGGGCACGACGCTCATTTCATCCAATTGACGCGCCAGTTTCTCGAATATGTCGAGCGCCCCCGCTCGCTCCCCCAATGGGAACATGCCAACCTATTGGCGAAGTACTATGTCTGCACCGAGGCCGTGGCGCTGTCCCGGCAAGCCAGCTAGCGGTGGCAACCTAACAGAAGTTTGCTCTGGACGAGGCGAAATCGGAGAATGGGGGACGATCACGACTTTATCGGCTATGGGGCCGACCCGCCCGATCCGCAATGGCCCGGCGGGGCGCGGATCGCCGTCAACATCAACCTCAATTTCGAGGGCGGCGGCGAGCGTTCGGTCATAGAGGGCGACGGCGTCTCCGAAGGAGTGCTGAACGATGTCGGCATGCCGTCATTGCCGGGGGTACGCAGCCCGATCGTCATATCGGTCTTCGAGTACGGTTCGCGCGTTGGCGGCTGGCGCATGTTACGCCTGTTCCACCGCTTCGGGGTCAAGGTGTGCCTATTGGCGGTGACCAAGGCAGCCAAGCGCAACCCCGAGCTCACCCGCGCCTTTGTCAAGGATGGGCACGATCATCGGCGGCTAGCCAATGCGCCCTTTCCGGACCGTCGGTCAGGTAGAACATCACGACAATCCCTAGCAGAATCGTCGGAAGGCCCTCGCAGATGAATAGCCACTGCCAGCCCTTAAGCCCCCGCACCCGTCCAACCCGAGAATCCAGCCCGATAACGGGGCGCCGATCACCGTCTAAATCGGGATCGCCGCCATCAAGCGGCCGACCGTGCGCGCGCGGTAATCAGCGGGGAACCAGTAGGTCATGAACAGAATGATACCGGGGAAGAAGCCGGCCTCGGCCGCCCCGAGCAGGAAGCGGACCACGAGAAAGCTCCACTCGTTCCAGATCAGCGCCATTGCGGCCGACAACGGCCCCCAGGTCACCATGATCCGGGCGATCCAGAGCCGCGCGCCGAACCGTTCGAGCGCCAGATTGCTTGGCACCTCGAAGATGAAATACCCGAAGAAGAAGATCCCAGCACCCCAGCCGAACATTGTCGCGGTGAAGCCGAGATCGTTGTTCATCTGCAACGCGGCGAAGCCGACATTGACGCGATCGAGCTAGCAGAGAAAGTAGCACAGCCACGAATGGCACGATCCGCCGGCTGACCTTGCTGATGACCCGCTCTTCCATGCCCGCCTCCTCCCGGGTGCCGATGCCGCTTATCGCCGAGCATCATCATTCCAATTGGCAGGAATAATTATAACGTCCCGGACAATCGTTTCGACGCATTCATGTGGAACATTCGCTCGGCTCGCTTCCGCCTCGCCGAGGAACAGTGCAAGCCGGAACGCCTCTAGGTGTGCCGGACCTCACCTATCCCGACCGCCGTCTGGCGGAATTCACGGCAGCCGACGGTTTCCCGACGCCATGCTGGCGCTGACCCGAGGAGTCTACGCCGCCGAGCATCGTGCAGCGCTGCATGGTTCCGACACACGGCACCCCCATCGGCCGTTAAACGTGCTCGGGCGTCGTCTGGCCGCGGAAGAGCCGAGCCGCAACCTGTGTGACTTTATGGCCGCTGGACGTCCCTTCCCGGCCTCAACGCTGCGTCAATCGGGGTCGAACACGTTGCGATAATCGAGCTTTAGCGCCGGATTTTGCTGTTCTTTGCGCAACAGGCAATCGCCGATCGCCAGCATCTCGATTTCCGTTCCCATAAAGCAGCGAAAGGCGTCTTCCGGGGTGCAGGCGATCGGTTCGCCGCGAACATTGAAGCTCGTGTTCACCAGCACCGGGCATCCGGTCTTCGCCTTGAAAGCCGAAAGGAGGGCATGGTAGCGCGGGTTCGTTTCGCGATGCACGGTCTGAACTCGGGCGGAATAGTCGATATGCGTGACCGCCGGAATTTCCGAACGCGGCACGTTCAGCTTTGCGATCCCGAAGAGTTGCTTCTCGTCGTTGCATAGCGCGATCCGCCGGGCTTCGACGACATCGGCGACCATCAGCATGTAGGGGCTGTCATCGTCGAGCTCGAACCAATCCGGCGCATCCTCACGCAGCACCGAAGGCGCGAATGGGCGGAAACTCTCGCGATATTTGATTTGAAGGTTGAGCGTGCGCTGCATCGTCGGATTGCGCGGATCCCCGAGGATTGAGCGGCTGCCGAGCGCCCGCGGGCCGAACTCCATCCGACCCTGGAACCAACCGACGGCTTTGCCCTCGATCAACGCCGCGGTCGTCTTGTCGAGCAGCTCGGTCTCGTCCGACACCACCTCGAACACGGCTCCCGCCGCCGAAAGGCGTTGCTCGATATCGGTCTGCGTGAAACCCGGCCCGAGATAGCTCCCCTGCATTGCATCGAGCGTGTTGAACGACAGGCGCGGCGCCCCGTAGTAACGGTGGTAAGCGGCCAGGGCCGCGCCGAGTGCGCCGCCGGCATCTCCCGCTGCGGGCTGCACCCAAACTCGTTCGAACCTCCGGTCACGCAGCACCTTGCCGTTGGCGACACAATTGAGCGCAACGCCGCCGGCAAGACATAAATTCTTCGCGCCGGTTTCCTCGGCAATGCCGCGAGTCAGTCGCAGCACGACCTCCTCGGTGACCGCCTGCACCGAGGCCGCCAGATCCATCTCCCGCTGGGTTAGCGGGGCGTCCTCGCGACGTGCCGGACCTCCGAACAGCGCATCGAAGCGCCGGTTTGTCATTTCGAGCCCGACGCAATAATCGAAATAAGCCTGGTTGAGCCGAAAGCTGCCATCGGGCTTCAGATCGATCAGGTGATCGAGGATGCGGTTGGCGAAGCGGGGCTCGCCATACGGGGCGAGGCCCATGACCTTGTATTCGCCGGAATTCACGCGGAACCCGGTATAATAGGTGAAAGCCGAATAGAGCAGCCCGAGGGAATGGGGAAAGTGAATCTCCCGCAGCATTTCGAGGCTGTTGCCACGCCCGATCGCAAGAGAGGTCGTCGCCCATTCACCGACACCGTCCATCGTCAACACCGCTGCCTCTTCAAACGGAGAGGCGAAAAAGGCGGAGGCAGCATGGCTCTGGTGATGCTCGGCAAACAACAGCCGGCGGCCCCAATCGCAATCCGGCGCGAAGGCGGCCAAACGCTTTCCGAGCAGCTTTTTTTGGAACAGCTTCTCCCTCTGCCATAACGGCAGGGCTAGGCGGAACGAGCGGAAGCCCCGCGGCGCAAAGGTGAGATAAGTCTTGAGCAGCCGTTCGAATTTGAGAAAAGGCTTGTCGTAAAAAACGACCGCATCGACCTTGCCGAGCTCGATGCCGGCCTCTTCGAGGCAATAGCGAATGGCGTGCTCGGGAAAGCTGGAATCGTGCTTCTTGCGGGTAAAGCGCTCTTCTTGAGCCGCCGCGATAATATGCCCGTCTGCGATCAGCGCCGCTGCGCTATCGTGATAGAACGCCGAAACGCCGAGCACGTGCATTTGCGAGCTGCTCCCGATCGGCGCGCGCTGCTTTTTCAGAGCAGCGTGTAAATGCAAGGATCGATCGCCGAGCCCTGCGTCGGCACCATGAACCCGCCCATCACCATTATTACCGCGCCAAGAGAAAGGCCGCAAATTCTCGCAAGGTCGACATCGGGACGGTGCTCAGAACTGATTCTTCATCGTGCCGGGTGCGGGGCCTGGCAGCTTGCGGTCGATCCAATAGGTCGCAGCTGCGGCATGGGGTTTTAGTCGCAACGGATCTTTCCCCAGCGCGCGCATGATAACACCGACCGGCACCACGCTGGTCACGAACACCACCAGCACGACGATCGGTGTGACGAGCCGGCGCAGCAGAACCGCGAATCGTCCCCAGAGCCGATTGAGAGACGACAAGATCCGCGGGGATGCCACGGCCAGCCCCAGTAACGCCCCGGCCCCCGCCAGCCAGATCCAACCCGCCCTCTCGCCCCACCAAAGGTTCGCGATGCCAACCGCAACACCAACCGCGGCGAAAGTCAGGCCGAACCCGCGATCAGCGGAGGGGTAGACGCCATCGTCTCTCGCCAAGTTAGGATTGAAGAGCCTGTCCCCAATCATGTCGCGCCGCCAGTTCCCCTTAGCCGAAGAGACGATACCACTCAAACCCACCTGGTTGACAACCCGATCTCACCGGGGGTTACCGAGGCAGATGGACCCGTGCGCGCAGGCCACCCTGGGGGGAGGTCTCGAGCCTGACGTCACCGCCATGACTGCGCGCCACGTCGCGGGCGATCGTCAGGCCAAGGCCGACGCCGCCGGTCAACGGGTTGCGCGATGCATCGAGCCGGACAAACGGCCGGAACACCCGGGCGCGATTGGCAGGCAGGATGCCGGGGCCATCGTCATCGACGAGGATGTCGATCCCGTCTGCTGCGACGATGCCGGTTAGCCAGACGTGGCTTCCGTGACGGCGCGCATTGCCGATCAAGTTGGCGAGGCAACGGCGCAGCGCATTCGGTCGTGCCGGCATGACATACTCGGGTGGTGCAGCAACCGTCAGCGGTGTTCCTTCGCGCCGCAAATCGGCGGCGAGGTCCTCGATCAACAGTGAAATATCGGTCTCAACCGATGCCTCGGTCCCTTCGCCGCGGACGAAGTCGAGATAACCGTGCACCATGTGCTCCATCTCGGAGACATCGGATTTCAGCTCCGCGACCGCCGGGTCGTTGCCGAGAAGCTCGAGGGCGAGCTTCATCCGCGTCAACGGCGTGCGCAAATCGTGCGACACCCCAGCCAGCATTTGCGTGCGTTGCCGGATCTGGCGCTGCAACCGATCGCGCATTGTCATGAAGGCGATCGCAGCACGCCGGATCTCGACGGCTCCCTCAACCTTGAAGGACGGAACCGGGCGGCCCTTGCCGAAGCTGTCGGCCGCTTCAGCCAAACGATGCAGGGACTTTACCTGATTGCGCAGAAAAACCGTGGCCACGGCCAACAGGACCAGCGACGATCCCAACATCCACATCACGAAAATGTAGGTCGTCGAGCTGTACAGCCGATTTCGTGGCACATCGACCGACAGCAGGCCGTCCGAAAGCTGAACCTTGATCTCGGCGCCCCCATCATCGAGCAGGTTCAGACGAAATGGGAAGTTCAAGCGGCCCTGTATCGCCTGGGTGAGCTGGTCCTCGACGAGCCTGCCGGTCGCGGGCGATGCTGGAGGGAGTGTCATCGTATGGCCGATCGCGAAGTCTAGGTCCGTTTGGGCCTTTGCGTGCGCGAGCAGACCGGCGGTTTGGGCTGGCGAATCGGCGAGCTTCAGCGCCTCGACCAGCAGACCGATATCGCCGGCCACCGCCGCCGAGAGCCGCCAGGAAACCGCCGCCCAGTGCCGGTCATAAAACACCCAAGTTGCGATCGCTTGCAGCAAGATCAGCGGCATTACGACGATCAGCAGCGAGCGCCCGAACATTGTCCGCGGCAGCACCCGTTTTATCCACGGATCCCTGCGAATCTCAAGCTCGTCGTCCGGCTCCGACCCGGAGAGCTCAGCGTCGATGTCGTGCGCTGTCATTGGCGGGCCCACTGACCGTCAATCCGGTTTGAGAATATAGCCAGTCCCGCGCACCGTCTGCAGGTAGCGCGGGTAGCGCGGATCGCGCTCGATCTTGCGGCGTAGCCGTGTCACCTGCACATCGACATTGCGGACATTGCCGCTCAGCGACATCGACAACTCCTCGCGCGACACGGCCTGCCCTGCTTTCTGGGCCAGGATAGAGAGCAGCCCGGCCTCGGCTGCGGTCAGATGCACCAGGTCGCCGCCGCGGTACAGCTCGCCGCGCACGAGGTCGAACCGGCAGCCGCCAAAGCGGATGTCCTTGAATGCGAGATCGGCCGCCGGCCGGCGTTGCAGAAGATTGCGGATGCGCAGAACGAGCTCGCGCGGTTCGAAGGGTTTGGTGAGGTAATCGTCGGCTCCTTGTTCGAGCCCCTTGACCCGGTCCTCCGGCTCGGCCATCGCGGTCAGCAACAGCACAGGGACGCGCCCCTCGGTCCGCAGCGCACGGGTCAATTCCAACCCGTTCTCGCCCGGCATCATGACGTCGAGCACGACGAGGTCGAAGGCGAAGCTCGCCAGGTTCGAGCGCGCCTCGCTCGCATCCGCGGCGGCGGTGACCCGAAAGCCGCTGTCCGACAGGTAGCGCCGCAACAATTCCCGCAGCCGGACGTCGTCATCGACAACAAGAAGATGAGGCTCGTGGAGATCGGCGTCGGGCTCGCTCGTCACGCGAGGGAATATACGACGGATGTTTGCCTCAGCGCTTCTCCGGCAGCAGGTAGCCGAAGCGGCGCCGGTCATCCTCGCCGACAATGATCCCCAGCATGACCTGCCGGAAGCCCTCCACTGCCTGCGGCCCGGCCTGCCGATAAGCGTTGGCGATCCTTGCCCGCTGCGGCTCCGACAGCTGTCGTTCGAGGTCGCGCCCTGTCGGGGTCAGTTCGAGGAGACGCTGCCGCCGATCGTGCGAGCCCCTCTGCTGCAGGATGAACTCCTGCCGAACCAACTGACCGAGGACGCGGCTCAAGCTCTGCTTGGTGATGCGCAGGATTGCGAGCAGCTCGCTGACGGTCATCCGCGGGTGGCGCCCGACAAAGTGGATGACGCGATGATGGGCGCGGCCAAAACCGTATCGCGCGAGAATCGCGTCGGGCTCGGCGGTGAAATCACGATAGGCAAAGAACAGCAGCTCAATTCCTTGCCGCACGTCCTCCTCGGTGACGGCACGCGGGCGCGACGGCAAATTTATGTCAGACATGTTGACATATCCCGCAACCTTTGACACTTGTAAGGCGTCCGTCAGGATATAAAATTCCAGGCGGGGCATGTACGCCGGCTGCGCTGATGACGTACCGGCGGACCGCTCCAAGGCGCAAGGAAGATCCGATGTCCATCATCCCGTTCGACGATCGTGACGGCTTCATCTGGTGCGATGGCCGCCTCATACCCTGGCGCGATGCGAGGCTCCACGTGCTGACACACGGGCTCCACTATGCGAGCTGCGTGTTCGAAGGCGAGCGAGTTTACGACGGCAGGGTCTTCCGTCTGGAGGACCACAACGAGCGCCTCCTCAACTCTGCGCGGATTCTCGGCTTCGAGCTGCCGGCCGGCATGGACGATCTGGCAAAGGCGACCCAAGAGGTAATCTCGTCGAACAACATCGTCGACGGATATGTTCGCCCGGTCGCTTGGCGCGGCGCCGAGCAGATGGGCGTGTCGGCGCAGGCGAGCAAAATCCATCTCGCGCTCGCCGCCTGGGACTGGCCAGCCTATTTCTCGCCGGAGGCGCGCGCCAAGGGGATTCGCATGCAATGGGCGAGATGGGCGCGTCCGGCGCCCCACACGGCACCGACTGCGGCGAAGGCGTCGGGGCTCTACATGATCTGTACGATGTCGAAGCACGAGGCCGAGGCCAACGGGTGTGATGATGCGCTGATGCTCGACTGGCGCGGCCGGCTCGCCGAAGGCACCGGAGCCAACATCTTCCTTGTCATCAATGCTGAGCTGCACACCCCGACACCGGATTGCTTTTTGAACGGGATCACCCGTCAGACCGTGATCGGATTGGCGAAGCAGCGGGGCATCAAGGTGGTCGAGCGGGCGATCATGCCGGAGGAGCTCGCCAAGGCCGAAGAGGTTTTCCTGACCGGCTCGGCCGCCGAGGTGACCCCGGTCGGCGAAATCATCGGCGAGCACGGCCATTACCGCTTCACGCCTGGCACGATCTGCCGCCTGATGTGGGAAGACTACGACCGCACCGTCGGCAAAAAAGTCGCGAGCGCCGCTTAGCACATTTTATTCGGACCTAATTTCCTGATCGGGACACCCTCACTCGCTTTGCTCCGCTCGGCGCCCTCTCCCGCAGTGCCATGCGGAAGTGGGGGACCCGGCCCGAGAGGCTGGGTGGGTGTAGCTTAAGCTACCTTAGGGTTTATCGCCCCAACGCCGCTTGGCCGCCTCGTCCTCGGCGCGGGGCTCGACCCAGCGCTCGCCTGCGGGGGTTTCCTCGCTCTTCCAGAACGGCGCGTCGGTTTTTAGCCAATCGATCAGAAACTGGCAGGCGGCGAGCGCGGCTTCCCGGTGCGGGGAGGCCGTGGCGACGAGCACGATGCGATCGCCAGGCGTGAGCCGACCGTAGCGATGGATGATCAGCACGGCGCCGAGCGGCCAGCGCCGGTGCGCCTCGGTCTCGATCTCGGCGAGCTTTTTTTCGGTCATGCCGGGATAATGCTCGAGAGTGAGGGCGGAGACGCGGTCATCGCCGCCCATGTCGCGGACCAATCCGATGAAGCTGGCGACGCCGCCGATCCGGCGATCGCCAGCGGCCAGGCGCTCGAGCTCGACGCCAACGTCGAAATCCTCGCATTGCACGCGGATCATCGCGCTAGCCTCCCGTGACCGGCGGGAAAATCGCGATCTCGTCACTCTCCCGCACAGGGTGCTCAAGCCCGACATAGCTGTGATTGACCGCCACCCGGACGATGGAAAGATCGCGCAGCGCCTCGGCATATCCGCCGCCGCGCGACCGCAGCCAGTCGAGCAGTGCTGCCACGTCCTTCACTTTAGGTGACAGGTCGATTTCCTCTTCGGCGCAGCCAATCCGCGCGCGCAACCAGGCAAAATAAAGGAGCTTCACCCGATCACCTCGGAGAAAGGCAGGAAATTGACTGTCATGCCAGGTGCAAGGTCGCTCTTCTCCTCGTCTACGACCACGAGCCCTTCCGATCGGGTGATGGAAGAGAGGATGCCCGCGCCATCCCGGGCGTATTTGATGGCAACGAGTTCTTCAGCCTCGCGTTGCAGGCTCGCCCTGACATATTCGCGCCGCCCCGGCTTTTTCCGGTAGGCGAAGCCCGCTCGTACGGGAAAAAGCCGGGGCGCGGACGCCGTTGCACCGGCAAGCTTCAGAATCAGCGGCCTGGCGAGCACGACAAAGGTCACGAGTGCTGCGACCGGGTTTCCCGGAAGCCCGATCAGAGGCACTCCGCCGACTTGCCCGAGCGCGACGGGGCGTCCCGGCTTGATCGCGAGCCGCCAGAAATGCAGCCGGCCCAGCCGTTCGATCGCCTGCTTGACATGATCCTCCTCGCCGGTCGAGACGCCACCCGACGTGATGATCAGATCATGTCCGGCGCCCGCAGTCGCCAGGGTATCGGCGAGCGCCGCCTCACGGTCCGGGCGAACCCCGAAATCGCTGACAACGCAACCCAGCCCCGCCAGCAGGGCCGCCAGCATAAAGCGGTTGGCGTCGTAGATCATGCCGGGCGGCAGCGCCATCCCCGGGTCGCGGACCTCATCGCCGGTGGACAGCAGTGCCACGCGCAACCGGCGAAAGACGGGCAGCTCGCAATAGCCGAGCGCGGCGCCCAGACCGAGATCCGCGGGCAAGAGCCGGCGCCCGGCGGCGAGCGCAACGGCCCCCTCGGCGACGTCCTCACCGGCATGACGCCGATTCGCTCCCTTTCTGATTCCGGGCTTCAGCCGTGTTCGCCCGTCTTCGACGATGCAGTCCTCCTGCATCATTACGGTGTCGGTGCCCTCCGGCATCGCCGCGCCGGTAAAGATCCGGACCGCCGCGCCGCGCTCGGCGGGTTGCTCGAGCGGGTGACCCGCTGCGGCCCTGCCGGAAACCGGAAGCACAGTCTCTCGCCCCGGCAGGAGATCGGCATGCGCGAAGGCATAGCCGTCGACCGCGCTGTTGGCGTGCGGCGGCAAGTTCATCGAGGCGACAACATCGCGTGCGAGAATGCGCCCGCAAGCGCCGCCCAGCGGTATCGCCTCCGTCTCGACTACCGCTGTGACCCGCTCTTCGATCCGGGCGAGCGCGTCGTCGACGCTCAGCAGGGCGCCGCCAAAGGCGAAACAATCATCGGTCAGCTGTGCCATTACACGAGCTCGACTTGGTGGCCGAGGATGAAGCTGGCGATCGCGGCCGCATCCGTCAGCGGCAACCAAGGGCGGCAGAACTCGGGCAGCCGCCGATCGGAGGCGATGGCGACGACAAAGGGATCGTCGGGGTGGAGCAATGGCTTCCCGAGCGCGTAACGATAGACCTCGATCTTGGGGTGATCGTGACGCTTGAAACCCTCGACGAGCAGCAGATCGACCGGCGTCATCCGCTCCAACAACTCGTCGAGCGAGGGTTCGGCTGCGTCGCGCAGCTCGTGCATCAACGCCCAGCGGTGACCCGAAGCCACCATGACCTCCCGCGCTCCTGCCTGCCGGTGGCGCCAGGAATCCTTCCCGGGCTGATCGATGTCAAAGGAATGGTGGGCATGCTTTATCGTGGAGACGGTGATGCCGCGTGAGACAAATTCCGGTACCAGCGCCGTCATCAACGTCGTCTTGCCGCTTCCGCTCCAGCCGGCGAGGCCGAAGATCCGCATTGTAGTCCGTCCCTGCGGCCTCACTTGGGGCGTGAGCACGGCCGCCGCAATGTGCGCTACGCCAAATGCTCGGATTTGCGGCTCGCATGTGCCCGAGGGCGGGCCATATGGCGCAGTCCGGCCTGCAGGTAGTCATAACCCGTCACCAAGGTCAGAATTGCGGCGATCCACAACAGCGACTCGCCGATCCCCGCCACCGGGACAAAACCGGGGCCGGCGTCGCCGACGATCAGCACCCCGATCGCGACCATTTGGATGACCGTCTTCCACTTGGCGAGCCGGGAGACCGGCATGCCGACCCGCAGCCCGGCGAGATACTCGCGAAGGCCGGAGACCAGGATCTCTCGACACAGGATGACCAGTGCCGGCAGCAACGCCTCAGCCGAGAGCCGTCCAAACGCCGTCAGCATGAACAATGTCGCCGAAACCAGCAATTTGTCGGCGATCGGGTCGAGAAAACGGCCGATTTCGGATTGCTGCTCCCAGCGCCGCGCCATGTGCCCATCGAGCCAATCGGTGACCCCCGCCGCCGAGAATAGCGCGCAAGCGAACCAGCGGGCATAGTCTCCCGGCACGTAAAAAGTCGCGATCACCACCGGAATCGCCAGGATTCGCGACAATGTCAGCAGGTTGGGCAGGCTGGTAATCGGCACACATCACTCCTGCTGAGGGCGAAGGGAGAGCAGCGGCAGCTTACCCGTCGGGGTGGAAGTGATCATAAATCTTTTTTGCAACAGTTTTGTTTATGCCGGACACGCGTTCGAGTTCCCCGAGCCCGGCCCGGGCAACCGCTCGTGCCGACCCGAAATGATGCAGCAGCGCCTGCTTGCGCCGCGGCCCGACCCCGCCGATCTCGGCGAGCGGCGAGCGTCCGAGGGCCTTCGTTCGCTTGGCGCGATGTGTGCCGATGGCAAACCGATGGGCCTCGTCGCGCAGACGCTGAAGGAAATAGAGGACGGGGTCGCGCGGGTCGAACGAGAACGCCGCTCGTTCCGGCACAAAGAAGCGTTCTCGCCCAGCATTGCGGTCCGGCCCCTTGGCGATCCCGACGATTGCGACGTCGGCGATGCCGAGTTCTTCGAGGACGCCGCGGGCGATATTGAGCTGCCCTTGGCCGCCGTCGATCAGGATTAAATCGGGCCAGGTGCCGCGGTCACGTTCCGGCTCCTCTTTGAGGCCGCGCGCGAAACGGCGCCGCAGGACCTCGCGCATCATCGCATAATCGTCGCCGCCCGTGCTGTCGCCTGCCTCGTTGCCCTCACCCCTCTTGGGACCCTCTCCCGCAGTGCGGGATAGGGCAGGCCCTCGGATCGTGAACTTGCGATAGGCGTTCTTGATGAGCCCGTCGGGGCCGGCGACAATCATAGCGCCGACCGCGTTGGTGCCCTGGATGTGGCTGTTGTCGTAAACCTCGATGCGGTGCAGCGGTCGGTCGATGCCGAAGGCGGCTGCGACACCGTCGAGCAGTTGACGTTGCGAGGCGCTCTCCGCGAGGCGCCGGCCGAGCGCCTCGCGCGCGGTCGCGATTATTCGGTCGATCAGCCGCTTCTTATCGCCGCGCTGTGGCACCGCGAGGGCAACCCTCGGGCCGCCGAGCGACAACGCTTCTTCCACCAAATCCTGCTCGACCAGCCGATGACTCAACAATACGAGGGGTGGTTTCGCGCGATTGTCATAGAATTGGCCGACGAACGAGGTCAGCACCTCCTCGAGCGAGAGCTGCCGGTCATGGCTCGGGAAATATGCCCGGTTGCCCCAATTCTGCCCGCCGCGGAAGAAGAAAACCTGGACACAGGTCTGCCCGCCCTCCTGATGGGCGGCGATGATGTCGGCATCGACGAGCCCCGCGACGTGAATGTCTTGATGCCCCTGGACCAGCGACAGCGCTCGGATTCGGTCACGAACCAACGCAGCCGCCTCGAAGTCCAGAGCATTCGCGGCGGCCTGCATCTCGGCGGCAAGCCGTTGCTGAACATCGTCGCTTCTGCCTGACAGGAACACGTGTGCCTGCTCGATCAGCGCCGCGTAATCCTCGCGGGCGATGTAGCCCACGCAAGGGGCGCTGCACCGCTTGATTTGGTAGAGCAGGCAAGGGCGCGTGCGCGTCGCAAAGACGCTGTTGCTGCACGACCGCAGCAAGAACGCCTTTTGCAGGGTGATCAGGGTGCGATTAACGGACCCGGCGGAGGCGAAAGGACCGAAGTAGCTGCCTTCCTTGGTTCGCGCGCCGCGGTATTTGGTGAGCTGCGGAAATTCGTGACCGGCGGTGAGGTGGATAAACGGGAACGACTTGTCGTCCCGCAGCAGCACGTTGTAGCGGGGCATCAGCCGCTTGATCAGATTGCATTCGAGCAACAACGCTTCCGCCTCGGTGTGGGTGACCACGACCTCCATCGAGGCAGTCTCGGCAACCATGCGGCGCAGCCGGTTCGACAACCCGGTCGGGTGCGCATAATTCTGCACTCGGCTCTTCAGGCTGCGCGCCTTGCCGACGTAGAGCGCGTCGCCCTTGCGATCGAGCATGCGGTAAACCCCCGGGCCGGCCGGCATGCTCCTGAGCGCCTCGCGGATTGCAGCGACACCGGTGGCGATCCCTGTGACGGTTGCATGGCTTGCGGCGGGATCGAGAGGCGCGGCGTCGGCCGGTGGAGCGCTCTCGGAAGATCTAGCCGGCGGCTCGGCGACCCCATCCGGAGCCCGCCGGGGGTCGGGCGGCGGCGGCGCGCTGCGGCGCGGAATCCGTCGCCGCGGCGCAGCAGGCGTCCCGAATTCCGTCATTCTGTCGTCAGTCGTTTCCGTCACCGTCTCGTCAACTGGTTGAGAGGAAACACCGATTCCCGGTATCCACGAAACCGGTGGATAACTCTGTTGAAAACTTGCGGCGAGCGGACCTGGAGCATAGGCACGCCTGGCATTTGTGACGTTTGATTAAATTTTAGGCAATAACCTACTATATTGAAAAACCTTAATTTTAGACGGAAATGGTTAATTTCCATAACAAAATGTAACAGTCGGCCGGCTTCACTCATTGCTAAGTCGTTAGAAAATCGCCCTGTGAACAAATCCGCGCCATCTCGTTCGCCATGATCCCGCTCTTGTAGGAGGCAAGCTCCTACTCGAGCGGCGGTTGCCGTTGCGGTTGCGCCCAACCAAGATGTTGCCCACCATCGAGTGCGATCATCTGGCCCGTCATCGCCGGCGCTGCCAGTATAAAGCGTATCGCCGCCGCGATCTCCGCAGGGCTGGTGCCGCGTCGCAGCGGCATCAGATCGCATTGCCGAGCGAATTGGTCGTGGGTCTGCCGCGGGCTCGGTATCGTCGGACCGGGTCCGATCCCGTTCACCCGAATGCGCGGCGCCAACGCAAGCGCCATCGTCCGGGTAAGGGTCCACAGCCCCGCCTTCGCCAGGGTGTACGATACGAAATAGGGTGTTAGCGACCACACCCGCTGATCCAACAAGTTAACGACCACGCCGCTCATATGTTCTGGTAGTCGGGCCGCGAAATTTTGAATCAGGACAAACGGGGCGCGCAGGTTCACCGCGACATGCAAATCCCAGCTCTCACGCGTCGCCGTCTCGACTGTGTCGTTGGCGAATACCGCGGCGTTGTTGACCAGGCAGCCGATCGGCCCGAGCTCGCGCTCGGCGCGCGGCAGCAGCGCCGCAACGGCTTCTTCATCGGCGAGATCGGCGGCGAGCGCAACCGCTGCGCCGCCCTTATGTCGGATCAGCTCGGTGAGATTTTCGGCTGCATCGCGCGAGCCGTGATAGTGGACCGCG
>Ga0209040_10001772_pt1 | contig 17059 bp, 19 predicted proteins | sample BogFormECP12_OM3_FD_188240 | JGI IMG/M metagenome (GOLD analysis project Ga0209040, IMG submission 188240) | Bog forest soil microbial communities from Calvert Island, British Columbia, Canada - ECP12_OM3 (SPAdes) (version 2) | ecosystem: Environmental > Aquatic > Freshwater > Wetlands > Bog ...
CAAGAGCCTGACCGTCGACGAGGTGCTCGCACTGGTGACCGGCGCGGGCGGTGACGGCCCGGCGGACGGCCCGCTCACGTTGCGCAACCGCGCGCTGCTGGAGTTGCTGTACTCGACGGGCGCGCGGATCTCGGAAGCCGTGGGCCTCGACGTAGGCGACCTTGACACCGAGGCCCGCTCGGCGCTACTGGGCGGCCGGGGTGGCAAGCATCGCCTTGTCCCGGTCGGAGGACCGGCGATCGACGCGCTCGACGCCTACTACGTTCGCGGGCGGCCGGAACTGGCCAGGCGCGGCCCCGGCACCCCCGCGATCTTCCTCAACGCCCGCGGCGGCCGGCTGTCACGGCAAAGTGCTTGGCAGGTTCTGCAGGACGCAGCGGAGCGGGCCGGCATCACCGGCGCCGTCTCGCCGCACATGCTCCGACACTCATTCGCGACCCATCTGCTCGACGGCGGCGCCGACGTCCGCGTCGTGCAGGAACTGCTCGGACACGCCTCCGTGACCACTACACAGATCTACACGCTGGCCAACGTGCACGCCTTGCGGGAAGTCTGGGCAGGCGCGCACCCGCGCGCGCACTAGGCCCGATTCGCCGGGCGCAGGAACACGTCGTCGAGGGTGACCGTGCGAAGGTTACGGGAGCGGATGACCTCGACGAGCTGGTCGTAGACGTGGGTGACCGGCAAATGGTTGAGGTGACCGATCACGATAGTCTGCGGCGTGAAGTACTGGTTCGCCATCTTGACGATGAAATCCTCTTTCACCACAGTGGAATCCGCGAGCGAACCCGACCACATCGCCTTGACCGTGTAGCCGAGGTCGGCGGCCACCCGATCCACGGCAGGATTATGCCTACCGTAAGGCGGTCGTAGATACGGGGCCGCATCGATCCCGAAGGTCTTCTTCAAAAACGTGTCGTTGTGGGCGATTTCGTCTGCGATCCGGCGTAGTGACACGGTGGTCAGATCCGGGTGCGAGAAGGTGTGGTTGCCGAGCTGGATCTGCCTCGACTCCACCAGGGGGCGCAGCACGGCGAGGTTGTCGACCCACGAGGCGTACGTCCCGTTGACGAAATACGTCAGCCGCACGCCGGTGTCCTTGGCGAATTGAGTGTAGAGGCGCACTACATCGCTGTTGGCACCGTCGTCGACGGTGAGCGCAAGCAGATCACCCTGACCCGGCAGGCGAGTCAGAACCCCGTTGCCGGGCAGGCGGATCCGGGTGCTAGTCGATGGCGGTGGCAGCACACCCGCCGAGGCCCGCACCTGCGCGGCCGGGCTCGGCGGCACCGCCGCCGGCGCGGCCGATGGCCGCAATGAGGTGTCGACATGCCAGCGAGCCAAACCCACCCCGGCCACCACGGCCGCAGCCAGGCTCGCCATGAACCGTCGGCGGTTGCGCTCCGACACAGAAGGGCACGGTAGCACCGCCACCTGGCAAACCGGCCCTGGAAAAGGCCGCGTCGGGGTGTCGGGTTCCGGGCCAGCGATCGCCGAACTCACCGACGGTGGTGTCAACTTGCTGTGAACGATAGGCGTCGGGCCGCCATCGACAATGTCCGCAATGCGATACGGTGACTCACCGATGAGTGCCCTCAGCTACAGCGAAGCGATCGTCGTCGGCGGATTCCAGGGCCTGACTGAGTTGTTTCCGGTGTCCAGCCTCGGGCATTCGGTGCTAATACCGGCGCTGGTCGGCGGCCGGTGGGCCCGCGATCTGAACGTGTCGGCGCCGGAGTCGTCATACCTCGCGTTCATTGTCGGGCTGCACGTCGCCACCGCCGCCGCGCTGCTGGTGTTCTTCTGGCGCGACTGGGCGCGGATCGTGGCGGGCGTGGTGACGTCCGTGCGCTATCGGCGTGTGGAGACACCCGCCGAGCGGCTGGCCTGGCTCATCATTCTGGCCACCATTCCCGTCGGTATCGCCGGTCTGGCGCTCGAGCATCTGTTCCGCACGACGCTGGGAAAGCCGATCCCCGCCGCGGCCTTTTTGATCGTCAACGGTGTGGTGCTCTACGCCGGCGAACGACTGCGCCGGCGCGCGCCGGCGCCGCCGGTCCTGACGCCCGCGGCCGACGGTCATGCCGGTGTCGAGCAGCGGCGCGGCCACGGACTCGATCCCAGCGATGAGCGGCTGTCCGGGTTGCCGATGGGCCAGGGCGTGCTGATCGGGTCGGCGCAAATCCTCGCATTGCTGCCCGGCATCAGCCGGTCGGGGATCACCATAGTGGCCGGGCTGCTGCGCGGGCTGTCGCACGAGGACGCCGCACGGTTCTCATTCCTGCTGGCCACGCCCGTCATCCTGGCCGCGGGAGCCCTGAAGGTTCCCGACTTGGCGGGTCCGCTGGGCGCCGGCATCCACGGTCAGGTGCTGGCCGGCAGCATCGCCTCCTTCGTCAGCGCCTATCTCGCCGTGCGCTACCTGACCCGCTACTTCAAGACCCGCACGTTGACGCCGTTCGCCATCTACTGCGTCCTCGCGGGCGCGGCCAGCCTGCTCGTGCTGGTGATGCGCTGATTCAAGCGGAACTCGTTCGGCGCGGTCCACCGTTTTCCGCCCACCCGCCCCGTTAAACTTGGTCGGATGTCCGCCACCACCGCGCACCCCCTGACCAGGGATGGTCGGGTGTGACCGACGACCCAGACCACTCAGGAATCGGCCTGACCGGACGGCCGCCGCGAAACATCCCCGAGCCGCGGCCGAAGACCAGCCACGGCCCGGCCAAGGTCATCGCGATGTGCAACCAGAAGGGCGGGGTCGGCAAGACCACATCGACGATCAACATGGGGGCGAGCCTGGCCGAGTACGGCCGACGGGTGCTGTTGGTGGACCTGGACCCGCAGGGGGCGCTGAGCGCCGGGCTCGGGGTGCCGCATTACGAACTGGAAGCAACGATTCACAACGTTCTGGTCGACGCACGGGTCTCGATCGACGACGTGATGGTGCACACCCGCGTGAAGAACCTCGACCTGGTGCCCAGCAACATCGATCTGTCGGCTGCCGAGATCCAGCTGGTCAACGAGGTGGGCCGCGAGCAGACATTGGCGCGGGCGCTTTATCCGGTGCTCGATCGGTACGACTACGTGCTGATCGACTGCCAGCCGTCGCTGGGCCTGCTGACGGTGAACGCGCTTGCTTGCGCGGACGGTGTGGTGATCCCGACGGAATGCGAGTACTTCTCGCTGCGGGGCCTGGCGCTGTTGACCGACACGGTCGACAAGGTGCACGACCGGCTCAACCCGAAACTGGGGATCACCGGCATCCTGATCACCCGGTTCGACACCAGGACCGTCAATGCCCGCGAGGTGATGGCACGCGTCGTGGAGCGGTTCGGCGATCTGGTGTTCGACACCGTCATCACCCGCACAGTGCGTTTCCCTGAGACCAGCGTCGCCGGCGAGCCGATCACGACTTGGGCGCCGAAGTCCGGCGGCGCGGAAGCTTATCGGTCGCTCGCGCGCGAGGTCATCGACCGCTTCAACGGCGCGTGACGGACGTCGGAGCCGCCGGGCCGGGCACATCCAACCTCGGAGCCGCGGGGCCGGCGACATCTCACGTCGGAGCCGCGGGCGGATTTCAGGTCCGGCTGACGAACTTCGAGGGGCCGTTCGACCTGCTGCTGCAGCTGATCTTCGCCCACCGGCTCGACGTGACCGAGGTAGCGCTGCATCAGGTCACCGACGAGTTCATCGCCTACACCAGGGCGATCGGCCCGCGGCTCGAGCTCGAGGAAACAACGGCGTTCCTGGTGGTTGCCGCGACACTCCTCGATCTGAAGGCCGCACGCCTGCTGCCCGCTGGGGAGGTTGAGGACGCCGAGGACCTCGCGCTGCTCGAGGTGCGTGACCTGCTGTTCGCGCGGCTGCTGCAATACCGCGCGTTCAAGCACGTCGCGGAGATGTTCGCCGAGTTGGAGGCTGCCGCACTGCGCAGCTATCCGCGCGCGGTGTCGCTGGAGGAGCGCTACGCCGATCTGTTGCCAGAGGTGATGCTCGGCGTGGACCCCGAGCGGTTCGCGCAGATCGCGGCGATCGCTTTCACGCCGCGGCCGGTGCCGACCGTGGCGACCGAGCATCTGCACGAGACGATGGTGTCGATCCAGGAGCAGGCGCACCGGCTGCTCGACCTGCTGGAGCGCCGCGGCGTCGGCGCATGGGCGACGTTCTCCGACCTCGTCGCCGACTGCGCCGAGCCGCTCGAGATCGTCGGGCGGTTCCTGGCGCTGCTCGAGCTGTACCGGGCCCGCGCGGTAGCATTCGAGCAGTCAGAACCACTTGGTGTGCTCCAGGTTTCGTGGACCGGAGACCGTCCAGCAGCCGACGACCTGGTAGAGGCGCAAGACCACTCATGAGCGAGGAAATCCCGGATCTCGACCTTGGCCTCGAGTTGGAACCGCAGACCCAGCTCGACGACGACGAGCTGACCGCGGTGCTCGAGGCGCTGTTGCTGGTGGTCGACACACCGGTGTCGGTGGCGACGCTGGCCACGGTGACCCAGCAGACCACGGACAGGGTCGGTGCGGCGCTGGACCGGATGGCCACCGAACTGGCGGACCGGGGGAGCGGCATTGACCTGCGTGAAGCCGGCGGTGGGTGGCGGATGTACACCCGGGCCAGGTTTGCTCCGTACGTGGAGAAGCTACTGCTCGACGGCGCGCGGTCCAAGCTGACCCGCGCGGCGTTGGAGACGCTGGCCGTTGTTGCGTATCGCCAGCCGGTGACCCGCGCCCGGGTCAGCGCCGTGCGGGGCGTCAACGTCGACGCGGTGATGCGCACGCTGCTGGCCCGGGGACTGATCACCGAGGCGGGCACCGATCCGGACACCGGTGCGGTCACATTCGCGACTACGGAGATGTTCCTCGAGCGGTTGGGGTTGTCTTCGCTGGCCGACCTGCCCGACATCGCGCCGCTGCTGCCCGACATCGACGTGATCGACGACATCAGCGAATCCCTCGACGAAGAGCCGCGATTCGTGAAGCTGAGTGGCAGGGATACGGCCGATGAGCAGCTGCGGGCGTTCGACGTGGACCGGGAGTGACATGGCGGCGTCGGCTGATTCGGGGGTACGCCTGCAGAAGGTGTTGTCGCAGGCCGGAATTGCGTCACGGCGCGCGGCCGAGAAGCTGATTGCCGAAGGCCGCGTCGAGGTCGACGGCCGCGTGGTCACGGAGCTTGGCACACGCATCGACCCGCAGAAGTCCGTGGTGCGCGTGGACGGCGCGCGGGTGATGCTCGACGACGCACTGGTGCATCTCGCGCTGAACAAGCCACGCGGCATGCACTCGACGATGTCCGACGATCGTGGCCGCCCCTGCATCGGGGATTTGATCGAGCACCGCGTCCGCGGCAACAGGAACCTCTTTCACGTCGGGCGCCTCGACGCCGACACCGAGGGACTGATCCTGCTGACAAATGACGGGGAACTGGCGCACCGGCTGATGCATCCCTCGTATCAGGTGCCCAAGACGTACCTTGCGACGGTGAACGGGACTGTGCCACGGAGTCTCGGCAAGAAACTGCGCGCAGGAGTGGAATTGGAGGACGGGCCCGTGCACGTCGACGACTTCGCGGTGGTGGATGCGGTGCCGGGCAAGACGCTGGTGCGGGTGACGTTGCGCGAGGGACGCAATCGAATCGTACGGCGGTTGCTGGCCACCGCGGGGTATCCCGTGCAGTCGTTGGTGCGCACGGACATCGGAGCGGTGTCGTTGGGAAACCAGCGGCCCGGCAGCATGAGGCCGTTGAACCGCACCGAGGTTGGCGAGCTCTACCGGGCGGTGGGCCTGTGACCGACTCGGTGGTGATCGCGGTCGACGGTCCGGCTGGCACGGGAAAATCCTCGGTGTCAAGGGGTTTGGCACGTGAGCTGGATGCGCGGTATCTGGACACCGGCGCGATGTACCGCATTGTGACGTTGGCGCTTCTGCGGGCGGGGGTCGACTTGACTGACCCGGAGGCGATGGCCGCCTCGGCGGCGAATGTGCAGATGTCGGTCAGCTACGGTCCCGACGATGACCAGGGTTTCCTTGCCGGAGAGGATGTTTCGGCGGAGATCCGCGGAGACGAGGTGACCGGTGCGGTTTCGGCGGTGTCTGCGGTGCCCGAGGTCCGCGAGCGGCTGGTTGAGTTGCAGCGCCAACTGGCCGCGGGGCCAGGCAATGTTGTCGTCGAGGGCCGCGACATCGGGACGGTGGTGCTGCCGGATGCGGATGTGAAATTCTTCCTGACCGCGTCGGCCGAGACGAGGGCCAAGCGGCGAAACGACCAGAACATCGCCAGCGGCCTCGGTGACGACTATGGGGGCGTGCTGGCCGATGTACGGCGTCGCGATCATCTGGATTCGACGCGTGCGGTGTCTCCCCTGCGGGCGGCCGAGGACGCGGTGGTGGTCGACACCGGCGCCATGACGGAGGAACAGGTGATCGCGCACCTGTTGGAGCTGGTCGAGCAGCGGACGAGGGTAGCGCGGTGACCGACGGCACGTGGTTCAACGAAAGCGAGTGGGAGAGCCTCGAAGACGTCGAGGGTGAGCCGTCGGAGGACGCGTCGGGACCGCTGCCCGTGGTGGCCGTGGTGGGACGGCCGAACGTGGGCAAGTCAACACTGGTCAACCGGATCCTGGGGCGGCGCGAGGCCGTCGTGCAGGACTTGCCCGGCGTGACTCGCGACCGTGTCTCATACGACGCGTCGTGGACCGGGCGGCGGTTCGTCGTACAGGACACCGGCGGTTGGGAACCGGACGCCAAGGGTCTGCAGCAGCTGGTGGCCGAGCAGGCGTCGGTCGCGATGCGAACCGCAGACGCGATCATTCTGGTGGTCGACGCCGTGGTCGGTGCGACGACAGGGGATGAGGCGGCGGCGCGTACATTGCGCCGGTCGGGAAAGCCGGTTCTGCTGGCTGCCAACAAGGTCGACAACGAAAAGGGGGAGGCCGACGCCGCCGCGCTGTGGTCGCTCGGTCTCGGGCAGCCATACGCAATCAGCGCGATGCACGGACGGGGCATCGGCGACCTGCTTGACGACGTGGTGGCGGCGCTGCCGGAGGTACACGACCTTGGGTCGGTGGTCGGCGGCCCGCGGCGAGTGGCGTTGGTGGGCAAGCCGAATGTGGGGAAGAGTTCGCTGCTGAACAAGCTGGCGGGGGATCAGCGGTCCGTGGTGCACGAGGTCGCGGGCACCACGGTGGATCCGGTGGACTCGCTGATCGAACTGGACGGCGAGGTGTGGCGGTTCGTCGACACCGCCGGCTTGCGGCGCAAAGTTGGTCAGGCCAGTGGCCACGAGTTCTACGCATCGGTGCGAACGCGCGGGGCGATCGACGCGGCCGAGGTCGCGATCGTATTGATCGACGCGTCGCAACCGATTACCGAGCAGGACCAGCGAGTGATCTCGATGGTGATCGAGGCGGGCCGCGCGCTTGTGTTGGCGTTCAACAAGTGGGATCTGGTCGACGAGCACCGCCGCTATCAGCTGGAGCGTGAGATCGAACGTGAGCTGGCGCAAGTGCCGTGGGCGCAACGAGTGAACATCTCGGCCAAAACGGGCCGGGCGGTTCAGAAGCTCGTACCGGCACTCGATGGCGCGCTTGAGTCGTGGGACAAGCGGGTCTCGACGGGGCAGTTGAATTCGTGGATCAAGGAGGTGGTGGCCGCGACGCCGCCCCCGGTGCGCGGCGGCAAGCAGCCGAGAATCCTCTTTGCGACCCAGGCCACCGCGCGGCCGCCGACGTTCGTGTTGTTCACGACGGGCTTCCTGGAGGCGGGGTACCGACGCTTCCTGGAACGGAGGCTGCGCGAGACGTTCGGTTTCGAAGGCAGCCCGATACGGATCAATGTGCGGGTGCGCGAGAAGAGGTCCGCGCGGTCGCGTTGAGATCCGCGCGGTCGGGTTGGGGCCCGCGCGGTCGGGTTGGGGCCCGCGCGGTCGCGTTGAGGTCCCGCCCTAGGGTTTTCGAGTGTCCGTTTTCCACATGGCCTTGATTGCGCTGGCCGGCGTAGGCGCGGGCGGAATCAACGCGGTCGTCGGGTCCGGGACCCTCATCACATTCCCGACCTTGGTGACGCTCGGGTATCCGCCGGTGACGTCGACCATGTCCAACGCAGTCGGCCTGGTTGCCGGTGGCCTATCGGGGACCTGGGGGTACAGACGTGAGCTGCGCGGCCAGTGGCATCGGCTGCGCTGGCAGATCGTCGCGTCGTTGACAGGCGCCATGTTGGGAGCCTGGTTGCTGCTTCATCTGCCCGAGAAGGTGTTCACGCGGGTGGTGCCGGCGCTGTTGGTGCTCGCGTTAGTGCTGGTGATCATTGGCCCGCGGATACAGGCGTGGGCACGTCGGCGCGCCGAGGAGGCTGGTCGCGCCGCTGACCACGTGTCGCCGAGGCGGATGGCGGCCCTGATCGCGTCCACCTTCGGGGTTGGCGTGTACGGCGGCTACTTCACTGCGGCGCAGGGCATTCTGCTGGTGGGCGTGATGGGCGCGCTGCTGCCCGAGTCGGTCCAGCGGATGAACGCCGCCAAGAACCTGCTGGCTTTGGTCGTGAACATCGTCGCGGCGGCCGCATACACGCTAGTGGCGTTTCACCGGATCAGCTGGCCCGCGGCGGGGCTGATCGCGGTCGGTTCGCTGGTCGGCGGCTGGCTGGGTGCGCACTACGGCCGCCGGCTTTCGCCCAATGCACTGCGCGCCGTGATCGTGGTCGTCGGTCTGATCGGGTTGTATCGGCTCATGACGGTGTGAGCCACGCCGGGCTTTAGGGCGACCGTAGCCGTCTGCGGTAGGCTTTCGACCTGCTGCCGGTGATGCCGGTGAGCGACGGGCTGTGGCGCAGTTTGGTAGCGCACTTGACTGGGGGTCAAGTGGTCGCAGGTTCAAATCCTGTCAGCCCGACAACGAGAAGTGGGCTTTGACCTGCCATAATGCAGGTAAATCTGCGCAATACGCCAGCGGCACGGCAACCAACTTGGGGACCAGACGGGTGCCGGCGGTCCGTTCAACGGACTCATGCGGGGGTTTTCCCGCGGTTGGACCGCACGTCACGCACGCTACGCGCGCCTGTGCACGTTCGGCTGCCGGGCCGAGGCGCTTTTCGTGTGCCGAAGTTGACCGCTGGTCAAGTGGGGTGGTGGCACGCAAGTCCTATCAGCGTCTTGCGAGGGTCAGGGAACCCATCTTGAGGTTGTCAGCGCGCGGCGGCCTTGGCTCGGGCGCCGCTCGGCATCGACGCGGCGCGCTTTGCGACGCCGTTGGCGAACGACGTCCGGATCCTCCTCGGGTTGAGGCTTTCAGCTCCCACCGAGCGCCCTACGCGCCAATGCTGCTGCCGCACGGCTCACGATATTCCGCCGCGCCCGGGTGACGGGCTGGTCGGTCACGTTGCTCAAGACTTCGTAGACGGGGAGTTGGCGCAGGGGCGACTCCGAGATAGGTCGGCCGTCGGAGTAGCGCCAGCCGAGTTCGGCCAGCAACGCCGTCATCTTGTCGAACGGCAGTTTGGAACCGGCCGAAGCCGCCGCAAAGGTCAGCATCAGCAGGGTGGCCTGCGCCTCAAACTTCTCGTCGGACTTGGGAATCAACCGACCGGCCAGATGCTCCCACAGTCTGTTGGGGTCACGCTGGGCCGCTACGCCAGCCCTGGTGAGTACCAGCGTGCCCTTGTGCTTGCGCAGCAGTCCCAACGACTGCACGCTTTCGCGGAACCGCAGCAGTGGGTAGCATTGGATCTCGCGGTTGTGCTTGCCGATCCAATCATTCATTGCGGAAATGACTTTGGAGACTTCCTCGACGTCAGCCGGCTTGAGGTATCCGGCGGTCGTCAGCGCAATGCCGCCGTCCTTGGCGCGGTCCAGAAACCACTGATACGCCCGCAGATTTTCGGCCACAGCGACCGCGTCTAGCGGTCGCGCACCGGCCAGCGTGAGCGCCGCCCTCGTCAGTTCGTCGCCACCCGGGGTGTAGGTGAGCCGATGGACCAGATCGACCAAGCGCACGTCGATGCCTGCCTCGCGCAGCACGAAGTACGCGTCGCCGAAGCTCTTGTTGACCCGTTCCGGCTCGAACAGCGCGGGGTTAGGGAGCACCTCCGCGAGGCTGTCGGCGTCGACCAGATGCCCGCAGTCTTCCGGCGGCGCGGCGCGCCCACCGTCGACGACAACCACTGCGGGACAGTCATTCTCGGCGGGAAAAACTTCTTCGAGACGCAGCGTCAGCTCCCAGTTGTCGCCGTAATCGTAGAGGTAGTGCAGGACATCGCCGGGCTCACTGAGGGTTTCGTCGAGTCGAGTCTCGGCGGCGGGCAGGCCGTCGTCGTCTTCGGGCCACTCCTTGTTGTCCACGTCGTACGGGCACAGGAACAGCTGGCTGTTGTGGTCGAAGGCGCCGCCGCCGAGTGAGAAGCGATGCAGGTGCGAGTCGGTCCAGTCGAACGTCACCTGCAGGACCTGGTGCAGCAGGTCCAGCGTCAGGTTCGAGCGCAAGTCCAGCCGTCGCCAGATCGTTGGATCGCTGTCATCGAGGTGCACCCGGATCCGGTAGACGACGACATCACGCCGTCGCGCGCGGCGCAGATCGGGGCGCGACACCGGTTCCGGTACTACACGGAGGTACGGGCGCTCGCTCATGCCGCTCACCTTAGAGCTGTCGCCGAGTCGATCGGGCACCATGTCGGTATGCCGTTGTCTGAGAGTGCGTTGCTCAAGGTGGCCGGTGACCGGAGCTACGGCCGGGGCGAAGACTACGTGCGGTATGTCCGAGGGCTCCGGATCGCCGCCGAGAAGGCCTGTGCCTCGGTCCAGGCCAAGCAGGTCTACACCGTGGAGCTGGATTGGTCTGGTCCGCAACCTGATGGTTTCTGCACGTGCCCGCACGCCGCCGACGGTCACTTCTGCAAGCACCTGGTGGCGGTCGGACTCGCGGTGATCGACAGCGGCGCCGTCGACGACCCCGCTCGGGTGGCATCGGCGCTGGAAGTGACCGTGCAAGCGATGGACGTCGACGAGCTTCGCGAACTCGTCATGACCCTCGCCCAGCGCGACGGCGAAGTGCGCCGAATGCTGGAGGTTCGCGCCGCGGCCGCATCCGGTGACGACGCGACCGCGAAAGCCGAGTTCGAATCCTCTGTGCGAAACGCCCTGGAGTTCCGCGGATTCGTTGATTATCGCGAGTCCTACGCCGTCGCGGAAGGCGCCAGCCAAGTACTCGACGAACTCGAGATTCACCTGAAGGGAGGGGCTGCCGAAATCGTGCGGCCGGCTCTGATGTGCGCCTTGACCCTGCTGCGCACGATCACCGAGCATGCTGACGACTCGTCGGGAGCGATCGGCGGTGAATGCGAGCGGGCTGCCGAGCTGTACGCGCAGGCGTGTCGACAGGGTGAACCAGACCCAGCTGAACTCGCAGGGTGGCTGGCGACTTTCCGTGCCACCTCGCCGGGATGGCCGACGCTGCTGCTCGCGGATTTCGTCGACGCGTTCGACGACCATGCTCTCGCGATCTACCGCGCGGCGGTCGCGGACTTCGACCGTCAGCGCGCAGGTCGCGACCACTGGAGCCGGTTTGAAGTCGATGCCATGTTGCTGGAGCTCGCCGATCACGACGGCGATGTCGATCGGGCTGTCGACCTGCTGAACGAACGGGAACACCCGCAGTATGGGGCGATCATCGCCCGCTTGCGGGAGGCCGGACGTGACGACGAGGTAGTGAGCTGGATCGATCGGGCGGTTGCCGAAGGGTGAGCCAGCAGTCAAGGCGACGGTAATGACTATTGGCTGAGCCCGTCCGACGTCGCCGACACGTACCGGGGAATCGGCCGCATCGACGATGCGATCGCCGTTCTCCGTGCCGATTTCGTCCGCCAGCCTGCGGTCCACGCCTATCGGTCTCTGCTGAGCTTTGCCGCCACGATCGATCGTGCCGATACCGAACGCGCCTGGGCGCTCGACCACGCGCGAGAATTGGCTGGTGGCCACGGCGCGGGCACGGTCCTGGTCCAGCTCTCACTGAGCGAGGGAGATGTGGACGCCGCCTGGGAGGCTGCCGACCGCTATGGTCCCGGCTGGGCATGGCAGGAACTCGCGACACATGGTGCCGGGGCTCGGCCGGTAGCCGCTGCAGATCTGTACCGGCCGCAGCTCGAGAACGACCTGCAGCGTCCCAACACCAAGCTCTACCCGGGCATTGCTGCGACGCTGGCAACGATGGCCGAGATGTATGAAAAAGGCGGTCGCGGTGCCGATTTCGCGCTGTACATCGCAAAGGTCCGGCAAGACTACGGCAGGCGCCCCTCCTTGATGAAGGCGCTCCAAGCGAAGGGGCTCTGAGCGGCCTCACTCGCTGGGCCAGCGTGTCAGGAGCACTGCGTGCGGCGACCTCACCTGTGTAGGGGCATCGCCAATCCGGGGCCGCCATTCTTGTTGGCGTACTCCCGCCGCACCTAGTCCCGCCAGCGGTCGCCGAGCGCCTTCGCCGCTGTGGACACCTTCATGACCAGACGCCGCTCGCGGTTGCGGACGGGGACGAAGTGGTAGTGCTCATAGAAGGATTGCGCCTCGTCGTCTATGGCATCAACGACGATGAGCCGGCCGCCGCCGATTTCCGATGCGGCGACGGCTTTGCCCACCGCGTCGAGAAGCAGCTGCTCGCCATGCCCCTGACCCTGCAGCGACTTGTCGATCGCCAGCCGGGCAATTAAGTATCCGGGTATGCGGGAATAGCCGCCAGCCATAGATCCCGAATAGCCGTCGTTGTTGCGCACTACTTCGGTGGGACAGATGGCGAAATAGGCGCTGACTTTCTGTTCGCCGAGCGGGGTCCACACGTAGACGTGCGCGACTCCGCTGCTGTCCGCGCGACGGCCATGGGCGATGAGCCAGGTATTCAGCGACTCCTTACCGCAGTCGAATCCGTCCAGCGCATGGCTGTCAGCGAGCCGCGCGGACTCGAACATTGTTCAGCGCCTTGTGAAGACTGCTGGTTTGCGTGCGGCTGCCGCCAGCCGCGGCGCGTCGTCAGCGGCATCCAGCGAGGACATCAATTTGCCGAACTGTTCGGGCTCCATTGCCGTTACCAGCTCCTGACGCAGGATGTCTTCGGCCCGTTGCATCGCAGCTTTCCGCACAAACTCCGACGTCTGCTCATGGACAAGGTTGGCGGCGCGCTGGATGCGGTCCAGGGTCGCTTGCTCCGCGCGAAGCTCGATGCGCTTCGTTTTGGCTGCCACAGCGACACCTCCTTACTTCCTCAGTCGCCTCTGCTCGCGACTGCCTATCACATCATTGTACGGTGAATGTACGTACATAGCCAGTAAGGGTTGCAGGGGTGCGTGGGTGGCGGTTATATTCGTTCTGATATATATTTTGCGGTGTGCCTGACGAGAAGGAGATCGTCTGGGTGGGTACATCGCTGGATGATCTTCGGGAGTTTCCGAAGGATGCCCGCCAGGACACGGGTTTCCAACTCGAACAGGTGCAACTCGGGCGCGATCCGGATCGCTGGAAGCCGATGCCCAGTGTGGGAGCTGGATGCCGGGAAATCCGGATCAGCACCGGGGACGGCATCTTCCGGGTGTTTTACGTGACTCAGTTCGGCGATGAGATCTACATCCTGCACTGCTTCACCAAGAAGACGCAGAAGACCTCGAAGAAGGATATCGACACCGGAGAGCGTCGGTACAAAGAAGCTAAACGCATGCACGAACAGCGGAAGGGGAGCACACGATGAGCGTGTGGGATGACATCGCCGACAGTCGCGAGGAAGCCGAGAACCTCAAGCTGCGTGCGGCGCTGATTCGCGCTATCCGGGATCGGATCGAGGTGGCCGGCTGGTCGCAGTCCATCGCAGCGCAGAACCTTGGCCTGACACAACCACGTGTGTCCGACCTCTACCGAGGAAAGATTTCGAAATTCTCGCTCGATGCTCTCGTGGAGATCGCATCGAAGCTGGGCATCCACGTCCGTGTTGAGGTGGATGCCGACACCGTCCTTTCGGCTTGATGCCGTCGTAGGTTAACGTTCCCCAGGACCTCGCCGAACGTCGTCACCGTGGTGGTGCAGACGAAGGCCTTCCGGCAAGAACCTCGTCGGCACCGAAGTTGACGGAGAATCCCCCGGTGGTCGTCATACAGAGGGACGCCCAACAGGCGGGGACCATTCGGGGACCACACGGTATTCATGCCCGCGCGCGACCTGCACGTCTATGCACGCTATGCGCGTTAGCCATTGCGCGGATAACGTTGCGTGAGCAGGCATGACGTGTACCGCGATTTCCTGGGGGTCAAGTGGTCGCAGGTTCAAATCCTGTCAGCCCGACTACAAAAAGGCTATCTGGCCTGGTCTTATCCATTCCGCATGGATAGCACGCACGCACGTTCGACGCCACCAGAAATTGTCACAGATTGTCACAGCTTTTCGAACTGTGCCACGAACACACGAGCGAGTGCATCAATCCCGAGAGTTGGAAGCCGGCGGCGGGAAGCTGCGCGCGGCGACGGCGAGCGCGTCGGGTTGAGCGTGCACGTAGGTACGCAGCGTGAAGAAACGTCGGCGTGGCCTAGCCAGCCCGCGACCAACGCGATGGGGACACCCTGCAGATGCATGAGCGTGGCGCAGGTATGCCGGGCGTCGTGCAGCCGCACCTGTGGCACCTCCAGGTTCTTGATGGCCGCCTGCCACATCGTGGACAGTGTCGACGGGTGGTAGGGCTCGCCGGCTTCGTTGCAGACCACGTAGCCCAGGTCCCTGTAGGCCTCGCCCAGGGCCAGCCGTTCTGCGGCGTGGCGAGCTTTGGCCGCAGCGAGTTCGCTCAGCAGGGCATCCGGTATGGGCAGCACGCGGCCGGCCGAGGCCGTCTTGGGCTCGTCTTGATCCACGGCACGCCCGCCGACGTCGACGCGGGTCTTGCCGATCCGCACCGTCCGCTTGTCCAGGTCGACATCGTCCCAACGCAGCCCCGCGATTTCGCCGCGCCGGAGGCCGGCAAGAGCAAGATGCGACGCGTGCCGGTTGCGATCGTCGGCGATGCCGCGCAGGACCGTCTGCACCTGGGCGGCGCTGAATGTTTCGAATTTTTTGGCGTTGCGCGGTACGCGGTCAACGATTGCGGCAACGCTTCTGGCCAAACGGCCCTCGGCGACCAGCTGCGCCAGCACCTGCGATAGAGCACCGATCATGTAGCTGCAGGAGCGCGCGCTCCACGCCTTGCGCGCTCGACCGCCGGGCCGCACGAGGCCGCCGCCGCGGAGCCTCACGATCAGGTCGTCGATGTGTCGGCGTGTCAGGTCCTGGACGGCGAGGTCGCCGAGCTCGCTGCGTACCGGCTGCAGGATGTATTCATACCCGGCGGCCGTAGTGGGTCGGATCCTGTGGCGGGAACGCAGCCAATCCGCGCAGGCCTGCTCTACCGTGAGTGTGGAGGGCTGCACGTAGGCTCCTGCGTTGACCTGGCCTTGTATCTCCGCGAGTGCCGCCCGGGCTTCCTTTTCGGTCCGGTACCGACGTCGCAGTTGCTTACGCTTGCCGTCAACGATGCCCGTGTCGACGGTCAGCTGGTAGCGCACGACGGGCCTGCTCCCGGCGCGGCGAGCTAGCTCGACGCGTCGGATCTGCGGCGGTAGCTGGCGGCGCTCAGCCATTCGCGTGAAGCGCTATGACGCAGCTTGGGTGTGTGCTGCGACGAAGCGGTGAATCTCCGCCGAGGTGACTCGGCGGGAGGCGCCGATTTGGACCCATGCCAGCTCGCCGGCATCGAACAGGCGATAGATCGATGAGCGCGAGATGCGTAACGCGGAGGCCGCTTCCGAAACCGTCAGCAGCAGGCTCCCGTTGATCGGCCTGCCACTAAATGGGTTCTGATCGGCCATAGCAGGCTCGGGTGTGTATGTGGGTCATGCGATCCCCTTCGTGCGGAGTGGTGTCCCATCAGTGTAATTCGCGCCGGGGACCCGTCCCCACACAAATTTTGTCGCAGCCTATACACTGATGACGCTTGGCGTTATTAACGCGGCGCGTTATCATAGGACGTGTGATCCGCTCGTTCCGGGATAAGGACACTGAGGCGATCTGGCGCCGCGCCTACGTCAAGAAACTTAGCCCGGAGCTCAGCAGACTCACATACAACAAGCTCGTTCTCATCAACGCCGCCGAGAGCATCAATGACCTACGAGTGCCGCCCGGCAACCGGCTGGAGAAGCTGGCCGGCAGCCGGGCCGGCCAGTACAGCATCCGCGTCAACGACCAGTGGCGCATCTGCTTCACCTGGAGCGCCAGTGGCGCCGCAAACGTCGAACTCGTCGACTACCACTAGAAAGGACAAACCCATGACAGACTTCGCCCCCACGCATCCCGGCGAGATTCTTCTCACCGAGTTCCTCGAGCCGATGGGAGTCTCGCAGTACCGCATCGCCAAAGCAATCGACGTGCCACCCCGACGCATCAACGAGATCGTGCACGGTAAGCGCGCAATCACCGCCGACACCGCGCTGCGACTGTCGCGCGCCCTGGGCCTAAGCGACATGTTCTTCATCAACATGCAGGCCCACTATGACGCCGAAGTCGCGCGCGAGCAGCTGGCGACCGAACTGGCCACCATCGAGCGCATTGCCTGAGAACGAGCAGGAGGACTGCGGCGCCGGCCGGGCAAGAATCCTCCGGGTCGTAACCCGTTGGTGTGATCCCGAGTGGAACCGTGCTATTTCTCGACAATGGGCTACGACGAGGACCCAGTGGCCGGACCCCGAGAATTGGTCCACGGCGGGTGAGAGTGGTTCATCGGTGGGTACCGGTGGCAGCGTAGCGGGCTGGCGGTAGGTAGCCCAGCGAGGAGTGTGGCCGGCGGTGGTTGTAGTCGTGCTTCCAGTCGCCGATGACGACTCGGGCCTGGGTCAGTGACCAGAATGTGTTGATGTTGAGGCATTCGTCGCGCACTCGGGAGTTGAAGGACTCGAAGTAGCCAGCCGATCACGCAAATCTCCTGATGTGATGAAGGAGCGGGGCCTCCGCTCCTCGTGTCCGTCCCGAGCGCGCATGCTCGGGGTGCTCACGTTGTTCCACGACGAAGGAGGCCCCTGTG
>Ga0209040_10001773_pt1 | contig 17058 bp, 19 predicted proteins | sample BogFormECP12_OM3_FD_188240 | JGI IMG/M metagenome (GOLD analysis project Ga0209040, IMG submission 188240) | Bog forest soil microbial communities from Calvert Island, British Columbia, Canada - ECP12_OM3 (SPAdes) (version 2) | ecosystem: Environmental > Aquatic > Freshwater > Wetlands > Bog ...
GATCCCCTCGATCAAGGCGCGGACCTCGATGCCGTCGCGCCAAGTGCTAGCTCGGATGTTCGTCGACTTAACCTGAATGCGGGAGCCACCTATGGCGACAGTTACTTCCAGTCGGTCGACTCCCTCTGGAATGTAGGACGGACCGATGGGCTTTCGCCACTGGGTTCGGTTCCATCGCCGAGCGCGAGCGCGCACGCACCAGTTCCTTCCGAAATGCTGGCGGAGGATACCTGGCCGGAACCTTCCGAGGCAACCCCAGCTCCGCCGAAACCACCGGAACCCTCCGATCAGGGATTCCACATATCCATTTCTCCCTATATTTGGTTCGCGGGAATGCACGGCTTGGTCGGCGCGCTGGGCCACGAAGCCAGCGTGCACGCCAGCTTCGGTGACATTTTTAATTACCTCAATATTGGTGCGATGTTTTCCATGGAACCTCGCTACAACCGCATCGTGATGCCTTTCGATTTCATTTATATGAAGCTTTCCGACAACAGAGGACTCCCCGAAGAGTTGGGGTTCACGTCAGTGAAAGTTAAGATCAGGCAATTCGTAGTGGGGCAAAAAATCGGCTACCGCGTGATTGACAGCGAGAAGTTCAAAATCGACGGGTTGGTCGGATTTCGTTACTTTCATTTGGGCAATACGCTGACTCTGCAGCCCCAAATTGAAAACGGATTCTATAGATCGGCAAACTGGGTTGACGTAGTCGCGGGCGCCAAAATCCAGGCGATGCTTACTCCGAAGGTCGTGGTCACGATTGCAGGAGACGCTGGCGGGGGCGGGTCGAATACGGACTACCAGATAGCCGGGTTCCTTGGTTATAAATTCAAGAAATTCATTTTACAGGGTGGATATAGGTATCTGTCGGTGAACTATCGACCCAGCGGCGCAGCCAGCTTTATCTACGATGTGGATTCATCAGGCTTGATGTTTGGCGCGACGATCCCCTTGAAGTGAATTGCGGTGTTCCTGCGGGAGACGGTCATGATCGGGTACATTGAGCACGTTGCCGAAGAATTTTAGAGAAATGTCTGGTGGCCATCCAAGAGATTTTACCAGATACGTGAAGACGGATTTCGTGCGCACTCGCGGCATTGAACGTTGGTTGATTGGAATTGGACTGACGCTTCTCGCTGTTTGGGGCGGCGCAAGGATTCAAAGCGAGATTTCCTCACGGGCTGCCGTCAAGAGGTTTCGCGCGGAGCAACTTCAGTCCACGGGCGTCAGTTCGCCGCCGATGAAGGATCCGGCGTCCGGCGCGGCGGTGGATTTCAGTTTGTGGTCTGCGAAGCGGGTAATTGCTTATAAGGAGAGTCTGGTCACCAAATCGACCCGGCCCCTCGCTCTGCTTCGCATTCCGAAGATTCACCTAGAGGTGCCCGTGTACAACGACACGGACGACCTGACCTTGAATCGCGGAGTCGGACGCATTCTTGGAACCGCGCAGATTGGGGAAGGAGGCAATCTTGGAATTGCGGGGCACCGCGACGGCTTTTTTCGCGGATTAAAGGATCTCGCGCCAGAGGACAAGATTGAGCTCGAACGCATCGGTAAGGTGGACACCTACGTGGTCGAGAAGGTTCAGATTGTAAATCCGGAGGATGTTTCGGTACTGGCCGCGACGCCGGTGCCGTCTCTAACTCTGGTGACGTGCTATCCGTTTTACTACGTTGGAAGTGCACCCCAGCGGTTTATCGTGCACGCGGCAATCAAGGATTTAGGCCAGTCTCATAAGCAAACAAGTCAGTCTAAGTTACCAAACTCACAAATCCACACCAAGGAGAATTAGAAAATGATCGCAAGAATTATAAGCAATTCGCTCTTGGCGGGCGCGGCTTTACTTGCTCTTACCTTGACCGCGCAGGCGCAAGTGAAAACCAAAACAGAAGTGCAGAAAGGCGCGGCGACGAAGCAGGTCAAGGTCGAGCGCGGAGAAGTGGTCTACGTCTCCGGCAACAGCTGCGTTATAAAAGCTGAAGACGGAACGCTTCGCCATTTCGACAATGTTCCCGAAAGCGTGACGGTTACGGTGGATGGCAAACAACTAAACATTCACCAAATCAAAGTTGGCATGAAGATCGAGCGACAGACCATCACCACAACCGTTCCGAAGACCATCACTACAGTCAAGACGGTCAGTGGCACGGTGTTTTACGTTCAGGCCCCCAACACCGTTATCCTGACGATGGACAACGGAAAGAACCAAAGATTCAAAATTCCGAAAGGGCAAAAATTCAATATCGACGGACAAGAAGTAGACGCCTTTGGCCTCAGACAGGGCATGAAGGTAAATGCGCAGCAGGTGACGGAGGTGCCGATAACGGAGGTTTCGCAGCAGGTGAGTCGGACGGGGACCATGCCGCCGCCGCCTCCTCCTCCACCGGCACCAGCTCCCGACGTTGCAATTTTGATCATTTCTTTGCCCGCTCCACAAGCCGCTCCGGTAGAAACCGCCGCCGCTGAACCGGCGCCAACGAAACTGCCGAAGACGGGCAGCGATTTGCCGCTATTGGGCTTGCTGGGAACTCTCTCGCTCGTTCTCGGATTGGCTCTGAAGGCGGCTCGGTCGCTTTAGTCTTAATCCGCGCGTCGTAATCAGCCTCTCCAGTGATTCTAGACCGCGGACGGTAGAAAGACAGACCTCTCCATGCAATGCATCGCATGGAGAGGCCGTTCTTTATCACGGCGGTTTTCGTGGGATGTCGATTCCTGGTTGCCGGTCGCATCGGCCTGCATTGAATGCAGGACCCGCAAACGCTGGAGTCCAGCTCCCGCATCGGCGCTGCCGCCGCAATCTCCTTGAGCACAGATCAGAGCTTATAATTTGGCTACAACAGTGCCGACTACGTGCGGTTCACCGGAACAAAGGGAATCCGTCGGTCGCGTGGCAGTATTCTTGGCGGGGTGAACCGAATTAGCGACCGACGTGTCCAATCGAGGAGCTTCGCAATGTTGATCGGAACGTTTCTGTCCTCTGTCTTGCGCCGCACCTTGCTTCTCGCGGCACTCTTTGCCGGGCTCTGTCCCGCGGCTAAGGCGCTACGAAAAGATATCGTGGTGATGAGCAACGGCGACCATCTCACCGGACAAGTGAAGCGCTTGGAAAACGGGTTGTTGTACGTCGAGACCGAGTATGCGTCCGGCAATATTGCCCTGGATTGGAGCCAGGTAAAATCGATCGAGAGTACTGCCACCTACCGCATCGTGTTGAACAACGGCCACAGGCTGAATGGAAAGATTGAAAAACGCTCTGTGGAAGAGGCAAAAGGCCCGGATTTCCTGATCCACGAAGCGAACGAGGAGGTGGAAATTCCTGCAACGGACATCGCGAGCTTGGATACCGTAAAGCCCACGTTCTGGCGACAACTGCAAGGGTCTATAGACGTCGGATACAGTTTCACCAGTGGAAATAGCACGTCGACACTCAACGCCTCTACTAGCGCGGCCTATAAGACTCCGGTATACGAAGTCGCGACCTCCTTCGATTCGACCTTCAGTGGGAGCTCGGGATCTTCGAATACGAATCGTGAAGACTTGCAATCATCCTACTACAGGTTCCTGAACAGAAACTCTTTCGTCGCTGGTCTCTCTGATTTTCTTCACAGCAGCCAACAGGATCTGCTTCTCCGCACCACCCTGGGCGGAGGTTACGGACGTTATTTGAAACGTACGACGAGCAGCAATCTATCCTGGCTGGGTGGCCTCGTGTTCGCGAAGGAGTCTTTTGTGACCAGGACGGGGCGGCCATCCGACCAGAATTTGGAGGCCACGGCGGGAGTAGAATACACCTACATCCGTTTCAATTTCGGAGAGTTCGATTCTCAGCTGCAGGTTTTTCCAGGACTCACGGACGCAGGCCGCATACGCCTTAAGACGAATAATGTGGTTACCATCAAACTGAGAAACAACTTTCGCTTCAACGTCACATTCTGGGACAATTTCGATAGCCAACCGCCTTCAACGGCGAGGAAGAATGAGCTTGGGATAAGTTCCGGCATCGGTTGGTCTTTTTAGAGGGGCACTCAAACTGTCCGAATCGGAGACTTCTGGCGGGAGTCGAAAGTGCAACTACTTAACCCCGTAGAGGCTGACTTTCGGGAGCGTGGCCCACTGCGCCCTTGTGTACCAGAAGTCGACGCGCTGGATGATTCTTCGCGCACCCGGCAGATCAATGATGCGGCTGCTTCCGCCCGAAGGAATGGTACTGCGCACTTGAATTTCTTCCCGTGTGCCATTTCCGTACTGGACGATGATCCGTAGGAAATTCACCGCGCCGCCATTGACCCGCAGTTGTATCGCGCGATAAGTTCCACTCTGTTGGCCTACCTGGATCGTGTCGTGATCCACGCCCGCATTAACCCGGCCCGACCCGAGCAGGACCATCTGCCCTTGTGCATCTGCGCCGTATTGCGCGCCGATTGCGATTGAGCAAACGACCAGAACTAAGAATGAGAGGAATCGAAGCCGGCTAGTCTTGAGCATGTTCATTCTCCGAGCACAGTTTTCATGATCGACGGCAGCACGTAGCGATTGGAATACTTCCACTTTGACGTTCTGGGTCGATCAATAACCTACCCCGCCTCTTGGCACTTCGACCGCCATTCGGGAGAACCGCTGGACCTCTCGACCCATTGAAAAGAATGCCTTTACGGACGCGCTCCGTGATGGCAGCCGCGAGGTATCCGACATCTCGTGGCCCCTCCGTAATGTCGGAGTTGAACCGCAATCGCAGCCAATTCGGTCCTGTCGGTATGATTCGGGTTCAAATCTAGAGCCAACAGGAGCGATAGGCTATTCGGGTGCTGGTGAAAATCGTTTCTCAGGGCATCCGGCACCTGAAACGGGTGTACGATGGCTGCCGATTTAAACGCGCAGAAGGAATGGTTCCAGGGTGATCACAAGCAGTTCTGAGTAGAGTCTCGGAGCCGTGCGGTATCATCGACGCTCCTAGTCGCATTCTTGAAACGGAAATCATATGGAGACTCTGATAACCAAGGCTCAGAAGCTTGTCGTTCTCGTACTCGCTATTCTGCTGATCATCGTCGTGGTTCTCTCAACCATACATTTGGGCACCTTGATTGCCGAAGAAATCTGGAAGCCACCTCGGTTTCTCATTCCCGTGCAAGGCCTTCTGGACATTTTCGGATTTTTCCTGCTGGTGCTTATCGGTGTCGAATTACTAGAGACGCTGAAGGCCTACGTCAAGAAGAACGTCATTCATGTCCGAGTCGTACTGGAAGTTGCTTTGATTGCGATGGCGCGAAAAGTCATCGTCGAAGAGCCCAACAACGTTCCCAGCCTGACGCTATTTGGTATCGCGGCGCTCATTCTGGCTCTCGGTATAGCTTTTTACTTTGAGAGGCAAGCACAAGGGTTACGGCCTTCTCTGAAGGACCATGACTCGACCGGAACAGGCTAGGGTCAAGAATGTGATCTTGGGCTGAAGGCTGCGGGGAGGAGCGCGAGTCCCAAGCGAATTGCGAAGTGGTGCCAAGGCATATTTCAGAGCATCAGGGTTTGGACATTGTAGCGACCAGTCTGGGAATGACTCTGCGCGGAATGAAACGCTGTGCGAAGACGCTGAATTTATTGAGAACTCCAGGCACCGAGAGGCCACCGCCGTTGGCGAGCACACGCAGCGCGTCGCGAACTACGAAATCAGCAGTGTGGTGGATGCCAGGAAATTTCCTTGGTAGCGGTTTCACGGAATCGCTGGCATGCAGCTTATATAGCCTTCCCGGGCAGACGGTCACAACGGTTGCGCCCGAAGCGCGCAACTCCTGTTCGAGAGCCAAGGAAAAGGTGGTCAGAAACGCCTTGGTGGCGCAATAGGCGCTGGCGTAGGGGATGGGCTGAAAGCCGGCGGTCGAAGAGATATTGATAATGCCTTTTTGCGGGCGCTGCAACATGTCCGGAAGGAGGCTGTAAGTGAGCTCGACGATAGCGTGATTGTTGAGGTGGAGCATCTCGAGTTGCTGGTGAAGAGAGAGCGCGCGGAAATCTCCCCGAAGCCCGAAGCCGGCGTTGTTAACGAGCAATTCGATGGGAACGCCAGCAGCCGAGAGTTGTTCGGCCAAAATCTGGCCCGCGCCGGGGCAGGCCAGATCAAAGTGGATGGCGAGCACCTCGACTTGGTGGGAGCGGCGCAATTCGGCCGCGAAGGCGTCAAGGGAATCGGCGGAACGGGCCACGAGAACGAGGTTGTAGTGGCGTTCGGCGAGGGCACGGGCAAAGGCCATGCCAAGTCCGCGGGAAGCGCCGGTGATTAGGGCAAAACCGTCGTGCGGCATTTCAGTCCTTGCTCAGAGAGTCTCGCACAGATAGGGGAAATCGCGTGTCGAAGACGCGATCCCAGAATCTGGTGGTGATGCCGAAACCTTTGTCGATGCCTCGTGGACTGTGATGGTACAGATGGTATTTTTTCAAGCGGCGAAAGAGAGGAAATCTGGAATTGGAGAAGTGCAGGGAATAGTGCAGCCATTCTTCGACGACATAGCTTTGTACGACGCCGGCGAGCAGTACGGGCGCAGTGTAAAGTGGGAACATAAAGCTGGCGGGGGCGGCGATAAAAAACAACGGTAGAATATCCGGCAATCCACCGCTGATGTGCCGGCCATCGAAGGGCCGCGCGTGATGATCCCAGTGAAGGGGATCAAGCCGCTCGTGGAGGAAACGGCGAATGATGCCGGTGCCTGGCGCGAAACGGCCATGCAGAACATAGCGGTGGAAAAGGTATTCGACGAGAGTCCAAGTGATGCAACCCAGCGAGAAGAAAGCTACGGTGGTCCAGGGCCGGGCTACGGAAGCCGCGGCCAGCAACACAAGGACAACGTACAGAGTGTAGAAAATGGTGAGAGGGTACAGGCGATGACGAGCGAGAGCGGCCTGCTGGCGCTTGTAAGTCTCAAAGGGGACTTCAATCGTGCGCTGCTGGAGTGGCACGACGGTTGCGAGTTGGGACATCAGGATCCTCCGGTTCCGTGGTTTTCCGGGAAATTATTCGAAGCTTGCGGTTACACCCTGGAAGCCATTCATGGCCTGTTCCGAAGCCCTTTCATGAGGCGGGTAGTGCACCTCGCTTTCCAGTCTGGAGCCTGTCCAGCCTCGGCTCATTCGGAATTAGCGGGTTCCATATGCAAAACAAGGATAAGCAGTTAGGGCATATTCCGCCTCGCGGCGCGGGAATTGAAGAGAGTTCCCCGGTCGCCGGCGACCGACAGAATCTTGACGTTGCCGTCAATTTTCTGGCAGCCCCGCTGCGGCCGGCCGAAAGCTGCGTTGCCGCATTTTTCTCAGAGCCCTAAGTGCCTTTCCGCACAAGCGGTTGCCCCTGTCCTCACCGAACTGATTCGCACTGCCGAGCCCGCGTGAATGGAATCCCTAATGCAACTAAGCCCAAGAAAGAACGGCACCAGGAACGCTGGCCGGGGGAAGTTCTCGGGCGCATTGAAATTACAACCGAGCGAATGGAAGCTCCAGGAAAGGCATGGCTCTCAACATGCTAAATTCTCGCGGTGGTATCTTTCTTCTGGTTCCGGGAGTGTGCTCCCGCATGCGGCGCAAACGGGCAGTGGATGCCGCTTCGATCGCTCGTAAACGTCTTCTTCCGGCGGTCATTCTCGTCTGTCTGGCGGGTTCCGGATGCGGCAATTCTTGTTACAGTGGTTACTGGAACGCGAATGGAAACGGCGCTGCGGGCATCAGCTCACCCTGTTCTTTCACCACAGCTACCGGTACGGTCGCCGTCCAGGTAAGTGCCGCTTCCGGGCCTTCGGCAGTAGCATCACTACCCCAATCACCAGGCGCTGTCCAGCACATTTTTGTCACCCTGCGCGGCATTGAGGCCCACGCAAGCTCGACGGCAGACGAGGACGCCGCTGGTTGGCAAGAGCTTGTTCCCGAGCTGGCACAGCATCCGGTACAGTTAGACCTGTTGGCATTGCTCTCATTGGAGTTGTCCGGCGATGTACCGGCGCCGGGGTCGCGCGCCATCGTAGGTGTCCCAGCAACAATTCCCGCAGACGAGTACCGCCAGATGCGTCTACGGCTCATGCCTCTGCGTTCAGCAGCGGATGACCGTGCCCCAGAGAGCAACGCTTGTGGCAATGTCGGCTGGAACTGCATGGTGTTCGCCGATCGTTCTGTGCGACCGTTGCAATTCACCGCTTCGTCAGGCGCACCGACGGAGCTCGACGCTCCCGCGGAATTTCACATCACACCGGAAGTGGGCGCTGACAGAGTCTTCCGTCTTCTTCCCGATGAAGTGCTCCATCTTTCCATCGAGTTCGATCCCGCCTCTTCCATCTTTTTCCCGTCAGGCACCGCAGTCCGCCTCGTCCCCGTTTTCAAAGCCGTTTCTCGCACCTCACCGCCAGCACCCAACGCAGAATAAACGCAAGAGGCGACGGCATCTCGCGCTAGAGGCGCAGCCGCTGTTCTCGAAAGGGAGCCTACAAAGTGTGGTAGGGAGCGCTCACAAGTGATACGAGGGAGCCGAAATAAGTGAGGCTGTTGAGGGTGCGTTGCCAGTCCGAAGAACAAATTCCATGTTACGAGGCCAGGGCCTGTTGCTCGTCGTCGTAGATTTCGAAGACCTTGGTCAGGCGAGAGAGCTGCAGAACCTCGCGTGCGGAGGTGCTCAGGCCGAACAAAATGAAGCGAGAACCGAGGTCGCGGGCGGCCTTGAAGCCCTCGACCAGGGTGGCGACACCGGAGCTATCGATGTAAGGAACCTTGCTGAGATTTACAGCCACGCGCGGTGCCCGAGCTTCCTGGATCTCGTGCAGCACCGATTCGCGCACTGCAGGGGAGTTCGCAAAATCGATGTCCCCAGAGACGTCGAAGATCGTGGTTTGGTCGTGGTGCCGGACGGAAATCTGCAACGTGTTTTCTCCTTCACGAAGCGTTGTTTGTCTGCGTCAGGTATTTTACGAGCCGCAGTTGGTTCGTAGCGCCCTTGCGCGTGAACTCCACGGTGTCCATGGCCTGGCGGATGAAGTGCAATCCCAAGCCTCCTGGCCGTATCTCATCGAGTGGACGGCCGTTTAGTTTGCTCGTGTCAACTGCGGGGCCGCGGTCACAGAGAAGAATTTCGAGGCCCTCTTGAACTTCGCCGTCATTTCTGCGGCGCGTTCCCCGGAAATATAGAGCGATAGGCTGGTCATGGCGGTTGGCATAGCAATGCCGCACAATGTTGGTCAGAGCTTCATCAACCGCGCGCGTGATCGCCCTGCATTGTTCCCCTGGGAATCCCAGAGCCTCGGTCAGACGTTCGACCGCGCCCCGCACTACCGAGAGAAACTTGGGATTGCTGCGCAGCGCCAGCGTCAACATCAGACCTCCACGCTGCCGGGGGGCTGGATCCACTTTATTTGCCGTCGGCTGAGGACAAATTTGCGTGTGCGACATGGGCGGCCTTCTTCGCGAAGTCGTCGGTAGCTTTCAGGTTCAAGGTGGGAATGACCAGCCCGGCGAAAAACAGCGCAGGCGGAACAAGAGCCGTTTTCCTTCCATCGGACATGTGTGTCTCCCTGATCATCAAATTCGATTCGTTTCAGCGAACGTGCAGCAGCATGAGTGAAACGTCATCGGTCGCCGGGCCCTCTCGCCAAGCAGCCACGCGATCGAGAATGGCTTGCTTCATCTCGTGGGGAGGCAGGCACGATGCTTGGCGCACGATTTCCTGAACACCAGAGATCCCAAGCATCTCGCCGCGGGAATTGAAAACTTCTGTAATCCCGTCGGTATAGAGGAGAACGCGGTCATCCGTCTGCAGTTCCAGCTCTAAGGCTGGCGTGGCATCCACGGCATCGGGCAACACTCCAAGAATCATGCTGCGAGACTCGAGCAGCAGCGGATCCTGCCCGCGCCGAGCGAGCATGGCGGGCGGATGACCAGCTCCGGCAAAAACCATGCTGCGACGGCGCGTATTGATGCGGGCGGCGGCTGCGGTGACATACATTCCCGAGCCGGGAATGTCCTCAATAAGAAAACGGTTTAGCTCGCCGAAAATGTCGAGAAACGGCATGCCACTGCGGAGGTGCGCCGCTGTTTCGGAGTAGATGCGGTTGGCGACCAGCGCGGAGCCGATGCCATGACCGGAAACATCGCAGACGAACAAGCTGAGATGCTCGTGATCAGCCGAGTTCACCAGAGCGAAGTCGCCTCCGATGGAGCGCACGGGCTGATAGTAGGAGTCGACGCTCACGGTGTCACATGATATCGATCTCGGTGTAAGGCTTTTCTGTACGCGGGCTGCGAGCCGGAGATCTTCGTCAATTTCCATCTGGCGTTTCTGCAACTTGACGTTGGCGGAGCGGAGTTCCTCTTCGGCTCGCACCTGCTCGGAAATGTCGGTGAACGTCACGATCCCGACCCGATTGCCAGAATGCTCCAGGGTCTGAGAACTGATGATGACGTGCAAACGACCGCCACCCTTTCGAGGCAGTACAAAAGCATAACGGTTGTGGCCGGCCCGGAAAGCGACGTCAATCTGCTGTTTAAGAAATTCTCTTTCTTCCGAGGAAAAGAATCGCGAAGGGTCAAATTCGGCCAGTTCGTTCCGGGGAATGCCGGTCATCTCGATAAAACGGGAATTGGCAAAGAGAATCTGATGATGCTCGGTGGCGATGATGACTGCCTCGTTGAGGACCTCCAGAACGGTCTCCATGTTGGCGAGCCATCCAGGTTTCTCCACGTCGAGGCAGTCTTTCTCAGCCATGGGCATTGGATACCTCAAGAATGTGGGAGTGGGAAGACGGGCCTGTCATGGGAACGCGATTTCTGGAGTGGAAATCTCCGCGGACCTTGCGTCAATAGTTACAGATTCATCGCCGGGGGAGCAAAACGAGGAACACGGGTTACGGGGGATAGAGGCACCAAGGGTACGTTGCGCGTGGTACATGAGATGTTGCCTTGCGCGGAAGACTCTGGACTTAAAAGTCCCGGTCGCAACGCCGAGCAACGCGCCGCCTTGTTCGCAGGACATTTCATCGTAGTAAGTCATTTTGAATGCTTGCCGGAGCACGGGACTCATGGTCCCGAGCAAGGCATCGATCAATTGGAGTGTCTCTTTCTTAGCGCAAGCCATTTCCGGATCAGGTTGCGGATCCGGAATCATTTCCATCACAGAGGTCTTCTCGGCAGAGGCAGATTCTGGAATTGGTTCGATCCGTCTGGGTTTCCGTTTTCGCCGGATCATCAAGGCGGCGTTCAGAACCACGCGGGTGAACCAGGTGCTAAGAGCAGACCGGCCCTCGAATCCAGGCAAGTGGCGAAAAGCCGAGACAAGCGCATCTTGAACGGCGTCTTCGGCGTCTTCCTTATTCCGCAAGATGGTGTAGGCCAGTCCGACGAATCTTGGGCGTGAACACTGGATCATCTCCTCGAACGCCTCCCACTCATGACCCTCCTTGCGGCCCCGGACGAATATTCCCGTGCGGCAGAGTTCTGGGTCGCGTGCCACTGGCCGGGTATTCCTGTTCCACTGTCCGGAAAGATGCGACGCCCCTTTCTGAAGGCTTATGTAGGGGCGCGCAGCGAGGTTCGCAGAAGTGGATGAACAGTTCACTCAAAGTCTCCGTTTGTCTCGTGGTTGATAAAGCATCTATATGCCCAAGGAAGAGGCGTTCCCGAGAATCGGCGATCCCTCGTGTTATCAACAGAAAAGAGAGGCGTTGGCCCCGTACACAAATGGACAGACCCGCCGGGTGCGGAAATCCCGGCGGGAGTTTGACGGTAACGTCGAGTTCGTGACATCTGCAAGGAGGATGGAATTATTCGCGTGCTGCACGTGTTTTCCTGATCTTCAGTGGCAAAGACCGGCAACTATTGTGTATTTCGTCTCTCTTGTGAAGCTTCGAAGGCGATCGCCTTTCCGGAGCGTGCATTTTCTCCGCGGCGATTAGAATTTCGAGCTAGTCGAATGCCAAGGTCACTGAGAGCGGGAAGTGGTCGGAAGCGGAGATCAAGCGATGGACCTGGGGTTGGCTGACGCGCGTGGGTCCACTGGTGAAAATCCAATCAATACTCCGTCCAGGATCCAAGAACGATCCGGGAGTCGTGGGCACGTGCTGATCGGCAAACGCATCATGAAACTGCGCCCGCCTGAACGCCGAGGCCGCCAGCCCGTTGGACACATCGAGATTGAAGTCGCCTGCGAGCAGAACCGGAATTTCCGAGCCATATCGGCGGGCATCGTTCAAGGTCTCGTCAAGCTGGGAGCGGCGCAGATCATCATCACCTTTGCTTTCCAGGTGCAGGTTATAGGTGACCACCTTCTTCCCCACCACGTTCGCCTCGCTCACCAGCGCCAAACGTCCGCCGATGCGTTCTTGGAAAGGCTCGATCTCGGGAAGAAACCAGCGCGGCCTCCAGAAGTTCGATTGCCTCTGAAATCGCAGGATGCGCGAATTTGACAGCGGCCAACGAGAGAGAGTTGTCTGGCCGTGGAAGGCGGGTGACGCGCGCGAGCCCTGGGTTAGTTCTTGAAATTCACGTGCGAAGACATAATTCATCTGGAGCTTCTGCGCAATTTCCTTCGCAATATTTAAGTGATGCGTGCGCCTGGCGTTGACATCAGTCTCCTGCAACAGGATGAGATCGGCTTTCGCGCTGGCTAGGAACTCGATAACGCGTTGGAGTTGCAAACCCCGATTGACGTTCCAGTTTACGACCCGGATGGAATCGGGCGAATAAAGCAGCCAGCGGGGGATGGCAAAATTGCCTGTTTCGAGCTCCTGCATCGAAGTCACGGTTCGCGTCAACTCCGGGTCAAACAGAAGCTGCGGTACTTATCACCGTCGAGGTCTGGGCGACCTTCGATGTTCGGGCTCCACCAAAAGTGTGGCATGAGTACAACGCGATGGGCCAGACCAGATTTGCTCCGATCATGCTTAGGATAAATGCTACGTTCATGATGTTAAAGAGCGCAAAGAAGAGAAGCGCATAAGGAAAAAAACAGCGCCGGACAATAAATTCCATCTGTCTGCCTAAATACAAGAAGGGATTCGAAGGTCGGCTCTCTGCGTGGGCCTGCCAAATTTTCAAAAGTTGTTCCGGACGCGCAGACGCTAGCCGATGTCGCTCCCATCCCGTTGCGAGGAAGCTTGCAATTGCGCCGAATAGGAGCAAGCCGCCAGACGTCAGATATGCTGTTGAGTCTGAGGTCCTCCACAGTCCAATGGTCATGCCAACAAAAAGGATCAGATAGAACGCGTAGTCGCAAATAGTCTCGAGCCAGCAGCCGAAATCGGATTCGAGCATCTTTAAGCGAGCGACCTCTCCATCGCACCCGTCTAGAATGCTTGCGAATAGGCATAGGCACGCACCAATCAGGGTGTTCCAATAGCCGCCAAGGGCAAAAAATGTTCCCGCGGCGAAGCCAACTCCGAGCGTGAATATGGTGACCATGTTCGCGGTAATCGGAAATTTAATGAGCTGCCGGCTTATGGGTATGGAGATCTTGCGATTCAATCGCGCGTAGATGCCGTCTGTAGGCTTGAGGAGCCAGCGATTCAGTTTTCGTTCGGCAGACAGACACTCTTCCGTAGTACTAGCGTGCTGCCACAAATTCTCCGGCACGGGCATGCTAACGACCGAATGCATATTTGCCGGTGAGGCGTGCAATTGAACCAGGCTCGCGAATTCCGATGTACAGTGCTCCGAGGGATTTTCGATCATGGCGGCGGACAGGGCATAAATGCCGTTAGGTTCTTCGCTACTCGTCAGAGCCAGCGCGGTGCGCTCGCTCCGCCACGCAATGGCCTCGCGTAACAAGGATGGATGATATGTCGCGTTTCCGTCGATCAGGACCAAGCGCTCACTATTCCCCTGACTGGCAATGAGCCGCAACTGTTGTGAGAGAGAAGCGTTAGCGTCAACTTCGACCCATTGGACAAACTCAGGAAGGCGCCCGGTCCAGAAAAGGTTGCGTTGCACGCTCCTCCTGGCTGCGGAATCGACGACAACGACGACCCGAGCGGCGCCGGCTCTTTGGGCTGCTAAAATGGTGCGCAGCAGTAGGGGCAAAGAGGCGATTCGAACTACTGAAGATCTGATCTGACTCGCGCTCGTTCCTCCATCGGCAAGCAGAATGGCAACGGTGACTTCGCCGTCGGAGCGGACACTGCGTAAACACTCCGCTTTGGCTCCAGTATCCTTCACGACGGCTTCCACCGTGCGCTTGGCGTTATCGGAGTCGCTCCGCTTTTTCGAGCGGGTCAGCGCCAGCAGGCAGATGGCGCCGATGGCGGCCCAGAAGATGGAGCGCAAGCGCCTCGCGACTCCTAACGCCAGTCCCGTCGCGGCGCTCAGACCGAACATTTTGCCGATCAACATGGTGCCACCCTCGTAAGTTGCGATATTGCCCGGGTTGAAGTTACCGATGACGTTCACCAGCTTGGTTAGCGCTTCGATGAGGAGGGCTCGGAGGAAGCCGATTGTCGTGCTCATGAGCCATAGGATCAAACACACCTCCAATATGGCCATGCACTGAGACGCCATGTTGAGAGAAAAGCTTGCCCAAAACGCCTTTGGGGTTTGGTGATGGAAATCGAAAAGCGCATTCTCAACGGACTGGAGCAGCGAGTACCTTTTCTGAATCCAATTTGTCAGGGACGGAACGCGGCCGATGATGCGGGCGCTGCCGGAAAGCACCGGCCAACGTTTTCGCAAAGCCAACAGCGCGAGAAGCAAAAATGCAATCAGCGCGAGCACGAATCCGCTCGCGTACAAACGCAGTGTGTGGGAAAGCGGAACTAGGAGCAGAGCTACGAGAATCCCCGTGATCGTAGTCACAGTTCCAGTCACTGCGTAGAAGCCACGATCTAGTGTCACCGAAGCGACACTTCGCGCGATCGGTATTTCTGGGCTCAACTGCGCGACACGCACGGAATCCCCAAACGTCTGGCCAACAAAGCCAAATTGTCCGGCAGCTTCCGCGCCCAGGCGCAGCCCTACCAAGCGCGGAAAGGAGATCTTGTCCCCATCGTCACCAAGTGTAATCCGCCACGCCCAGGTCCTCGCAAGGTGCGAAACGCCGGCCAGGGCAGTCACCAAGAGGAAGCCCCAACCGAGGGCCACAAGATTTTGCCAGAGTGTGGCAGGGCCGGCGCGCGAGACAAGGTAAACAAACAACGCAGCGCTCAACGCAATCGCGGCGAGTCGAAGAGGGGAACGCGCTGTGATCGGAATTCTAAACACCGGCAAAGACCTCCGCGAAGGGGTTATCACAGAAGTCCCGGTTAAAGACGCTTTCGGCGTGCGCCAAGGCCTCGGGACTGTCGACATCGTGCCAGTGGGCGTCGCCGATATCAAAGGCGCGCAGTTTGTGTTCGCGGCCGAGCTGGCGCATGCCGTCCGACAACGAACAGTCGCCGTTTTTTTTCGCCGATTCGAGCCTGCTGAAGAGCGTCGGGCTGCACAAAAACATACCGGTATCCAGCGCGTCGTAGTCCGCAAGATCTTTTCCGATTCCAACGATATGGTTACCTTGGCGTCTAACCTTGGTGGCATCGTCCAAGTCAAAAACGTGATCCAGCTTGTGATCGACTGCAAGAATGACCTCGTCAACCGCGAGTCGCTGCTGCAGCAGGGCTCTTGCCGTTTTTGGCTCGAAGATATGGTCCGCCATAAGCAGCAAGAAGGGGTTGCGAAGCTCGGCCTTAGCCGCTAGAGCGGAAACGCCATTGGCTTTGTGGCATTCCAAGTTTTCAATCAAGCTGACGGAAGTGCCTTGATTCGATCGTCCGGCGAACCAGCGTCGAATCATGTCGGCGCGATACCCGACCACGATTACAAAGCGAGTGATTCCGGCTTCTTGGCAACAACTCATGACGTGTTTGAGAAGCGGCGCGCCATGAAGCGGCACAAGGGGTTTGGGAGCGCCGCCCGACACGGATGCGATGCGGCTGCCGTTACCCGCCGCGAGAATCAAGCACTCATTAACGGCCGGCATAAGCCACCCTGGTGAGCAGGTAGGATTCGCGGGGAGTTTCAGTTGCTTCGAGGCATGTATTCGGATGTTTCATGGATTAGCCATCCTCCTTGCGGACATAACGGAGTTGTCCGGAGGGTGTGTGGTTTTGGGCGCGTAGTCGAAATACTCGATGTTCACGTCGGTGGCGCCAAAGATGCGGGCCTCGGTGACGCTCTGCGTCGAACGTGGAAACCAAAGAGGACCGTTTTTCTGGTAGATCTGCACGAAATGGGTGCTCTTTGTCCAGAATGAAGGGTTTTTGGCGGGAGCGCCTTCGGCGCGCGCCAGTGCGTAGTCTTCGGCATCCACCCAGATGCGCCCTTGGAAGAGGTATTTCTCCTTGCGCTTTGGAGTGATTTCCAAAATGTAGGCCGAGCGACCGTCAAGAAGTTCGGTTCCGACGATTTTGAAATCGTAGTTTTCTAGATTGAGTCTGGACTTGGCACGCAGGTCGGGTCGTGAGGACTCCGATTCCGATTCGAGCATTTTGCGCAAAACGTGTTTATGCGCCGCCTTCCATCCGTCCTCGGAGACGACCTCAAAATGCTTTGTCCCATCGGGATCGCCTTGTACTTGCACCAGCATTTCCGCGTGCTTTTGAAAAACTTGATTCTCGAGGATGTACCGGCGCATCCCGGCGTACCCCGCGATCGAGGCCTGGCGCTGGAGATCCCGCGAACCCATGCGCGCTACGATTTCATCGACCGGTGGAAGAACTGCGGGGTTGTCGGCCGCCCCGACGGAAGAGGCGGGAAGCAGGCACAAAGCAGCGAGTAGGAACTGGTATCGCATGGTCAAAACTCCAGGACAAATTTGCCGCGGTATTCACGCCACGCGGGGTTAAAGAAATCGCCGAACCTGGCGCTCGCAAGAATGTTTTGTACTTCGCGAGGATCAAAGTGGTTGAAAAGATTGAATACGCTGATCCCCGCACGCGCGCGCAAGCGCTTTTCGCCGAAGTGCAGCGATATCGGGCGCGTGACCTGGAGATCGCAAGAAGAAAAACGCGGATAGCGATCAACGTTTCGCGGTCCAACGTATTGGCGGTACTGATCTTCGACGGAGTAGGGAAACCCGGT
>Ga0209040_10001774_pt1 | contig 17056 bp, 12 predicted proteins | sample BogFormECP12_OM3_FD_188240 | JGI IMG/M metagenome (GOLD analysis project Ga0209040, IMG submission 188240) | Bog forest soil microbial communities from Calvert Island, British Columbia, Canada - ECP12_OM3 (SPAdes) (version 2) | ecosystem: Environmental > Aquatic > Freshwater > Wetlands > Bog ...
GCCACTCGCCGTAATAACCGCACCTCACCGGTAGCCCGCCGGGCCATTCCGCTGCGGGTGGCTGAGCGCTGTCCGCGAACAGGCTAAGTTTCCGGTCAGACGAGGTCGAGACCGCCCTGGGCTACTTCGAGAACAACGCCCCCCGCATGCGCTACAAGTGGTTCCGCCAATGCGGCCTGTTCACCGGCTCCGGCGCCGTCGAGTCCGGCTGCAAAGCAGTCATCGGCCAGCGCCTGAAACTCTCAGGCATGAGATGGACCATCCGCGGTGCGGACGCCATCGCCGCCCTGCGCTGCGAGCAAGCCAGCATCCCCGGCAGCCAGATCTGGCAGCGGCCCCGCAGCCAGACGACCAGCGCATAACCCGTCCTGGCCGGTCAGCCAGGCACCGCGAGCAAGTTACCCATCAGTCACCTACAAAATTGTCGTGCACCGGCGGCCAAAACCGATCGGGGAATGTCGGACCCGGCCGCTACTGTGATCATCATGGACTACGAGCAGGTCACGGGCATCCTCGCGAGCATGCGCCTGGATCCGTACTGCTCGCTGACCCCGCGGCTTCTCGGCGTGGTCGACGCCAACGCGATCTTGAGCAGCGTCGATAACGACTGCCGCAAGGGGCCGCACTGGCGGTCCCGGCTGCTGCGGATGACCAGCAGCGGCACCGCCGTCCTGTACGCGCCCGACCACATCTACACCGAGGTGTACCAGCGGATGCCCAAGATCGCCCGGTCCAGCCCGGTGCCGCTGGATGCGCTCCGCGAAAGGTTCGAAGCCGCGTACCTGCCCGCCCTGCGGTACGTCACGGTCGACACCACCGCCATCGCCGACCCGCAGGTGCTCGCGATCACCGACCCCGACGACGTACCCACCGGGCAACTCGCCAAGCTAATCGCGCCCTGCGTCGTGTTCTCCGAGGACAAGCACCTGCGCAAGCCCGGCCTGGCACCGCCAGCATGGCGAGAGGCCGCCCAGTTCGGCGTCGACCTGGTCGAAGGCGTCACCGGCCAGCGGATCACCGGCAACCTCGCCACGCTCCCGTTCCGCGGCGGAGCCGAACTGATCGCCTTCCTGGGGCGCAAGACAGGCATCTCGCCGTGGATCATCGGCGGAATCGCAGCGGCCGGGGCCACCTACGTGCTCACAAGCCCGCAGCGGCGCCAGGAGGTCGGCAGGTACGTGATGCCGGTCGCGGAGGCGCTGATGAAGGAGATGGAGCGGTCGGCCGCACTGGAGCAGCACGCGATCGCGAGCCTGCGCGAGATCCTGCTCGCCGCGCTCCCCGAGCCGAACGTCAAGCAGCAAGCCGCGATCGTGCTCGCCCGGCACGACGAGCCGCTGCTGGCCAAGGAGGTCCAGCAGCGCCTCCTCCGCCTCTTCCCCGACGACCATGTCCCCACGGTCGCCGGGATACGTGCCGCTCTCCGCGACGGTCCCGAATTCGTGCAGCCCGAGCGTTACCGCTGGCAGTTCGGCCGCGAGGCCGGGCCGTGGCGGGGACGCTACCGGGAACCGGCCCAATAGCAAGCGACCCCGCGCCCCGCCCGCATTTGCCCCACGGGCCGACGGCAGCCGGGAAACCCAACGGGCTGCGCCGGGCGCAGACCCGGGGCCGCTGTGCGCCCGTGTGCGCCCGTCCGTCGGCAACGCGGGCCGGACACATCCCGAACACGAACGCCCCGCCGTCAGCTCCGGACCGAGGCACATATACCTGCGGTATACCTCCCATTGGAGCACGCCGGAAAGTCGCAGGTCAGCGCCCAGATGTACCTGGCATGTACCGGTGCCTGCACATCACTGGGCGCTGCGCTTACCGGCCGTTCCCGGCCGAATCCCCGAAGTCGCAGCCTCCCTGCAGCCGCGTGTCCCTAACCCGCCCGAACCGATTTTCCGGGAGCGCGTGAAAAAAGGCCCTGAAAACCGGATTTCTCTAGTAAGCGGATAATGCGGCGGCACGCGGGGCCAACCCCCGCCCATGACAGACCCCTCTGACAGCGCAGCGCGCTGCCCTCAGTCAGCCATGCCCTCATCGGACCGCCCGTGCGGCCTTCCCCTTCTCTCCTCTCCCCAGGGCCAGCAGCCCCGGATGGCCGGCTGCCCTCGCCGCCCGGGCCGGGGCCGGACTTGACGGGGCGACCAGAGCGGAGCGTCCGTCGACCCAGACCCACGGACAGGCCGCCCCCGGGAACGCAAACCGCTCCCGGCCGGCCCCCCGCCACCCCGGCCGAAGGACCCGGAACCCCGGAGGACCCGCTGCTGACGATCGATGAGGTGATCGCCGAGCTGCGGGTATCCCGGGCCGCTTTCTACCGCTGGCGCAGGCAGGGAGCCGGCCCGGCAGTCATGCGGCTGCCCGGCGGCGGCGTCCGGGTCCGGCGCAGCGCGCTGTCCGCGTGGCTGCGCCGCCTGGAAGACAGCACGTCAGAAGGACAGGAGCAAGGAGCAGATGGACAGTTACGACGTCAGGTTCTGGGATATCAAGAGGCTCGGCAACGGCACCGGGGCACGGTTCCGGGTCCGGTGGGCCGTGGACGGCCGCGAGCACTGCAAGTCGTTCAAGGCCCGCCCGCTGGCCGACGGGTTCCTCGGCGGCCTGAAGGACGCGGTCCGCGACCGGCGGCCCTTCAACCCCCGCACTGGCCTGCCCGAAGCCGAGACGACCGAGGAGGAGATGATCACCTGGTACGAGCACGCCCGCGCCTACGCCGAAGTCAAGTGGCCGAACCTGGCCCCAGTCTCGCGCCGGTCGGTGGCCGAGGCCCTGGTCACCGTCACCGTCGCGCTCACCAGCAAGGAGCCGGGCGCGCCCGAGCCGAGGGTGCTGCGGCAAGCGCTGTTCGCCTGGGCGTTCAACCCCGCCACCCGCGACACCGGCCCGCCCCCGGAGATCGCCGCCGCCCTCGACTGGGCCGAACGCGCCTCGCTGCCCGTCGCCGGCCTGGAAGACACCGCGATCGTGCGGCTCGCGCTGGCCGCCTGCGCCAAGACCCTGACCGGGAATGCGGCGGCCGGGTCGACGCAGCGGCGCAAGCGGTCAGTGTTCTACAACGCCCTCGGCTACGCGGTCGAGCAGGGCCACCTGCCCGCCAACCCGGTCGACCGCGTCCAATGGACCGCCCCCGCCGTCGCGGCCACCGTCGACCGGCGGGTCGTCGTCAGCCCCGCCCAGGCCGAGGCGCTCCTGAACGCCGTCGGGCGGCTGGGGAAGCGGGGAGAGCACCTGAAGGCGTTCTTCGCCTGCCTGTACTACGCCGCACTGCGCCCGTCGGAGGCGGTCATGCTCCGCCAGGCCGACCTGCACCTGCCGAGGGCCGGGTGGGGACGGATCGTCCTTTCGGCCTCGGCATCCCGGGCCGGGCGGGCCTGGACCGACGAGGGGACCGCCCGCCAGGAACGCGGCCTGAAGCACCGCGCCGACAACGAGACCCGCACCATCCCCGTCCCCCCGGTTCTGGTCCGGCTGCTCCGCGCGCACATCAACAGGTCCGGCACGGCCCCGGACGGGCGGATCTTCCAGACCGCCCGGGGCGGCATCCTCCAGGACTCCGGCTACAACGAGGTCTGGGACCAGGCCCGCAAGACGGCGCTCACCCCCGCGCGGTACAGGTCACCGCACGGCCGCCGCCCCTACGACCTGCGCCACGCCGCCGTCTCCCTGTGGCTGAACTCCGGGGTGCCCGCGACCGAGGTCGCCCGCCGGGCCGGGCACGGCGTCGCCGTCCTGCTGAAGATCTACGCGCACTGCATCGACGGGCAGGCCGACGCCGCCAACAAGCGCATCACCGACGCCCTCGGCATCCAGGACACCCAGCCGGAGTCCGAGCCCGGCGACGAGGGCGACGGCGACAGCCAGCAGGCATCTTGAGCTTTACAGCATGATGAGCCCCGGCCCGCAGGGCCGGGCTCATCATGCTGCCTCGACGTAGACGTCGAGCGCTGTCCCGTCCCGGGTACACGTGCTGAGGCAGATGAACATAGCGGAAATAGATGGTGGCTCCATTTGGTGGATCGTCGTGGTTGGCCGACGAGGACCGGCAGTCGCCGCAGGGTACTCCCGCTGTGACGGCTGTTTGCTTTGTCTAGCTCTGTGACGCCGGAGTCGTTGTGTTACGGGCGCGCGGTCATGTAGCCGCTCTCTGGGAGCGGTGTGAGGCACCGCCGGGTTTCTCACGGACGGCCACGGACAAGGTCCGCCACGGCGGCCGGTTTCCGGCTGGAGTGGCCTTATCAAGCCTGTTCGTCAAAGCGGGCAACCTCAGGGCCTTTATCGTGATCCTAGATTCGCCGCGAGGTCGTGCGCCGAAGGATGCAGGCGTTGGCATGAGATCGCTCGTTAGCTTACGAGCCGGGAAAATACACATGCAAGCATTCGCAGAGGCTACGGTAACTTACGGGAAGGTTAACTTCCACTTTACCAACTGGGGGGACGTGATGGCGCAAGTGGTTTGTGTGCACGGGATTGGTCAGCAGCGTGAGGCGCCGAATACGCTTCATGCTGTGTGGGCCCCAGCGCTGTGCGGCGGGGTGAAACTCGCGGGCGGTACCCTGGCCGAGGATGCGGTCAAGTGTGCGTTCTACGGGGACCTGTTCCGCCCTCCAGGCCGCCCCCTGTCGGCCGGGGATACGCTGGTCCAAGCGGATGACCTAGACCCCTTCGAGCAGGATCTGCTGGTCAATTGGTGGGAACAGGCGGCCCGTACGGATGCGGCAGTGATCTCGCCGGATGCGCGTACCCTGGCGCGGACTCCGCGGAGTGTGCAGGGCGCACTGTGGGCGCTGAGCGGGTCAAGGTTCTTCGCCGCCTTGGGGGAGCGGGCACTGCTGGGGGATCTGCGGCAGGTTCGTGACTACTTCCACAATCCGGATATCAGGCGCGAGGCCAGGCAGCGGGTGAGCGAGGCGGTCACGGGCGACACGCGTGTGCTGGTCGGTCATTCGCTGGGGTCGGTGGTCGCTTACGAGGCACTGCGCGCGAACCCGGGATGGCCGGTCAGGATGCTGGTGACGTTGGGCTCGCCGCTCGGCATCCCGAACCTGATCTTCGAGCGCCTGGACCCCGCGCCGCTGTCTGCGGCCGAGGCGGAGCCGGGTCCTCGGGGCCGGTGGCCAGGCAAAGGGCGGGAGTGGGTGAACGTGGCCGATCAAGGCGACGTAGTGGCTCTTGTCAAGGACCTGCGTGTGGCGTTCGGGCCGGGCGTGGATTGCTGGGTGGTGGACAACGGCGCGACCGCTCATGACGTCAGGCCGTACCTAACGGCGGAAGAAACTGGCCGGGCCGTTCGCAATGGCCTTGAATCGCGGCGGACTTAGGCAGGGACGGGTGGCGCTGATGGCTGGCCTGACTGCCCGGTGCTCGCCAGCAATTAGCAATAGTGTGGCTAAGGTCTGCTGGAGTCATGTCGCCGCCGTAAAATCACCCGAGGGGACCAATACTGGTACAGATGCAGGACTACTGGTTGGGGGCTAATTTTGATCCGTGTAGTAGCGGTGCATGGGATTAAGGACGTCTGCTCCGGCGCGCAGTTGACGGCTGGTGCCCGGGTACCTGTGACGCATGCCAGCACGGAACTGTCCGATGCCTTCGGCCTGGCCCGTCGGCGGGCAACCGGCCATCTTATTTATGATAATCTATTCTGCTGGTCGGTCGGCTATAATATGACGCCGCCTAGACCGGGAGACGCCGCTGATCCTCAATGTCCCGGGCGACCGGGCATCAGCTGGCCATGAGTGAGCCGGCACGGTGGTTCATAGGCGCGGGTACCACCGCCTGGTCAGAAGAGACGGGCCTTGAAGACAGGCCGGAGCTGGGCAGCGAGGTCGAGCGGGTAGCCGGGCTCTTCTCGTCACTTGGCTACAGGCAGGTGCCGGGGTTCGGGCTTAACCAGGACGCCGCGGAATTCCTTGGCCGCCTGCGTTCGTTCCTGACCAGCCGTGAGCGGCGCTCAGATGACATCGTCGCGGTTTATTACACGGGGCACGGCATTCGCGAGGGAGACGAACTGCTGCTTCCCATGGCCGACGCGACCGCCGATTTGTCCTTTACCGCGATGCCGGCTGCCGATCTGACCGGCAGGCTGCTCAGAGGGCCGCTCGTCGTGCAGCGCCTACTGTTTCTTCTCGATACGTGCTATGCAGCGGCTGCAGGGCGCGCGATGACGAGCGACGCTATCGAATTCATCAATCGGCTGCGCGGGGTGGCCGTGTCGCCGTCGGTTGCGATCGTGGTAGGTGCACGCCCAGCCGAAAATGCTGAGTCGGGGGCGTTCAGCAGGGCCTTTGAGGCTGCCGTTGCTGCCTCTGCAGGCGATGGCGACGAGCCGGATTTTCTCGACCTCGATGATCTGGTAAAAGCCGTTAACGTTGCGACACCGGAATGGCAGCACGCCCGGGTATTTATGACTGGAGACGGGTTCAGCGGGTACTTTCCCAACCCCCGGTACGGCGGCTGGCTGCGTGACCAGGAACTGGGAGAAGCGAGGCGAATTGAGATACTTAAGCGCCGCCGAGCCGAGGAGCGGGACCACATTCTGCCCCGCGCGCAGGGGCTCGACGCCAGTACCGGAAACGACGAGGACCGGTGGCTGTTCACGGGAAGGGAGCAGGCACTCCGAGCCGTCTGCAGTTGGCTGAAGTCGCAGACCGGGCCGGCGACGATGGTCGTAACCGGGGATCCTGGCTCCGGGAAGTCGGCTTTGCTGTCACGGCTGTATGTGCTGGCGGGCGACCTAAGGAGCCGCGTGCGCCACCTGAACGAGCTGCCGGAATTCACCGTGCCGCCGCCGGGTTCGATCACCCGTTTCATTAACGCCCGGGGTCTTACCGCCGACCAGGTGATGGCTGGCCTGTGCGAGGCATGCGACGTGAGCGAAACGACCAGTCCCGGAACGCTGCTGGCATCGGTTGCCGGCCGCGGAGCCCCTGTCGTGGTCATCGTAGACGGTATCGATGAGGTGGTCGCCACTCCCGCTGCCGGGTCCGAGGACAGGGCGCCTATCATCGACCGGGTCTTGTCGCCGCTGGTGCGTGCCGCGGGCCGCACCCGGCTGCGCCTGCTCCTTGGCACCCGCCGGAACAGCCTGTCGCGTCCCGGGCAGTTGCCGGCGTCCGGCCAGCTGCCCGCTCGCCCGGAACTCACCCGAGTCATCGACCTTGATCAGAGCACCTACGCCGACCCGGATGGTGTAGCGGCGTACGCCCGGTCCTGTCTGGTCAGCCTTCCCGGCGATGCGCCCTATCGCGAGCAGCCCGCAGACTACCTGGCCGCGGTGGCAACGGCGATCGCGGCCGCTGCGGGCAACTCATTCCTGGTCGCACTGATCACAGCACGCAGCCTGGCGCTGAGCGGCGAACTGGCAGACCCGGCCAGCCGAGACTGGCGCGACAGCCTGCCCCAACTGGTTGCCGACGCCATGCACGACGACTTCGGCCGACGGCTCGGCACCCAAGCGGAGCGTGCTCGCGGCCTGCTGCTCCCGCTGGCTTACGCGCAGGGGGATGGTCTCCCCTGGGAGGACGTATGGCCGCACCTGGTGCGCGAGCTGACAGGGAATAGCTGCCGCGACCGGGACCTGGACTGGCTTTTTCAGACCGTAGGCTTCTACATCACCAGGTCCCGTGGCGCTGGCGACCGCAGCCCCGCCTACCGGCTGTACCACGGGGCTCTCGCCGAGTACCTGCGCGCCGACCGGCAGGTCCCTGACGCTGATAACGCCAGGATCGCAGACGCTCTCACCAAGCTCGTGCCGCGGCTTCCGGACGGGCGGCCTGACTGGCCGCGTGCCCACCCGTACACGCTGGCCCACCTTGCCACCCACGCGACCGGGACAGACCGCCTAGAGAATCTCCTGACCGACCCGCTGTTCCTGCTTACGGCCGAGCGGTCCGCGCTGCTGGCCAGCCTGGGATCAGGGTCCACCCCACCGGCCCGCGAAAGCGCAGAGGCCTACCGCAGCGCGGATGCCCGCATGCACGCGAACCCAGTCAGCCACCGTGCGGCCTACCTTCAGCTCGCCGCCCGCTGCGCCCACGCCTCCCAGCTAGCCGAGGCGATCAGCGCCGCAGACCTTCCGCTCGCCTGGGTCACCAACTGGGCATCCTGGCGGCGCCAGCCGCCCCAGCGCATCCTCACAGACCATGACGGTGCAATCCGGTCCGTCGCCATGGGGCAGGTGAACGGCCGCGCCATCATCGCAACTGGCAGCGACGACCAGGCGGTCCGGATGTGGGACGCAGCCACCGGCGAACCCCTCTGCAACCCCCTCTACGGCCACCGCGGCGAGGTGAACGCGGTCGCGGTCGCGCAACTAGGCGAGCGGACGATTGTCATATCGGGGAGCGGCGACCAGGCGGTGCGCGTCTGGGACGCAGCCAGCGGCCAGCCGCTCGGCCAGCCTCTACTCGGCCATGACGGCAGCGTCCTGGCGGTAGCCGCCGGCCAGATGGACGGACGCGCCATTGCGGTTTCCGGCGGCGACGACAAGACGGTGCGGGTCTGGGACGCGGCTACCGGGACGCCGGTCGGCGCACCGTTTACCGGGCACGAAGACTGGGTGAGCGCGGTCGCGGTCGGGGAACTGAACGGCCGCGTTATCGTCGTGTCGGGAAGCAGAGACAAGACGGTGCGGGTCTGGGACGCTGCTACCGGAACGCTTGTCCGCGACCCACTTGACGGGCACCGGAGCTGGGTCCGATCGGTCGCGATCGGAAAGTTGAACGGCCGGGTCATCGTAGTCTCGGGGGGCACTGACAAGACGGTGCGGGTCTGGGACGCGGCCGCCGGGGCACCCCTCGGCAATCCTCTCACCGCCCACCACGGCTGGGTGCGATCGGTAGCCGCGGGGCTGGTGGACGGGCGTCCCACCCTGGTATCCGGCAGCGACGACGCCACGGTACGCATCTGGGACGCCGATGAAGGCCTCGGGCCCGCGGATGCGAACAGCGGCCACGACAACGAAGTAAACGCAGTGGCGGCCGGGCAGCTGGCCGGGCGGGCCATCGTGGCCTCCGGCAGCGACGACCGGACAGTGCGGATCTGGGACGCTGCCACGGGCAAACCCCTCGGTGCCCCCCTTACCGGCCACGAAGACTGGGTGAGTGCAGTAGCTCTCGCGCAGCTAAGAGAACACTCCATCGTGGTATCTGGCAGCAGCGATTGCACGGTACGGGTATGGGATGCCGGCACCGGCGAGCTGGTCGGCAGTCCTCTCGCTGGTCACGACGACTGGGTAAATGCCGTAGCGGCCGGATACCTAGACGGACGGCCCCTTGTGGTTTCGGGCAGCGACGATTGCACCGTACGGGTCTGGGACGTTCTGACCGGGGAGCCGGTCGGCAAACCCTTCGTCGGACACCACGATGGAGTGCAGTCGGTGGCCATAGGTCGGCTGCAGGGCCGCGTCGTCGCAGCTTCAGGGAGCAGCGATAAGACCGTGCGAATCTGGGACCTCCTCACCGGCGAACCGATCGGCGGACCCCTCGTCGGTCACGACGGGCGCGTGATGGCAATCGCCCTCGGAGATATCGGCAAGCGCCCGGTCCTCGTGTCCGGCAGCGCCGACAAGACCGTACGACTGTGGGACGTAGCCGCGGGGACCCAGATCGGCGATTCGCTGTCCGGCCATTCCGGATGGGTCGCTACAGTGGCCATAGGACGGCTGGGGCATCACCCCATCGTCGCGTCCGGCAGCAGCGATAAGACTGTCCGGATCTGGCCCCTCGGCTCATCCGCGGACGGCAGCCTGCGGCACCGAGCGGGGGAGGAAGTGGGTCCCGGCAAGATCGACCTGGCCGCACACGTCCTCGGGATCGCCTTCTCCGGACCAGGACAGTTCGTCGCAGCCACAGACCTTGGCATCGCAAGCTTCCTGATGCGCGATCCTAACTAAACGATTCCTGCCGCTATTCGCGCAGCGGAAGTGCTCTCGTAACTGCCGTCCGATCGCACCCGGACGGCGCTAATTCCTACACGGTCGCCACCTCACTGGATCTGCGCCCGTAGTCATGCTTCTTGAGGGCTCTCGAAGACTATTTGCGGACTGAACTGCGTTTAGCGCGTCAGCCTTCGATTAAACCCGACTTTTACGTAAGCGCCCGCCGTGCGAAGGAGTACCTGCCTCCAGTCGTAGCTCCCGTGCTCCGGAAAAGGAAGAACGGCTGGTACTAATCTTCATAAGGTTTAATTCGCCTGGCTCGCTCATAGCTGCTGCGATAAGCATCCGAGAAAGCCTTGCCCGCGCTCCTGGCCATTTCCATTATGTCGGCAACAAGGGCTGCTACTTTCGCTGCCGTTATACCCAGTGAGGCGGCAATCTTTACGATTACCTCGTTAAGGAACTCGCGAGCGGACTCCTGCGACATGCTCTCGATACGAACATGGTCGACCTTCTCCGCATCCAGCTGTTCGGCAACGCGCCCCAGAGTCTCGGAGTACGTATCGTCCCTGCCCTCGGTAGTCACGTATCGCCCTTCCGCCGCCACCACTCCTCGGGAGTCCATCCTTGCTGGAGACAGGACCGCAAGTCGGCTTCGCTCATACGAGCGAGGATCCATTCCCGGGCAGGAGCTTGCCTGCCAGCCGGTCCGGCCGGCCCCACCCCGGTGACTTCGGCGAGGAGGCGCGGGTCCACCTTGTCGATAAAATTCGCTAGGTCCATCCGCCGCTCAAGGACCCATCGCCGCTTCTTCGGCATCGCTTCCATAAGCAGGGAAAACAGCCTGGCCAGGTTGTAGTACTGCAGGGCTGAGTACGTGGCTACGCGGAACGGGCTTCTGCGCGGAAGTACTCTTCGCATCTCTTCGGCGAAATACCGTTCGGCGTCTTCGAGGTGCTTAAGCTGCTCTGAACTGGGAACATTCGCTTCATGATGCCAATTATGCGGATAGATGCTATCGGCTTTGTTCAGGCCGAAGACCAAGTGATCCGCAAGCAGTCCCAGCTCCTCTCGGAACATCTCCGCGACTCTCCGCTGACTGAATTCAAGCATGCGGTCAGAAACCGGATGCACCCACAAGATCACGTCCGCAGCCGGAAGATGCTCTCTGTAAAGCTCACGGAGATTTTGCGCCCTAACGATTGATTCGCCGAGCCCGGGCATGTCGATTACCCGGATATCGCCCTTGTTGCCGCGGTAATCGGAAATCTCGAAGTCAAAGCTGTCTGCGCTCTTTGTAGTTGGTCTGCTATGCCCCACTGCCGCGCCTGCATTGAACAGCGCATTCAACGTGCTGGTCTTTCCTGCGCCAGTCTGTCCGATGACAGCAATAGTGGGGACTGGCTCGCTCTCTATAGCTTTAGCTAGCTCCAGAGCCATCCTTTCCCTGTCGGCGTCCGACAGCTCTTTGTTGTCGCTGAGCCTGCGCCGGAATTCATTGAACAATGACTCGGCCGCGCTGGCCATCTTGTCTCCTCCCTCCGCTGGCCTGGGCAGTCCGCTAACATGCTGGTTCAATTCGCAAATAGGCCATTCTATCACTAATCGATCAGTGATCATTAATATAACACACCGTTCTGCTAGCGCCGTATCCGACAGCGTAACGCGACTTGACGTGCCAGCAGGCGGGTGGAGTCCGCGCTTACGGCAGAGGGCGGGAAAGCACGCTTGACGGATCAGTCGTTCAGCTACATCTCCAGACTACTGCTTACGACAGCAGCAGTCCCTGGTTGAAGTCTGCCAAGCCGATTAACGGCGGCGCCGGGTGCAGCCGCTGGACGCGGGGGCCAGACCGTCCAGTCGGCGTTTGCATGCCGTGAACTCTGTGCGGTTCGAGGGCCCCGGTCCTGTCAGACCCGACCGAAGACACCGCAATCCTCATCCTGCGCCAGCATGCCTAAGGTTGCCTTGCTGTCCGGGTGACGGTCGGAGCGGCGGCCAGTAGATCCACCTGCCTGGCGTAACTACTGCCGCATCGGACGGCGGACGAGAGGAGACGACGCGATGCTCGGGGACCCTCTGCCAATGCCGCCGAACTGGCTAATACCTCGCACTTGGGAGAATCGTTGAACGCGGATGATGCTGAGGGGCACCAGCGCGAAACGCCGACACGTGCGGAACTTCTGCGATTCGCTGCGGGGCTCCCTCCTGGCGAAGCTGAGGCTCTGCTGGCCAAGGCGCACCCGGCGCCTAGGGCTGCTGAGCCTGAGGCGCACGGGGTGGCCGCGGATCCGCCGGCCTGCTGTCGTGGGAGGACTTCCTGGAGCGGACGACTCCGGCAGGCCGGATGTCTTGGTGCCGGAAGAAAGCAGCGCGTGTGGGCCGTGCTGGAGGCCGGCGATTTGCGGCAAATTCGCAGCTCAGCGCCTTGCGGGTTCACCCAAGGCCAAGATGTGACCCAAGTCGGGTCACCGACGCTCTCGGCACTCAGGACGCCGAGCAAGAACTTGGTGACTAGGGAGATGACGACAGCGCGCAGGCATCCTGAAGTGCCAGGTCAGAGGCAAGAAGCCGAGCGGACGGTCGGCGTAACCGCTCCCACCGGGCCCGTCCGTGAGTTTTTCCGCCCCTGTCCGTGGACCAGGCCCGATGCCCACGGACGCATAGCGGACGGCGGCGGCTCGGGACACCGCCTCGAACGGCGTATCCGCTGGTCAGCGGCATTGGCCTCGGCTAGGAGCGACGGGCTGTAAAACCGTCGGCTCAGCCTACGTTGGTTCGAACCCAACACCTGCCACCGTATTCTCGCAGGTCAGAGCCGGTGTCGCTGGATGGTGATACCGGTTTTGGCGTGTCGGGGCGAGCGGTTTGCGGACCGTCGGCGAAGGTTTGTGGGCCAGCGGTGGGCCGGATCAGGCAGCGGACTGCTGTTCGTCTCTAGTTCTAATATTTGCTTTGATCAGGGTAAACGACTGTTGCCAGGGTTGCTGTTTCGGGGTGTGTCCGGCTGGCGTCGGCGTGGTCCACGGGCCGTCGGCGGGCCGGGCGGGGAATCCACGGACGCATAGCGGACCGCGTCCGCGCCCGTCGCGCGGTCGATGCAACCGCTGGCTTTCCCACGGACGGGCACGGACCACGTCCTGCGGACGGCTCGAGGACCTGGTCGATCCGTTGGTTGAGGAGGTTCTCGTGGCCGTGGATGCAGTGGCTGTAGACGGTGAGCAGGACCGCGACGCTGTGCCCGGCCCGGGCAGCGATTTCGGCAGGGTCCCCGCCGGCGTTCAGCCACAGTGACAAGGCGGCGTGGCGCAGGTCGTAGGGGCGCCGGGCGATCCCGCTAGCGGCTAGATCGGGCCCGAGGGCGAGAGCGCGGGCGGAGTGCCAGGCCCGGCCGTAGACCGATCCGCTGAGTGGCCCGCCGCGCGTTCCCCTGAACAGCCGCCCGTCGGGTGCAGCGCCGTAGGTCATGACGTGCGCAAGGAGCATGGCAACCAGCACCGGAGGGACCGGGACCATCCAGATCGCCCCGTCCGGCCGGTGCTTGAGTCCGCGCCGTACGTGACCGCCAGCACCCGGCCGCTTCCGCGACGTGCCCGCGCGCCCGGTCCCGGGCGTCGATGCCGTCCTCGATGACCTGGGCGCTGTCCTCCCAGGAAGCCAGGTCGGATGCGGCGTCGCTGGCCTCCTGCAGGCGGTCGTACTCGTGGCGGCGTGCCTGGCGTTCCTTTCCAGCTCGTGGTCGATGCCGGTGAGCGCGGCGATCGCCTCGAAGATTCGCCGCTCGGAGATCTCATTCAGCGGCTGGGCGAGCAGGTTCGGGGTTGACGGTGGCCCGCACCGACGTCGACAGGAACGACACGCACCCGCACGTGCTCGCCGTAGAGCGTACGGGGCAGGTCACGGACCGCCACGTCCTGCCGTCCCGCTCGCGGGGGCAGGACCTGCCACAGCGAGTCGGCGACCTGTTTCCGCTCGGCCTCGCTGTCCCCGGTGGGCAGGTGCAGCCCGTCCTGCCAGCGCAGCAGCCGGGTCCCTTCTGGCTGCTGCGGTCGATGCGGATCCACACGGTCAGGGCGCTGGCCTGAAGCTGATCGAGGGTCCCGGCAGCGGCGGGAGCGAACACGCCGATGAGGTACCCGTGGTCGGCGTTGCCCCATCGGTCTTCCCCGCCGCCGCGCTCCCGCTGCGTACCCGGGTGACCGCTTGGCGCGCGGAGCAAAGTGACGTGGTGGCGGGACTACCTTGACCCGCTAGCAGTGTTCGATGCTCCAAGTTGGCCCAGCAGTCCCGGCTAACTTCGGCCTGCTCAGCGTGGCGCTCCTGGGGGCGACGTGAGGCTGGTCGTGGATGGCGGCTCCGGCTTACGTGAGGGACCCTGCGCGGCTGAGCGTTTCCTCCAGCCAGTCGAACATGCGCTGCGCGGACAGCAGCGGGGAGCCGACCTGGCAATGGTCCTCTGCGCCTTCCGCGGCGGTGAAGAGCTGGAAGGTCTTGTCGCAGGTAAGCGTGTCGTACAGCTGCCTTGCCTGCCCGGGGTACCACGGGTCGCCCGCGGAGTCGATCACGAGGGTCGGGCAGGTGATCTTCTCGGCGATGCCCGCCAGCGTGTAGTCGAGGGCCTTGAGGAAATAGTCGGCCGGGGAAGCGGCCCGGAACGTGAAGATCCCGTTCTGTATGCCCCACCTGGTGTCGGTGCTGGCGTCCATCATCGTTCGCATCATTTTGTCGGCCCCGCTGGGATCGCTGCGCACCCAGTCGATGGCGGCTTGGCGCGACATGCCGCCCGGCAGACGGGGAGCCATGAAGTCGAAGACGCCTCCGTTGGCGATGCACGCCGCGAGCCGGTGCTCGAACGCCGCGGCCCGAGGCGCGAGGTAGCCGCCGAAGCTGATGCCCAGCAGGGCGATGCGCGCCGGATCGACTGCCGGAAGGCCCAGCACCCAGTCGACGACCGGCGTGACCACAGCCTCCCAGTCCGGCCGGAAGCCGAGGCCCTGCTCGCGGATCACCGCGCCCTGCCCCGGTCCCTCGAACGTGAGGCAGTTGATCCCTCGGGCGGTCGCGGCCAGCGCGTGGGCGCGGAGTTCTTCCTGGGTACCGTCGTAGCCGGTGTGCACGATCAGGGTGGGAGCCCTCGCCTCGGCTTCGTCTGCCCGGTAGAAGTAGCCCGGAAGTGTTGTGTCCCGGTAGGGGATGGCCACGCGCTCGACGGCCAGGGGGGTCAAGTCAAGCGCCTGCTCGAAGCAGGCCCGCGCCCGGCGGGAAAGGTCGATGATGCGAGGGTCGCCCGGGTCGCCGTGCAGGTAGAACTCGGCAGCGCGGTAGTAGTTGGACGCCCGAAGGTAGGCCTGCCGGGCGCTTACCTTATGGTCGCGTTCCCGGCTTCGCTCGGCGATCTCGTGCACCCGCTGAGCGGTTCTCAGCCATTCGCCGGTCCAGCTCTCGAAGTCGCCCTCCCGGATGCGGTACGCGGTCGACAGGACCTCGCCCGCCTCAGCGTCACCTGATGCGGCCGAGCCGAGCAGCCGGAGCGTCTGGAAGTCGAACTGGGTGTCATTGAAGTGGACATGCATCGCTGCCTCACCTTCGGAGAGACGCACTGGACCTGACCCGCTCAGCCTCGCGGGCCGGCCGAACCCGCGGCAGGGGCATAAGTCCCCCCACGCAACCGAAGTTGGTCATCCCAGCGCCCTCCGCCGTTGCGCGGGACCGTCGGCCGGGCCCTGTCCGCCGGCGGTGGTGTGCTTGAGTTTGAGCAAGCCGGCCGTTGCCCCGAGTGAGATGACGGCGATCACGGCGGTGAAGATCCACGCGGCGGGGAGCAGCCCAATCGCCGGAGCCGTGAATCCGACCGCGAGTACCGGGAGTGCGGCTCCCAGCCAGCTGGCGCCTCACGAGGAGGGCTCCCGCCCAGGGCATCGGCGGAGGGGCAGTCCATCCGACGGGTTTGGGAGCGCCGGACGTCGGCTACGAGGGCGGTGAGCGCAGCGCCAGCCGGATGCACCATCTCCTATTTTTAGATACATTCGCGTCTCCCATCAGCCATCGCACTGGAGCTGTGGCCCCGCCTCCCGCACCGACGCCGGGCTCGCGCAGGCGCTCGGTGAGGCCGAGGATCAGATCGCCGTGGCGATCATGAACTGCGGGCACGAGATCTTCGGGCCCGAAGTCTCGGCGCCCGCAGTTCGAGCAGCGCCTGCAGTTCCCGCTCACCGTCATGCGCAGGCTCGCGACGTTACGGCCGTTTCAGCCGAGCGACCGCGCGCTGGACGTCCGCCGCGGCGCCAGCTACTCCACCTGTTCAGCGAGGCACAGGCCCTTCCAGCACCTCGGCAACCCAGTCGCAGACCTCCTGCATCATGCGTGTGGGGTTGTTGATCTGGCAGTGTGCGTCCGCGCCGCTGACCGCGTCGAACACTATAAGGTCCTTGCGGGGCACCTTGAGGGCCGCGTGCCAGCGCTCCGCCTGGCGCATCAGCACCGGCGGTTCGGCAGTGCCGGCGATCGACAGGAACGGGCAGTGCACGTCGGCCGGATCGGCGACCCAGGTGTCCATCCGTGCCGCCAGTTCGGGCACGCTCGCGGCGCCGCCTTTCCACAGCAGCACGGCCGTGTTGCTGCGGGACGCACCGCGCTCGGCCGCCGCCGCGACGGCGGCGCTGCCGAACAGCTCGCGTGGCTCGGGGAACGGCGTGCTGGCAACGCAGGCGGCCAGTCGCGGCTCGCGTCCGGCGGCGCGCACGGCCCAGTAGCCGCCGAGGCTGAAGCCGACGAGCGCGAGCTTGGCCGGGTCGACCCCGCGCTCCAGCAGGCAGTCGATCGCCGCGCCGACCGGTCGTTCCGACTCGCCCGTCCAGTGCAGCCCGTCGAGCGCGGTCGCGTTCGACCCGGGCAGGTCGACGATCGCCACGTTCAGGCCGCGCTCCCAGGCGCCGCGGCCGATCGTGAAGAAGATGTTCTCGAGCGCCGAGTCCGCCCCGCCGAACGATGGGTGCTGAATCCGTGGGGTGCGGCTCCAATACAGGTGGTCGTTCGGGCCGGATCGGGGATGCCCCGGGCGTTACCGGAGTGTCCTGACATACGGGTACGTACCGGTGGTGCGTGCCGGGTGTTTGCGCAGGCGGGAGGGTTGCGCGCGGTCCGCGGGTGCGGGGCGCGGGGCTGCTGCGCTGTGGTGCTTGCACGGGA
>Ga0209040_10001776_pt1 | contig 17042 bp, 21 predicted proteins | sample BogFormECP12_OM3_FD_188240 | JGI IMG/M metagenome (GOLD analysis project Ga0209040, IMG submission 188240) | Bog forest soil microbial communities from Calvert Island, British Columbia, Canada - ECP12_OM3 (SPAdes) (version 2) | ecosystem: Environmental > Aquatic > Freshwater > Wetlands > Bog ...
TGGCTGAGTGTGGCAATCGGGACTCACTGGCCGCCCAATACGGTGTCCGGGTGGCGGCCGCCGACCGAAACCGGCTAATTGAGGACAGGCCCTAGTCCCCGAAGCTCATCAATGCGAGGGAACACCGTCACGCCGCCAGTCTAGAAATCGTCGCCCGCCCGACATTGTAGTTCTTGGCCAGTTCCGTGAGCGTTGCCCCTTCGGCCCGCCGCCGCCGTGCTTCCTTCTGCTGCTGCGGTGTGAGCTTCGGCGGTCGGCCCATGTGCTGGCCGCGCGCCTTCGCCCGGCTGCGTCCCTCTGCCGTGCGCGTGCGGATTAGATCGCGCTCCACATCCGCCAGCCCGCCGAGAACGGCAATCATCAATCGCCCGGTGCTGGTGCCGGCGTCGGCCCACGGCTCCGCCAGTGACCGGAATTGCGCGCCCGCGTCCACGATCTGCTTGACGATGGCAAAGAGGTCGAACGTTGAGCGGGCAAGCCGGTCGATCCGCGTCACCGTCGCCACGTCGCCGGGGCCGAGGGCTTTCAGCATCCGCAAAAGCTCCCGCCGGTCGGCCCGTGCGCCCGTCACCTTCTCGCGGAAAATCTTGCTGCATCCGGCCTTGCGCAACTGCTCAAGCTGGGCGTCAAGCGTCTGGCCGTAGGTGCTGACGCGGGCATAGCCGACAGGCCGGTTTTGCGGGTTCTTTTCGGTCATATCTTACGGAAGGCGTAACCCATTGACGGGGCAGGGGCAAGAAAAGTCTCCGAAAGTCTTCAATTACGGAACCCGGCCGGCGTGCCGGACGCCGCCTCGGGCTGAAGCCAACTGCCAGCATTGAGGGCGTGGTGTGCTACGGTGGCCGGGTTCCGCACATAGAGGACGATCGCCGCAAATGAGGCGCCGAAGTCCGCGGCAAGCAGGGACAGCGTGGATCGGCCATCATCCGACCCTGCGTGGTCGCGCGACGTTATCGCCAAGGCAGCCTTGCCGATGGTGAAACCGATCCTCGTGGCTCCGCCCACGCTTGGTTCACTCCAGAACAATCGGGTGAACGGGGAAGGCCGGGGCTTCGCCCCGGACCCCACCAGAGGGCTCCGCCCTCTGGACGCCCGCCAAGGGCGTAGCCCTTGGAACCCGTCACTTTGGTCCGGCGCGGGGTGGGGGTGGCCGGGTCTGGCAATCGCCAGGTCCGGCCACCCCCACCCCGCACCGGACCTAAACGGATGGATTGCAAAGGCTGCGCCTTTGCTGGGGGGGCCAGGGGGGCAAAGCCACCCTGGCGGGTTTCAGGGCGGAGCCCTGACCTTCCTTCGTTCACCCGATTGTCCTGAGGAGGGAAGTGGCCGGACTTGATCCGATCAACCGATCGCCGCCATGATTCGCCACTGGTTGGAGGCAGCGCGATGCGTGTGCTGATCGTGGGGGGTGGGATCGGCGGTCTGGCGACGGCGCTGTCGCTGCACGCGGTCGGCATCGACTGCGCCGTGTTCGAGCAGGTGCACGAGCTGCGCGAACTCGGCGTCGGCATCAACACGTTGCCGCACGCGATCAAGGAGCTGGCCGCGCTCGGCTTGCTGCCGGCGCTCGACCGCGCCGGCATCCGCACGCGCGAGCTGATCTACGCCAACCGCTTCGGCCAGGTGGTGTGGCGCGAGCTGCGCGGTACCGACGCCGGCTTCGATACGCCGCAGTTCTCGATCCATCGCGGCAAGCTGCATGGCGTGCTGCTGGCGGCGGCGCGCGAACGCCTTGGCGACGATGCGGTGCGCACCGGTTGCCGGCTGGTCTCGTTCTCCGATCACAGCGACCGCATCGTGGCGCGGTTCGAGGGGCGTGAACCAAGCGATGCGTTCTCGGTCGAGGGCGACGCGCTGGTGGGCGCGGACGGCATCCACTCCACGGTGCGCGCGGCGTTCTATCCGGACGAGGGGCAGCCGGTGTGGAACGGCATGATGCTGTGGCGCGGCGCCGCCGATTGGCCGGTGTATGTCAACGGTCGCACCATGGTAATTGCCGGCGGCATGGGGCAGAAATTCGTTTTTTATCCGATCCATGCCGATCCCGCCGCGCCGGAGCGACGGCTGACCAACTGGGCGGTGATGGCGCGGATCGGCGATGGCACCGACCTGCCGCCGCGGCACGAGGATTGGAACCGTCCCGGCCAATGGGACGAAGTGGAGCCGTTCGTGCGCGACCGCTTCCGCCTCGATTTCGTCGATCCGCTGGCGCTGATCCGCGCGTCTGGGACATTTTACGAATACCCGATGTGCGACCGCGACCCGCTGCCGCGCTGGTCGTTCGGCCGCGTTACGCTGTTGGGCGATGCGGCGCATCCGATGTATCCGGTGGGGTCCAACGGCGCGAGCCAGGCGGTGCTGGATGCGCGCGCACTGGCGCGGCACCTGACCAGCGGGAGCGTGGCGGAGGCGCTGGCAGCGTACGATGCCGAGCGCCGGCCGATCACCGCCGAGATCGTGCTGAACAACCGCAAGGGCGGGCCGGAACGGGTGATCGACGTGATGGAGGAGCGCGCGCCGAACGGCTTCAGCGATGTCGAGGCCGTGGCGTCGCATGCCGAACGCGAGGCGATCGTGCGGGGTTATGCGTCGATGGCGGGATTTGCCCGCGAGCAGGTGAATGCGCGGCGGTGACCGCGCCACCGGTGATTGGTGACGCAAGCCCTTGTTTGTCGATCTACTTGGTATCGCTGTTCCATATGTCGTGGATGGCCTTCCACGTGCCGTCCGCGCCCTTCCGCCATACGGTTACGTACTTGCCGTTCTCCATAATCGTCCGCCCGTCAGGACCTTTGTACGAATCCTGATAAGTTCCCACGGTCCATCCCGTGCGGTTCGCGACTCCGGCCGACGTCGTCTTCCAGGATATCTGGAATGTGGGGTCGGCAAAGTACGTGGCCCACAACTTGCGCGCGGCTGCCCGACCGTCCGCGATCGGTTCGTTCGGCGGATACACGACGCCGTCCTCCGCATAGAACGACGCCACGGCGTCGACATTCCTGGCGACCGCCGCCTTTGACCAATCGCTGTCCACGGCCATCAACGCCTTCGCGTTCCTATCTTCACCGGCGGCGTAAGCAACGCTGCTTGCAACGACGAGGGCAAAGGCTAACAAGACACCCAATGAAGCGAAAACTGGAACACGCTTGCTCATAGGAGTTCCTCATGCGGTTTGGCGGAGATTTTGCTCGCTACCAGTGGGAAACGATCTCATATTCGGCGAACAGCGCCGGCAGCGCCTTGCGTGACAGGAGCTCGACGCCAGGCACGAGTTCATGACGCTCGATGCCGCGTTCGGCCAGATCTTCCTCGACGATAAACACGGGGATCTTGCGATTCTCTATCAGGTCGATGACGTCGCGATCCATTTTCGGCGCCTGCGTCTGCTTCCACTGGCCCACCGTCAGGCCCGGAGCGCCTTGGCCGGCAATCGCATAGTTCACGGCGTTGCCACGCAGCACCACCGTGTGCGCACCGCCCGCGCCCTGCATCGCGGCAAGCAGCCACAGGATGGTGTCATCCTGTTCTTCCATCACGGCCCGATAGGCCGACTCGACGATATTCAAGACTTTCTTGGCCATGGCCCTGCCCTACTTTGTCGGGATGACGAGGATATTGTCCGATGCTTCGGTGCAGGCCTGGAGATCGGCCGGCGAGCCACGTCGCGTGCCGGGCACGAACTCGTTGACGCCGCGTTCGTCGACGCACATGCCGCAGTTTATCCAGTCCACCTTGCCGCCGTTCTTCTCGGCCTCGGCCAGCAGTGCCGCGACCTGATCCTTGGTGGTGGGATGGTTCTCCTCAGCAAGGTTCTTGCCGTGCACCGGGTTCGGGTGCGGCGTCTGGCGGATGAATGCGAGCGCCGAGGCGCCCTCGTAGGCAAACACGTTGATGTCGTGGCCGCGCCGCGCTGCCGCGTCGAGGATGCGAAACGCGGTGGTCAGGTTCGCCGACTCGTACGGCGGATCCATCAGCGCGAAGGTCAAGGTCTTCTTCGACATGTCCGCTTCCTCAGTGCCAGAGCGTCTTGTGACCGGCCTCAAGATGGTCGACGATCACGTCGATCGGCGCAGCCACGATTCCTTCGGCCAGCTTCGAGATGCCGCGCTCCCGCAGTGAGAAGTCATCCGCGAGGATCGTCACGCCGCTCTGCCCAAGCGCGGTCAGGGTGGCGGAGTGGGCCGACGGCCGCGCCGCCAGCACACCGTTCTGGACCAGAAACATAGTCACGTCATTGCCGGCGTCCGCCAGTCCTTTCGTCAGCTCATAGTAATAGGCGACATCGTTGGATTCGAACGGATCGCGTGACTCGATGAGTAGATAATGATCCACATTGACCCCCGGCCGATGTCTGCCGACTGTGCGCTCAAGTTGAGCGCGGCCGGTCAAGAAAATTTGTATGCTGTAACGTTCAGCGGGTCAAGCGCGGATTTCAGGACGAGTTGGGTCGCGTGTCACCCGGGCGGCGGCAGGAAATTCACCTCGTGCAAGGCGGCGAGGCGCACCACTTCGGCCGGATCCGGCACGTTGTCGATCGCCTGGAACAGGTCCCACAGCTTGCGCGTCGGCGATACCCAGAACAGGCAGGTGATGTCCGCCTGACTGTGGTTGAACAGCCCATGCGGGATGCCGCGCGGCAGGCGGATCAGGTCGCCGGCCGAGGCGTTGGCCGCCTGGCCGTCGAGCACCAGATCGAAGCGGCCCTCGAAGACGTAGATGAACTCGTCCTGGGTCGGATGGATGTGCGGCGGGATGAAAGTGCCCGGCGGCAGCAGCGCGTGCCACGAGAAGCTGCTCTCGGTCACCTGTAGCGGCGTGTAGGTCTGGCCCAGGATGTGCCAGACGATCCCGTCCACGCTGCTGCCTCGTTGCGTGACGCCGGCGGTCATCGGTACGGGAGTGGACATGCGAGCGCTCCTTGAGTGGATCGGGTTCATTGTCGCCCTTGGTAATGGTAGCGGCAAGCGACCACTTCGATCCTATGATCGACACCGCGCCGTCCCGCGACCGGCCTTCGTCATGCGTACAGTGGCACGGGGATTGTGTGTCCGGCGCATCCGACTGAGGATCGGCCCCGCCTTACACTGGGAGACACCAACCATGACCACCAGATTCGGCCGCCGGGCGATCGCCGGTGCGGCCGCGCTGTTGCCCGCCGCTGCTATGATCGGCTCCGCCCGGGCGCAATCCGCGAGCGAAACCACCTTCGACCGCATCCGCCGCACCAAGACGCTGCGCATCGCCGCGCTGCCGGGTGAACTGCCGTATTTCCAGAAGGACCTCGCCAGCGGCGAATGGGGCGGCGCCTGCATCGACATGGCGAAGGACATCGCCAAGGTGTTTGATGCCCAGCTGGCGTATGTCGAATCCACCTACGGCAATTCGGTGCTCGATCTGCAATCCAACAAGGTGGATCTCGCGTTCGCACTGAACCCGACGCCGCAACGCGCGTTGTCGATCGGCTTCACCCATCCGATGATCGTGCACCCGTTCGGCTGTGTCGCGCGCAAGGGGCTGGAGCCGAATACCTGGGACGACCTCAACAAGCCGGAGATCCGGGTCGTTTATGACATCGGTTCGCTACATGAGACGGCGGCGAAGCGCTACTGTCCGAAGGCGCAGCTCACCGGCTACAAGACGCGTGACGATTGCACTCTGGCCCTGCAGTCCGGCCGTGCGGATGCGCACATTCTCGCGGCGATCCTTGGGCTGTCGGCGATCGGCAGGAACCCATCGCTGGGCAGCTACCATCTGTTGACCGGCCCGCTGGTGGCACTGCCGAGTTGCCTCGGCATCCAGCGTGAGCCGGATCCGCGCTTTGCCGACGTCATCAATGCGTGGATCGACTTCAACCGCGGCACCGGGCAGATCCGCGAATGGCTGCTCGATGGGCTGGCGAAGTTCGGTGTCTCGCGCGACCAGATTCCGGCGACGCTGAGTTTCTGAGCGGCGCGGGAGCAGGCGATGGCCTATCAGTGGGACTTCGCTTTCCTGCTGCGCTACGCGCCGCTGTTCTGGAAAGGCGTGCAGATCACGCTGGCCTACACCGTCGGCACCATCTTCCTCGGCCTGATCATCGGCCTGCTGATCGGCCTCGGCCGCCTGTCGCGCTCCAAGCTGGTGAACATTCCGCTGATCGCCTTCATCGAGGCGTTCCGCTGCACGCCGCTGCTGGTGCAGATCGTATGGTTCTATTACGCGCTGCCGGTGCTGCTGAACATCCAGATCCCGGCGACCACCGCGGCGGTGCTGGTATTGTCCTGTTACACCGGGGCGTTCTACGCTGAGATCTTCCGCGGCGGCATCGTCTCGATCGAACGCGGACAGTGGGACGCGGCGCGTGCGCTCGGCCTGCGCCGCTGGGCGATGATGCGCAAGGTGATCCTGCCGCAGGCGATCAAGCGGATGATCCCGCCGTTCGTCAACCAGTCGATCACGCAGCTCAAGAACACATCGCTGGTGTCCACGATCGCGGTGCCGGACCTGTTGTATCAGGGCACGCTGATCACCGCGGACACCTACCGGCCGCTCGAGGTCTATACCGTGGTGGCGCTGATCTACTTCGCCATGCTGTTCCCCAGCACGCTGCTGGCGCAGGCTTACGAACGGCATCTTGCGAGGGGGCGGTGACGAACCGGTAACGCTGACAGAGGAGTTGGACCATGGCGGACCCGTTGGTGCTGTACGATGTCGACGATAAAGTCGGCATCATCACGCTGAACCGGCCGGACAAGCTCAACGCGATCAGCGCCGAGCTGCAGCAGGCACTGACCGAAGCATTTGCGCGCGCCGATACGGATCCTGCGACCAGCGTCGTGCTGCTGCGCGCCGAGGGCCGCAGCTTCTGCGCCGGTTACGACATCGGTGCCAAGGGTCCTGGCGCCGACGATTGGCGGACGGATGCGACGAAGACGCACGCGCATCTGCAACCGCAGCTCGAATTCGAGATGGCACCGTGGCTCATGAAGAAGCCGGTGATCGCCTCGGTGCAGGGCCACGTACTCGGCGGCGGGTGCGAGCTTGTCATGCTGTGCGACCTGACGATCGCCGCGGACAACGCGACTTTTGGCGAACCGGAAGTGCGGTTTTCGGCGGTCGGTCCGGCGATCGTGATGCCGATGATCATCGGCTACAAGAGGGCGCGCGAACTGCTGTATTTTGGCGATCAGATCGACGCGCGGACCGCGCTCGATCTCGGCATGATCAACCGCATCGTGCCGCTGGCTGAGCTGCGCGCAACGAGCCTCGATTACGCGAAGCGCCTGTCGCTGATCTCGCCGGAGGCGCTGTTTGCGACCAAGCGCGCAGTGAACCGGGTGGCGGACGCCGCCGGTTTCCGCGCCGCGCTCGATGCGGGGCTCGATGTGGTGGGCCCGCTTTACGCGACCACGACCGAAGCGGGCGCACGGTTCCGCGAGATTGCGCGGACCGAGGGTGTGCCGGCCGCGGTCAGGTGGCGTTCGGCGCAGTTCAGCGGGTAGAGCAGCGTCCGGCGAAGACCATGCGGTGCGTCCGCTTCTGACGCGCTGCGCTCTGAATCACCTCGGCGCGCGGACCGAAGCCTTGGGCGATGCTGGAAGCCAGAAAGCGAGCCGAGCACGCCCTCTTCCAACTGATCGCCGACCCGTGCGTTGAACCGGCGCGGGGACTTCAACGCGGCGAGAACGGCGACTATCTCTCATATGTCTCGACACGTTGCCCATCCTTGGTAGGAGACGCGACAGGGCGAGATGTATGGCTCCTGCCGTCGCGGGCTCGTTCGCGCAGGGAGCGGTGCCCGCGATGGCAAAGGAGATGATGGGATGGACGACGAACTCAAACGCTACCTGGACACGATGCAGACCCGGTTGATGCAGCAGATCAACGACGGGCACGAGCGCATACTCGACCGGTTCTCCACATTGGAGAAGGACTTTATGAACACGAAGGACTTCATCGTCGGTGACTCGCTCGTGGCCTCGCGCCGCTGGCTCGATCTCGAAGCCCGCGTGTCGAAGCTGGAGCGCAAGGAGTAGGAACGGTGGCCGCTACTCCCTCGCCAGCAACTGCTCGGCCAACGTTGCCCAGTATGACGCACCGACCGGCAGGATCTCGTCGTTGAAGTCGAACCGCGGGTGATGGAGCATCGCGTCATCCTTGCCGCGCCCGCCGCCCAGCATGATGAAGCTGCCCTGCTTGGCGTTCAGCATGAACGAGAAGTCCTCGCCGGCCATGATCGGCTTCGCCATCTCCATCACGCGCGCCTCGCCGGCAACCGCCGCCGCGGCGCGACGCGCCAGCGCGGTGGCTTCGGCATCGTTGACCGTGGTCGGATAATCGCGGCTGAACATCACGTCGGCCCTGGCGCCGAAGCTTTCGGCAATGCCGCCGGCGAGCCGGCGCACCCCATGCTCCAGTTGATCGCCGACCCCCGCGTCGAACCAGCGTGCGGTGCCGAGCATGCGCACCGTCTCGGGGATCACGTTGTAGGTGTGGCCGCCGCTGATGTGACCGATGGTGACCACGCCGCCTTCCACGGGCTCGATCGTGCGAGCCACGATGGTCTGCAGCGCGGTGACGATGTGGCTCGCGATCACGATCGGGTCGGTGCCGAGATGCGGCATCGCGGCGTGGGTGCCCTTGCCGGTGATGGTGATCTCGATGTTGGCCACCGCCGCCATGATCGGACCGTTGCGCCAGGTGAAGGTGCCGGCGGGCGCCTGCGGCGAGTTGTGCATGCCGAACACCATGTCCACCGGGCAGCGGTCGAACAGGCCCTCCTTCACCATGATCTCGCCGCCGGCCAGGTTCTCCTCCGCCGGCTGGAAGATCACATACACGGTGCCGTCGAAGTTGCGCGTCTCGGCCAGGTACTTGGCGGCGCCGAGTAGCATGGTGGTGTGGCCGTCGTGGCCGCAGGCGTGCATCACGCCGTGGTTCTGCGAGGCATACGGTGCGCCGGTCTCCTCCAGGATCGGCAACGCGTCCATGTCGGCGCGCAGGCCGATCGCGCGGTCTGACGCACCCTGGCCGTGGATCACGCCGACCACGCCGGTGCGCGCCATGCCGGTGATGATTTCGTCGACGCCGAACTCCTTCAGCTTCGCCTGCACCACGCCGCTGGTGCGGGTCTCCTGTAATGCAATCTCGGGATGCGCGTGCAGGTCCTGCCGCCACTCGGTCATCTCGCGGTGGAACTCGGCGATGCGGTTGATGATCGGCATGGTCAACTCCTCCCGGTGAACGTGCGCGCGAGACCTTCGCGAAGGGCCATGGGCGTGAACCCGAGCGTGTCGATCATCGGACGCACATCGAAGCTTTTGTCTTCCAGCAGCCGGCGGATCTCGGCAGGTTGGATCCGTGGCAGCAACGGAATGTATCGCAGAATGCCGGCGAGCGCCATCAGCGGGCCGGCGGGCAGCGCGACGATGCGCGGTGCGGGTTGTCCGCTGGCCGCGGCGACCGCGCGAACCAGGTCGGCGTAGGGCAGGGGGCTCAGTCCGGCGATCACCAGCGAATGCGCCCCGTCCCGTGTGCGAGCCAAGGAGGCGCGGATCGCGCGCGTCACGTCGTCCTGGTGGATCGGCTGCACCAGCGCTTTCCCCCCACCAGGCAGCGGCACGATCGGCAGCCGGCGCAGCAGGGCGGCCAGGCGCTGCACATTGTCCTCGCCCTGAGCGCCGTAGATCATCGTGGGGTGCAGCATAACGCCGGAACGGCCGGAGGCGAGGAAGGCGGCCTCGCCCTCCAACACGCCGTTGCCGTGCGCGTCGGGCCAGCGGGTGAATTTGCGCGTGCTGCCCAGGAAGACGAAGCGCGCATCCGGCGGTGCGGCGGCAAGCACGGCTTGGGTGTGGCGCGCATGGGCGCAACTGACGATGCGCGTGGCGTCGGCCAGTGTATCGCGCAGCCGCGCCGCATCGGTGAGGTCGGCAATGCGCGCGGTGACGCCGATGCCGGACGCGGCCCACCTCGCTGGGTCGCGCACCACGGGGACGAACGGGACGCCGTCGGCCAGCAGCGACCGGCACAATGCGACCCCGCTGCGGCCCGATGCACCGATGATATGGACCTGGGGTGCCATGCTGTTACGCTTAACACGGCGAACCAGTTGCAGGAGGAGCGCATGGCGCGCGTGCCGTATCTTGAGATGTCCGACCTGCCGGCCGAGCACCAGGACCTGCTAAAACGCCGGATCAGCCTCACTCAGGCGATGGTCAACTCGCCGAACGCTGCGCGCGCGTTCGGAGGGCTGGGGCAGTTCATCCGCTACGGCAGCAAGCTCGACCCGCGCCTGCGCGAGCTGGCGATCCTGCAGGTCGGCTGGTTGGCTCGTTCGCCCTACGAATGGTCGCACCACGTCAAGCTTGGCCACGATTTCGGCGTGAGCGACGCGGACATTCAGGCGCTGATCGACGACACCGCGGGCAAACCGACGCCGCTCGACGACATGGCGAAGACGGTGCTGCGCGCGGCGCGTGAGACGACGCGGGACGGCGCGATGTCGGACGCCACCTTCGCCACGCTGCAACAGGCACTCGGCAACGAGCAGATCGTCGACCTGACAATCACTATCGCGTTCTACAATGCGGTGGTGCGCGTGCTGGCGACGCTGCAGATCGACGTGGAGGATGACTATATGCCGTATCTGCGGCAGTTTCCGCTGCCTGCCTGACAGGAGGTCCGCGTGAGGATCGGCGTCCCCAAGGAGATCAAGACGCACGAGTACCGCGTCGGGTTGACCCCCGCCGGTGCGCGCGAACTGGCCATGCACGGGCACCGGGTGACGGTCGAGCGCGGTGCCGCGTCCGGCATCGGCATCGCCGACGATGTCTATCGCACCGCGGGTGCGACGGTGGTGGAGAGTGCGGCGGAAGTGTTCGCGACCGCGGACCTGATCGTGAAGGTAAAGGAACCGCAGCCCGCGGAGATCGTCATGCTGCGGCAGGGCCAGGTGCTGTTCACCTACCTGCACCTTGCCGCCGACAAGGCACAGACTGTCGCGCTGATGCACACCGGCGCCACCTGCATCGCCTACGAGACGGTCACCGACCGATCGGGTGCCCTGCCGTTGCTCGCGCCGATGAGCGAGGTCGCCGGGCGGATGTCAGTGCAGGTGGGCGCGCACTGCCTGGAGAAGGAGCAGGGCGGCGCCGGTGTGCTGCTCGGTGGCGTGCCGGGTGTGGTGCCGGCGAAGGTGGTGGTGCTGGGCGGCGGCGTGTCGGGCACCAATGCCGCGCGCATGGCGGTGGGGCTGGAGGCGAGCGTCACCATCATCGACAAGTCGCTGCCGCGGCTGAAGGAGCTCGACCTGCAGTTCGGCCCGCGCGCGACCACGCTGTTCGCCACCGCCGAGACGATCGAGCACCAGGTGCTGGCGGCCGATCTGGTGATCGGTGCGGTGCTGGTGCCGGGTGCCGCCGCGCCGAAGCTGGTGTCGCGCGAAATGGTGCGGCAAATGCGGCCGGGCTCGGTGCTGGTGGATATCGCGATCGATCAGGGCGGCTGCTTCGCCACCAGCCGCCCCACCACGCATTCCACGCCGACCTATGTGGAGGAAGGGGTGGTGCACTACTGCGTCACCAACATGCCGGGCGCGGTAGCGCGCACGTCGACCTTCGCACTCACCAACGCGACGCTGCCGTTCGTCATCGCGCTGGCGGAGAAGGGGTGGCGGAAGGCGCTGGCCGATGACCCGCACTTGCGGAACGGACTGAACGTGCATGCCGGGAACGTGACCTACGAGGCGGTGGCCCATGATCTGAGCCTGCCTTACGCGCCTGTGGAGACACTGCCGACGGCATGACGCGGACGTGGTGGAGGCCGCTATGCGAATCCTGTTCGTGCTGACGTTTATCACGCTCACGTTGCTTGCTTCCCCGGCCCCGGCGCGGCTGATGGAGACCGGCGATGCCGCCATCGTGCAACAGGTCAGTCCAGCGGTGGTGAACTTCTCCGAGTGGAAGGTGCGTGCCGCCATGCAGCCTGACCAGCCGCCACGGCGCGTGAAGGTCTACGCATCGGGCTTCGTCATCGACCCGTCGGGCATAATCGTCACCAACAAGCATGTCGTCGACGGAGCGCTTAACATGCATGTGATCTTCAGCAACGGTGATTTCGTGCCGGCGCGGCTGCTGGTCGCTGCGCCGATGCTCGACCTGGCAGTGGTGAAGGTCGATGTCGGCCATCCTCTGCCGGCGCTGACGTGGGGCGACAGCGACAGCTTGCGGGTCGGCGACCCGGTGCTGACGATGGGCAATCCGCTCGGTATCGGCATGTCGGTGTCGGCCGGGATCGTCAGCGCGCTCAACCGCAATCTGCACGACACGCCATTCGGCAACTACATCCAGACCGATGCAGCGATCAACTATGGCAATTCCGGCGGGCCGCTGGTCGACAGCGAGGGCAAAGTCGTCGGAATCGATACCGCGCTGTACAATCCCGACGCGACCGGTGGCTCCATCGGCATCGGCTTCGCCATCCCGTCCGGCATCGCGTCGTTTGCCGTGCGGTTCCTGCTCGACCCAGATCATCCGAAGCCCGGCTGGATCGGTGTCACCTTGCAGGACATGGGCGACAGACTGGCGGACGCGATGGGAGTGCAGGGGGCAACCGGCGCGATCGTGTCGGCGATCGATCCATGGGGGCCTGCCAAGCAAGCAGGTCTGCGGCCAGCCGACGTGCTGGAGACCATCGATGGCGTGCAACAGAGCGATTCCCGTGCATTCATGTGGTCGATCGTCAGGATTCCAGTGGGGACGACGGTGCGTCTGACGGGGTGGCGCACCGGCAAGAAGCTGGACACCACCGTCAGCGTCGCGGCGTGGCCCAACTTCATGCCGGCTCAGGGTGTCATGCGGGCGCAGGCAGCCCAGATGATGATCGAGAAGGCACCCGATCCGGGCATGCGGATTGCGCCCCTCACAGAACAGGCGCGCAAACAGTACGGGCTGGATCCGGAGCTGAGCGGCGCCTTGGTGTCGGCAGTCGAGCCCGATTGCGAGGCACGTGAACTTGGGATCGTGCCAGGCGATGTCATCACCAACGTGCAGGGGCAACCGGTAACCACGCCAGACGATGTGCGGCACGCCATTCAAACCGCGCACGACGAACGCCGTCGTTATCTCGCGATGCTGGTGCAGTCCAAAACCGGCGTCCGCTGGGTTTCGCTGTCGATCACCAGCGCCGGGTCATAGCCGCCCACCGGCGCGTGACTGACCGTAGGTTTGGTATCTCTGGTGCGCCGCCTGCATTTCATCGGCGGTCAGCAATCGCACCGCGCCGGCTGCGCGCGCCAACAGATATTGCCGGCACAGCGTCTCCAGCACGATCGCGTTGGTCAGCGCCTGGTCGGTGGTCGGCGCATGCACGATCATGCCGTGGTTGGCGAGCAGGCAGGCGGTGCGTCCAGCCAATGCCGCCACCGCGAGCCGCGCCAGTTCCGGCGTGCCGAAGGTGACGTAGGGCGCGCAGCGCACATCGTCGCCGCCGAAATTCGCCACCATGTAATGAAACGGCGGCAGGGCTTCGTTCAGGCAGGCCAACGCGGTGCAGGCATCGGCATGGGTGTGCACGACGCACTGCGCCGCGGGGTAGGCGAGATAGATCGCCGCGTGCATCGCCCACTCGCTGGACGGCGTCGCGTTGCCCTCCACATCGCTGGCCAGCGTCATCGCCACCAGCGCCTCTGGCGCCAGCGACTCCGCCGAGCAACCGGACGGCGTGATGATCATGCCGTTGCGGGTACGGTGGCTGACATTGCCGGAACTGCCGGCATTCAGTCCGCGACGGCCCACCTCGCGATAGACCGTCGTGACGCCGTGGCGAACCTGGGCTTCGTTCACATCAGGAACACGCCCTTGCCGTCCGACTGCTGGTCGAACAGCTTGTACGCCTGCTCCGCCTGCTCCAGCTTCCAGCGATGGGTGAACAGCGCATCGACATCGATCTTGCGCTCGACGCAGAACGTCGCGCACTCCGCCTGGATGATGTTGGAGAAGGTCCACGATGCGATCAGCGTCATCTGCCGGCGCAGCAGCATCGGGCTGACGTCGATCCGCACGTCGCCGCCCTCGCCGACGAAGCACATCGTGCCCCACACCTTGGTGCTGCGGATCGCGTTCGCCCGCGCCTCCGGATTGCTCGAGGTATCGAGCGACACATCGGCGTAGCGCCCGTGCGTCAGGTCCTTGATCGCCGCCACCGGATCGTTCGAGCCCGGATCCACCACCTCGTCCGCGCCGAAATCCTTGGCGCGCTGCAGCCGCTGCGGATTGATGTCGAGCGCGATCACCCTCGCGCCCATCGCCTTGGCGAACTGCGTGCCGGCCAGTCCGACCGGCCCCTGGCCGAAGATCGCGAGCGTGTCGTTGCCCGACAGTCGCATCCGCCGCAGCGCGCTGTACGCTGTGCCGGAGCCGCACGAGATCGCAGCACCGGCGGAGAACGACAGTTCGTCTGCCAGCGGCACCAGCGTGTTCGCCGGCACCTTCAGGTACTTCGCGTGACCGCCGTGCGAGTTGCTGCCGTACACCTTGACCGGCACCTCCTGGCAGAGCTGCTGCCAGCCGGAACGGCAGTGATTGCACTGCGTGCAGCCCTGATAGTGGTGCACCATCACCCGCGCGCCGACTTTGGCTGCCTTCTCCGACACGCCAGGCCCGACCGCGGCCACCACGCCGCACGGTTCGTGGCCCGCGATCACCGGATCTGGGTTCTGCGGGAAGCCGGTCGCCTGGCGCGTCTGTCCCTTCGGCCGGCGGTACTGGTGCAGGTCGCTGCCGCACATGCCGGAGGCCTTCATCTCGACCACCACCTCGTCCGGGCCCGGCGTGGGATCGGGGAAGTCCATCATTTCCAGCTCACGCCCGCCGGTGAACACGACACCACGCATGGTTCCCTCCTAGCTTCGGTTGCGCCGGAGGTTAGCGCCGTATGCCTGGTCGTGCGAGGCGGGCGAGCTGCTACAGCCAGTGGGCCGTGCGGGCGATCAAGAAGGCGAGGCCAAGAGTGGTCGTGATGATCGCGCCGAAGGTGATGCGGAAGTCGCGCTCCCGGCGCTGGTCAACGGTCGCAATATCCCCCCGCATGGCGCGCAACTCGGTGCGCATATCGGCGAAGCCGGCGTGCAGCTCGGTCCGCAGATCGGTGAGGCCAACGCGCTGCTCGGTCCGCAGATCGGCAATGCCCGAGCGCTGCTCGGACCTGATGTCGCCCAGAAGCGCCTTGGTGCTGGCGGCAATCTCCTCGAGGACGCGTAGCCTGGGTTCCATGTCGGCAGGGTAGTCGTGCCCGTCGCTGCCTGCAATTGGAGTATCCGCCATTTCGAAGCGCCTCCCGCAACCGGCAGGCAGAGTCCGCGGAGGCCGTAAACGGCGGGTGAAGATCTCCCTGACGTCGCTGGTGTCGGTGAGCGTTGATCAGCGTCGGTCGACGTTGGGATGACTTGCAAAGATCAGGCATGTCGTTGTGCCATGGGCGAGCAACCGCCCTCTGGAATCCGTGATCCGCCCTTCGGCGGTCCCGATACGGCGCCCGCGGGACGACGCCCTCGGCTGTTATCAAACCCGTTTCCGACGTGATCGGCCGCACCAGCGAAATCTTGAACTCGACGGTCGTTTGACCGATGCCCCTTTCCAGTGTCGACTGGATCGCGAGGCCCATGCAACTGTCGAGCAGCGTCGCCGCCAGACCGCCATGCACGGTGCCGGCCGGATTGCGGTGCCGTTCGTGGGGTAGGGCGGTTGCGACAACACGACCTTTGGCAACCTCGACAATGTCGTAGCCCAGAGTTTCCGCCATGGTGTTCAGAGGCAACGTGCCGCTGACGAGTCCCTCGACAAATTCGAGGCCGCTCATCTCTATCTGTCTGTCGGCGCTGACCGTTCCATATGTCTTGTTGGCGATGCTGCGATAACGGAACGCGTGTAACGCCGGGCTGTTGGTCGGCACGGCGTGGTAGGCGAAATATCCAGCGACGATCTGCCCGAGACATTTCCCGACCTCGGGAACCGGCACGTGCATTCGTTGCCGCAACGCCTCCTTGACCTCCCGTAGTTTCGCCCCCATGCGGTCCCCGCGTGACTTCCTCCTGAGCTGGAAGACGCCCCGCCGGGATTTCGCGCAGATGAGCACGAAGCCCAAGAACTTGAAGGTCTCCGGCTTGCCAAGCCCGCGCAGCTCGCGGTTCCGCGCCGCGAAGCGGCCGAACATCCCCGGGCTTGACCCGGGGATCAGGCGGGTCTTCTCCGGATGCAGCGACAGCGAGAACGCCCGCAGCCTTTCGCGCATCGCGTCCCAGAAGCGCCGGGCTTCATCTTCATGCCGCCCTCTGGACGATCCTCGGGTCAAGCCCGAGGACAAGCCTTGTCTTCGAGCGCGGTGATCGCAAGCGGGCGCCTGGTACCGTCTTCCTTCGGAATGTAGCTCCGGCGGGACGGCAGCGCCCGGTACGCTCCTGTTTGGACCCTTGTGTGCAGAACCTCGATACGGTGCTCGAGGCCCTGTTCGTAGGCCTCCCATGTCACGCCGTCGACGCCGGGCGCCGCGTCACGCTTCAACGCGTGAAACGACAGCCGCAGCATCTCGGGGTTGATATGGTGCAGGAGCGAAGTGAATTTCTCCTGCTTCCCTCGCCTTGCGGCGAACCGTACGCGTTCCAGTGCCTGTGACACACTTTCCCGGTCCTGCGCCCGGCGCGTGCGTTGCTGGCCCACGTTCCCCTTGGTCTCTGTCCCCGGCCTTCGCCGGGGCAGGCTCTTGGCTCCGCCGGCTCCGCCACGGATCGCTCCGCTTTGTTCGTCGGCTTCACGGCTACTACGACAGAGTCAGACTTCTCGGGTTCGTGCGTCACCGGTTACGGCTCCTCGCCTTTCCGATGCGGACCCGCGATGTCCATTCGCGGGCCAAACCCGAGACCTCCCGGTTCCCGTACAAGGAGCTTCCACACATGCCAGGGTCTCCGACCACGCCGGGCCGGGCGGGCGCTCGCGGTGGCGCACCCGTCCGTGTTGCCTTCCGTGAAAACGACCACGTCGGCACCCAGAACTATCTTGCTTTCGCGG
>Ga0209040_10001777_pt1 | contig 17041 bp, 16 predicted proteins | sample BogFormECP12_OM3_FD_188240 | JGI IMG/M metagenome (GOLD analysis project Ga0209040, IMG submission 188240) | Bog forest soil microbial communities from Calvert Island, British Columbia, Canada - ECP12_OM3 (SPAdes) (version 2) | ecosystem: Environmental > Aquatic > Freshwater > Wetlands > Bog ...
AGGCGGCTGCTTTTTTGCTCATGGCCGATGCCAGGGGGAACCGGGTGGGCCGGGCAGGACTCGAACCTGCAACCAGACCGTTATGAGCGGCCGGCTCTAACCATTGAGCTACCGGCCCGACCGGGCGCGCCGCCGCATAAAGCGCAAAACGGGGACGGAGGCAATCGGGCCCGCTTCCGCCCGACGGCTCCCTACGTCTTCCGGCAATCTCGCGCCCGGCCCTAACTTCGCCACGCAATTCGTTTTCTTCGCCGCCCTGTGATAGGCGGATCAGGATGACGTTTCAGGGCGGCACGATGGCGGCGGGCGTCAATGGCGCGGAACGGACGGCGGGGCTGTCGGCGCGCGCCGGCGCGCGCCGCATCGCCGTCGCGCCGCCGCCCGACCGCGAGCAGGCCTTCGTTCGCGCCCTGCGCCGATCGGGCCGGGTGCGGCTCCTGCGCAGGGCCATTCTCGTCAGCGTGCTTGGGACCGTGGCGGCGATGGTCGGAATCGCGATTTTCAACCCATTCGCGTCGAAGTTCGGCTCGCTGAGCTTTTCAGCTCTGTCGCTGGACGGGACCAAGATCACGATGGCCAATCCCAAGCTCGCCGGGTTTCGCGGCGACGGCGAGCCCTATTCCTTGACGGCCGAAAAGGCGGTCCAGGACGTCAAGCATCCTACGATTGTCGAGTTGAAGATGCTCACCGGCGACATCGGAATGGGGGGCGGCGAAACCTCGCATGTCACCGCTGACGCGGGCCTCTACGACAGCGTCGGCGAACAAATGCGGCTCACCGACAACGTCCGGATCGGCAACTCGCGCTTCGAAGTGCGATTGCGAACAGCCGACATCAATTTTAAGACAGGCGTTTATCAGAGCGACGAGCCGGTCGAGGTCCATGTCGGCGAGGGGACGACGATTGTCGGCGACCGCGCCACGGCCCGCAACAACGGCCAGGAATTGACGTTCGAGGGCCACGTCAGAACCACGGTCATTCCGCAGGACGACGCGGCGGCGGACGCGGACACAAAGGGGACTGGGCCATGATGATGGAGCCGAGAGGCTCGGCCGGCGCGGCTCTCCTGACCATAGGTCTGATTCTTGCCGCCGCCGGAGGTGAGGCCGCGACAAAGCCCGCGAGCCCGCCCCCCTCCAGCCCGATCCAGATCCTGCCGGGAACGAGTTCGAAGGAGCCGGTTTCGATCGACGCCGACAAGCTCGTCTATTACGACAAGGAGCGGAAGGCGGTGTACTCAGGCAATGTCGTCGTCATTCAGGGCGACACGAAGATGACGTGTTCGGTCATGACCGTCTTTCTCGATCGTTCGCCGTCCCCGGCCGCAAACCCACCCGCCGCCGCCCCCGCAGGCGCCGAGGACAGCCCGTCGGCAAATTCAGGCATCAAGCATCTCGATGCTGCGGGCCCGGTGACGGTAGTTTCGAAGACGCAGGTCGCGACCGGCGACAACGCCACCTACGACAAGGCTGAGAACAAGGTGCGACTGATCGGCCACGTCACGCTCAGCGACGGGCAGAACGTCACCAAGGGCGACAAGCTGACCTACGATCTCAAGACCAGTCAGGCGACCATCGACACCGGCTCCAAAACGGGACGCGTGCACGGCCAATTCCTGCCGAGCGGGGGACCCGCCGACCAGACCAAGGCGAAATAGGAGCCGCCGCCCATTGCTGAGACCGCGCGGGCCGTCGGCCCAATCACACGCGAGCGCCGCCCCGTGAGCGAGGACCTGCTGCGCGAATCGGTCGAAACGACCGGCTGGAAACGCGACGGCGGACGTCGCGCGCCCGGGCGCGCGGCCTCCGCCGCCTCGCCGTTCGGCCCTGATCGCCAGGGCGTTCTGGCCGTGCATCACCTTGGAAAAGGCTATCGCGGGCGCATGGTGGTGCAGGACGTCAGCCTGTCCGTCAGGCGAGGGGAGGCCGTCGGACTCCTGGGCCCGAACGGGGCGGGCAAGACAACCGTTTTTTATATGATTACCGGCCTCGTCAAGCCGGACAAGGGGCTGATCGAACTCGACGGCCACGATGTGACGGGCCTGCCGATGTTTCAGCGGGCGCGTCTCGGCGTCGGCTATCTGCCGCAGGAGGCGTCGATCTTTCGCGGCCTCAATGTCGAGGAGAACATTCGCGCGGTGCTCGAGGTCAACGAGCCCGATCGGAACGCGCGTGAAGCCATGCTCGAATCTTTGCTGGACGAATTCGATATCGCCCGTGTGCGCAAAGCGCCTTCGATTTCGCTCTCCGGCGGCGAGCGACGCCGTTGCGAGATCGCGCGCGCGCTCGGCGGCAAGCCGTCCTTTATGCTGCTCGACGAGCCCTTCGCCGGCATCGACCCGATCGCAGTCGGCGACATCCAGGATCTCGTCCGGCACCTCAAGGGACGCGGCATCGGCGTGCTGATCACCGATCACAATGTGCGGGAGACGCTTGGGCTGATCGATCGCGCCTATATCATCCACAGCGGCCAGGTCCTGACGGAAGGGCCGCCGGAGGAGATCATCTCCCATCCGGACGTCAGGCGGTTTTATCTCGGCGAAGACTTCCGGATGTAGCAATACCCGCCGACGCAGAGGGTCACTCGTCCTCGCCGAACCGGTTCGAGACGAGTTCGGCGAGCGCATCGAGCGCCTCCTGCGCCTCGGCGCCCGCGGCGAAGACGGTGATGGTCGATCCGAGTCCGGCGCCGAGCGTCAGGATGCCCATGATCGAATCGCCGCCGACGGTTTCGCCGCATCGCGCCACCTTGATGTCGGCGTCGAAGCGGTCGACGCACTGCACGAATTTCGCTGTGGCGCGCGCGTGCAGACCCTTGCGGTTCACGATATGCATATCGCGGGACAGGGCGCCGTCATATTCTGGCGGCGGCGGGCAGTCGTCCTCGGGGCTGAGCCCGCTCATTTCCCGGCGAGGACCTTGCTGGCGACGGTAATATACTTGCGGCCCGCCTCGCGCGCTTCGAGCACCGCGTGATCGAGATCGGCGGAGTCGCGCATCGTGGCGAGCTTGATCAGCATCGGCAGATTGACGCCGCAGATCACCTCGATGCGTCCCCCGTCCATGACTGATATCGCAAGATTGGAGGGCGTCCCGCCGAACATGTCGGTGAGGATCACGACGCCTGCGCCATCCTGAACCCGCGCCGCGGCGTTCAGGATGTCCGACCGTCGCTGCTCCATGTCGTCCTCGGGTCCGATCGTGATCGTCTCGAGTTGCGACTGCGGCCCCACGACATGTTCCAACGCTGCCCGAAAACCAGTGGCGAGCTGGCCGTGGGTCACAAGGACCAATCCAATCATCAAAGATCCATCAGTCGACCGACTCGCTTCCGGCGTCATTCGAGCCTTGGCGGGGAGGCAACCTTTCCATTTTTGTGCACTGCGGCGCAATGTTCAAGCGAAATTCGCTTTCGCCGACCCTTGTCCGCCGCGATGAGCCATAGACGTTCGTCGACCGCGATCGCCTGATCGTTCGCGCTCTGGCGCGAATCAAGCGCCAGCCGCGGCGCCTCGATCCCATCGAGTGTCATAAGGTCGGGATCGTCCGGCAGGCGCGGCCAGGCCCGGCCCGGTTCGCTGAGTTCGACAATGAGCCTCACGACGGCGGCGCTCTCGGAGCCGACCGTCAAAAGCCCCGCCATCCGTCGCTCGATGACGCCAGCCAGATCCCGCGCGCCGGAGGCAATCAGTCGTCCGCCCGCCCGGCGAATCCAGATGCGGTCGTCCCCGATCAGCGCCGCGAAAAGGCCGGTTGAGCGGGCCCTCGCGAGCAAGGCGAGGGCGAGACGGCTCTTTCCCGATCCGGAGGGTCCAAGGATCAGCACCCCGTTTTCGCCGTAGACCACGGACGTAGCGTGCAACCCGGCTTCGGCGCTCATGGCGCGAACGCCGGCAGTTCGACCACGAAGCGCGCCCCGGCCCCGTGGCGGACCGGCTCGTCGGGAGGCTCGTCGCGTCCGGTTCCAACCCGGACGGACGCTGGCTCGGCCGGACGGTTGGCGGCCCAGATCTTCCCGCCGTGCGCCTCGACGATCTGTCGCGAGATCGACAGGCCCAGGCCGGAGTTCTGGCCGAACCCCTGATTCGGCCGGTCGGTGTAGAACCGCTCGAAAATACGCTCCAACGCGTGCGGGGGAATGCCGGGGCCGTCGTCGTCGACAGTGATGACGACGCGCTCCTCGCGCGGCTCGCCATCCTGTCCCGTCGAAATCCTCGCGAGCGAGACCCGCACGACGCCGCCCGGTTCCGAAAACGAGCACGCATTGTCGATGAGATTCGTGACGACCTGCGCGAGACGCGAATCGTGGCCGAGCACGAAATAGTCCGCGCCGGCGCGCCGCCCCCGCCTCACAGGAACCGACAGCTCGATCCGCGAGCCGTTGCTGCGCGGCGAATCCTGCGACATTGCGACGACGGCCTCTAGAAGCGCCGCGACGTCGACCGGGCCCGCATCGCCGCGCGTCAATTCGGCGTCGAGGCGCGATGCGTCGGAAATGTCGGAGATCAGCCGGTCGAGCCGGCGAACGTCGTGCTGCATGACCGCGACGAGCCGGTCGCGCGCGGGTCCGGACTTGACCCGCGGCAGGGTCTCAAGCGCGCTTCGCAGCGAAGTCAAAGGATTCTTCAATTCATGCGCGACGTCGGCGGCGAAGCTCTCGATCGCGTCGAGCCGGTTGTAGAGCGCCTGCGTCATTTCGCGCAAGGCGCGCGAAAGATGGCCGATCTCGTCCGAGCGGGCGGTGAAATCGGGAATCTGCTGTCGCGATCGGATTCCGCGCCGGACGCGCTCCGCCGCCTCGGCGAGGCGGCGCACAGGTTCCGCGATCGTATTGGCCAGCGATAGCGACAGCAGCAGCATCACGGCTGCGAGCACCGCGAAAAACCGTAAGATTGCCCGCCTTTCTGAAGCAATCACACGGTCGATGTCGCCGCCCTGGGTCGAGAGCTGAAGCGCCCCCCGCGTCGCCATCATGTGCTGGATCGGGACCGCGACCGACACGATGGTGTCGCCCTCGCTGTCGATTCGAACGGCGGACTCGGTCTTGCCTCGGAGCGCGGCGACGACTTCCGGCAATGTATTGCCGTCGACAAGCCAGGGATCGCGGCTTTGCGGCGTTGCTGGCGCCTCAAAGAGTTTGCGCACATACGCGCTCGCCCGCTCGACGATCCCGTGAGGCCCCGCCGGTTCGGGCAGGTCCGAGCGCAACACCGCGCCATGAGGAGAGAGAGAGCGCGAATCGAGCAGAAGCCGCCCGTCCCGGTCGAAGATGCGCGCGCGCGTGTGAGTGGGCGTCACCAGACGGTGCAGCACCGGCCCGACCCGTTCCGGGTTGATGGAGAACTCAATCGCCTCGTCGTCGCTCGGCGGCGGCGCGGCGCTTTGGCCAGGCGCGAGCTGGAGCAGCTTGTCGGGATCAATGGTGATCGTGTCGGTGTCGACTGCCGCCGAGGCGGCGATGGCGGCTGAGATGATATTGGCCTGGGTGGTCAGGCTCTGCACCCTCGCCGCGATGATGTCGGCGCGAAACTGGTTGAGGAACAAAAAGCCGACCGCCAGGACCACCAGACCGCCGAGATTGAGAACGACGATGCGGCGCGTCAGCGAGGACGAAAAGCGAGCCGTCAGAAACCGCCAGACAAACCGGGCGCGAGCGCACAACCATCGGCTTCCGCTAGGCGTCGGCGAAGCGGCGACTATGCGATCGCGACGAGTTTCAGCCTTCATGGGCTCGGCCGAGCCGCTTATCCTTCCTTGAACCGGTAGCCGACGCCGTAGAGCGTCTCGATCATCTCGAATTCCGGCTCGACCACCTTGAACTTCTTGCGAAGCCGTTTGATGTGGCTGTCAATGGTGCGGTCATCGACATAGACCTGATCGTCGTACGCCGCGTCCATCAGCGCGTTCCGGCTCTTGACGACGCCGGGCCGCGTCGCCAGCGCCTGCAGGATGAGGAACTCGGTGACCGTCAGAGTGACCGGCGTATTGTCCCAAGTGCAGGTGTGTCGTTCAGGGTCCATCTTCAACCGGCCGCGCTCAAGGATTTTCGCCTCGGCCTCTTTCTGGGTCGCGGCGTCCTTCGGACTGGAGCGACGCAAGATCGCCTTCACCCGCTCGACCAGAAGCCGTTGCGAAAAGGGTTTGCGGATGAAGTCGTCGGCGCCCATCTTGAGGCCGAACAATTCGTCGATCTCCTCGTCCTTCGAGGTGAGAAAGATCACCGGAAGATCGGATTTCTGCCTGAGACGGCGCAGCAGCTCCATGCCGTCCATGCGCGGCATCTTGATGTCGAAAATGGCGAGATCGGGCGCATTCGCCTTGAGGCCTTCGAGCGCGCTCGCGCCGTCGGTATAGGTCTGCACCCGATAGCCCTCCGCTTCCAGCGAAAGGGAGACGGAGGTGAGGATGTTGCGGTCGTCGTCGACCAGGGCGATCGTTGGCATGAGGCTCCGTTCAACTCGTGAATAGTCGCGCCGCCGCGCGGATTGACCATCATAACCCTTCGCGGCCGAAATGTGTTCCGGGTTTCGGAAAGGGCCGCGAGCCGGCTATGAGATGGGGAACGCGCGTCAATTTCGCAAGATTACAATGAAATTGGGCGGACGGACAGTCCAGCCCCACGGCCGAGCCGCTCGCGCTTGCCATTCATAAAGCGGCCGTCCGCGGGAACCCCGATGCCGCTTGACAGACGAACTGAGTTCACGCGAATTTGTACTCGCCGATGCGGGGTTCGCTTCGCCACGGACTTCCCCTAAAGCCGGTATCTCCTGGAGCCTCCGACGCCGGATGAGCACACCTGCGGCCGATCCATCCCAATCTTATCGCAGCCTGATCGCTGTTTACACCGATTCGATCCGGGCGGCGGATTTCAAGGCGAATATTGCGATCCTGTTCGTCGCCTTCATGATGGGCCCGATCCTATACAACTACACAAAATTTCCGAGTTATCTGCCGATTCATTTCGTCCTGCTGCCGTTCCTGATCGTCTACCTCTGTCTTTTTATGGTTCTCATTCCGCGCTATCCCCGCCGTGGCAGCAAGAATTTCCTGGTCTCGCGCACCGCCACGGCCGCCGATTTCGAGAACGTGTCCGAGCACGAAGATGAGATTGAGGAGTTGAAGCTTCGCTGCTCAGTTTTATCTGAGCTGCTTTGGTGGAAGTCTCTCTATATATACATTAGCTTTACTGTATCGATGGTCAGTATTGTGGTGACCATTTTTCTGTTAATCTACGTCTGGTACACGTTGAAATGAAAGCGTTCAGGCTCTGTTATGGCTAAGGACAGGAATGCTAAACTAAGAAATCTGATCGTAGGCTACAGCGATTCCATCCGACTGAGCGATTACAAGGCTAATATTGCAGTTCTGTTCGTTGCGATCATGATGGGAACGGTTCTGCAGTTCCGTGATTTCTATCCATGGTATTTGAATCTGCCTGTTATCATGGCGCCGTTCATGATTATATTCATGAGCTTGCTGTTGTCCGTTTATCCGCGTTTCCCCCGTTCGGGGCGACACCGTTTCCCGATCCGGCGCAACCCGGAGCCGAAGGATTTTGATTTCGTTCAGGACGCCCAGAGCGATCTGGAAACGCTGCCCGAGCGATGCGCCATGTTCTCCCGCATTCTCTGGTGGAAAACCATCACTCTGCAGATCGCTTACGCCGTAGCAATGCTCAGCCTGGCGGCCGCGGCAATCCTTCTCTTTGTCGCCCACTTGTGAGCGCATCGGTTCTTGGTGCCAAAGGCGAGGACGCTCGCCCGTTGCGCCGTCAGCCTCAAGCGGATTTCTTGTCCAGATCGGACCGCGCTTCGATCTCTCGGACGATCGCGCCGAGCATCGCGTTGATCTTGAAGTCCTTGGGCGTGTAGACCGCAGCGACTCCAGCGCCCCGAAGCCGGTCGGCGTCGGCGGGGGGGATGATCCCGCCAACGACCACAGGCACGCGCTCGAGGCCGGCTGCGCGAAGGTTGGCCATCACCTCTTCCGCCAGCGCGACATGGGACGCCGACAGGATCGACAGGCCGATGCAGTGGACGCCCGATTTGGCTCGCTCGACAATCTCCGCCGGAGTGAACCTGATGCCGTCGTAGACGACATCCATGCCCGCGTCCGTCGCGCGCGCCGCGATCTGCTCGGCGCCGTTCGAATGGCCGTCGAGGCCGGGCTTGCCGATGAGAAAGCGGATCCGTCGGCCGAGCTTGAGCGACACCCGCTCGACTTCGCCCCTGACCGCGTCGAGCCCGGCCGCCTCCTGGCGCGCCCTCTTCGAGACGCCGGTCGGGGCGCGGAACTCCCCGAACTCGGCGCGAAGCGCATTTCCCCATTCTCCCGTGGTAGCGCCGGCCTTGGCCGCCTCGATTGAGGCGGGCATGATGTTGGCGCCGCTCGAGGCTGCGACGCGCAGCGCCTGCAACGCTTGCCGGACCCGCGCCTCATCGCGTCCCTTCCGCCAGGCCTTCAGCTTGGCGATCTGCTCCGCCTCGGCCTCGGCGGAGGGGACTTGAATAGAATTCTCCCCGGCGGTCAGCGGCGACGGCTCGGAATTCGTGAACGCGTTGACGCCGACGACGATCTGGTCGCCCCGCTCGATCGCCTCGAGGCGGCGGGTGTTCGACTCGACCAACTTTGCTTTCAGGACGCCCGATTCGATCGCCCGAACCGCCCCCCCGGCGACGTCGATCGCGGCGATCTCGTCGAGCGCCTCGCGCTTGAGCTTCGCCACGAGCGCCGCGAGTTCCCGGCTACCGTCGAAAAGGTCGCCGAATTCCAGAAGGTCCGTTTCGTAGGCCATGATCTGCTGCAGCCGAAGCGACCACTGCTGGTCGAACGGCCTCGGGAGCCCCAGCGCCTCGTTCCATGCAGGCAATTGAACGGCGCGCGCCCGCGCATCGCGCGAAAGCACCACGGACAGCATCTCGATGAGAATGCGATAGGCGTTGTTCTCCGGCTGCTGCTCGGTCAGTCCGAGCGAATTGACCTGCACGCCATATCGAAAGCGCCGCCTGGCCGGATCCTTCACGCCGTAGCGGTCGCGCGTGATCTCATCCCAGAGTTCGACGAAAGCCCGCATTTTCGCGAGCTCGGTCACGAAACGCATGCCCGCGTTGACGAAAAAGGACATCCGCCCCACCACCTCGGCGAACCCAGCGTCGTCGACTTCGCCCGACTGACGCACGCGATCGAGCACGGCGATGGCAGTCGCCAGTGCGTAGCTGAGCTCCTGGACCGGCGTCGCGCCCGCTTCCTGCAAGTGGTAGGAGCAGACATTCATCGGATTCCATTTCGGCGTCTCGCGCGCGCAAAAGAGGATCAGGTCCTTGGTGAGACGCAGCGACGCGTCCGGCGGAAACACATAGGAGCCGCGGGCGAGATATTCCTTGATGATGTCGTTCTGCGTCGTGCCCTGCAGCTGCGCGCGGGCCGCGCCCTGCTCGTCGGCCGCCGCGATATAGAGCGCCATCAGCCACGGCGCGGTGGCGTTGATGGTCATCGAGGTGTTCATCGAGGCGAGCGGGATGTCCTCGAACAGCGTCCGCAAGTCGCCGACGAAATCGCCACGCCGACCTTGCCGACTTCTCCGCGCGCCAGCGGGTGATCGCTGTCGAATCCGGTTTGAGTGGGCAGATCGAATGCGATCGAGAGGCCGGTCTGTCCCTTGGCGAGATTCTGACGGTAGAGCCTGTTTGACTCGCGGGCCGTCGAGTGGCCCGCATAGGTGCGGAAAATCCACGGCTTGTCCCGACGCGCCGAAAGGACCTTGCCGTTGGTCTCCGTCATCGCTCACCTTCCGCGTGGTATCGTCCGCCGCCTTCCGGCCTGCCCTGTTCTGCCGATCCTGAACCGACTGGCGGACATGCGCCAAGAATTTTGTGCGCAGCACAATCGCAGAAAACCCTTCAAGGCGCCATACGGTCGGAGGCGGCGCCCGGATGAGCCGTCGCCAAATCGTCGAATCTGAGCTCAGGCTCAAACTGCGGGATGTCTTGTGCGTTCTCTATGCCCGCTGTCTTCGAAGAGCGAGCGAAAGGTGGTTGATTTTCCGCGGCTAAAGCGCAATGTTGGATTGTGCGCCGCAATAACGGGTCGTTCGCCCGAGCGGGATTGCAAAAGACGCACCGCTGAGGAAGCCCCATGACCATTCGCCTCGCCGGCAAAGAGCCGTCGGCCGAAGCGCCGATCAAAGATCTTTACGAGGTCGGCGAAATCCCGCCTTTGGGCCATGTGCCGGCGTCGATGTACGCTTGGACGGTGCGCAAGGAGCGACACGGGCCGCCAGAACAGTCGATGCAGGTTGAGGTCGTGCCGACCTGGACCCTCGACAGTCACGACGTCCTCGTTCTCGTGATGGCGGCAGGCGTCAACTACAACGGCGTCTGGGCGGCGCTTGGCGAGCCCATCTCAGTGCTCGACGGGCACAAGAATCCCTATCATATCGCAGGGTCGGACGCTTCCGGCCTCGTCTGGGCGGTCGGCTCGAAAGTGCGCCGCTGGAAGGTCGGCGACGAAGTCGTCGTTCATTGCAACCAGGACGACGGCGACGACGAGGAATGCAACGGCGGCGATCCGATGTTCTCGGCTTCGCAGCGCATCTGGGGATATGAGACGCCCGACGGGTCGTTCGCCCAGTTCTGCCGGGTGCAGGACCGCCAGTTGATGGCGCGTCCACGCCACCTGACCTGGGAGGAAAGCGCGTCCTATACGCTGACCCTGGCCACCGCCTATCGCATGCTCTTCGGCCATGAGCCGCATCGGCTGAAGCCGGGCGACAATGTTCTCGTGTGGGGCGCTTCGGGTGGCTTGGGGGTGTTCGGCGTGCAACTCTGCGCAGCGGCCGGCGCCAACGCCATCGGCGTCATCTCGGACGAAACGAAGCGCGAATACGTCATGTCGCTCGGCGCCAAGGGTGTCATCAACCGCAAGTCGTTTGACTGCTGGGGGCAGTTGCCGAAGGTCAACTCGCCCGAATACGCCGCCTTTATGGCGGGCGCGCGCAAGTTCGGGAAGGCGATCTGGGACATTACCGGCAAGAGGGACGTCGACACAGTGTTCGAGCATCCGGGAGAGCAGACCTTTCCGGTCTCGTGCTTTGTGGTCAAGCGCGGCGGCATGGTGGTGTTCTGCGCCGGCACGACGGGGTTCAACATCACCTTCGACGCGCGCTTCGTCTGGATGCGCCAGAAGCGCATTCAGGGATCGCACTTCGCCAACCTCAAGCAGGCGTCAGCGGCCAACAAGTTCGTGGTCGAGCGTCGGATCGACCCCTGCATGTCCGAGGTCTTCCCGTGGACGCAAATCCCTCTCGCGCACACCAAGATGTGGAAGAACCTCCATGCGCCGGGCAACATGGCGGTGCTGGTCAACGCTCCGACGACCGGCCTGCGCACCTTTGAGGACGTGATCGCAGCGGCGCGGACATAATGGCCGGGCGATCCCCCGCGCGCGCGTTTGCCTTCGACCCCGCCAGACGCTAAAGCGACGTCCTGTTCGGCGAGTTCAGACTCGGCATGCGTGTTTGCGCCCGGAGGCCGAAAAAAGGCGAGCGGAGGCCATGACGGCGGGCGCGGACGGAGATCGGCGGAAGCGGGAGGCGGCGCAACGCGCGCTCGGTCTCGTCGAGCCCGGCATGAGGCTCGGCCTCGGCTCGGGCACAACCGCGCGCTGCTTCGTCGACCTCGTCGGCGACAAAGTCGCGGCCGGCCTTAACGTCCGCTGCGTGGCGACATCGGAGGCGACGGCGGCCCAGGCGAAAGCGCGCGGCATCCCATTGGCGACGCTGGACGAGCTTCCCGAACTCGATCTGACGGTCGACGGCGCGGACGAGATCGATCCCGAACTGAGGCTCATCAAGGGCGGCGGAGGCGCGCTCCTGCGCGAGAAGATCGTCGCCGCAGCCTCCCGGCGGATGGCGGTCATCGCCGACGCGACGAAGCTCGTATCGTGTCTCGGCGCCTTTCCGCTGCCGGTCGAGGTCGTCCCGTTCGGGCTCGCGGCGACCCGGCGCCATATCGAGCGCGCTTTCGCGGGCCTCAGCCTCGCTGGCCCCGTTCGGTTGCGCGGCGAAGCGGCGCCCTTCGTCACCGACGGAGGCCACTACATTCTCGACTGCTCGCTCGGCGCCATTGCTGATCCGGAGAGCCTGGCTGAGGCGCTGTCACGGATCCCTGGGGTCGTCGAACACGGACTGTTCATCGATTATGCGCGCACGGCGATCATCGCCGGCGCGGAGGGCGTCAAAGTTCTCGACCGCCCGGCCTGAACCCGAAATCAAAAGGAGCCGCTCAATGTCCGCCCCCGAGCCCGCCTGCAAGTCCGCCCTCATCTCCGTCGCGCGAACGGTCAAAGGCCTTGTTCTCGCGGCGAGCGTCCTCGCCTCGGCGGCGGCGTGGGCCGCGGAAGCCACGCCACCCGCCGCCGCGCCGACGGCGCCCGCCGCGCCGGCCGCCCCGCCATCTGCGGCGTCCATCGCCGCCGCCGACGCCATCCTGGGGGATATCGGCGTCAAACAGACGATCGCGCTCATCGTCCCGGGCATGATGACCGAGCTCGAGCGCAACGTGACCAACACGCGGCCCGAGATCAGGGACAGCCTGCGCGAGACGCTTCGCTCCATCCAGCCTGAGTTCGACAAGAGCGCCCAGGAGGTGTTCACGCGGGCGGCGACGCTTCTCGCCTCGGAAATGTCGGAAAAGGAGATCGAGGACGTCGCCGCCTTCTTCGGCAGCTCGAGCGGCAAGAAGTATCTCGCGACGGAGCCCACCTTCTTCCAGCAGTTCGGCGCCATGGCCGATCCATGGCGCGAGCAGCTGTCGGTCGATATCCTCACCCGCGCCCGCCAGGAGATGAAGAAGAAGGGCATCGATTTCTAGCTTCGCCACGGCGCAAAGCGGACCCCGCCGGAGAGCGTGAGCCATGGCCTTCGACGTCGATTTCTTCGTCATCGGCGCGGGATCGGGAGGCGTGCGGGCGGCCCGCGTCGCCGCCATGCACGGGGCGAAGACGCTCGTCGCGGAAGAGAGCCGGATCGGCGGCACCTGCGTGATCCGCGGCTGCGTGCCGAAAAAACTCTATGTTTATGCGAGCCGCTTCGTCGACGATTTCGCCGATGCGGCCGGATTCGGCTGGAGCGTCGGGGCCCCGACGTTCGACTGGCCGAACTTGGTCGCGGCCAAGGAAAAAGAGATCACGCGGCTCTCGGCTGCCTACCGCGCCAATCTCGCCGCGTCCGGCGCCGAATTGATCGAGCAGCGGGCGACGGTCGTCGGCCCGCAGCGGGTGCGGCTCGCGAGCGGCAGGGAAGTCTCGGCGCGTCACATCCTAGTCGCCGTCGGCTCCTGGCCGACGTTTCTTCCCGGTGTGGAGGGTCTCGAGCATACGATCACCTCTAACGAGGCATTCGACCTTCCCGTCTTTCCGCGGCGTCTCATGGTGGTCGGCGGCGGCTATATCGCGGTCGAATTCGCGTCCCTGTTCCAGAGGCTCGGCGCCCAGGTGATCCACGTCATGCGCGCGTCGAACGTGCTCCGCGGCTTCGACGACGACATGCGCGAGGGCGTGCGCGCGGCGATGGCGCGCGCCGGCGTCCTGCATCGCTTCGGCATCCTGCCCGCGCGCATCGAGAAACTGCCCGACGGCGCGCTTCGCGTCACGCTCGCCGACGGCGAGATGATCGACGCCGACCAGGTCCTCGTCGCGACCGGCCGATTGCCCAATACAAGAGGGCTGGGCCTCGAGTCAGCGGGACTTGAGCTCAGCCAGCACGGCGCCATCAAGGTCGACGATCATCTGACCAGCGCCGTGCCGTCGATCCATGCGATCGGCGACGTCACCCATCGCGTCAATCTCACCCCCGTCGCGATCCGGGAGGGTCACGCCTTGGCCGACGAACTGTTCGGGACAGGCGCGAAACCCATCCGCTACGACACAATCGCGCATGTCGTGTTCGGCACGCCCGAACTCGGCGGCGTGGGCTTGACCGAATTCGAGGCCGTCCTTCGCTTTCCCAAGGTCGACATCTTTAGGTCAGACTTCCGGCCGATGAAGGCGACGCTCTCGGGCAGCGGCGAACGCACGATCATGAAGCTCGTCGTCGACGGGTCGACGGGTCGAATCCTCGGCGCCCATATTCTCGCCCATGACGCCGGCGAGATGATCCAGCTCGTCGCCGTGGCGATGACCATGGGCGCGACCAAGGCCGACTTCGACGCCACCGTAGCGGTCCACCCCACCGCCGCCGAGGAGCTGGTGACGATGCGCGCCCCGGCCCTCCGCTACGAGAACGGGCGGCCCGTGGCCTAGTGCTCGCTTCATTCGGGCGCGACCTATTTCGCGCCTGGCCTGATCTGGCCGAACTGCGGATAGGGGATGCGGATGTCTTCCTCGCGCATCCGCCGCAGGATGTCGAAGTTGATGTCGCTCTTCGTCCGATCGGCAGTCTCGATGTCGTCGACGAAGCAGACGAGCGTGAATTTGAGCGCCCAGTCGCCGAATTCAGAGAAGACAACGGTCGGCGCGGGAATGGCGAGCACGAGGTCCTGCGCCTTCGAGGCAGCGATAAGGAGATCGCGCACGGCCTCGACGTCGCTCTCATAGGCGACATTGATCGTGATGATGATACGCCCGACCCGGTCGCTGAGAACCCAGTTTTTGACCACGCCGGTGACCAGCGTCGAGTTCGGCACGATGAGGGTCGCGCGATCGAAGGTTTCGATCTCGGTCGAACGGGCGTTGATCCGGCGCACGAAGCCCTGTTCGGCCCCCACCACCACCCAGTCGCCGACCCGGATGCCGCGCTCCCAAAGCAGGATGAGGCCGGAGACGAAATTGTTGGCGATCGTCTGCAGGCCGAAGCCGATGCCGACCGAGAGGCCCCCGGCGATGAGCGCGAGCTTCTGCATGTCGAGGCCGATCTGGGCCCCGGCGAGCAGCACGGCGACGAGCGCGCCGAGATAGCCGAAGATGGTGCAGATCGAGTTGCCGACCCCCGGATCGAGGCGCGTCTGAGGGAGCAGTCTGGAACGGAGCCAGTTCTGGATGAGCCGGGTTATGAAGAGGGCGACGACAAAGACCGCCGCGGCGGTGATCAGCGACGAGAGCGAGAGCGTCACGCCGCCGACGGCGAAGCCGAAATAGGCCGCGCGCAGGGTGCGCAACATGTCCTGCGACTGGACGCCCCACGGCTCCAGCACCGCCGTCGCCGCGACGAAGAAGATGGCGACGCGCGCCATGCCCTGGATGACGACTAGGGTCTGGGCGAGGACGTTTCGGCGCAGGCCAACCGTTGCGACGAGCCGCGCGCCGACCGGCGCGTCGGGATGAAGCAGCGTCTCGGCCCCGTCCTGCACGACGACGTCGGCCAGAAACAGTCCGCACGCCAGGATCGTCAGGACAATCGCCTGGTTGACCAGGAAGTTGGCGAAGGCGATGTAGCCGAAGACTGTCGCGGCGATCACAATGAAGGCCAGGATCCAGCCCAGCGTGCGCGCGGGCGCCCAGGGGTCGACCTGCGGCGAAGCGGTCGCGCCGGGAACCGGCGTCGATAGACGTCGAAGGAGGCGAGCGACGACGAGCGCGATCAGCGCGGCGCCGAGCCCGCGGGCGGCAACCGCAATGTTGAGCGAGGCGACCGCGTCGGCGGCGGGCTCCATGAGGCGCTCGACGCCCCATATCGCCGCGACCGTCATGCCGGCGCGAAAGATCAGCTTGGCCGAACGGTCGCTGACCGCGACGAGCCGCCAAGCCTTGTCGCGCGGCGCCAGCATCGCTCGGCCAAGCGCGTTAAACACGATCAAGAGCCGCGCCGCATCGAATATGGCGTCGAGAACGCCCTGGATTCTGGGCTCCGAGATATCGAAGAGGTCGAGCGCATAAGCGAAGGCGCCGAGCCAGAGCAGGGGCAAGACCGCGAGAACCAGAATGATCCAGGCCGCGGCGATCGCCCGGCGGAGACGGGTTGGATGATCGTCGTCGACAGGGCGATAAATGAACCGGCCCGCAAACCAGCGCAGCGGGACAGCGATCAGCGCCAGCAGAACCGCCAGGCCCGCCAGGCCGAGAATATGAAGGGCGGTGGCGCGTCCGCCGAGGCTCGCGAGCCATCCGCCGACGAGCGCCGTCATCACCCGGATATCAGCCGGAATATCGCTCCCCACGCTCAGCCAGAGCTGCGGATTGAGAATGCTGGACGATCTGGCGAAAGTCTCGCGTGCGAACAATTCGCGCCGCTTCGCGCCGATCCGGGTCGCATAGTCGTCGACCTGCAGCAGCATGGCGCGCGCGGCACGGAGCCTCGCGTCGAGCGCGTCGTGCTTGGCCTTCTCGCTTTCGAGCTCCGCGGTCGCGGCGTCGGTCGCAGGCGCTGCGTCCTTCGATTTGGGCGTGAGTTCGGCGAGCCGCTTGGCAGAAGCCGCGAGCTTCGGCGTCATGTCGGCGATCGCTGCTTGCAAGGCGACGCCGACGGGGTCGTTTTCGGCGCGCAGACGCTGCAGGTCCGCATCGGTCAGATTCGGATCCTTGAGTGCGGCGTCGATTGTGTTCAGCGCGGCCTGCGTCGCGTCGAGGTTGAGCGGGGCCGGCTCCTGGGCCGCGGCGCCGGCGGCGGCTATCAGCGCGAGAGCCAGCACCAGCCAGCGCAGGACCTGCAATCCGGAACGGGACGTCATCTCGTACCGATGGGACCGATGATTCGAAGGGGGCCGAACGCACCCATCCCATCCGACCACGGCGGAGCCGCGGCGGCAACAAAAAGCCTCGGCGAAGGCCGCATTCACCTTTGAAAGTGAAAAGGGCTGCGCCGCTCCCGGGCCTTTGTTAAAGGAATGCGCCAGTTTGAGGACGATCCGGTGAATGCGATCCTTGATTCCGACGTGCAGGCCGTTCCGAGCGCCGGGGAGCGCGCCCTCGAGCATTTCCTCATTGCCGGCTTCGTGCGGATCGAGCCGCCTGTTCTCCATCCGGCGGCGATCTTTCTCGACATGTCTGGGGAGGAGATTCGCGGGCGCCTCTTTCTGACCAACGGGGCCTCGGGCGAGGAACTCTGCCTC
>Ga0209040_10001780_pt1 | contig 17021 bp, 12 predicted proteins | sample BogFormECP12_OM3_FD_188240 | JGI IMG/M metagenome (GOLD analysis project Ga0209040, IMG submission 188240) | Bog forest soil microbial communities from Calvert Island, British Columbia, Canada - ECP12_OM3 (SPAdes) (version 2) | ecosystem: Environmental > Aquatic > Freshwater > Wetlands > Bog ...
TCCCTTCAGTCCTCCTAGCTCGGGTAGAGCTAGGTCACCGGACCAGGGGGTCAAAATTCGGTTGCCACGCGGGGGTCAGTTTTCACGTGCCGTCGACAACAGGCGAGTCCGAGTTCCCGTGAATCTGACACCGGACCAAGCAACTTCAGGTGATCAGCAGTGAGGGTGCCTCTGGCATAGCTCCGGCGTTGGGCGCGCCACCACCGAAACGATCTCGAGCTCGCATACCGGAGCTTCTCGCGCGGACGTAACGGCTGTCACAACCGGACCGTTGAACTACTTTCCTGTCGATCCGTGGCTGTAGTTAGTGGGTATCCAACCAAGGGTTAAGAATATGCGTCTACTCAACATCGAATCCTCTCCGCGCGGATCCAAGTCTGCGTCTATCGCCGTCACCAACGCCTTTCTCGAAACCTACCGTCAGGTTTGTCCTGGGGTCATGGTTGACACCTTGAACGTCTGGGAGGAAAAGCTGCCGGACTTCGGCCAGGAAGCCATCGGGGCGAAGTACAAAGGCGTGAACAAAGAACCGATGGACCAGGCACCGCCCCTACGCGAGGCCGTCCTCTATGTAGCGCAGCGAGTATCTGCCCTGCCACTCGGACTCACTCTCAGACAGCCACGTGGCGCGCTCCCGGATCGAGTCCGTCGATCCATACACCCGGCGATCGCAGCCGGGGCAAGTCAGGTACGTAAACATCTTGTCGCCGCCCCGCGGCCACTCCTCGCGCGTGCTGTCGGGCACCTGGATCCCGAGGGACTGGTGCCCAATGTTCTGGATCAGTTGGCCGACGACGTGCCCCTCGGGACACGTCAGGTCCATGGTCAGCAATCCCCTGTCGGTCATTCATCGCCTCCGTTTTGCATGTCTGGAAGTACCGCCTCACAGTGTGCTCGCATTCAACGCGTCAAGCTCGTCGGCTGTGGAGAAGCGCGGTGCGGCGCTCGGAGGCGTCAGTGTTCCCTGGTCGCAAGAGTGGCTATCTGCCCGTAGGTGAGTACAGAATCGCTGAGGCTCAAACCTCTAAAATCGAGAACTGCAATCGCCCATACGATTATTTGTAAGACCTGTGAGGACAAATATGGAACGGTTGACAATAGGTGATGCTGCGGAATCCCTGACACCCCACGAGGCAACTCTGCGGGGTGGTGGCACGCCGGAGTGGCACCAAAGAGTTACCGATTCCGCACAGACGATCAGAAGGCCACAAGCGCGGTTGGAGCGCGCGATGAGTAAAAGGGCTACCGGGCGGGCTTAAGAAACGTCCCGAATCCGGTTTATGCAAATGGGTTGGCGAATGGAAAGAGCACCGCATAAGGTTTACGTTGCCGAGTTACGAAACGTCGCTTGAAACGCGTTCGATCCGCGGCTTCTAACAGAGATAATCTTCTGGCCTGCATGTTTGTAACGCGCTCTTAACCGATATTGTTAATCGGTAACCAGCGCGGGCCCCAGTTTACCTGGCTCGACGCTGTTCGTTGTGTTTGTACGCGTTCAGGTACCGGGCCTGTAGCCGATCGATGAGAGTCTGTGCTTCGCCGATGTCGCGGCGCAGCGCGGCTGCTTCAATCCGCATCGCGCATGCTCGGCCTTTCCTGGGAGTGACATTCTGACGTTCTATCCAAGCCAGCTGGCCGGTCATCGCGAGCAGATGAACGCGCAATGCGCGGATGAACTCCACGGCCTGGGCGGCCTGCCATCCGCCTACGGAAAGATCTTCGCGTGCCACTACATTTGTTTACCCGGCAGGTGTGGGTGCATAAACCGATCTGTCGACCCCCAAGTGAAAACAACATAAGTCAATGTCTAGTTGTCGTTGTACTCAAGGAGATCGGGGTGTCGACCGTTGCCGTCGATGGTGAGCCGTGCGGCTGGTGCTCCTCGGTCACAGCCGACCAAGGATCAATGGCTCAGGGGCGCTAGGCCGACCCGTCAATCCCGTCCTGGCCGAGCAGCGGCCCGCCCTTGCCGCCGGTGCCCGGCTTGCCCGGGTTCACCCCAGTCCCGGGATTGCCGCCGTTGCCGCCGTTGCCGATCAGCACGGCGTCGCCACCGTCGCCGCCGTCGCCGCTGGTTTCACTGCCATTGCTGGACCCACCAGTCCCGCCAGCCGCGCCGACACCCACCAACCCGCCATTCCCGCCAGCCCCGCCAGCCCCGCCGGGCCCGCTGTTACCGGCGCCGCCCGATCCGCCGGCGCCGCCGTGGCCGGTGCCGAACGTCGCGCCGTTGCCTCCGGTACCGCCCGCTCCGCCGGCCCCGGACAGCCCGGCCCCGCCCGCGCCGCCCGCACCGCCATCACCGGCGAACGGCGCGCTGTTGCCTCCGGTCCCGCCCGCCCCGCCGGCCCCGGACAGACCGACCCCGCCCGCGCCGCCGATCCCGCCGTTGCCGTTGAACACGCCGGCGGTGCCGCCGGAACCGCCAGCGCCGCCATGTCCGCCGTCCCCGCCAAGGCCGCCGCCGGTACCGCCGGCCCCGCCGGCCCCGGCGGCCCCGATGTCAGCTGCGCCGCCGGACCCACCGGCGCCGGCGTTCCCGAAGATCTCGCCGCCGTTGCCGCCGGCGCCGCCTTGCCCACCGACCGAGCCGTGCCCGCCGTCCCCGCCGTCTCCGCCGTTCCCGATCGGGCCGGCAGCACCGCCGGCCCCGGCGGACCCACCGATGGCGGCACCGGCGCCGCCGGCCCCACCGCCTTGGCCGCCGCTGCCACCGGCTCCACCGCTACCCTCCACAAAAGCGCCAGGCCCGCCGGCACCCCCGGACCCGCCGACTCCACCGACACCGGTAGCCCCGCCGGTCCCGCCGTTACCGCCGTCTCCTCCTGCCCCACCATCGCCGATAGTCCCACCGACCCCACCGGCAGCACCGGATCCACCGGCCCCACCGGTCCCGTCGGCGCTGGTGGCGTTTCCACCTTGCCCGCCGGCTCCACCGTTTCCACCGCCGTCACCGGCCCCACCGGTACCCCCGCTGCCGCCGGCCCCGCCGTTCCCTCCGTCCCCGCCAGCCCCGCCAGCCCCACCGGCCCCACCGGCACCCCCGCTACCGCCAAGCCCGCTGTCCCCTCCGTGGCCGCCCGCTCCGCCGGCCCCGCCGGCCCCAGAGGTACCGCCGTACTCACCGGCCCCACCGGACCCGCCGGACCCGCCGGACCCACCGTTTCCGCCGCTGCTGGTGGCGTCCCCACCGTGCCCGCCGGCTCCACCGGCCCCACCGCCACCGACAAACCCCGGTATTCCCGCCACCCCCGCCGTTGCCGCCGCTCCCGCCGCTCGCGCCGTCCCCGCCGCCCCCGCCGGCACCGCCGGCCCCACCGGCCCCGATCAGCCCGGTAGACCCGCCAGTCCCGCCGTTGGCGCCGGTTCCGCCGGCCACGGCGGCAACCCCGCCGGTCCCGCCCGAACCACCGTTTCCGTACAAAAACCCACCGTGGCCCCCGGCCCCGCCGGTCGCCCCGGCCCCACCGGACCCGCCGGACCCGCCATTGCCGATCAGCCCGGCATCCCCGCCGGCCCCGCCGGCCGCCCCGGGGTTTGCGCTGTTGTCGAAGCCGTTGCCGCCGTTGCCGTACAACAGTCCCCCTTCTCCGCCACCGGGGTGCGCTGCGGTGCCGTTGGCGCCGTTACCGATCAGCGGGCGCCCCATCAGCGCCTCGGTGGGTGCGTTGATCGCGTTGAGCGCCCCCTGCAAGGGCGAGGCGTTGGCCGCTTCGGCGGCAGCCTACGACCCCGAGGCGCCGTTTAAGGCCTGCACGAACCGCTCATGGAACCCGTCCGCCTGCGCGCTGAGCGTCTGGTAAGCCTGGGCGTGGCGAGAAAACACTGCCGCCACCGCCGCCGACACTTCGTCAGCACCCGGGGCCAGAGCACCGGTCGTGGGGGCTGCCGCCGCCGAATTGGCCTCGGCCAGAGCCGAACCGATGCCCGCCACATCATCGGCCGCCATCAGCAATACATCCGGAACCGCCATCACAAACGCCATCGGGTCGCCTCCCATCAATCCCCAACCGGTCCCCGCCGACGCGCCGTCGACGCGCTGGGCGGAGCGCATCGGGAACCTCACTACCACATCCGGCGAGCCCGACGCTGTCCGATCGGGCGATCGGGTCGTGATTCAAATGTTTACCGATCTAAAAGTCGATGGTGTCGTTGACGGTTGTCTCGGTGCGCTACTGCTTGACGACGCCACCGGATAGGCTTTGATCGTGGCCGCTAAAAAATGCGGTGCTCTATCAGCAGGGACGGATGGCTCGGAGCGCCGCCCAGACTGTGTCGCGGCCGTGCGCGAACAATCCCGCGACCGCAATCAGCACTACGCCGACAGCAACGCCCGCCGGGCCCGGATACTCACCATTGCCGCCTGGCTGGCCGTGATGGTGAGCTCGAGCTTCGTGTTCGTGCAAGTGGTAACCGGAGCACGGATCTGGCAAATCACCTCGATCAACATCGCCGCCGTGATGATCTTTGCGTTTGTCCCGTACCTACAGCGCTTCGGAGAATTGGTTGCGCCGCTCACGTTTATCGGCGCAGCCTATGTCACGATCTCCGCCACCATCTGGGACGTGGGCACCGATTCAGGCGCTCAGTTCTTCTTGCTGGTCGGGGTCTGTCTGGTGGTGCTGCTGCTGGGGATTGAACACATTGTGTTGGCGGCAACACTGGCGGCAATCGCCGCCGGTCTGGTCATCGCGCTGGAGTTCCTGGTTCCGCACGACACCGGGCTTCAGCCGGCCTGGGCCCAGTCGATGGGCTTCGTCATCACAGCCGTCTCCGCCTGCGTGATGATCGTCGTGACGGTGTGGTTCGCGCTGCGTGATACCGCACGCGCCGAATCGGTCATGGAAGCGCAGTACGAGCGTTCCGAGGCCTTGCTCGCCAACATGTTGCCGGCCAGCATCGCGGATCGGCTCAAAGACCCCGAGCGAAACGTCATCGCCGACGCATACGACGAGGCCTCGGTTCTGTTCGCCGACATCGTCGGCTTCACCGAGCGCGCTAGCACCACCGCTCCATGCGACCTGGTGCAGTTCCTGGACCGCCTGTACGGCGCGTTCGACGCACTGGTGGATAAACACGGGCTGGAGAAAATCAAAGTCAGTGGCGATTCCTACATGGTGGTCAGCGGGGTTCCGCGGCCCCGGCCCGATCACGTGCAGGCGCTGGCAGACTTTGCCATCAAGATGGCTGATGTCGCTGCCGAACTGAAGGATCCGCACGGCCTCTCAGTGCCACTGCGGGTAGGCATGGCCTGCGGCCCCGTGGTCGCGGGTGTCGTGGGTGCTCGGCGGTTCTTCTACGACGTGTGGGGCGACGCGGTCAATGTCGCGTCTCGGATGGAGTCCACGGACTCCGTGGGGCAGATTCAAGTTCCCGAGGATATGTACGAGCGCCTGAAGGACGAGTTCGTGCTGCATGAGCGCGGGCGCATCGAGGTCAAGGGCAAGGGCATCATGCGCACGTGGTACCTCGTCGGCCGCAAGGCAACCGAGGTCTCCGGTGACCTGCTTGCCGAGGAATCCCGCACGGCCCACGTCTGACTCGCTCGCCTAATACCCATGACACTCCACGAAACGATTTCGACGGGTCCGGAGGGTAGCGGCCGCTGAATTGGCCTACTACACTACGTCGTAGCGCGCTAATACGTCCCGCAGTCCCGGGAGATGACAAATGAATGTCGTCGACATTTCGCGGTGGCAGTTCGGTATCACAACCGTCTACCACTTCATCTTCGTGCCGCTCACCATCGGTCTGGCTCCCCTGGTCGCCATCATGCAGACGGTGTGGGTGGCCACCGGTAAGGCCACTTGGTATCGCCTCACCAAGTTCTTCGGCAAGTTGTTCCTGATCAACTTCGCCATTGGCGTGGCAACCGGCATCGTGCAGGAGTTTCAGTTCGGCATGAATTGGAGCCAGTATTCCCGGTTCGTCGGCGACGTCTTCGGCGCACCGCTGGCGATGGAGGGCCTGGCCGCATTCTTCTTCGAATCCACCTTCCTCGGGTTATGGATCTTCGGCTGGAGCAGGCTGCCTAAGCTGGTGCACCTGGCATGCATCTGGATCGTCGCGATCGCGGTCAATGTCTCCGCGTTCTTCATCATCGTGGCGAATTCGTTTATGCAGCACCCGGTCGGCGCCCACTACAACCCCGCGACCCGGCGCGCCGAACTGGACAGCATCGGCGCATTGCTCAGCAATAACACTGCGCGAGCGGCTTTTTCACACGCGGTCACCGGTTCGTTACTGACCGCGGGAACTTTCGTCGCCGCCGTCAGCGCGTGGTGGCTGGTGCGGTCCCAGAAAGCCGCCGATTCAGCTGCCCGCACCATGTATCGCCCGGCGGCCATCCTAGGATGTTGGGTTGCGCTGATTGCCGCCGTCGGCCTGTTCTTTACCGGTGACCTCCAAGGCAAATTGATGTTCCAGCAGCAACCGATGAAGATGGCATCCGCGGAATCGTTGTGCGACACCGAAACCGATCCGGACTTCTCCATCTTGACGGTGGGGACGCACAACAACTGCGAAAGCATTACATATGTGATCGAGGTGCCCTACGTGCTGCCGTTCCTCGCAGAAGGCCGATTCAGCGGTGTGACGTTGCAAGGCGTGCGCGACATCCAGCAGGACTATCAATATAGATTCGGACCAAATGACTACCGGCCCAACCTGTTCGTCACCTATTGGTCGTTCCGCATGATGATTGTGCTGATGGCGATCCCATTGCTGTTCGCGTTGACGACGTTGTGGCTCACCCGCGGCGGCCGGAGCCCCAATCAGCGGTGGTTTTCCTGGTTCGCGCTGCTGACCATTCCCATGCCGTTCCTGGCCAACAGCGCCGGGTGGGTCTTCACCGAAATGGGCCGTCAGCCATGGATTGTGGTCCCCAATCCGACCGGCGACCAGCTGGTCCGACTCACTGTCCGCGAGGGCGTCTCGAGCCACGCCTCCGGCATGGTGATTACCTCCCTGGTGACCTTCACCCTGGTCTACGCGGTGCTCGCGGTCATCTGGTTCTGGCTGCTCAAGCGCTACGTCATAGAGGGACCGCAGGAACACGACGCGGAGCCGGCTCCGCCTCGGGCGCCGGAAGATGCCGAAGTAGCGCCGCTTTCCTTTGCGTATTGAAACCTGCTGAGCCGGAAAGGAGCAGACGGTGGGACTCCAAGAGTTGTGGTTCGGCATCATCGCGGTGCTGTTCCTCGGTTTCTTCATCCTCGAGGGTTTCGACTTCGGGGTTGGCATGTTGATGGAGCCTTTTGCTCACGTGGGCATCGGTGATCCGGAAACCCACCGACGCGCAGCGCTGAACACCATCGGCCCGGTTTGGGACGGCAACGAGGTCTGGCTGATCGTCGCCGGCGCAGCGATGTTCGCCGCGTTTCCCGGCTGGTATGCCACCGTTTTCTCCACCTTGTACCTGCCGCTGCTGGCCATCCTGTTCGGCATGATCTTGCGCGTCGTGTCTATCGAATGGCGCGGCAAGATTGATGACTCGAAGTGGCGAACGTGCGCCGATTTCGGCATTGCAGCCGGGTCCTGGTTGCCCGGCGTGTTGTGGGGTGTGGCCTTCGCCGTCCTGGTCCGCGGACTCCCGGTAGACGCCGACGGTCACGTTGACCTGTCGATCGGCGACGTGCTCAACGTCTATACGCTGCTGGGTGGTTTGGCCACGGCCGGACTGTTTTTGTTCTACGGCGCTGTGTTCGTCGCCTTGAAGACCGCCGGGTCGATCCGCGATGATGCCCATCGATTCGCCGTATGGCTATCGCTTCCGGTGACGGGAGTGGTTGCGGGCTTCGGCCTTTGGACACAACTGGCGTATGGCAAGGACTGGACCTGGCTGGTGCTGGCAGCAGCGGTGGTCGCGCAGCTGGCTGCGGTGGTGTTGGTGTGGCGCCGCGTGTCCGACGGCTGGGCTTTCGCGTGCACCGCCCTGGTGGTGGCGGCCGTTGTGGTCCTCTTGTTCGGAGCGCTGTACCCGAACCTGGTGCCCTCAACTCTGAACAAGCAATGGAGCCTGACCATCTACAACGCCTCGTCGACTCCCTACACCCTCAAGATCATGACGTGGGTGACGGCGTTTTTCGCTCCACTGACGGTTATCTACCAGGGATGGACCTACTGGGTTTTCCGGCAACGGATCTCGGCTGAACGGATACCGCCGCCAACCGGTCTGGCGAGGCATCCCTCCTGAGCGCAAGGGGCTCCCGGGCGCCATTAGACCCGCGACTGTGGCGGGCCTCGACCGCGTTGCGCCCCTTCCTGATCACCGTCGTGGGCTGCGGAGTGGTGATCTCCGGCTGCGCGATCGGGTCGGCGGTTGTGCTGGCGGGCATCGTCGCGCGTGTCATCACCGACCCTGCGGCACGTAGCCTGCGCGCCTGTTTGGGTTCCCTGTCAATCCTGTTGGGGCTGTGGGTGGTCCGCGCGGTGACGCACTGGCTTCAGGCGCGCCTGGGTCAACGGGGGGCCAGCGCGGTTATCGCCGATCTCAACGGGCAGGTGCTGGCGGCGGTGACCGCGCGGCAGCCCAGAGAACTCGCAGCACAGCGGGACGCCGCCGCGATCGTGGTCACCCGCGGCCTCGATGGCTTACGTCCCTACTTCGCCGGATACCTGCCCACGCTGCTGCTTGCCGCGATCCTGACTCCGGCGACCGTCGCCGTGATCGCGGTCTACGACCTGAAATCGACGGCGATCGTGGCGATCACACTGCCGCTGATACCGGTCTTCATGGTGCTGATCGGGCTGGCAACCGCGGACAGATCCGCGGCCGCGCTGGCGGACATGTCGACCCTGCAGGCGCGGCTGCTGGATTTGATCGCCGGTATCCCCACCTTGCGGGCGCTGGGTCGCGCCGCCGGGCCAGAACACCGCATCGCAGAACTCGGTGCCGCCCACCGACGCTCGGCGATGGCGACGTTACGGATCGCGTTCCTGTCGGCACTGGTGCTCGAGTTGCTCGCGACGCTGGGCGTAGCGCTGGTGGCGGTCAGTATCGGCCTTCGCCTGGTGTTCGGCGAGATGAGCCTGACCGCGGGTTTGACGGTGCTGCTGCTGGCACCGGACGTGTACTGGCCGCTGCGTCGCGTCGGCGTGGAATTCCATGCCGCTCAAGACGGTAGAACCGCCGCCGATAAAGCATTCGCACTCGTCGGCGAGCCAGCCGGCGCGATGGTTGGACAGCGAATGGTAGCTGCCCGTGGAGCGGTGATCCAGGTGGAAAAGCTCTGCGTGGCCGGCCGAGACGGCCGCTCGCCACACGATCTCATCGCGGTGATCGAACCCGGTGCGGTGACGGTGCTGACCGGACGAAACGGCGCCGGCAAGAGCACCACGCTGCAGGCGATCGCCGGACTCACCGTGCCGTCGTCGGGCCGAGTCACCGTGGCCGGACTCGACGTTGCCGACCTGGATCCCGCCGCTTGGTGGCGGCAGTTGTCCTGGCTCCCGCAACGCCCTGTGCTGGTCCCGGGCAGCGTACAGGACAACCTGGTCCTGCTCGGTAGTCTCGAGGATATTGAGAGCGCCTGCGCCGCATCGGGATTCGATGGCGTGCTGGCCGAGCTGCCGAACGGGGTGGATACCGTGCTCGGGCGCGGAGGCGTCGGTCTGTCACTGGGACAGCGGCAACGACTGGGCCTCGCCCGTGCGCTCGGATCGGCCGCCCCGGTTTTGCTGCTCGACGAGCCCACCGCGCACCTTGACGCCGACGCCGAGGACCGGGTGTTGCGGGCCATCATCGAGCGGGCGCGAGCCGGTGCGACCGTCGTGGTCGTCGGCCATCGCGAGCGCGTCGTCGCAATCGGTGACCGGATTGTCGAGGTAACCTCCGATGGCCTCGGATCATGACGAGTGTTGGGCGCTCGTCTGATCCCGCGGCGATCGCAAGCGCGGCGAAGCCGGGTGCAGCGGGTCGCCGCCAGATCACGCTGCTGGCCGCGCCGAGCCTGTTGCACCCGCGGCTGCCCCGCATCCTGGTTGCTGTCACGCTGGGGGTGCTGTCGCTGGGCAGCGCGCTGGCGCTGGCCGGGGTTTCCGCGTGGCTGATCACCCGGGCCTGGCAGATGCCTCCCGTGCTGGACCTATCCGTCGCGGTCGTGGCGGTGCGAACATTCGCGATTTCTCGCGGCGTGTTGCACTACTGCGAGCGACTGGCAACCCACGACACCGCGCTGCGCGCAGCCGGCACTGCCCGCGCGCAGATCTATCACCGGCTCGCCCACGGACCGGCATCGACCGCCGTCCGGCTGCACAGCGGTGAGCTGGTGGCGCGAGTCGGCGCTGACGTCGACGAACTGGCCGACGTGCTGGTGCGAGCCCTGGTACCGATTGGTGTGGCGACGTTGCTGGCGCTGGCGGCGACCGCGGTTGTCGCCGCCATTTCACCGCCGGCCGCCGCAGTACTCGCGATCTGCCTACTCATCGCCGGCGTCGTTGCACCCTGGCTCGCCGGCAGGGCCGCCGCAGCGCAGGAAGCGATTGCCCGGCAACATCATTCCGAGCGCGACACGGCAGCGATGATCGCGCTCGAACACGCACCAGAGCTTCGCGTCGCCGGCCGGCTGCCTGACGTCATCGCGGAATCGCAACTCCGCCAACGCGCTTGGGGTGATGCCCTCGACGCCGCCGCCAGACCGGCCGCTATCGCCGAGGCAATGCCCACCGCGGCGATCGGGGCCAGTGTGCTCGGCGCAGTAGTGGCCGGGATCGGGATGGCACCCACGACCGCGCCCACCACACTGGCCGTCCTGATGTTGTTGCCACTCTCCGCATTCGAGGCGATGACTCCCCTACCGGCAGCCGCGGTCCAGTTGACGCGGTCGCGAATCGCCGCGCGTCGGCTGCTCGACCTGGTTCCGCCACGCCGCGTCGAACCGGTCGAATCCACGATGGCGGCGCGACTACCCAACGACGCCGGCCGGTTGTCCGCCGATGTGTGTTCCGGTCACCCGGATGCGGCGGGGTCGATCGCGGTGAATCTGGACCTACCACCTGGCGCCCGGCTGGCCGTCACCGGCGCCAGCGGCTCGGGTAAGACGACACTGCTGATGACGCTTGCCGGACTGCTGCCGCCGCTGCACGGGCAGGTGCTGCAGGACGGAACCGACCTGACCCAGTTCGATGAACGTCAATTACACAGCGCAGTAAGCTTTTTCGCTGAAGACGCGCACGTCTTCGCCACCACCGTGCGGGACAACTTGCTGGTCGCCCGCGGAGACTGTCGAGACGACGAACTGACGGCGGCCCTGGACGCCGTCGGCCTCAGCGGATGGCTCGCCAATCTGCCCGAGGGTCTGTCGACGGTGTTGACCGGTGGCGCGCAAGCGGTCTCGGCGGGCCAGCGCAGAAGGTTGCTGTTGGCTCGGGCGATAATCGCCCCTGCCCGGATCGTGCTGCTCGACGAACCCACCGAGCACCTCGACGCCACCGACGCCGAACTGGTCCTGCGTGATCTATTAGGCCCGAATCGCGGGCTGATGACCACAGAGCGGACAGTGTTGGTGGCTACTCACCACTTGCCCGAAGACATTCGCTGCGACGAAATACATATAGGCCCGGCTAGTTTTGACCGCTCACAGGTGTCGACGGCGCGGCGTGAACTCCAGGGACAACAGCACGAGCACCAAGGGAATGATCTGAGTCATTGAGACCAGCGCGTAGCGCCGGGCGTCCAATGCGTGAAACTTGCGCACATATCGGTACAACGACTCGAGTGCGATCAACGGGTCAAGCAGATGGATCAGCCGGTAGAAGAGGCGGTCCAGTCGACGCGATTGCGGGCCGTCAAACAACTCCGGAAAGGCCGCGAATGACAATGATACCCGTTGCGCACCGGCATCTTTGGCGGCCGCTATCATGTCGATGCTGAGCCGTTCATCGATCCCGTTCGGGGCGCCGCGACGACGCCACGGCACATCCAGGGTGACGTCGCTGCCGCCGCCGGCGGTCGCGTACCGATGAAAGCCCTGTACCTGCCCCGAGGCGTCCCTGGCGATAATGAGCAATATTCCGGGAAATCGACGCTCCAGCGCGCCGTCCAAGTTCATATAGAACCCGCGATCGGTATGGGCGCCGCTAGGTGACGCCCGCACTACGTCGGCCAGCTCGGCCACCTGCTCATCGTCGAGTTCCTGCTCTGCCACGATCTCGGTCGTGATGCCGGAGTTGTGGGTCCGCATTACCGCCTGGCGCAGATTGCGGAACTTGCGCCCCACCATGTCGAAGCCGGACACGTCGACGACGACGTCGCGGCCGATCGGTATTGCCCGCAACGATTGCCCGAGCACCGCGGGGTCAGTCCACAGGCTGAGCCGCTGCTCGCTGCAGCCCACCACCGCGATCCGCCAGCCCCGGGTATGACACATAGCCGCGAAGTCGGCGACCAACTCGGGGAATTGCTCCTCGTCGCCGATCGGGTCGCCGCCGATCACCGCGTAACCCATCCGCGTCCGGTATGCCACCGCGGCTGTCCCGGCCGCGGTGAAGTGATAGCTCTTGCCCGTTTGCATGGCGAACGGCGCCAACGGATCCGCAGTGGTGGCATTGATCAATCTCCACGCCCGCGGCAGATCTGCGGGTTGGGGACGCGACGATGTCGACCACATCAGCACCATCCCCGAGCTGGCGATGAGTAGGTCACCGAGCAGATCGAACGCCAGCACGTGTGAGGCCAGCCCAGCCAGCAGAAATAGCGCAGCTGCGGTGGCGTGCATGGCCGTCACCGGACGGCCCAGAAAGACGCCGCGAGCGATCAATGCCACCGCGGCCAGAACCGTCAGCGACCAGGCCAGGCGATCCGCGCAGTGCCACTCCGGGTGATGGTGGTGGCGGGCGAGTATCACGATCAGCCAGCACGCCGCGCAGAACAGCGCCAGGGCGCCGATCCAGCGGGCTGCGACCGAATCCACGTGAACGACAACGCGTTCGCGCACACGGAGCCGCAGTCCGACATCGACCGGCGGCCTGTTCATGCTCACCTCCCGATGCGCTGACCCTCAGCTGGCGGCTTACCTGCCGCTCCTACATCGAATACCCGGCTAATTAGACGTTACGCCGTATCTATCGGCGGGAGGGCGGAAAGTATTTCAGCACGCCTTCCTGCGTCACCGTGGCGACGAGTTGCCCGGAGCGGTCGAAGAAATGCCCGGTGCCCAGCCCACGGGAATCGGCGGCCACCGGAGACGACGTCGAATACAACAACCAATCGTTGAAGTTGACTTGGCGATGAAACCACACCGAATGGTTGGCGGACGCCGCGAAGATGCGGTCGAAGCCCCATGACAACCCATGCCTGGTGATGACCGAGTCCAGCACGGTGGTGTCCGAGGAATAGACCATCATCGCGGTGTGCAACACGGGATCGTCGGGCACTACGCCCAAGGCCTTGACCCAGACCCGGTTGTGGGCGAGCCGATCACCCTTATCCCGCATCACCCATGCCGGGTCATTCGTGTAGCGCCATTCGATCGGTTGCAGGGCGTTGACGAAGTGCGGGACGGTCTGTTCGTAACCGCGCAACAGCTCGCCGAGCGGCGGCACGGTGTGGGGATCGCCCACCTGGGGCGGATCGACGGCGTGCTCGAGGCCCGCACCGCCGGACATGTACGAGATCATCGCCGAGGACAACAACACGCCGTCCTGCACGGCGTCGACGCGCCGATTGGCGAAGCGCCGTTCATCACGCAGCCGCACCACGTGGAATTCGATGTCCTTGGCGGTATCCCCACCGTTGATGAAGTGCACCGACAATGCGCTGGGCGGCAAATCGTCCCGGGTCAGCGTGCGGCTGCTCGCGACAAACGATTGCGACATGAGCTGGCCGCCGAATGTCCGCATCGGGTTCTTGCTGGGATGGGATCCGACGAAGTGATCCTCGGCGATGCGGTTGAGGTCCAGTACCGCCAGCAGTTCCTCGAAATCTCGCGTGTTCGGCTCATCATCAGCCGGCAAACTGTCCCCCTGCGTTCAGACGTCGTCCTCCCCGATCCGATGCACATGGATCAGGTTGGTCGAGCCTACTGTGCCAGGTGGCGCGCCAGCGACGATGACCACCAGGTCACCGCGCTTGTAGCGGCCCAGTTCAAGCAGCGACTTGTCGACCTGACGGATCATGCCGTCGGTGGACGTCATCACCGGGACGATGAACGTCTCGGTGCCCCAGGTCATCGCGAGCTGGCTGCGCACCTCGGGCCACGCCGTGAAGGCGAGCAACGGCAGCGGGGTATGCAAGCGTGCCAGTCGGCGCACGGTATCGCCGGACTGGGTAAACGCGACCAGGGCCTTGGCGTCGAGCCGCTCGCCGATATCGCGGGCGGCATACGAAATCACTCCCCGCTTGGTGCGCGGCACATGCGTCAACGGCGGGGCTGCCGTGGAATTGTCCTCAACCGCGCAGACGATTCGCGACATCGTCCGGACAGCCGCCAGCGGGTACTTCCCCACCGAGGTTTCCCCGGACAACATCAGCGCGTCGGCGCCATCGAGCACGGCGTTGGCAACGTCGGAAGCCTCGGCTCGTGTTGGGCGCGAGTTCTCGATCATCGAATCGAGCATCTGGGTCGCCACAATGACGGGTTTCGCGTTCTCCCTAGCCATCTGGATGGCCCGCTTCTGCACCAGCGGAACCTCTTCCAGCGGCAGCTCAACGCCCAGGTCGCCGCGGGCCACCATGATGGCGTCGAACGCCAGCACGATGGCTTCGAGATTATCGATGGCTTCGGGCTTCTCCAGCTTGGCGATCACCGGTACCCGCCGTCCGATCCGATCCATCACCTCGTGCACCAGCTCGACGTCGGACGGCGAGCGCACGAATGAAAGCGCGACCATGTCGACGCCGAGGTTCAGCGCGAACGTGAGGTCCTCGATGTCCTTCTCGGACAAGGCCGGGGCGGATACGTTCACCCCGGGCAGCGAGATGCCCTTGTTGTTGCTGACCGGGCCGCCTTCGGTGACGGTGCAGATCACGTCGTCGCCCTCGATGCCCGAGACCGTCAGCCCGATCTTGCCGTCGTCGACCAGAACCCGGTCACCGACGACGGCGTCCTTGGCCAACTTCTTATACGTCGTCGACACCCGGTCGTGGGTGCCTTCGCAATCGGCCATGGTGATCCGCACCGTTTCACCGTCGGCCCAGTAGGTGGACCCGGTGGCGAAGCGTCCCAGCCTGATCTTGGGGCCCTGCAGGTCGGCAAGCACGCCGACCGCTCGGCCGGTCGCGTCGCAGGCGGCACGCACCCGTTCGTACGCGGCTTTGTGATCGGCGTAGTCGCCGTGACTGAAGTTCATTCGGGCGACGTCCATTCCGGCTTCGACCAGCGCCAGGACCACCTCGTCGCTCCTGGTGGCCGGACCGAGAGTGCAGACAATCTTTCCGCGCCTCGCCACGACGACTCAGCATAGTCGTCGCTCGCGGCCACCGGGTTGCCTCGATGCCACAAGGCGCTCAACCGCCGGAGAAATCGGCGGGTGCCCACCCGTCCGGCGCGACGAGCAGCTACCCGCTGAGAATGGTCGGAACCAACGGGAAGCCAGGCAGGTTGCGCAGCACCGTCCAGACGATCGCCGCAACCACAATCGTCACCACCGCCGGCATCGGCAGCGGTGACTGACCACGGCGGCGGCGTATCACAACCCAGCCGAGCAACAGCGGGATGCCAACCAGCAGGAAGACGTTGTCGTTGATGCTGGCCGGCAAATCGCCGTGCAGCAGGTCATGGGTCATCCGGAGCCCACCGCAGAAGGGGCAGTTCCAGCCGGTAAGCATCTTGAACGGACAAAGCGGATAGGCCGAATTCGTGTTGTGCGGGTCGACGAGTCCGACATAGCCGAGCGCACCAGCGAGCAGCACGCCTGAACCAACTGTGCCGTACAGCCGACGACGGTGCGGGCCGTGCTGATGACACTGCCCCGAGGTCCCGGAAGGCTGATTAGGTCCCATCACGCAGCGGGCGGCCCGACGGGTCGCTGACCTTGTCGGTCAATATCAGCAGCGCGTCGACAACGCCCCAGACGACAGCGCCGAGACCGCACGTAACGAAGCCGACGAGCAACTGCGCGACACCCAACCCGGTGTGACCGAGGTAGATGCGGCCAATGCCCGCGATCCCGAACAGTCCAAGCAGCTGTAAAAGACCCGCGACGGTCTTCGATTTGTCCGAAAGCGGTTGTCCGGTGACAGGATGCCGACCGAATGGTGCGGCCGGATCGAAATAGGCGCCGGGCCCCGGATATTGCGCATATGGCGGGGGTGGATATCCGGGTGACTGCGGCGATGGCGAGTCAGACTCTGCGGCATCATTCCCACGATTCCAGGGCTGGTCAGTCACCTTTTCAGCATGCCAGATCCGCCGAGTGCTACCGGCCCCTTCGGTTCCTTAGTCGGAAACTCCATCGCCTCGGAGTTGCCTTCTGGCCGTCACCCGCCGGAGTTTGGAAGCTCCATCGGCTGGGAGTTGCCTTACCGTCGTCAACGGCCGGAGTTTCCTCAGCGGCCTTCTCGGCAATCGGTTCTTCGGATTTAGCTTCTTCGTCCGCGGCCACGGTTTCTTCGGCCGGTTCCTTCAGCGCCTCAGGTTCGGACTGCTCGTCGTCGACCTCGACTTCGCCCTCTGACTGGGCCGGCTCTTCGGCTTCGGGCTCGGCGGCCTCAGGCTCGACAGCTTCAGCCTGGGCGACTTGCGCCTCCGCGGCCTCAGGCTCAGCTTCAGGCTCTTCCGCGGCTGCAGGCTCTGCGGCTTCAGGCTCGTCGACGTCGGACTCGACGGCCTCAGGCTCGACAGCTTCAGCCTCGGCGACTTGCGCCTCCGCGGCCTCAGGCTCAGCTTCAAGCTCTTCCGCGGCTGCAGGCTCCGCGGCCTCAGGCTCTTCTACCTCACCCTCCGCGACTTCCTCCGCAGCGCCCTCAGCCTCCCCTTCGGCTTCAGGCCCCTCGATCTCGGGCTCAACGGCCGGAGCCTCGGCGACTTCGGCCTCAGCCTCCCCTTCGGCTTCAGGCCCCTCGATCTCGGGCTCAACGGCCG
>Ga0209040_10001781_pt1 | contig 17019 bp, 17 predicted proteins | sample BogFormECP12_OM3_FD_188240 | JGI IMG/M metagenome (GOLD analysis project Ga0209040, IMG submission 188240) | Bog forest soil microbial communities from Calvert Island, British Columbia, Canada - ECP12_OM3 (SPAdes) (version 2) | ecosystem: Environmental > Aquatic > Freshwater > Wetlands > Bog ...
AGAGTGCTCCACCGCGCTGCCCACCTCGACGCGCGACCGGCGCCCGGCCGGGCTCGATCCGCGGCCAGGGCACCTGCCGCCCCTCGCGCCGCCGAACCGATCGACCCTGGCCTCGCGCGCCTGCCCACCCCGGAGCAGATCGCAGCCGAGGTGCGCCGCCGGCCAATCGGCGCCGTCATCGGCGATATCTGCCGCGATCTCGGTATCCTGCCGAGCCATCCGCTGTGGCGGGACGTGCAACGGGTCATGGCCGAGCACGGCGGCGCCTGTGCCCGCCTGGCGATCGACCTCATCAGGCAGGCATTCTCTCCGGCTGCCCGGCACGCGTTCGCACGCATCCCCGCCGCATTGCGACGACCGACCTTGCGGTTCGAGGCACAAGGCGGCACCGGGCCGCCCTGAACCTGCCGCCCGACGATCGAGGCGTCACCCACGGGGCCAGCCACGGCCGGCCCCGACGTCCTGATTCGTCCAACGCCAACAGCCGAAAAGACCGCTTGATCGCGCCGGCGCCATGTATCTCGGCCCTGCCACGCAATACAGTGCCTGGATGACGGCGAGCGGAGGGTCGCATGATCTACATGGTGGAGATGGCGCTGCTGGATACCGCCCGCCGCGCGGAATGGGAGGCGTGGTACGTGGCGCATCAGCATCGGCTGCTGGCGATCCCCGGCATCCACGCCAGCCAACGCTTCGAGTGCATCCACACCGCCGCCGCGCCATTCGTCGCACTGCACGAGGTCGATGGCCCGCAGGTCTTCACCTCCGACGCCTATCGCTCACAGGCTGGCCCGTCGAACACCGGGGAATGGCAGACCAGGATGGCCAACTGGCACCGCAACCTGTTCCGCGGCCTCGACCACACGCCGGACGTGCCGATGGACGCGCGCCTTGTCGTGGTCGAACGCAACTGCGAGCGAGCCTTGCCGCGCGACGCGGATCTGCGCTGGCTGGATGCGGTCGGCCTCGACCAGAGCGTGCGCCGCCGCGGCCTCGCGGTGATGCCGCCCGATCAGGCCGACCTGCTCGCCGGCACCCCCGGCATCCGGGTGCTGCAGCCGCTCGGCCCGCGGCTGGTCAAATGACCAACCCGCCATCGACGTGCAGCGCCTGGCCGGTGATGTAGCCCGCCGCCGGTGAAGCGAGGAACGCGATCGCCGCCGCCACCTCATCCGGCAATCCCACCCGTCCGAGCGGCACACCGGCGACCTGCCGGCGCAGCCGGTCCGGATCGAACGCCACGTGCGCGCCCGGGTCCTTGCGGATGAAACCCGGCACCACCGCGTTCACTGTGACACCGGACGGCGCCAGCTCGATTGCCAGCGCGCGCACCAGCGCCTCCAGCCCCGCCTTCGCCGCGGCGGATGCGGCGAACACCGGCGTGTCGGTGCGGAACGCGTGCGCCACGAAACTCGACACCGCCACCACGCGTGCATCGCGCCCCGCCTTCAGATGCGGCACCGCGGCACGCGCGAGGCGGAAGAATGCGCCCTGAATCGCCTCCACCGACGCCGTCATCGCCGCATCGGTCAGTGCGGCGAACGCGGTGCGATCGGCGAAGCCGGCATTGCTGACCAGCACATCCAGCCCGCCAAACCGCGCGACCGTCTGCGCCACCAGCGCCTCCGCCACCGTCGGATCGGCCAGATCGCCCAGTGCCACCTCGGAATCCGCGCCCGCCGCCCGCGCCTCTGCCGCCACACGCTCCGCGCCGGTGCGGTTCTTGCGCGTGTGCACCAGCAGCCCCACACCGGGTGCGGCAAGCGCGCGGCACACTGCCGCGCCGATCCCGCTCGCCGCGCCGGTCACCAGGACCACGCGGTTCATTCGTCACACCACGTTATGCGGCCGCAGCCGGCACAACTCGGCATCGGCATCGGTTTCGACCTGCAGCGTCGCGTGACCGATGCCGAAGCGATCGCGCAGCTCGGTGGTCACGTCGTGCAGCCTGGCCTCGGCGGAGGCATCGGCGGTCACCAGATGGGCGGTCAACGCGGTCTGCGTCGTACTGAGGCCCCAGATATGCAGATCGTGGACCTCCAGCACGCCAGGCACCGATGCCAGATAGTGCTGCACCGCGTCATGCGCCACGCCGCCGGGCACCGCATCCATCGCCAGGTCGATCGACTCGCGCAGCAATCCCCAGGTGGTCACGACGATGACAACGCCGATCCCGAGGCTCGCCAGTGGATCGAGCCATAGCCAGCCGGTCATCAGGATCAGCAGCCCCGCCACCACGACGGCCGCCGAAACGCCCGCGTCCGCCGCCATGTGCTGGAACTGCGCGCGTATGTTGATGTCGGCGCCACGGCCGCGCAGGAACAGCAGAGCGGTGGCGCCGTTCACCACGATGCCGGCGGCGGCGACCAGCATCACCGTGCCCTCGTTCACCGGCGCCAGTGCAAGCAGCCGCCGCACCGCCTCCACGCCGATCGCGCCGACGCCGATCAGCAGGATGGTGGCGTTCAGCAGCGCCGCCAGGATGGAGCTGCGGCCCCAGCCATAGGTGCGCCGGCGCGTGGGCGGCCGACGCGCGAGCCAGGCGGCGCCCCAGCCCAGCAGCAGACCCAGCACGTCGCCGAAATTGTGGGCCGCATCGGCCAGCAGCGCCATCGAGTTGGCCGCCAGTCCGAACCCAATCTCGGCCGCGACGAAACCGATATTCAGTACCGCGCCGATGGCGAAGGCGCGATCGTGCCCGTGCCCATGATGCGCGTGGTCGTGGTGAGGATGCGCCATGCGCGTGCGATAATGCCCGGCAACGTCACGGTTGGCCAACCGCTCCATCTGGGGTTGCACATCACGGACTCCTGATGGCATGAGGCAGTTCACTTCAGGCCATCCACGGCCTGACGGCGCGGGCGCGCCTGCCAATCTCGGGACACGTGATGCTCGGCAACTCAATCGCCTCGCTGCTGGCATGGGCAGGCCATCATCCCCTGCTGCAGGCAACCGCCATCGTACTCGGCACCTTCGTACTCGAAGATGCCGCCACTGTGCTCGCCGCCTTGCAGGCGAGCGACGGCAGCCTGTCCGCCGCATTGGCATTGGCCTCGCTCTACGTTGGCATCGCACTCGGCGATCTTGGGCTGTACGGCCTGGGATGGCTGGCGGCACGGCTGCCCCTGGTCGGGCGATTTCTGCCGCCGCATCGCAAGGAGGTCATTCGCGCCTGGGTCGACGGGCGCGTCTTCCGAGTGGTCCTGGTCAGCCGCTTCCTCCCGGGACTGCGGCTGCCGACCTACACGACCTGCGGTTTCGTCGGCGCCGATCTGCGCCAGTTCGCGCTGGCGGTGGTGATCGCCACCATCTGCTGGACCTCGCTGCTGTTCGCCGTGTCGCTGCGCATCGGCGAGGTGCTGATGGAGCATTTCGGCGCCTGGCGCTGGGCTGGGGCGGCCGGCTTCATACTGTTCATCATCGTTGCCGGCAGGCTGACCGCTTCCGGCCTGCAAAGCAGGCGGCCATGACACTGGAGACTGCACTCGACACCGCCGCCGCCAAGCAACGATCCAGGCGCGAGCGTACTCTGTCGTTCTTTGAATTCTGGCCGGATTGGCTGTTCTATGGTCCGGTGGCGGTGCACTGGATCGCTCTCGGCATTCGCTACGGCGATTTCAGCCTGCCGACCGCGGCGAACCCGACGATCACGGCAGGCGGTCTCTGTGGCGAATCGAAGCTCGAGACCCTGCAGAAAGTGCGGGGACCGATGCGCGGTCTGCTGGCACGCTACACCAGTGTCGCAGCGGGGCCCGGCGGTATCGATGCTGCCGAGAAGGCAATGGGGGTGGCGGCCATCGACTATCCCGTCGTCGCCAAGCCGGAGATCGGCTGCAACGGCACCGGCGTGCGCCTGCTTCGCAGCCGCGACGATCTTGTGCGTTATCTGGCGGAATTCCCCAGCGGCGAGCGTATCGTTCTGCAGGAATTCGTCGCCGACGAGGGCGAGGCCGGCATCTTCTACGTACGGCACCCGGACGAGATCGCGGGCCGTATCACATCCATCACGTTGAAGTATGCGCCGGTGGTGACCGGCGACGGAAGATCGACGCTGCGGCAACTTATAATGGCCGATCCGCGGGCAGGGCGCGTGTCACAGCTTTACCTGCCGCGGCTTGCACATCGGTTGCACGAAGTGCCGCGGCAGGGCGAGCGTGTTCGCCTGGTGTTCGTCGGCAATCACTGCAAGGGCTCGATCTTCGAGGACGGCACGCGCCTGGTGACCCCCGCGCTGACGCAGGCCTTCGAACAGGTCGCGCGCGCAACGCCGGGGTTCCATTTCGGCCGCATCGATGTGCGCTTTGCGTCATTGGCGGCTCTGCTGCGCGGCGAGGGCTTCCGCATCATCGAGATCAACGGCGTCGGCTCCGAGGCAACGCATATCTGGGATCCAAACACCACGCTGCGCGAGGCCTGGCGTGCGCAGTTCTTACACTACGGCGCGGCATTTCGCATCGGTGCGGCGAACCGCGCGCGCGGTCACCGATCGTGCGGCCTGCGGACGATGTATCAACTGTGGCGGCGGCAGAAGCGGCTGATGGCCGCTTATCCGATGAACGATTGACCGCGCTGGCCTTGCCGAATCCAACACCGTCGGTCAGGAACGCGGCATGAGCGCGCTACAGGCCATCATCATCGCCATCCTGCAAGGTGCCACCGAACTGTTCCCGGTGAGCAGTCTCGGTCACGCCGTGGTGCTGCCGGCGCTGCTGCACTGGCCGCTCGATCAACGCTCGCCGGAGTTCCTGCCGTTTCTGGTGATGCTGCATCTCGGTACAGCGACCGCGCTGCTGCTGTTCTTCTGGCGCGACTGGTGGTCGCTGGCGATCGGCGTGCTCGGGCTGGCCTCGTCGCATCAGATCAGCGAGAGCCGGCGCGTGTTCGTGCTGATCGTGATTGCCACCATCCCCGCGGTGATCGTCGGCTTCCTGCTCGAGAAGTTCCTCCGAAGCCTGTTCGGCACGCCGGTGGTCGCCGCGCTGTTTCTGATGGTCAACGCGGTGCTGTTGCTCGGCGGTGAGAAGCTGCGCGCGCACAGCCACCGGCCGTTGGCCAGCCTCACCATGATGGACGCGCTGACCATCGGCTGCTGGCAGTGCACCGCGCTGATCCCCGGCATCTCTCGGTCCGGCGCCACCATCGTCGGCGGTCTGCTGCGCGGTATCGACCACGAAGGATCGGCGCATTTCTCGTTCCTGATCGCGACACCGATCATCCTCGGTGCCACCGTACTGGAGGTGCCGCACCTGCTGCGCGAGAGCGTGCCGCCCGGCACGTTCGGGCTTGCCACGCTTGCGGCGGTGCTTGCCGGGATCACGGCGTATGCCAGCACCTGGTTCCTGATGCGCTACTTCCGCCAGCACGATACATGGGCACTGAACCCGTTCGCCTATTACTGTCTCGCCGCCGGCGCCGTTAGTCTGCTGCTGCTGATTGCGGGGTGACGACGGTACCTGAGTCTGCCATCGATCCGGCCAGCCGTTTCACCATATTCACGGAGGTCGGTTCGGCATAGCCGGGATGCGCCTCGCGCGTCGTCTCGACGAAACCGCAGGCGGCGAACAGCCGGCGGTTGTCGAGCAGCACCAGCGCGTGCTCAGATGGATGCGCGGCAGGTCCATCGCCAGCGCCGCCGCTTCCGCCGCCGCCAGCAGCGCCTTGGCAACACCGCGGCGGCGCCAGGCGGGCGCCACCGCCAGCCGCCCCAGATACAGCCCGCCGTCCCGCTCGGCCCACAGCGCCGAACCGGCCAATGCGCCCGCCACCTCGGCCACCGCGCCGCCGCCGATCCGCAGATGCGACACCACATCGGCCTTGGTGATGCGCACGGCCGAGGGCGGCGGGTCGGTCATCACCGACTGGGCAGCGAACGCCGCACGGATCAGCGCCGCGACCGCCGCCGCATCGCCGGGCTGCATGGTGCGCAGCCTGATCAGATCATCGACTTCAGGCATAGGTCGACGGTAGCCCGCACGGCGGTCGATGCCTATGTTGGGCCGATGTCCGAAACCCCTGCCTTCCTCGACGGCGATCGTCCGCCGGTGCCCGACATTGTCGTGCCGCGCGGGGTGACGCCGTTCCACCTGCCACGCCGGCCGGTGCGCGGCCGCCTGGTTCGGCTTGGGCCATTGGCGCATGCGCTGTTGACGCGGCACCCCAACCATCCGGCGGTCATCCGCCTCACCGGCCAGTCGCTGGCGCTGGCCGCGGCGCTGTCCACCGCGCTGAAGTTCCGCGGCTCGTTTAGCGTGCAGGCAAAGGGCGACGGCCCAGTGTCGATGCTGCTGGCGGACTGCACCGACACCGGCGCGCTGCGTGGCTACGCCCGCGCCGAGCCGACGAAGCTCGAAGCGTTGCTGCGCGCCGACTCCTTGCCGACGGCCGATCAGCTTCTCGGCGGCGGCTACCTCGCCTTCACCGTGGATCAGGGGCCGGATCAGAACCGCCATCAGGGCATTGTCACCATCGAGGGCGGCAACCTCGCCGAGATGGCGCTGCACTATTTCCGCACCAGCGAGCAGCTCCGCTGCTTCGTGCATCTTGCCTGCGAGCACACCGAGGATGGCTGGCGCGCCGGCGCGCTGGTGCTGGAGAAGATCGCCGGCGCCGGCGGCATCGATCCCTCGCTGGACGCCGATGCGCAGGAAGAAAGCTGGCGCACCGCCACCATCCTCGCTGCGACGCTGACCGATGCGGAGTTGCTGGACGACGCATTGCCGCCGGAACGGTTGCTGTATCGGCTGTTCCACAGCGAGGGCGTGGCGACCGACCGGGCGCGTGCGCTGTCGTACGGCTGCCGCTGCTCGCGCGCGCGTCTGGTCGGCATCCTGGAGGGCTTCCCGCCGGACGACCTGGACCACATGGCGGTGGACGGCGACATCGTGATGACCTGCGAGTTCTGCAACTTCGACTTCCGCTTCCCACGCCAGGAGGTGCGCGGCCGCGGCGCCCCCGCATGCTGACGCGCCGAACGTCGCTGCTGCTGCCGCTGCTGCTCGCCGGCTGCGGCGGCGGTCGCAAGGAGCGAAGCTATCCGCCGCTGCGCTACGACTATCTGACGCCTCTTGGGCTCAATGTTGCCTCGATCCAGATCGAGCAGCGCTTCGTGCCATCAGGTGCGGCGCCGGACGTCAGCCAATACGATCCGGCACCGCCGCTCCGCGCGCTGCGCGCCATGGCCGAGGATCGCCTGCAGGCGCTGGGCAGCGCGGGCCAGGCGGTCTTCATCATTCGCGATGCCTCGCTGATGCGACGAGGCGACAACTTGTCCGGCAATCTGTCCGTGGAACTCGGCATCTACACCGCGCCAAACGCGCGCGCCGGCTATGCGCAGGCCAGTGTGTCGGGCCGGTTCACCGGCGACCTCGATGATCTGCCGGGGCGGCTGTACGACATGACGAAAACCATGATGGATCGGATGAACGTCGAGTTCGAGTACCAGGTTCGCCATGCGCTGCGATCCTGGCTGGTGTCGGCCGGCGCCGCACGGGCACCGGTGGAACAACAGCCGCTGACGCCCACGTCGCCTTGACGCGATCGGCGGGCACGATCATACCCGGGACGATCCCGCGAAGACGGTCGGAGGATACGTTCAATGTCGCATGGTATTTCGCGGCGCACCCTTGCGCGCACATCGGTCTTGATGTTGGGCAGTTTCGCCATTCTGCGCCACGCGCGAGGCGACACACCGCTTGAGCTGCGCTGCTCGCTCGACACCGCGCCGTCGCATCCGCGCAACGTTGCGTTCCGCGATTACCTGGGCAAGCTCGAGGAGGCTTCGGGCGGCCAGATCAAGACCAAGCTGTTTGAAAGCGGCGCGCTGTTCCCGGATCTTCAGGTGCTGAAGGCGCTGGTGCAGGGCCAGGTGGAGATGGCCTGCCCCGGCACCTGGACCCTCACCGGCTTCGTCGCCGATGCCGACTTCTCGCAGCTTCCGGCGTTTTACGGACGGCCGATCGAGATGCTGCACAAGGCGGCGGATGGCGCCGGCGGCAAGTTCGTCAACGCCGAGATCACCGGCAAGCTGAAGGTCGAGGTGCTGGGGCCGTGGTTCGACCTCGGCTTCAATGAGTGGTTCTCGACGCGCAAGGCACTGAACTCCGTCGCCGATCTGAAGGGCATGAAGCTGCGCAGTCCGGGCGGGGTGTTGAACTCGTTCCGCATTCGCTATTTCGGCGGTATCCCCAATGTCACTGCCTGGCCGGACGTGCCGTTGGCGATGTCGCAAGGCACCTTCGACGGGCTGATCAGCAGCAATGAGAGCGCCAACAGCGCCAAGCTGTTCGATTCAGGGTTGCGCTATTCGCTGCAGGACAACCAGGGCATGGGTCTTTACGTACCGATGATCAATCCCGCCTTCTGGCAGAAGGTGGGACCGACGCTGCAGGAAACGATGGTAAAGCTGTGGGCGGACAACATCGCCGCCTACCGGACCAACACCGCGAAGCAGCAGCAGAGCGGCCGTGTCGCGCTGGAGAACGCGGGCGTGAAATTCGCCGATGTGCCGCAGTCTGAGCTGGACGCCATACAGGCGCAGTATGTGAAGGTGCAGGACAAGGCGGTGGAAGAGGCGCACATTTCGCCCAAGCTGGTCGAGCTGGTCATGGCGGATGTCGGCGCCTGACCCCCAGTGGCCGGGCTTGTCCCGGCCATGACACGCATCGGCGCCATCTGGGACTGGATCGAGCACACCGTGGTCGGTCTGCTCGGTGCGTTCGCGCTGGCTATCGCCGTGCTGCAGGTGTTCGGCCGTTATATCGATCCCGAGCACGCCATCACCTGGGCCGAGGAAGTGATTGTCTATATCGCCGTATGGGCAGTGATGCTCGTGGCCAGCGACCTGGTGCGCACCAACGGACACGTGCGGCCTGACCTGGTGCTGCGGCTGCTGCGGCCGCAGACGCAGCGCTGGGTGGAGACGTTCAACTGCCTGGTGGCGATCGCGTTCACCTTCGGTCTGGTGTGGTACGGGTGGGAAGTGGTTGATACCGCACTGCTGCTCGACCAGAGCAGCTCGTCGGACCTGCAGTTTCCGATCTGGATTTACTACATGGCGCTGCCGGTCGGTGGCGGCCTGATGCTGATCCGTTATTGCGCACGGCTATACCGCTACCTGTTCCGCTTCGATCCGCGGGTGATGACGATCGGCCACGTCATCTCGCATGAGGCTCCGCCCGACCTGGCATTGCCGCCTTCCAGATAGATGTGGACCGTCGGGTTCCTGGTGATGTTCTTCGGCCTGCTCGCCGCGGGCATGCCGATCTTCCTGGTGCTGGGCACCTGCGCCGCGATCCTGTTCTTCGTCTCCGGCCAGCCGCTGGTCGGCGTGGCACAGAACATGATCGACCAGCTCAACTCCACGACGCTGATGGCACTGCCGTTGTTCGTGATGGCCGCCGCCTTCATGCGGCGCGGCGGCGTGGCACAGGCGCTGGTGGACCTGTCCACGGCATGGCTGGGCGGCATCAAGGGATCGCTGGGGCTGGTGGCCGTGGTGTCGTGCGCGCTGTTCGCGGCGATCTCCGGGTCATCGGTGGCGACCGCGTTGGCGATGGGCACGATCCTGCTGCCGGCGATGCTGGAACGCGGCTATCCGCGCGGTTTCGCTCTCGGCGTGCTAGGCGCGTCGGGGACGATCGGCGTGGTGATCCCGCCATCGCTGGCGCTGATCCTGTACGGTATCGTCACGGAACAGTCGGTGCCGCGATTGTTTCTTGCCGGCATCTTGCCGGGGCTGTTGCAGGCCGGCGCGTTCTTTGCGTGGGTGCTGTACTATGCGCGGCGCAAGAACTTTCCAGCCGAGCCAGCGCTGCCGATGCGGCAACGCCTGCGGGTAACGTGGCGAGCGCTGCCAGCGATGGCGGTGCCGTTCGTCGTGCTGGTCGGCATCTACGGCGGCTTCATGACGATAACGGAATCGGCGGCGCTGGCCGCGGTGACCGCGCTGATCGTCAGCCTCGGCGTGTATCGCGGCTTTCCGCTGAGCCGCACGCTGAACGTGATTGCCGAAGCGCTGCGCAGTGCCGGCGTCATCATGCTGATCATCGCCACCGCACTGGTGTTCGGCCACTGGATGACAGGATCAGGCATTCCTGGACAACTGGTCGACTTCGCCGCACATCGCGGCTTCGCCACCTGGGAGTTCCTGCTGACGATCAACGTGCTGCTGCTGATCGTCGGTTGCTTCCTCGAGGTGGTCAGCACGCTGCTGCTGGTGATGCCGATCCTGGCACCGGTGCTGCTGCCGCTCGGCGTCGATCCGGTGCATTTCGGGATCATCTTCACGCACAACATGGAGGTGGGCCTGGTGCACCCGCCGGTGGGACTGAACCTCTACGTTCTGTCCACCATTTCGGATGCGCCGGTGGGCGAGGTGATCCGCGGCATCCTGCCGTTCCTGATCCTGCTGCTGATCGTGCTGGGCATCATCACGTATGTGCCGGAACTGACTCTGTGGCTGCCAAGGATGGTGTACGGGTCGTAGGCATCAGTGATCAGGGCGACGGCCGATACACGCGAATCGCTGCCTCTGATCCCAACAATCCGGCGCGCTCCACGACGAACAGGCGATCCAGTTCCGGCACGAACAGCGACGTCCGAGCGCCCGATGCGGAGCGGACGGCAGCGAGCGTACGCCATTCGGCGGCACCTTGTTCCAGTACCGCCACCTCTCCGGAACCACAACTGACATACGCGCGCTTGCGCGGCGGATCGAAGAACACATCGTCCGCGTCGCCGCAGATCGGCAGCCTCTGGCGCTCGATCCCGGTTGCCGGATTCAGCACCACCAGCACGGGTGGCGAGCGGAACACGGCGGCGAGCAGCGACTGCGACGGATCGAGCGCCATCGGAAAGTTGGCACGTGCATCCCTGGTCGGCCATGTTGCCACCACCCGCCGCGCGTCAAGATCGACCACGGCGATCTGGCGTGCATCGGGGATGTTGATATAAGTACGGCCGGTTGCCGAATCGATCTGGAACCCCTCAGGATGCGCCGGCAACCTTATGTCAGCGATCTTGGCGTGCGCAACTGGATCGATCAGCGCCAGGCCACCACTGCCATAGCCTACCACCGCAAAGCCGTTGCGCGGATCGATCCGGACGTTGTCGGCATCATCGCCAAGCGCAATGCTGCCCGCCGCCGTGAAGTCCTTGGCGCTGAACAGCCGGACCGATCCATCGCCTGCATTCGCGATCAGGATGACGTCGGCGCGTTCCGCATAGCCGACGCCCTGCGGCTCGCGCAGTCCGGTGATCCGGTGCAACAGCGCGCCCGCAATGACATCGACGACGTCCACGGTGCCGTTGCCGAGTTCAGCAACCATCAACCGCTTGCGCCCCGGATCGAATGCCATGTGATCGATCCGACCTCGCACATCATGCAGCGGGATCGTCTTCTCCAGAGCAAGAGGCTCGGCTGCCTGGGCTGGCAGCGCCAACAGCAACGTCAGCCAAACAGCGCAGAGGCTTGCGCGGCAGCGCCACGGCCGATGCGGCCACGACGCTGCCAGGCCCAGGCTCAGTGCAGGCCGTAGAACGCCTTGGCGCTGCCGCCCATCACCTGGGCGACCGTCGCCTGCGGTGCGCCCTCGATCAGCTTGCGCACCATCGCCGGGGCACCAGGGAAGAAGCCATCCGGATGCGGATAGTCGGTCGACCACAGGATCTTGTTCGGCCCGATGTAGTCGACCAGCGGCTTCAGGCAGTGCTCCACCGGCTCGAATGCGATCCAACAGTTGCGCTGGAACAGCTCGCTCGGCCGCGTGGTCAGCCCGGAGTCATTGAACCCCTTGTCGTCGAAATGCCGGTCCATGCGATCCAGCCAGCCGGCGATCCAGCCGCCGCCCGACTCAAGGAACGCGATGCGGACCTTCGGATGACGCTCGCACACGCCGCCCCAGATGACGGCCATACAGGCCAGCATCATTTCCATCGTGTGGGTGATGATGTGGCGTGCACCGCGCTCCTCGAAGCGGTCCATGCCGACCTGCATCATGCCGCTGTTGCCGCCTTCGTGGAACCCGACCGACATGTCGAGCTCCTCGGCCATCGTCCAGAACTTCTCGTAGTCCGGGTGATGGATCATCTTGCCGCCGTACGGATTGGGCCGCAGAAACACGCCGCGGAAGCCAAGCTTCTCGCGCGCGTAGCGCATCTCCTCGATCGCCAGATCGACCGACTGCATCGGAATCATGGCAACGCCGAACAGCCGGTCCGGATACGGCTTGCAGTAGTCCGCCAGCCAGCGATTGTAGGCGCGCGACATTGCCGCCGCGGTCGCCGGGTCCTGCACCGCGCCGGCGAACAGGCCGATGCTGGGATACAGGAACGCGGCATCGATGCCGTCCAGGTCCATGTCGGGAATGCGCGCGTGCGGATCGAAGCCGCCCTTGCGGCCCTGCTCGTATTCCATGGCGTCGTCCACCACGGTGCCGTCACGGGCACCGACCGCGCCGAGGGCGCCAAGGCCTTTCTTGCTGCCGAGCAATTGCTCGCCGACCTGCAGGCGCTGCTTGCCATCCGCGTCGCGGATCAGCTTGGGGGCCTGGTCTCGGTATTTCGGGTCCATGTAGTCGTTCCAGAGATTCAGCGGCTCCAGAATGTGTCCGTCGGCATCGATGACGTTAAGTGCGCGAGCCATGGTCGTTCCTCCTTCAGTGTTTGATCCACTCCCTCATGTAGCGAGCGTAGCAGTCGCGCTCGCCCGGCATCTTCGGCCAGCCGGCGAGCAGCCGCGCGGTGGCCAGCAACAGCCGGTCGCGCAGATGGGTGGAATTGTGGCCATACTCCTCGAACGTGGAGTGGCTGATCTTCTGGTTGTGCGGATCGTCCTGGAATTTGCAGGCGGTGAACAGCAAGACTTTGCAGCAGCGGCTTGCGATCCGCGCCGGTCTGCAGATACGCGTTCGCCACCGCGGTCGCCCGCGCGAAGTCGAACGCCATGATGGCTTCGTCCTGCTCGCGCAGCAGCGCCTCGGGCGTATGGCCGGTCAGGTCGTGCGCCGCGAACTCCTGCTCGATCACCGAACTGAACAGCTTGTTGGCGCGCGCCGCGTCGTTCACGAAGTTGGCCATTAGATATAGGACGCGCGGCTGATACGGATTGTCCGACGTCCGCATCCAGTAGTTGGCGGTGTTGCAGTAGTCGAACGGATGCTGGCCCTCGGTGAACTTGCGCGGGATGGTGGTGCGCAGCACGAGTTCCGCCGCGCCCATCTGGATGGCATCGCCCAGGCTTCGCAGCGAGATGCCGTTCCGCAGATGGGTGGTGATCTGATCCCACACCGATTGTGCGTCGGCTTCCATCAGCAGCCGTACCATGTCCTCGACCTGCTCCGGCGTCAGCGACGCCTGGTTGGTCTGCTTCAGGCTCTTGCCGGCGTCGGGGAACGCCTCGGTCACCGTCACGCAGGCGGCGTCGTACAGCGAGTAGTACAGCGGCCCGATCGCCATGTCCGGCACACCGGTATAGTAAACGCCGTGCGCGCGCTCCCAGCCGATATGCTCGGCCAGGTCCACCACCGCGCGGGCGCGCAACGCCTTGTGACCGGTGTTGCGCGCCTTGCGGCCCATCACCGTGTCCTGCAGGTCGATCAGCCCCAGGAGCAGCATCTGATCGCGCAGCTTCACGCGCACCGCCTCGTCGGCCACGAGACCAAGGAACAGGCCGTAGGACCGCTTCACGTCGCCGCTCATGGTGGCGATCATGTGCGCGTGCAGCCGGTCCTCGAACCCGCCGATCTCGACGATCGGTTGCTGGTCGTCGTTCCACACCACCGGCCCATAGCTCGGCGGCGGCACGTTGATGCCCTTCATCGTGGCGTAGCGGCCGGGATACTTGCCGCGCAACTGGTTCCAGATGTCGAGGCCCGCCGGGATGTACCACACGCTCTGCAGCATCCCGAGCAGGCGATATTCCTCCGGCAGGTACTGCGTCAGGTCGGCCGAGGTGCGCAGACCGAGGATGGTGTGGTCGTTGTTGATCAGCGTGATCTGGCCGTCGCGCACATCGACGTGATTGGGCACCTGGACGAACGGCGCCTCCGCCTCCGTCACCACGCTGAGCGCATCGCCCATCGAGCGTCCATCACGCCGCACCAGATTGAAGAACAGCTCGGCGGTGCGCGGCTGATCGCGTTGCAGGATCGCGTCGGTGAACGCATCGACCGCCTTGTCCTTGCGGATGTCGTCTCGGCTTTGCAGCATGGGCGTTCCTTCGCTTGGTCAGGCAAGGCTACCGGTGAGTAGCCTAGCGCCGGGAGGAACGCTCCGTAAAGCTTGCCCGATGGGTTTCGCTGCGCTCAACCCATCCTACGGGGCGGGCATACGGCGTCGGATGGATTGAGCGCAGCGAATCGCCTCGCCTCAAGGATTACCCCAACCGCCGCCGATACAGCGCGATCAACCGCTCCCAGTGTCGTTCCGCCGCCGGCTTGTCGTAGCACCAGCGCTGCGGGAAGGCGAAGCCGTGGTGCACACCGGGATACAGCTCGATCTCGCCGGGCGAGCCGGCGCGGGCAAACAGGCCGCGAAGTTCCTCGACCATCGGCAGCGGCGCCAGTTCGTCATGTTCGGCGCAAGAGATGTAAAGCTCGCCCTTCACCTTGCCGAGGTTGAGATGCGGGCTTTCTTCCGCATCGCTCACCAGCCAGGTGCCATAGAACGATGCGGCAGCGGCAAAGCGGTCCGGATAGCGAGCGGCGGCGGCCAGCGCGTAGGGGCCGCTCATGCAATAGCCATGCGCACCGACCGGCCCCTTTGTCGCCGCATCCTGGCGATCAACGAAGTCCAGCATGGCAGCGAAATCGTCCATTACCGGCGGAATGGTCATCTTGGTGCGCACCGCACGCATGCGCTCACGCTCCGCGCTGCCCTGCTCCAGTACGTCGGAACCGAAGATGGTGTCGCGGCCGGCGCGGTAATACAGGTTGGGCAGCAGCACATAGTAGCCTACGGTGCCGAGCCTTCGCGCCATGTCGCGCAGTTCCTCACGAATGCCGGGCGCATCCATCAGCAGGAACACCGCGGGATATGGACCGCCACGCTCGGGATGGCAGATGAATGTCTCCATCGCGCCGGTCTTGGTGGTGATGTCCAGCGTCTGCTCGATCATTGGTCTCTCCCGTCAAACTCGTCGCACGGCGTGGAACACCGGCCAGCCCATCTGGATGTCGGTCAGCGTCTTGCTGAACGCTGTAGGTCCCATGATCAATCCTAACGGCACATACGGCACGTCCTGCCAGGCCTGAAGCTGCATGTCGCGAACGATGCGCTTCTGCTCCTCCTCGGTCTTCGCTTCCAGCCAGGCTTCGCGCAGCTCTTCCAGCTTGGGCGCATTCGGCCAGCCGAACCATGCGCTGGGACCGCTGCGGATGGCGATCTGCGCCGGCACGAAGATGTTGTTGAAGCTGGTCAGGTTGGTGATGAAGATGTTCCAGCCGCCTTTCTCCGGCGGTTCCTTGCTCGCACGCCGCGCGACCACCATGCCCCATTCCAGCGCCTGATAGTCGACGTTGAACCCCATGCGCCGCAGCAGATCGCCGGCCACCTGCGACTCGGCATTGAGCGACGGAATGGTCGTGGCCGCCAGCAGGACGATCTTCTCGCCCTTGTAGCCGGCGGCGATGAGTTCCTGCTTGATCTGGTCGAAATCGGTGCGGCCCTTGATCGCCTCCACGCCGACGTCGGTCGCCATCGGCGTGCCCGGCGTGAACAGCCCGACGCCGGTGCGAAACAGTTCCGGCTCGGCGCCGGCATAAGCCTCCATGAAGTCGCGCTGGTTGACCGCCGACAGCACCAGTCGGCGGATCGCCACGTTGTCGAACGGCGGATACAGATGATTGAACCGAATGCAGCCAATGCCGCCCATGCGGTTCTTCACATCGACGGTGAGGTTCCTGTTGGCGCGCAGCAGGCCGACGAGGTCAATCGGCGGATTCTCCCACCAGTCGAATTCGCCCTTGCTCAGCGCCGCCGCCGAGGTCGCGGGATCGGGTTGGAACGTCCATACCACGCGGTCGAAATGCACGATCCGCGGGCCGGCGAGGAAGCTGGTCGTGCCCTCTGGCCGCGGCAAGTATCCGTCGAACTTCGCATAGACGCTGCGCGAGCCCTGGACGCGCTCGTCGGTAAGGAACCTGAACGGCCCGCTGCCGGTCGGATCGGTGATCTGCGAATTGGCGTCGGTCTTGGCGATGCGCTCCGGCATGATCACGCAGTTCGGCTGCGCCAATGCCACCGGCAGCAGCGCGAACGGCCGCTTTAGCCGGATACGAATCACACCATCTGACGGCGCCGAGACTTCGTCGGTCCGGCTCATCATCGCGCTGCCGAACGCATCGCGCTGGCCCCAGCGCAGGATGCACGCGACGCAATCTCGCGCACGCACCTTCTCGCCATCGTGGAAGCGGAGACCATCGCGCAGCGTCAGCTCCCATGTCAGGCCGTCGTTCTCGACCTTGTGGCCCTCGATCATCTGCGGATGCGGCTGGAAATCCGCATCCAGGCCGTACAGCAGGTCATAGATCATGTTGCCGTGGTTGCGCGTGATGTCCGCCGTGGTCCACACGGGGTCGAGCGAGGCAAGGTCGGCGTGCGGGATGAAGCGGAGTTCGCGCTGCGCCTGGGCGCGAACGATGCGGGGCGCCGCAAGCGCGGCGGCACTCGCGACCGCCGAGGTGAGCACGGTGCGTCTGTTGATTGCCATGATGCCTCTCCCTGCCGGCTTCGTGCCGGCTTGTGCGACCACGTTAGCAGGTCATGGGAGCGCACGCATCTGATCCAGGCTTGACGCAGCCGCTTCGATGCCCGTCCATGCCAAAGCCGACGGGTTCGCCAACCGGAGGGAAACCAACGTGTCCGCGACACAGCCGAGTGAGATGCTCGCCGCCGTTCCCGTGCAGACGCGATCGCCCTGGCGCAGCTTACCCATCCCCTCATTTTCATTGAGGCATAAAAGAACCGGGCGGTCATGGGGGTGATCGCGAAAAGAATCGGAGGATCGCCGCGGATGACAGATCC